>VSSL01000681.1_pt1 | contig 10370 bp, 7 predicted proteins | sample 4557531 | NCBI WGS metagenome assembly VSSL01 (sample SAMN10986726, study PRJNA523729) | hot springs metagenome | isolation source: hot springs | place: India:Timba, Gujarat | collected 2018-05-31 | reverse complement strand
TTTTTTCTGATTTTCGTTTTTAACTATAGTTTTAACTTCTTTTCTGTTTTTGGGTAACTCATCTATTACCGATATATCCAAATCCCCATAAATTGTTAGAGATAATGTTCGTGGAATTGGAGTAGCAGTCATAACAAGAACATCAGGATTTAAACCTTTTTCTTTCAACTTAGCCCTCTGTAAAACGCCAAATTTATGCTGCTCATCAATTATAGCTAAACCAAGATTTTTAAATTCGACATTCTCCTGTATAATAGCATGAGTACCAATAATAATTGAAATATTTCCATTCTTTATATCTGAGAGGATTTCATTTCTTAGTTTCTTTCCTTGTCCCCCTACCAAAAGAGCAACTTTAATATCTGTTCCGGCAATCTTATTATACTTATTTATAAACTCACTTACAGTCTTAAAATGTTGGTTTGCAAGAATTTCAGTCGGACACATTAATGCACTCTGATAACCATTTACAACAGAAACCAGCATAGCAAAAATAGATACAATTGTTTTACCACTTCCAACATCTCCCTGTAACAATCGATTCATCACTTTGTCTGACTTCATATCCAGATAAATTTCATTCATAACTCTTTTTTGAGCATCAGTAAGTTCAAATTCAAGACATCTTTTAAAATATTCGACAGTATCCTTTATATTAACATTAAAAGAAATTCCTTTGCTTTCCATCTTAATCATATTTTTTTTCATTGCAAGAATTAATTCAAGATAGAACAGCTCATCAAAAGCACATCTTTTTCTTGCTTTCTCTGCTTCTTCGATACTGTTTGGAAAATTTAATTTCACTAATGCTTTTTTAAGAGGAAATAAGTTTAAACTTGATATTATTTCTTCAGAGAGTGTTTCTTTTACAATCTCTTCTTTTAATTCTGTAAATATCTTATGGAATGAAAAATATATAATCTTCGTTAATGTTAATGGTTTTATGAATGTTTTCTTTAACTCTCCCGGTAATTCATATATAGGGAAAAATTCAAGTGAACAAAATTTCAATTCTCTTTTATCAGATTCATTTATTTTCAAATGGTCTCTATATTCAAACTTTATTACTCTAATGAATGAGTTATCTGATAGTTTACCATAGAACAAATATTTTTCATTCAATTTAAATTGTTTTGCTCTAAATTCACTTGCACCAAAAATAGGTATCGAGACCGTACCTGTTTCATCTGATAAATAAACAACTGTAGGATGATTTGCTCGGGAGGGGTACTCTATTCTTTTAACTTTTCCTAAAATTATTACAGGGGTGTCAAAATAATCTTTTATTGATTTTATCTGAACTCTTTTTACATAAGCTCTTGGAATAAAGTATAAAAAATCTTCAATTTTCTTAATACCAATCTTAGAAAAAGCAACTGCTCGCTTTTCCCCAATACCTTTTATGTACTTTATATCCAAAATTCTTCTATTGACATTTTTAATACAAATTATTAGATTTTTCAATAAATTAATATGAAATAAAAGAGAGAAACATTTAAATGAATATTTCCTTTAAATTTAAAAATTAACAAAATGAAAAAAGGGTTAATTATTATCATTATTCTATTTACTGTTTCCTCTATATATGCTCAAAATGCTTCCACATATTTCCCTGGAAGCACGGGGTATAAGTGGTACTATAAAAATATACCACTTGACACTAATAATACCCCTATTACAAGTTTAACGAATTATAGAATAGATTCTTTTGCAGTTATAGCAAATTATAAAGGGCTATTAGCAAGTATTGTATTGACAAAAGATAATCTTATTAATTTTAATCAGAATGCTCCATATACAGACTCAAACTTTTACAACTTTCAATCCACCAATGCGTGGAAATATTTTATTCCTTATCAGTTCCCTGATACATTTCCAATTTTCGGAACTACAAGTTTTTTAGAATTCGTAAATTCATTTAAAAGCTGGTACAATTTTTACAGATTTGCCCAAACAGTAAATGCGGAGTACACTATATTTGCAAAAGATACAACAATTCAAATTGATACTTTTACTTTGCCCTTAAGAATAAATATGAAAGCAAAAAGATTAAATGACGAAGTAGTAGTAACTGTAAATGGACCTTATAATACTAAAAAATTTGTTTCCATTTTCGGAATTAGTTATATGATAATTCTACCACCTCCTTTGCCTTCTATTGAAGTACCAATAGTTCAGAGACCTGATACTGTATGGATTGCGCAGAATATATGGATGGTAAAAGAGGTTATTCCATCAATAAATATATCATTGTCTCAGATTGGCATTTTTATGAACATTCCGATACCGGGAAAAATAATTTTACTGGAAAATCCATCTATAAATGTAAAGAAAATTAGTTCTATAATTCCCGAAACATTCCAGCTCGAACAAAATTACCCAAATCCATTTAATCAAAATACAATTATCAACTATAATTTACCAGAATCAGGTAATGTTAAATTAGTGCTCTTCGATTTATTAGGTAGACAAATTTCTACTTTAATAGATGAATATGCCAGCCCTGGCAAATATGAATATAGACTTGATGCAAGTAATTTATCTTCAGGAGTATACTACTATAAACTTTATCTAAACAACAAGATGCAAGTAAAAAAGATGGTGGTAACTAAATAATTTGGATGCACGCAAATATGTAATAATACGCGGAGCAAAGGTAAACAACCTTAAGAATATAAATTTAAATATTCCTAAGTACAAATTCATTGTTGTTACCGGTGTTAGTGGTTCGGGGAAATCTTCTCTTGTATTTGATACAATTTACGCAGAAGGACAGAGAAGATATGTAGAAAGTCTTTCCGCATATGCAAGGCAATTCCTCGAAAAAATGAATAAACCAAATGTTGATTTAATTGAAGGGCTTGCTCCATCTATGGCAATTGAGCAAAGGACAGGAACAAGGAATTCAAGGTCAACAGTTGGTACCTCAACAGAAATATATGACTACCTGCGATTACTTTTTGCAAGAATTGGAATCACTTATTCACCTATAAGCAATACCCCAGTTACTAAAAACTCCCCTGAAACTATATTACAGTTCCTGAAAAACTACTCAGGTCATAGAATAATGATATTTTGCAAATTAAAAGTTTCAGAGGATAAAAATTTAATTGATGGAATAAATTCTATAAGAGCAAAAGGATTTTATAGAATTCTTTGTAATAATGATTTAATAGATATAAATGAATTAGAACAGGATGAGATTATAGACAAAGTTAAAGAATGTAAAAATGAAATAAGATTTTTAATAGATAGGTTAACCTATCAAATTGATGATGAAGAAATTCGCTCAAGAGTATATGATGCACTTGAAACAGCTTTTAAGGAGGGGTATGGATATCTTTATATAAGAATAATGAATAATGACACGATAATTGGAGATTATGAGTTTAATCAGTTTCTTGAAAAAGATGGAATTAAGTTCGAGGAACCAGAGCCAAAATTATTTTCATTCAACAACCCATATGGTGCCTGTAAAAAATGCCAGGGATTTAGTAAGACAATGGATATTGATTATGACCTCGTAATTCCCGATAAAAATAAATCAATAATCCAGGGAGCAATTGTCCCATTTACAACTCCAAAGCACTCGAAACATTTACGAGATTTAATTTCAGAATCAGATAAATACGACTTAGATATTGAGTTACCTTATAAATTACTTTCACAAAAAGCAAAAGATTTCATTTTTAACGGGGGAAAGCGATATATAGGATTGATAAATTTTTTTAAAATGATAGAGAAAGAAGCAAGTTATAAACTACATTACAGAATTTTACTGAACAAATACAGAGCATACACAACTTGTAGTTTGTGCAATGGTTCAAGGTTAAGAAAAGAGGCTTTATATGTAAAAATAAATAACAAAAATATTCATGATGTAGTAAAGATGAAAATTTCTGAAGCGTATGATTTTTTCCAAAACTTAAAGCTTACAGAATATGAGAAAAAAGTTGCCGGTAGAATATTAGAAGAAATAATATCAAGATTAAAATACTTGAACGAAGTAGGATTATCTTATCTAACTCTGGATAGAATATCCTTTACACTTTCCGGTGGTGAAGCTCAAAGAATAAATCTATCAACTGCACTGGGTTCTTCTCTTGTTGGTTCAATATATGTTTTAGATGAACCTACAATTGGATTGCATCCTTCCGATACGCACAAATTAATAAAAATTATGAAATCTCTCCGTGACATAGGAAATACTGTAATTGTGGTTGAGCACGACAAAGAAGTGATGGAAGAAGCAGATGAAATAATAGATATGGGTTTACTTGCAGGAGAAAACGGAGGAGAAGTAATTTTTCAAGGAAAATATAAGGATTTATTGAAAGATAAAAAATCTTTGACAGGTAGATTTCTAAGCGGAAGGGATAAGATAAAAATTCCGTCTTCAAGAAGAAAGATTGATAAAGACACAAATTTTATTACAATAAAAGGAGCACGTGAAAACAATCTGAAAGATATTACTGTAAAAATACCGTTAAATATGTTTGTATGTATTACAGGGGTAAGTGGTTCCGGGAAATCATCATTAATTCACACAATTTTATATAATGGATTGAAAAAACAACTTGAAGGATTTCACAATGTACAACCAGGGGAACACGATGCAATTACCGGTATAGAAAAAATCGATTTTGTTGAATTGGTAGATCAGAGTTCTCTCGGAAGAACTTCAAGGAGTAATCCAATAACTTATATAAAAGCTTTTGATGAAATAAGAGATATATTTGCTCAAACTTCATACGCCCGTCATAAAGGATTTTCAAGCGGATATTTTTCTTTTAATGTACCTGGTGGAAGATGTGACAAATGTGAAGGAACCGGCACAATTAAAATAGAAATGCAGTTTATGGCTGATATTTATATAGAATGTGAAGCATGCAATGGAAAAAGGTATAAAACTGATATTCTCGAAGTAAAAATAAAAGGCAGTGATGGAACCCTAAAAAATATATATGAAGTCCTTAATATGACTGTAACCGAAGCAATGAGATTTTTTAGGAGTTATCCAAAAGTTATAAAAAGATTAAAATACCTCGAAGATGTAGGGCTTGGTTATTTAAAACTTGGACAGGCTGGCAACACACTTTCCGGAGGTGAAGCTCAAAGATTAAAACTTGCTTATCACTTAGCATTCCAGGAAATTTATTCAAAAACTTTATTTATTTTTGATGAACCAACAACAGGCTTGCATATGTATGACATTGCAAAGTTACTTAAATGTTTTGAGGAATTATTAAGGAAAGGAAACTCGTTAGTTATAATTGAACATAATATTGATATAATAAAATGTGCAGATTATATAATTGACCTGGGACCAAGTAGTGGTGATGAGGGAGGGTATATAGTGGCTGAGGGAACTCCGGAAGAAGTTTCTCTCAATCCAAATTCACTAACGGGAAAGTTCTTACAGAAAGCATTAAAAAGTAAATAAAGATCTAATCTATTAATTAATATTAATCAAGGTAATCTTTCAAATATTTTGCAGTGTAGGAAATATGTGTATGATTTTTAACTAACTCTTCAGGGGTCCCTTCTGCTATAATATATCCTCCTTCCTCACCTCCTTCAGGCCCTAAATCTATAATCCAATCTGCATTCTTTACGACATCAAGATTATGTTCAATAATTATTACTGTATTCCCTTTGTCAACAAGTTGATTTAGAACATTTAAAAACATTTTAATATCTTCAAAATGAAGTCCTGTTGTGGGTTCATCCAGTAAATATAAAGTTTTTCCTGTCTGAACTTTAGCAAGTTCAGTTGCTAATTTTACTCTTTGAGCTTCTCCCCCTGATAATGTTGTTGCCTGTTGACCGAGACGAATATAACCAAGCCCTACATCAAAAAGAGTTTTTAACTTGCGATATAATGAAGGAAATGGTTTGAACAGTTCTTTTGCTTCTTCTACTGTCATATCTAAAACATCAGCAATAGATTTATCTTTATATTTGATTTGTAATGTTTCAGAATTATATCTTCTTCCTTTACAAACATCACAGATTACATAAACATCAGGTAAAAAATTCATCTCTATTCTTTTTAAACCGCCACCCTCACAGGCTTCACATCTACCACCTTTTACATTAAATGAAAATCTGCCAACTTTATAACCTCTTATTTTTGATTCAGGTAGATTTGCAAAAATATCTCTTATATAATTAAACAATCCAGTATAAGTAGCAGGATTACTTCTTGGGGTGCGTCCTATCGGTTGTTGGTCTATTTCAATTACTTTATCAATCAGTCTATCATCTTTTTTACTTTTTTTGTAAATATTTATACTGTCGTATGGTAAAGGTTGTTCAACATGATTATATAACTCTCTTTGTAATATTTTATAAAGTGTATCATTAATTAAGGTTGACTTCCCTGAACCACTAACACCAGTTATACAAATAAATTTACCAAGTGGAATTTTTAGAGTTATATTTTTTAAATTATTGCCTCTTGCTCCCTTTAAAATTAAATATTTCCCAGTACCTTTGCGTCGATTTCTATTGTATTCAATTTTTCTTATACCTTTTAAATATTCAACAGTTACCGAATTCCCAATTATATTTGTCGGGTCTCCATAAGCAACTACATTACCACCATTTTCACCTGCTCCCGGACCTAAATCTACTATAAAGTCTGCTGACTCAATAGTCTCTCTATCATGTTCCACAACAATTATAGAATTTCCCATATCCCGTAGTTGTTTCAGAGAATTTATCAATCTTATATTATCTCTTTGATGTAAACCAATTGAAGGCTCATCAAGTATATAAACAACACCCGTTAATTGCGAACCAATTTGTGTTGCAAGTCTGATTCTCTGTGATTCCCCCCCGGATAAGGATTGAGCATTTCTATCAAGCGTTAGATATCCTAAACCAACATTGATTAAAAAATCCAATCTTGATTTAATTTCCTTTATTATATGTTCTGCAATAATACTTCTTTTTCCTTTAATTTTTAACTTCTCGAAAAATTTCTTACATTCAGTAACTGATAATGAAGTGATTTCTGAAATATTTTTATTCTCAATTTTTACCCATAATGCATCTTCTTTTAATCTACCGCCATTACACTTGTCGCATATATCAAAACTCATAAATGATTCTACAAACGCTTTTGTCTTACTCGAAGAGGTTTCATTATATTGTTTTTCAAGATAATTTACCAAACCATTGAATTTATGTTTGTATACATATTCACCACTTGTACCCTGAATCCTGACAAAAACAGGGCTATCTTCAATACCATAAAGAATGCCTCTAATTGCTTCTTCTGAATAATCTTTTATTGGAGTATCTTCATCAATTTTATAATGATTAAGAACAGCCCTAATTATAAGATGCGTCCAGTTTCTTTTTGGTTTTCCAAGGGGAGCAATTCCTCCTTCTTTATAAGAGAGGTTCCTATCAGGGAATATTAAATCTTTTAAGATTATTTTTTTAACTCCATATCCAAGACATTTAGGACACCAACCATAAGGATGAGTTGAAAGAAAAAGTATTTGGATTTGGTTCTGAAAAACTTCTTCCTGTTATTGGATCACGAGAGTTTTTTCATTATACAAAAAATACCTTTCTACCATCATTAATAATTACCACTCCATCTCCATACCTCAGCCCAACTTCAAGCGAATCATATATTCTCATTTTAGACTTTGAACTGATAATCACTCTATCTATCAAAATATCTATATCGTGAATTTTGTAGCGGGTTAATTTCATTCCGGGTTTAATATTCACTAACTTGCCATCAACTCTTACTTTTGTAAACCCTTCTGAAGATATTTTTTCAAATAATTCTTTATAATGTCCCTTTCTACCTTTTACAACAGGTGCGAGGATATTTATTTTTGTATTTTCCTTTATACTCATCACCTTATCAAAAATTTGGTCAAGACTCTGACTTGTAACTTCAAGCCCGGTATCTGGAGAATACTGAGTTCCACATCTTGCAAATAACAAACGAAGATAATCATATATTTCCGTCACAGTACCAACCGTAGATCTTGGATTGTGAGAAATGGATTTTTGTTCAATAGAAATTGATGGAGATAACCCATCAATTTTATCAACATCAGGTTTTTCAAGATCCCCTATAAATTGTCTCGCATATGGTGAAAGGGTCTCCATGAACCTCCTTTGCCCTTCTGCATAAATAGTATCAAAAGCAAGAGAAGACTTCCCGGAGCCAGAAATTCCTGTGAAGACGACAAATTTATCTCTCGGAATTTCTACATCTATATTCTTAAGGTTGTGTACTCTTGCACCTTTAACTGATATTTTATATAGATAAGTAATAGCAAAAAATTTTAAATATTGAAGTTAACTTTCAAATTTAGATAATACAATCCAATAATTTTTCCGAAAACTTGCTTTTTTAAATAGTAAGGTAAATTTAATATTAAATTTTTACTAAATAAATTATAAATGTTTTAATTAATTTTGTTAAGAGATGAATAAGTTCAAAGATTACAAAAAAATGTATCAATTTTCTTTTCAGCCTTGAACGATCAGGGATAAAATATTCTCTTAAAAATATAAGAACTTTATTAAAGGCAATAGGAAACCCTGAAAAAAAACTAAAGGCTATCCATATTGCTGGAACAAATGGAAAGGGCTCCGTTGCATCCATAATAAATTCTATATTAATTGAGTATGGTTATAAATGTGGTTTATATACTTCTCCTCATATAAATGATTTCAGAGAAAGGATATTAATTAACGGTAATCTTATCGATAAATATTATATTATTGACTTTACAAATTATATGCTGGAACTTATAGAATCAATTTCACCAAGTTTTTTTGAGGTAACCACTGCATTAGCATTTAAATATTTTGAAGAAAATAAAGTAAATTTCGCAATAATAGAGACAGGGCTTGGTGGAAGGCTCGATTCTACAAATGTCCTGAACCCAATTTTAACAATAATCACAGGAATCTCAATAGACCACACGGAATATCTTGGAAACACAATAGAAAAAATAGCATCTGAAAAAAGTGGAATTATTAAAAGAAAAACCCCATTGATTTTAGGTAATATAAAAAATAAGAAAGCAAAGGAAATTATCACAAAAGTTGCAGAATACCAAAAAGCAGAAATAATAAACTCAACAAAAGAATGTAGAGTTAAAATAAAGAAAAGAACTGAAAATGGATTTTATTTTTATTTAAGAAATGAAAATTTTATACTGGAAGAAGCGTTTTTACCATTAGTAGGTGATTTTCAGAGATGGAATTTAGCGACTTCATTTTCAGCAATAAAGAAATTATTTAATATATACGATATAAAAATTGATTATGAAAAAATTTTAACAGGTTTAAAAAATTTGAAGAGTAACTCGAAATTTTACGGGCGATTTGAAAAAATCAAAGAAAATCCAAAAATTGTTATAGATGTTTCTCATAATTCGGAAGGTATAAAAAATATAAAGAATAGTTTGAAATATTTGATTATAATAAACTTATAATAATTTTTGGAATAATGTCTGATAAAAAATATGAAACTTGTTTTCGAGAACTCGAAAAACTTAATTCAACAATAATTCTTACTAAACCAACATATAAGAGAGCATTAGACCCTAGAATTTTAATTAGAAGTGCAAAAGAAAAAAATAAAATCAAAATTACCGAAAATGTAAAAGATGCTTTCGATTTTGCAACTAAGTTTGCCGATAAAAAAGATTTAATACTAATTACAGGTTCTTTTTTTCTTATTTCCGATTTTTTAAAAGTATTGAAAAATAAATATAATTAATCAAAAATTAATTTTATATTGCAGTTTTAAAATAAAAAATGATTAAAGCAATAATTTTCGATTTAGACAATACACTTGTTGATTTTATGCTACTGAAAACAAGGGCAGTTGATGCAGCTGTATATGCTATGATTGATGCTGGATTAAATGTCTCCTTTGAGGTCGCGAGAAATAAAATATATGAAATATACGACAGAGAAGGAATCGAGTATCAATTAGTTTTCGATAAAATGCTTTCAGAACTTTTAGGCGATGTGGATTACAAAATTATTTCTTCCGGAATTGTTGCATATAGAACTGCCAGAGAAGCAGCATTAACTCCATACCCTAATGTAATGCCCACCCTAATTGAATTAATAAAAATGGGACTAAAATTAGCAGTTGTATCTGATGCACCTAAACGGGAAGCGTGGTTAAGACTTTCTTATTTAAAACTCCAGCATATGTTTGATGTAGTAATTACTTTTGATGATACTAATCAGAAAAAACCTTCACCTGCACCATTTAAATTAGTATTAAAAAAACTTAATTTGGAACCAGAAGAATGCCTTATGGTTGGAGATTGGGCAGAAAGAGATGTAGTAGGAGCAAAAGCAGTAGGGAT
>VSSL01000680.1_pt1 | contig 10389 bp, 11 predicted proteins | sample 4557531 | NCBI WGS metagenome assembly VSSL01 (sample SAMN10986726, study PRJNA523729) | hot springs metagenome | isolation source: hot springs | place: India:Timba, Gujarat | collected 2018-05-31 | reverse complement strand
GTTTTATTCTGTAGAGGCTCCTTTACCCGAGGATTTTCGTAAGATTAGGTTGTTAGGCAAGAAATGAAAAAGTTATTAACTAAAACATCCTTTAAGGTACGTTTTAAAGTACGTCCTGATTTATTACAAAAAAAATCGTAGAAACAATAAAGTAAAAAATTATTCTTTATTATTAAAGAGACTTTTTGTTTTGTTTATTTTACTAGTATTCTTAGGTTGGTCTGTTTACTATATTTACATCATTTATACAATTAATCAAGAATTTAATAGCAAGCTTGCAAGCAAAGTTGATTCATTAGAAGTGAGTCCTTGCGTTGTATATAAAAAAGGTTATGTTTACAGTTTTGTTGTAATGTCCTATACAAACGATGTTGTACATAAGGTTTATTTACATATTCTTGCTGAAGGTAAGAAGTTTAGAATTGACCTGTCAGATTTTGAATTTGATTTAGCACAGGGACAAAAAGGTACAATTGCGGATTTAGTCTATCTAAATAGATATTTTATTGATAAAACAAAGACTATACAGAATTTAAAGTTATGGTTGTACGAACAATTAAAACTAAAGGTAGATAGTGTAATCATAATTGACGATATTTCGAAGTTAATTAGGTATGTGGAATTATATTCTTACAATTGGATCAATAAATGGCGTAAAATAAATGAAATAGACAATAATATTCAAATCGAGACTGATATGTGTTTGGAGTCATTTTATGATGTCATAACGGAGTATTTTATACTTAATAATACCCCAGAAAACCAAATCAAATATTACAAGGATTTCGTGATGTCTGATATTTTAGACTTGGATGATATTAAAAAAGAACAAGTACGCATACATATAGTGAATGCAACAGGTGTAGAGAATAGGGAAAACCTTGTTGCCGAATTATTGAGTTCTTATGGTTTAAATGTAGTTAAGGTTGATTTTGATCCTGAAATAGCACAACAAACAACGGTTGCTGTAGATAGACAGGATTTACTGAATACTAATACTTTACAGCAGATAAATTATTTAATTTTTAAAGATAGAGAGGCCCAGTACGTGGTTACCGATAAAAGTATTTTTGCAGACGTACTAATTACTTTAGGTCGAGATTCCTTAAAATAACTATGTTGTTAGACTTCGTAATTTTTCAAGATGTCACTAATATCTTGTGGTGAATAATCCATGGACTGTAAAACATCTATATCGATATTCAGAGAATCTTCATATGTGGGAGCGTAACTTTTGTAAAATATTCCTAGCGGTATTTTTTCCCCCCATGTAAAGGAGACGGATAAAGCCCTATCAAAGTCATGTACATCATATGTACTATCATCTTGTAAATAGTAAGCCCGCGAATTATACCAAGCATAGGTATTCAGTTTATTAAATGTGATACATGGTTGTAGTACATCAACAAAGGAAAAACCTTTATGCATTAATGCTGCTTTAAAGATCTCTTTAAGGGGTCGTGGATGACCACTAAAACCTCTTGCTACGAAAGTTGCACCTGATGATATTGCTAGAGCTATTGGATTGACTGGGGGCTCAAAGTTACCGGTTGGACTAGTTTTTGTAATCATTCCAAGATCTGATCGAGGGGATAATTGCCCTGTAGTCAGACCATAAATTTGATTATCGTGCATTATTAAAGTAATATCCATATTTCTTCGACATGCATGTATAAAATGGCCTATTCCTATACCCATACTATCTCCATCTCCTGCCATAACTATAACCTTAAGATTTTTATTAACTAACTTAATACCTTGTGCCACAGGAAGCGCTCGTCCATGTAGTCCATGAAAAGCATATACATCTGTAAAATTAGCACCGTTACCGGAACAACCTACACCGTACACGATGACTATATTATGGGGGTCTATTTTCAACTCAAATAAAGCTTGTTTTAACATGTACCAAATTGCAAAATTCCCACATCCAGGACACCAGGTACATTTTTGATTCGTGTTGTAATCGTCTCTTTGATAAATTTTTTTCATAATAATTAGCTATTTATGTGTGTTAAGATAAAATCTACTATTTCTTTAGGAAAGATAGGTCTACCATCGTATTTATTAAATCTGATGACTAGACTGGTATCTATCAAATGACTCAGTATATTATACAATTGTCCAGTATAGTTACCTTCGATTAAAAAAATTTTTTCCATCGGTTTGAGAATATTGATCAAGTCTTTTTGTGGGAGGGGCTCTACATAATTCAGTGCTACTAATTTGATATATTTATTCATTACTTGCAGACGTCTTATTGCTTCTAAAGCACTTCCTTTAGTACTACCCCACGTGACAAGGCAATATTTTGTTTTATGTGCTCCATACACGTTAATACCCGGTAAATCAGATAAGACGTTCTCGACTTTTTTTAAATCTTTTTCGCATTTTTAATCGGCGTATTTCTGCAGTTTCGTTTGAATAGCCATATTCATCACTTTCGTCACTATTTGCAAGATGTATGCCATTTATTTGACCAGGTAAAGATCTAGGGGATATACCTGAATTTGTAAATTCGTATCTTTTAAAATTTTCAATTCTAGAAAGGGCTGATGCATTTAGCAATAAACCACGATCTATTTTTTTATTGTGATTTTGATCTTGATACGTAATTGTTGTGTATGATTCAGATAGATATTTATCACTTAAGATAAAAACTGGTATTTGATATTTTTCTGCAATGTTAAAAGCAAGAAAAGTCAGTTCTCGTAGTTCTTCGTGATCGGTTGGTGTAAGAACAACACGAGGAAACTCATCTTGCGATGCATGGAGGACAAATAACAAATCTGATTGAGCTGTCCAAGTTGGCATACCTGTGGATGGCCCTGGTCTTTGAGCTAGAAAAATAACAAGAGGGGTTTCTGTCATTGCAGCTAGTCCTAGTCCTTCGACCATAAGACTAAATCCTCCACCAGATGTACCAACCATTGCTCTTGCACCAGCAAATGCAGCTCCAATCGCCATATTTATAGCAGCTATTTCATCCTCGGTTTGTTTGACAATAAAATTATATGTTCGGTAATGTTTGAACATAAAATCTAGAAGACTCGATGCAGGAGTCATGGGATAAGCTGCATAAAATCCTATGCGTGCTTCGATAGCACCAATGCCAGCACATTCATTTCCACTTAAGAAAAATCTTTTTTTCTCCAGATTATCCCGGTTAGTGACCTTAATTTGTCTTACACCGAAGATTTCACCAAGATTTTGATAAGTGAGCTCACATGCTTGTATATTTACATTTAGCTTATTTGGTTTTTTCTGGAGTACTTTTGTAATAGCTCGTTTTGTCGTATTAATGTCTATACCAAGACTCATCAAGCAAGCACACAGATAAATTGTATTTTTTGTGTATATAGGTAATTTATAAGTCTTGATAATCTTATTGACCGGTATAGTGAAAATCTCACATGGGTAAAGATTGGTTTCTTGGTCATTTAAATGAAACTCTTCTTCGTCATACAAAACAATGGAATTTAAATTTAAATCTTGTTTACGATTAATAAACGTCTTATGGTCTATACATACCATTACATCAATCTCGCTATTTGGAGCATATACTGGGAATTCAGAAAAAGTTATTAAGACATCAGTATGTCCGCCTCTGATAAGTGATGGATATTCGTCATAAAGATTGACGTTGAAACCTGCAAGCAATAATGCGTAGGATACTATTTGACCTGCAGATTTGATACCTTGACCCGCTTCGCCTCCAATTAGGATTGTACGACATACAGAATGTCCTGAAAGGTTAAAATCCAAAATATTATTTTTTTTAAGACGTTTAAACAGATTTATCACAATATAGAATATGAAAATTGGATTCGAAACTCAAATCAGATGTCAAGCTTGTAATAATATTATTTGTGTTATTGTTGTGTTAAGATAGTTTATGCAAATATTTGAAAACATTTTTCTAAAGGATTATTCTTGGATAAAAATAGGTGGCCAATGTAAAAAGTTTATTGTGGTCGAGTCTTCTGATGAGCTTGTGAATACACTTAGAGATTATGTTTTAAATGGAAGAGCTTTTGATATTATAGGGTGGTCTGCGAATACACTTTTTGCAGATGAGGGCATTGATTATGATCTTGTACAGGTTAAATCAAGAAATATCCAGATAGGTCTAGATAAGTCTCAGTATCGAGACGTAAAATTACAACAAGTGGAAACAAGACATCAAGTATTTCGTACAAATACCATATCTTCAGGGTATGATACTTCCGATATAGCATATGACGAGAAAGAAGGTGAGGAAATACTTGTTAAAGCCGACGCCGGTGTACCTTTATCATATATAATTAATTTTCTTAATGATAGAGGTATTGTAGGTTTACATTATTTTGCAGGTATTCCTGGTACAGTGGGTGCATCTGTGGTAAATAATATTCATGGAGGTCCTAAAAATTTTTCTGATTATGTCCATTCTGTTGAGATATTAGATACGAATGGAGATATTAGACTCATCTATCATGATGAACTTGATTTTAATTACGGTTATAGCAAACTTCAACATTCAAAAGCTGTCGTTATATCAGTGAATTTTCTTTTACGCCTAGGTGATAAAAATCGTGCTAAAAGGGCAGCTACTATGTGGGCACAAAAGAAAGCTTCTCAACCAAAAAACTCATTAGGTTCTGTTTTCTTGAATCTTACAAAAGCTCAGCAAGAAAAATTTGGACTACCTACAAATTCAGTAGCATATTTAATCGAACATGTACTGAATTTATCTGGTTATAGAGTAGGGGATATTATGGTGCCAGAAAAAACTCCGCCTGGAGAGCCTCAAATCAATAAAAATATCATAATGAATGTTGGTAATGGTACTGCTGAAGATTACTATGCTGTTGTCGATAAAATATGGACAGAAGCTTATAAAATCGGTATTAGGTTAAAGGTTGAAGTACATTTTAAAGGTTTTATTCAGGATAGAATTAAGAAGTTTTATACTGATGAAAACGTTGATATGACTTAGTATAATAATTATCAAATGGACGTTATAACTACTTCGAGCAATCAAAAACAACCGTTTGTGAAAATAGTGAACATAGTTCTTATAATTGCACTGCTAGCTTTTGGATTCTATTTAATATCAAAAAATTCGAACTTGAATCAGAAGACCGATGTCAGATCGAATGTAGCATCTTTTGATGAGGCAAAGAATTCTTCAAATCAAGGAAAGACTGTAATAGTGGATATAGGAGGTGCAGTTAAAAACCCAGGAGTATATGAGATGCCAGAGAATGCAAGAGTAATTGATGTGATCGAAAAAGCCGGTGGTATTACCGAAAATGTTGATGCAAAATATTTTGATAAGAATATTAATAAAGCTCAAAAACTAGCAGATGGTATGAAGATATATATCCCGACTATCGACGATTTGACGGCAACTGTATCTACTAACATGAATTCCTCACAGGGAGATACTTCTCAGGACTCTAGTGGAGTGCTTGGGACATATACGCAATCAGGATTGATCAACATTAATACAGCGTCTCGTAAAGAGTTAATTGATTTGCCTGGTGTGGGAGAAGTGACTGCAGATAAAATTATATCTAACCGACCTTATAATTCTATCGACGAACTCTTAACTAAGAAGGCTGTCACTAAATCGCAATTTGACAAGATTAAGGATAAAATCACTACTTGACAAGTCAAGTAGTGTTGTAGGTGGATTATAAATTTCTGTCTCCATAGAATTTAATAACTTTGGAATACACTATTTCAAAAAAGATGAAATCTGAAGTTCGAGTGTTGATAGATTTTTTTGACTGGTTTTTTAGGAAAAGTTATTTTGCTACACCTGGAATATATTTTTTTGGTAGTTTAGTTGCTTTTTTTATTTTTACTGATTCCGGCAATTATTTATGGTTGATATTGAGTTTTTTATACGGCTATATTTCCTTTATTTTTCTTAATTATAACCTAGGTTTTAAAATATTTGTTATCGTAGTATGGATATTACTTATAAGTTTTATCAGTTCATTTTACCTTGGTCCGCAGGCACGACAGAAGATTGCTCTCACAGAATTATGTGGTGTTGTACAAAACATTGATAAAAATGATGTAAATTTAATTTTTGTTAATTTTAATGATAAAAATTTTACTCGTAATGTTGTCATTCGAAACGTTGATGATCAATTGCTGAAATTACATACTTTCGAATATATCTGCTTAAAAAATCTGGACTATGTTACTCGTTCTACAGGCTTTTCCTACTCTATTAATTTCAAAGATCAGTACAAAACCATAATACAGGAAAATTCTATTTCATTAGCGGTGTATAATATAAGAAATTTTCTTAATGAAGCAATGAAAAAATATTACTTTGGCAGGTCAAGTATATTAAGTGCTATGTTATTTGGGGTGAGAGATCAAATATCTCCTGAAGATAAAAACTTGTTTAATCAGTTAGGATTAGGCCATGTCCTAGTAGCTAGTGGGGCAAATATAGTCATGGTTTTGCTTGTAATAAAGTATATATTCGAAAAAGGACTTGTATCTATGATCAAAAATAAATTGATATTCTATGGATTTTATCTGATTACCGTTACTACTTATTTATTGGTTGTAGGTTTGGAGGGTTCTTTAACACGAGCTTTCGTTTTTTGGATATTTTTAAATTTGGAATCCATGGTTGGTAGAAGATTACATCCTTTAGGTAAAATGTCTTTGGTCACTTTGTTTATGCTTTTTGTATCACCAGCTTTAGTCTTTTCCTTTAGTTTTATATTATCTATTACAGCAGTTTGGGCACTAATGATGTATTCAGATTTGATCCAATTGCTGGATATTTCTGAAGAATCATTATTATCCAAAGTTATTTCCGCTGTTTTAGTCGTAGGATTAACAGGTGTTGTGTCAGGTTATTTTTTCAAATCAGTTAATTTAACAGGAGTTATATCAAATATTCTTTTTTTACCAGTTATTGAGCTAATAGTTGTTTCCGGTTTTACTATTAGTATTTTTATGTTTTTTGTTGAAATTTTCGGTCTAAATATTTTAGAAGGAATAGTTTTTTTCATGTCACAAATGGTTTTATTGATGTTAGATATACTATATGAATTGCTAGTCTATTTTCATGATTTACTAGGTACAAGTTTTATCATGAGAACATCTTTATTTAATAGCACTACAATGGTCTTTGTTATGTCTAGTGTATTGTTATTATGGTTTGTAATAAATTTTTTACAATATAGAAAGATTAAGAAATCAATGAATCTTTCTAAATAAGGTTATATAATGTTCTATGATAATTTTAGGTATAGATATAGGTTATGATCGTTGCGGCTTTGCTGTAGTAGATGCTGATATTATGAATGTAATTGATTCCGGTGTTATTTTAACTGATAGAGAGTTATCATTTGTTAAACGCCTACGTGTCCTAAGAGAAGATATGTTGTATATTCAAAATAAATATTTGCCTATGGGGGTTTGTATTGAGAAATTATTTTTTTATCGCAAAAATAAGGTCTTCGAAAAAATATGCATGTCAAAAGGCGTTGTCCTGGAGATTTTTGCAGATACAGTTATATATGAGATTGAGCCTTCTAAAATGAAAAAAGATATCACAGGATTTGGTAATGCTACAAAAGAGGATATCAAGAAAGCCCTTTCTTTGAGATTAGGCATTAATTTTGAAGATTATATTGACGATGAGTTAGATGCTATTTCTTTAGCATTGTATGGAGCCCAACATACACGTTTAAATAATTTTTCCCATATTTAAACCAATGATAGCTTATATTAGTGGAAGAATAATTTGGTTTCGTTCTGATAAGGTCATTATTGAGATATCAGGTATTGGATACGTTATTAATTTCAAAAATACATTTACTAGCAAAGATATAAAAAAACAAATCAGCCTCTTCATAACAGTAAGAAAGAATGAGTTTAGCGAAGAGATGTATGGTTTTGCTAGCATAGAAGAGAAACTCCTTTTTGATAAGTTAATCAATATTAAAGGTGTAGGAACTAAACAGATTTTTCAGATTATGCATCAATTATCTATCAAAGACATATCAGATTTATCAAATATTACTTTAGATAAGTTATTGCAGGTAAGTGGAGTAGGAAAAAAAACAGCTCAAAAATTCATGCTTGGACTTTCAACGGTTACTAAAGAGGAAGTCAGATTTGATCAAATTATGCAGTCAGACCTCTGTTGATATCAAAAATAGGTTTCGTTTGATAATCGCAGCACTAAAAGATTTTGGTATTAATCAGCATGACTTAGAGGATTTTATTTTAAAAAATTACGAATATTTATGTACTCTTGATACAAATGAAGTAATAGAGTATGTCTTGAAAAATATTAATAGAATGAAGTAAATCATATATGGCCATAGTATACGGTAAGGATGTACCTAAAAATCAGAAACAAACCATGGGCAATGATCGAAATACTTTCGGAGTCGATAGAGATACAAATTTAAGCAATCGTAATCAAGATATTATTCGAGTTAATAAAATCGATGAAATTGTTGGTCGTAATGATATTAAAGCAAAACTGAAAACCCTCATTAATTCATCAAAAAGTAGGGGAGATGTGCTTGAACATTTGCTTTTTTATGGACCTCCTGGTCTAGGTAAAACAACTTTTGGTTATGCAATTGCACATGAAATTGGTACTAGTTTTATTTTAACTTCTGGACCTGCTTTGACATCCAAAGCAGAAATTGCTTCTATTATTACAAATTTGAAAGAGGGGGATGTTCTTTTTATTGATGAAATTCATCGGTTAAATAAGGTATTAGAAGAATTTTTGTATCCAATTTTAGAAGACTTCAAAATGGATATTGTCATAGGTAAAGGTTCTATGACGCAAGTAGTTCAAGTTACAGTACCGAAATTTACTTTAATAGGTGCTACTACTCAAATTGGTTTAATTAGTGCTCCTTTACGTGATAGGTTTGGAATGACGTTTAAAGTTGATTTTTTCGATATTAATGATTTGTCATTGATTGTGAAAAAATATGCTAAAGATCTTAATATACAAATTGATGAGGATGCTGCGACTGAAATTGCAAGGCGTTCTAGAGGTACGGCAAGACTCGCGATTCGTAATCTCAAAAGAGCACGGGATTATGCATTAGAATTAAAGAAAGATTGTATTTCTTATGAAGTGGTTTTGCATACTTTTAATAATCTGGACATAGATGAATACGGTTTGGAGTTGGTAATGCGTAAATATTTATACATTATTGAAAAGCATTTTGGGGGAGGTCCTGTTGGTATATCAAATATTTCTTCTGCTCTTTATGAAGATGTCAGAACTATTGAAGATATATATGAACCTTATTTGATAAAGATTGGTTTTCTGAAAAGGACTGTAAAAGGTAGGGTACTGACAGAAAAGGGTAGGGAGTACATTTCAAATTTATCTTCTTTGTCTGGTCTTATATAATACTCAAGAAATGTAATATAATCTTTTTAGGCTTGTGAAAGTATGCATTTAATTATTCAAACGATTCTGTATGAGTTTTCGACTTAAAAGTATTTTAAGTATTCTGTTTTTTGTTTTTGTGTGTATTTTCTTTTTGGAGAATTCCCGATTAGAAGGCTTTGTACTTTATGGAACAATATTTTTTATGGTTATTATGTATTACTTTATTAATTATTGGTTATTTGACTTTGATTTACATCCAAAAGGCTTTCTAACTATCCTCTTGTTGCCAGCCTTTAATGTCGGGGTGTATTTGTTGATTTATTATAATCTTTTGAAAGAATTTAGTTTTTTATACAGAGTATTTTTTACTCTTGCTTTTATTATCGCTCAGTATTACATTGTTCTGACGCAAAATATATTGAATCTATCCCATTTTAAAAATATTGCATTATCAAAGGCAGCTCTTACGGTAAATCATTTTTATACTGTAGTTATATTTTTTCTTGCTGTACTTGCTGTATTTTTAGCGGGAGAATTATTTTTTGTAGCAAAATTATTTTTTACCATTCCTATTTTTGTACTTTTGTATCTAATCTTTGCTTTTCTTAATGAGCTTGATATTAGACGTATGGTTTATACTGTATTACTTTATGTATTTATTATCCTGATATTATGTTTGTTATTTATTAGTGGTTTGATCAAGCCATATAATGAGATTTTAGTTGCTATGGTAGTAGGCATAATTTTTCATAATTTCACGGTGATTTCATTATATTCTTTCCGAAAAGTTGTATCCGTACCTGATTTTATTATGACTATATTAGAAGCAATTCTGGTTGGTGCTTTATTATATTTTTCATCCTTTTAATAATAAAAACATACCGATACATATAAAATCATTAATACATCATTGAGAGTAGGGAGTGGTACATACTTTCCCCTTTATTGAATTTTCTAGTTTTTATCTTGATTTTAATAACTCTTCCCTTTTCTCTTTT
>VSSL01000679.1_pt1 | contig 10392 bp, 10 predicted proteins | sample 4557531 | NCBI WGS metagenome assembly VSSL01 (sample SAMN10986726, study PRJNA523729) | hot springs metagenome | isolation source: hot springs | place: India:Timba, Gujarat | collected 2018-05-31 | reverse complement strand
CGCTGTGGGTCGCTGTAGACGATCAGGGTGTGCTCGCCATCGGTGATGCGTTGATACTCCTGGTGGTTGACGATAGGGCGGTTTTGCAACGCCCCCAATTCCAGCCACATGGTGTGAAAGGGTTGTCCCTCGCCGGAGCCAAACAGATAATGAATACACCCATCGAAGGTATAGCCCTTGCGCTCCCAGGCAGTGCACAAACCACCGGGGAGATCGTGCATTTCGAAGATTGTGGCGCGATAGCCGTTCATGCGGGCATAACAGCCGGCGGCCAAACCGGCGATGCCGGCACCGATGATCAGGATATGTTTTTCCATTGCAAACTTCTCTTTACTTTTGGATTCTCCCCCAAAGGTCTATGGCCCTCCAACGAGAGGAGGGATAGGCATCTGGGAAAGGGAGCCGGTCCCAAATTTAGCCCCGATTCGCCTCCTCCGAGGAGGGAGGTGCGACATTTCCATGCTGAGCGAGTGAGGCCACCGCGCTTCCAAAAAGCGCTGCCAGCACCCGCTCGGCGACCTCCTCTTTGGTCATGAGGGGGAGGGATTCGATACGGCCATCGGCGAAAAGCAGCGTGACGCGATTGGTATCCACCTCGAATCCGGCCTGAGGCGCCGAGATGTCATTGGCTACGATCAGGTCGAGGTTCTTTTGGCGCAATTTTAGGGTTGCGTTCTCCAACAAATCCTGGCTCTCGGCGGCAAAGCCCACTACCCGATTTGGCCAACCCTGTTCGCGGCGCACCTGCGCCACCCGCTGGAGGATATCGGGCGTTGGCTCTAGGGCGATAATGGGAGCGCCTTCCCCTTTCTTGATTTTGTGCGCAGCAGGGTGCGCAGGGCGAAAATCGGCCACTGCGGCAGCCATAATCAGCGCTTCGGCGCCAGGCAGGGAGGTTAGCACCGCCTGGAGCATCTCCTCAGCGCTGCGCACATCCACCCGTTGTGCTCCTACAGGGGTGGGCAACCCTGTTGGAGCAGTAATCAGAGTCACCTCCGCCCCCCAATCGAGCGCCACCTGCGCCAAAGCGAAGCCCTGCTTGCCTGAAGAGCGGTTGGTGATCATTCGCACCGGGTCCAAAGCCTCCTGGGTGCCGCCGGCGGTCACCACGATCTTGCGCCCCCTTAGCGGACCCTCACGACTCAGCACGTAGCGGATGTGGCCGAGCAACTCGTTCGGCTCGACCATGCGCCCGATCCCACTCAAGCCAGAAGCCAAATGGCCTACTGCCGGCCCGATCACTTTTGCCCCGCGAGCGCGTAGGATTTCCAGATTGGCCTGTGTGGCAGGGTGAGTGTACATCCCGCCATCCATGGCCGGGGCCACCAGGAGGGGCGCCTCACTGGCCAGGGCAGTGAGGCTGAGCAGGTTATCCGCTAAGCCATGTGCCAAACGCGCCAAGGTGTTGGCCGTGGCCGGAGCAATGACCATGAGACGAGTGCCTTTGGCCAAACCAATGTGCAGCACATGTCCCTGGCTGCCCCACAGATCAGCATCGGTATAGGCGCGCCGCCCGGTCACCGCCTGGAAGGTGAGCGGGGTGATGAATTGCAGCGCCGCTTGGGTGAGGATTACATCCACCTCCGCTCCGCCTTGGGTCAGTTTGGAGGCTAAATCGGCGGCTTTATAGGCAGCAATGGAACCGCTCACGCCCAGTACCAGGTGGGCGCCGTGAAGGGGGTTAGGCATTGGCATTCACCTTGATAATTGTACCCCTAAACCACCCATGAGGGCGGCACACCACAAGGCTTTTCACTACAATCTCTAGCGCCGCTTAGCTACAAAGCACCTCTCCTTCGCTCCCTCTGCGAACATAGATGATGCAACTCTCACCCTGGGGACAGGGGAGGAGAAAGAAAGCGGGCCGAGTTTTGCTTGGGGCAGCTCGCAACTCGTTCTGAGAAAGCAGACTTCACCTGTTATCGCTAGCAGTCCAAGGCACAACCTAAAAGAGCCAAGTTCCTGAAAGCCCTAGGGCACTGCTCCTCAGGGAACGTTTTTTTGATAGAATTGGCGTACCTCAGCAGGGTGGCGTAAGAGGAAGCGATTTCATTGGGAAGTGATGACAGGAGTGCGTGATGGCGACGAGGAACGATGTGCTCAAGTTTAAGATAGATATTGCTGCGCCGCCTGAGGAAGTGTTTAGCGCCTTCACCAGCGCTGCGGCGTTGACCGAATGGCTGTGCGATGTCGCGGACGTGGATGCTCATCCCGGTGGGCGCCTCTACTTGTGGTGGACAGGGGGCTACTACGCCAGCGGCGAGTTCGTAGACCTCAAACCGGGTGAACAGCTCGTCTTTTCTTGGCACGGCCGCGGGGAGCCAGGCAAAACTCAGGTGAAGGTAAATTTTAAAGACGTAGACGATGGAACGCACCTGGTTCTGCACCATCAAGATTTGGGCAGCGGCAAAGTATGGGCAAAGGCACGCAAAGCCATACGCAAAGGATGGCGAACAGCCCTCGATAACCTAAAGTCGGTAATTGAGAGCGGACAAGATTTGCGCCTGGCGCGCCGCCCTACCCTAGGCGAAAGTGGCCTGGATGAGGTGACCCCTGAACTAGCAGCTCAATTAGCGCTGCCGGTTAAGGCGGGGCTACGTTTGCACGGGGTTCTTGAGGGGCAAGGCGCTCAGCAGGCCGGCTTGCAAGAAGGGGATGTAATCGTGAAGGTGGGCGGGCGCAAAGTGCGCACCATAAACGACCTGCAAGCAGCACTGCAACCGTTTGAGGCGGGCGAGAAGGTCAAGGTCACCTTCTACCGTGGGGGCGAGCGCCAGAGCGTTAAGGTGTCTCTCTCTCCACGTGAGTTACCCCACATCCCTGAAACGGCCGCCGAACTGGCGGAGCAAATGCGCCGCACCTACGAGGAACTGTTCGGCGCTTTAAAACAGGTCCTCGTCGGAGTGAACGACAGCGAAGCCGAATTTCGCCGTGAGGAGGCCGATTGGACGGTGAAGGAGAACTTAGCCCACCTCATCGCCGCCGAACGAGATACCCAAACCTGGATTGGGCGCTTCCTCGAAGGGCACGAGGGCGAGTTATGGTTCCCCACCCATCACCGTTCGCGATTGCAGGCGATTGTTTCCTCTTTCCCGCAAGTGGAGGACCTTTTGGGGGAGTTGCACCGCACCCAGCAAGAAACCTTAGCCCTATTGGCAAGTTTGCCGGCCGAGTTTGTGGCGCGGCGGCGTAGTTACTGGCGCATGGGGTATGGCCTTTTGAACCTGGCAACCCATCTGCGAGACCATCTACAGGATATTCAGGCCCTGCTCAAAGCGGCGCGCTCTGCGGCACTGCCTTCCAAGCGGGGGACGGACTCGCGAAAACGGGAGGGACGAGCGGAGCTCGCCCCGTCATCATGAACGAGCATACCCTCAGCAGCGTGAAGTTGGAGTTGGAGGGTGACCTATGAAAATTCGGGCGGTTATCCTAGCGGGCGGGGAGGGCTCCCGCCTTGGCGTGCTGACGGCAAAACGCACTAAGCCGGCTGTGCCCTTTGCCGGCAAATATCGCATCATAGACTTCACACTCTCGAACTGCGTCAATTCGGGCATTTTCGATGTCATGATTTTGGCGCAATATCGCCCCCACTCGTTGATTGAACACATCGGCTCTGGCGTACCGTGGGATTTGGCGCGCAACTTCACCGGCGGTGTCAGCATTCACATGCCCTACAAAGCGCGTGGCAGTTCCGATTGGTATTTAGGCACCGCCGATGCAGTGCAACAGAACTTCCTCTTCATCAAGCGCGGCGCGCCGGACCTAGTGCTCATCCTTTCGGGTGACCATATCTATCGCATGGATTACCGCCGCCTGATTGACTATCACCTTAGCCGCGGCGCCGACCTGACCATCGCCGCCATTCGCGTGCCCCTTTCCGAAGCGCCGCGCTTTGGCATTTTAGGCCTCAATGACGATCTCTCGGTGGCTTCCTTTGTGGAAAAGCCGGATCAACCGCCTTCGGATTTGGCAAACATGGGGGTATACCTCTTCAACACCGCAGTGCTCGACCGCGCCCTCTGGGAGGACCACCTGCGCAGCGACTCATCCCACGATTTCGGCAAAGACATCCTGCCGCGCCTGGTGGCACAGGGCAAGCGTCTGTTCGCCTTCCCCTTTGAGGAGTATTGGATGGACGTAGGGACGGTGGAATCCTACTGGAAAGCCCACATGGATTTGCTGACCCAGCCTCCGCCCATTGACCTGAACGACCGCTCCTGGGTGATCCACACCCGCACCGAGGAACGCCCTCCGGTGCGCTTTCTGCGCGGGGCCGAGGTGCGCGACAGCATGATTACCGATGGCTGCGAGCTCGCCCCTGGCTCGCTGGTGGAGCGCAGCGTGCTTTCCCCAGGGGTGAAAGTGGGGCCGGGCGCCGTGATACGCGAGTCGATTGTGTTGACCGACGCGGTGATCAGTGCCGAAGCAGTGATCGAACATGCCATCATTGATAAAAAGGTCTTCGTTGGGGAAAAGGCACGGGTGGGGTCACGAGTAGCCGATCTGGAGCCGGTGATCACTACGGTGGGTAAAAACAGCCAAATTCCCCCCGGCATGGTAGTGGAAGCCGGGGCGGTGATCGGTACGGATGTGATTGCCGAGGATTACCCCTCTCAAATCGTGCGTGGCGGCGCCTACATCCAGACCAAGCGCCTGCCCTATGAAATCTAAAAGGCGAGGCGCTCCATGAGGTGGGCGCGTTCGGCGGGCATTCTGCTCCATCCCACCAGCCTGCCCGGCCCTTACGGCATCGGAGACCTGGGGCCGCAGGCCTATGCCTGGGTAGATTTCCTAGCCGAGGCAGCCTGCAGCTTGTGGCAGGTGCTCCCTCTGGGGCCCACCGGCTACGGCGATTCGCCCTATCAGGCGTTTTCGGCCTTTGGCGGCAACCCTTACTTGATCAGCCCGCAGGCTATGGTGGAAGAGGGCCTGCTCTCGCCCGAAGATTTGGCCTCCACCCCGAACTTTCCCCAGGGTCGAGTGGACTACGGAGCGGTTATCCCTTGGAAGACAGCGCTTCTTAGAAAGGCCTACGACCGTTTTCGAGAAACACCCCAACACCCCCTCCATATGGAGTGGGCCGCCTTCCGAGGTGTTCAGGCCTTTTGGTTGGAGGACTACGCCCTCTTCATGACCCTGAAGGAAGTTCATAGCGGGCGACCATGGACCGAGTGGGAAGCCCCCCTGCGCCGGCGCGATCCTCAAGCCCTGCAGGAGGTTCGCCGCCAACTGGCTGCCACCGTGGAAAGCTATGCCTTTGCACAGTTCCTCTTCTTTCACCAATGGGAGCGGTTGCACCGCTATGCCCGTTCGCGGGGGATCCTCCTCATCGGCGATGTGCCGCTGTTCGTCGCCCACGATAGCGCCGATGTGTGGGCGCACCCCGATTACTTCCAGCTCGATGACGAAGGCCAGCCGCTCTTCGTGGCCGGCGTCCCCCCCCGATTACTTCTCTCCCACCGGCCAACTGTGGGGCAACCCTGTCTACCGTTGGGAAGTGCATCAGGCCGAGGGTTTCGCCTGGTGGGTGGACCGCCTGCGCACCGCCCTGAGTTTGGTGGATATCCTGCGCCTCGATCACTTTCGCGGCTATTGCGCTTGCTGGCATGTGCCCGGCGGGGCGAAGACCGCTGAAAACGGGGCCTGGATAGAGACGCCTGGGGAAGATCTCTTCCGCACGCTGCAGGCTGCCTTAGGGGGATTACCCTTCATCGCCGAGGACCTAGGGGTGATTACCCCAGATGTCGTCCTGTTGCGCCAGAGTTTGGGTTTGCCGGGGATGAAAGTGTTGCAATTCGCCTTCGGTGGCGATCCCAAAAACCCCTTCTTGCCCCACAACTACACCTCGGACTGCGTCGTCTACACCGGCACCCACGACAACGACACCAGCCGCGGTTGGTTTGAAAACGCCTCGCCGCAGGAGCAAGACTTCTTCTGCCGCTACCTGGGGAGCCATGGCGAGCAACCCAGCTGGGATTTGATCCGCAGCGCCTGGGCCTCAGTAGCCGCTTTAGCCATCGCCCCGCTGCAGGATTTCCTCGACCTGGGCAGCGCGGCGCGCATGAACTTCCCTGGTCGCAGCGGTCAGAATTGGACCTGGCGGATGCTCCCTGGGCAGGCTAGCCCCGATCTCGCCCATCGCATTCGGGAATTGAATTTCCTTTATAACCGCCAAAACCCGCTTTGCCGGGGTGTTAAGGCTGTTACAAGAGCGAGGGTATAAGTCGCTACCACACCATGACAATGAACGTCCGCCTTAGGCTGCCCTGCGGCGCGCGGTGACCACCAGGTCGCCGCTTTGCAGTGGGTTGAAAGGCTCTCCTCGCATATCCCCGTAGGCCACCACCCCCTCGAAACCACTCTGAGCCAGGGCATGACTCAGCTCCTCATACAGAATAGGGCGCAACGGTGTGGAGAGGGCGGTTTGCATCCAGCCGGAAGCACCCTCCCGCCGCAGGACGAGGATGTTGAACTCTATCAACCCACTGGGGAGAAAGTCGTAGAAACGCACATAAAGGCGCTCATCCTCACCTCGGTGGTACGTTTGAAGGGGCATCCACCGTTGGCGCTCGGCGAGGACGCGGTCGAAGTTGCGCATCTGGGTCACGAGCAGGCCGCCAGGGCGCAGGCAGGCGGCAAAATCCTGCAGAGTCTCCAGCAGGGCTGCCGGGTTAAGCAAATGCGGAAGAGAGTTCCCAAGGCAGAGCAACCCATCGAACTCACCGCGCCCAAAGCGGGCGGCCAGTTGCCCAAAGCCGGCAATCTCAAAGGTCACTGCCACTCCGGCCAGGGCGGCGTTCTGCCGGGCGCGGGCGATCATCCCCGCGCTTACATCGGCTGCGGCCACCTGAAAGCCCTGCTGCGCCAAAGCGATGGCGTGCCGTCCGCTGCCACAAGCGGCGTCGAGCAGGCGGGTAGGGCCTTGGCCAGTGACCTGGGTCAATTGACGCAATAGGAACGGCATCTCGGCAGCCAGGCGCTCCTCCCAGTTGACGAAGCGGTCGTAATCCTCGCTAAATTGTTCGTACATGAAGCATCACCAAAAACGGGGGTTTAGTCAGGGCCTAGGCTGGGGCTGGGTGTTGGGTGCCTCAGGCTCAATTTCCAATTGGCGCAGCACACGAGTTGCCGCGCGGGAAGGGACAATCTGCGAACCGTAGCGGTTGGCGATCACCTGGGTAAGTTTCGCCCCGAAGAGCACAATTTGCATCGAGTAATACACCCACACCAGAAGCAAGAAGATTGAACTGGCTGCCCCGTATACGCTATAAACGCCCACATTCCCCAAATAGAGCCCGATGAGAAAGCCGCCGATAGTGAAAAGGAACGAGGTGACCGCCGAGCCTATGATCACGTCCCGCCAGGCAGTTTGAGCGTCGGGCAACAGCTTAAAGACCACAGCGAAAAGGAATAGGAAGCCCACAAAGGTGAGGCCAAAATCGGCGGAGGGCAACCGTTTGAACACACCCATCTGGGCGAGAAACGGCAGCTGATTCAATGAGACGAGAAAAGTACTCACCACCATCAAACCTAGGATGAGCAGAATGACCACGAAGACCATCGCAAACGAGAGGAAATGGGTGCGCATGAAAACGATAAGCCCCTTTTGAGGGTGCGGCGCCAGCCCCCACAGGATGTTGATGGCGCGTTTGAGTTGGACGAAGATCATCGAAGCGCCAATGAACATCCCCAGCGAACCCAAGAGCGCTGCCCGGCTGTTGTTCTTGAAAAAGTGGTTGTTCTGCAAGAAGATCTCGATAGCGCGCGCCGCACTGGGATTGATCACGATCGCCACCTCCTCAACCAGGCGTTGGATCACGGCGCTTTCACTGAAAATCAAGCCGGCTACGGAGACGGCCACCACCAACAGTGGGGTGAGGGAGAAGATGGTGTAATAGGCTAAGCCGGCTGCCAGAATGGAGCCGCCGGCTTGCAACCATCCCAAATAGGTCTCTTTGAGCAATACGTAAACCTCACGGGCGCTCTTACGTAAGGCCGTCTTGAGAGAGATGAGCATGAAATGTATTGTAACCCAAAAGTGTGCGACCGGCGCCTTCATGAGGCCCCAGCGTTTCTTGTGCGCCAGCGGGCGCTATGTTATCATGAACCCCTGGGTCAGGCGATTTTTCTAAGCGAATGCTAGGCTTATCTTTGAGAATTGCGAGGGTCTCCATGGTGAAACGCATGATCGTGGTGGCAGGGAACATCGGAGCGGGGAAAACCTCGCTAGCCGAGCGTTTAGCGGCACGATTAGGTTGGCAAGCGGCGTTCGAATCGGTGGCTGATAACCCCTACCTAGCCGATTTCTATGCCGATATGCGCGCTTGGTCGTTCCACTTACAGATCTTCTTTCTCGGTCATCGGGCGCGCCAATATTTGGAGCTGGCCGCCTCACCGCAATCGGCAGTGCTTGACCGCAGCATCTACGAGGACGCCCACATCTTCGCCCGCGCTCTTCATCACCTGGGCCATCTCAGCGAACGGGACTACCTTGCCTATCGCACCGTGTTCGATCTGGTGGTCGGACACCTGCCCCCGCCGGACTTGCTCATCCACCTGAGCGCGCCAGCAGCGGTGCTTTTGGAGCGCATTCAGCGCCGCGCCCGCCACATTGAAAGCGGCATCACTTTAGACTATCTACGCCTGCTGGAATCCTATTACGAGGAGTGGATCGCTCACTTCGACCTCTGCCCGGTGCTCACCATCCGCAGCGACGACTTGGATTTCGTCCACCGCCGGCAACACTTGGACATTGTGGTGGCGCGCATCCAGGCCAAACTGGCCGGGAAAGAGGAGATTGTCTTTGAGGATTAGGGGGTTTTGGACAACTAGGGCGGTCATCCCCAAAGGTACCGCCAGGCTTTGATCGGTCTCCCGACCGGCGGTTGCGGTATGCCTGCTCCCTCTCCCTAATGTTGGGAAAGGAGTCTAGGATGGAAATCGAAAAACTTTACCCTACCCTATGGCTGCCTTATGGCTAAGCGGGGTATAGGGATTACCGAAGAGGCCCTGGCGCGGCCTCTCCTTACTTTAGAGATTATTCGGGGAAAACTTCGACCGCCTAAAACGCTACCTCCCCACGCGCCCGCAACTCTTGGGGAAGGAGGCTGGCATAAATGAAGGCGTGAGTAGGCGTGGGGACACCCGACTCCGCTCCCATGCGCACCACAGCGCCGTTCTGCGCACCCAACTCCGAAGGGCGACCTTCCATGATGTCTCGCTGCATGGAGGCGATCACATGCGGGGCCATGCTATCTATAAACGCTAAAGTGCGTTCGGCCAAATCTTCTGCCAGCTGCACTTTGCGGGCGCGGGCAACCGCCACGACCTCCTGGATGGCTTGTTCCAACATGCCTCGCGTCTCCGGCACACTGCGTAGCACCCCTGCCGGAGCGCGGGCAACGGCACCCACGCCGCTGATGGAAGCGATAAAGACGAACTTCTCCCACATGGCGGCTTGGATATCGGTGGGGGTTTCCACCTTTAGGCCGGCTCGCTGGCAGGCCTGGCGCAAGGCTTCTACGCGAGGGCTAGGGCGCCGTCCAGCTCACCGAAGGCGATGTACGGTTCAATCCCTAAGTGACGCACATACCCCGGCGCCGCCAGGGTCACCGAGATGCGCGTCAACCCGCCCAAAACATGCTCCCACCCTAGGGCTGCCGCCAACTGCTGGGGGGCATCTACCCCATTGCCCAGCCAAATCACCCCGCTCTGCGCGGCGAGCATGGGGCGGATGGTGGGAGCGATTTCGGGCACTTGCCATGCCTTAACCGCCACCAAGACGAAGTCCACCACTCCCACCTGAGCGGGATCGGAAGTAGCGTTGACCTTCGGCAAGGTGAAATCCCCCAAAGGTGACTCAACCCGCAACCCCTGCGTTTGGAGGGCGCGCAGGTTCTCGCCACGGGCAATGAAAGTCACCTCCTCGCCGGCCTGCGCTAAGCGCCCACCGAAGTATCCACCCACTCCACCTGCGCCGTAAATGGCAATTTTCATCTCCGCCTCCTGGGAAGAATTTAGGGATTATTTGTCCAAATTAATTATATCAGGCGTCGCGTGTTTGAACCATCGTCCTCATCCGTAGTTAAGCCCGCTTTACCCAAGCGGGCAAAAATGGGGTACAATCAAAAAAACAGCTCGCAGGAGCGTCTGCTTCGTTAGGAAAGGCGTAATTATCTGATGAGCGAAAAGGAAAAGCCACAAAGCGTGATCGAAGCCTACCGCCGCCGCCAACAATCGGCGCGCAGCGCCCCTATCATTCTGGGGTTAGCGGCGGTGCTGCTGGTGTTAGGGGCTGCCTTCTTAATTTTCTGGCTGCTCGCCCCCGATTTTCCGGTCATCGCGCTTTTTGCTACCGATACCCCCACCCCCTCAGAGACCCCAACCGAGGCG
>VSSL01000678.1_pt1 | contig 10404 bp, 12 predicted proteins | sample 4557531 | NCBI WGS metagenome assembly VSSL01 (sample SAMN10986726, study PRJNA523729) | hot springs metagenome | isolation source: hot springs | place: India:Timba, Gujarat | collected 2018-05-31 | reverse complement strand
TGCATTTTCCTACAGAGACTGTTTATGGACTAGGTGCGAATGCCAAAAATGACGAGGCGGTCAAAAAAGTGTTCGAAGCAAAGGGCGTCCGAGTGATAATCCTTTAATCGTTCATATAGCCTCTGAAGAGCAGTTGTCAGGTATTGTAGAAGAGATTCCGGAACAGGCCCGGAAGCTAATGGCAGAATTTTGGCCGGTCCTTTGACTTTGATCATGAAACGAAAACCGGGCCAGCTATCAAATCTTGTGACAGCTGGATTGGATACGGTGGCTGTCAGGATGCCGGATCACCAGGTTGCCCTCGGCCTTATTCGTGCGAGTGATTTGCCCATTGCGGCTCCAAGTGCAAATACTTCTGGGAAACCAAGTCCCACTTCAGCTAAACATGTTGAAGATGACTTAATGGGCCGGATTGCAGGCATAGTCGATGGCGGGACTACGGGTGTGGGCGTAGAATCCACAGTACTTGATTGCACTGTTGAAGTCCCTGTTATATTAAGGCCCGGCGGAGTGACCCTGGAACAGCTGGAAGCTGTAATAGGGGAAGTCCGGCAAGATGTCGCTTTGAAGAATCAGGAAACGGCGCCAAAAGCCCCGGGCATGAAATATACCCACTATGCTCCGAAGGCTCCTCTATATTTAGTCAAGGGTAATCAAGCTTTCCTTCAGAAGCTTGTGGACGAGAAAAAGAAGTGACGGGTTAAAGGTGGGCATCATAACGGCTTGTGAACATCAACAAGATTATAAGGCGGATTATGTGGTTGTCCCAGGTTCATTAGCTGATTTACATACTGTTGCGACAGGCTTATATGATGCTTTAAGACAGTTTGATGAGCTGGAGGTCGATGTCATTTTTAGTGAAATGTTTCCTGACCATGGAATAGGAGCTGCGGTCATGAACCGGCTTGAGAAGGCTGCAGGTCATCAAATCATCAAGGAACATGTGTAATAAGGACTGATTTATTCTTCTATTTCTTTTCGGACATGCATAACATGTAGTAGGCACGTCCGAGGGAGGATTGGAATGAATACATTTGCTGGAGAAATCATCACCTTATTGCTAATGGCATTCGCGTTGGGAATGGATGCCTTTTCAGTCGGCCTTGGAATGGGAATGTTTAAGCTAAGGTTGAGGCAAATTCTTTTTATAGGGCTGACAGTTGGCTGTTTTCATATTTGGATGCCCTTGCTTGGAATGGGGGCAGGCCGTTTCATTTCAGAAAAATTCGGGACCTTCGCTACATACGCCGGCGGTCTATTGTTGATCATTCTTGGTATACAGATGTTTATCCCTGGTAAAAAGGATGGAGCTGGTGTCAGGGAAAATAAGATGCTGGCTCCTGTCGGGAAAGGTCTATTCATTTTTGCTTTAGGGGTAAGCCTGGATAGCTTCTCGGTAGGATTAACCCTGGGGATTTACGGTGCAAAAACGATTTTAACCATTCTTTGTTTTGGGTTTGCTGCCACCCTATTAACGTGGGCGGGGCTTTTGCTGGGTAGAAAAATGCAGGGTTTGCTTGGCGTGTATAGTGAGATTCTTGGCGGAAGCATCCTATGTGCGTTTGGATTGAAATTATTGTTCTCTTTTTGAGCCGCTTGACTTCATATCTATCCTTCCTCAACTGTTCCGATTACCGGGGCGGTTTTATTTTTTCCTAAGACATGATGAGAGTGATTTTTAATAAACGGGCGATAGCTTATAATGAATAAAAAAGGAGGCGTCATAAATGATCCGAGTATTATTTGTATGTACAGGCAACACATGCAGAAGCCCGATGGCAGAAGCGATATTGAAAAATAAGAATATTGCGGGCGTTGAAGTGAAGTCCGCTGGCGTGTATGCTTCATCAGGCCAGGATGCTTCGACGCATGCTAAAAATGTATTGATTGAAAATGACATAGTGCATAATCATCATTCAACGCCTTTATCCGAGAAGGAGATGGAATGGGCGACTCATATTTTCACCATGACGGAAGGGCATAAATCGGTCATTACCCGTGCATATCCCCAGATGACCGATAAGACTTTTACTTTAAAAGAATTCGTTATTGACGATAAATATGATAAAGACATAATAGATCCGTTTGGCGGTTCTGAAGGCATTTATCGGGAAACGTTCAGGGAGCTGCAGGAATTAATTGAAGAATTAGTCTTAAGGCTTAAATAGTAAACAGGGTACATAATGTGGTCGCTGCAGTAAAAGATATTACTAAGCATGTTGAACGTCAATTGGAAAGTGTATGATCAAGGCAGCACAAGAAGTTGCTGCTATTGCAGGAGAAACATCTGCTGGAGCGGAAGAAGTGACAGCTGACAAGCGAACAAGCGTTAGTCATGGGAAATGTCGAAAAATCGGCAATGGAACTTAAAGTGCAAGCGGAAAAGTTAAACAGGACCATTACCCGCTTCACACTTGACATTTTACAGCAGGAAACCCAAGGCGGTTTCCTGCTTCTTTTAGGGGAAAAAAGGATGGACATCCTTTATCTTTTCATAATTTTGTGACACAATAAAATCAATTGAAAAAGCTAGAGGAGGATTATGATGAAAGTTGCGATTGCTTCGGATCATGGTGGTATGCATATCCGTGAAGAAATAAAGAATTTAATGAATGAGTTACAGATTCCATTTGAGGACTTTGGCTGTGAATGCACTACTTCGGTGGATTATCCTGATTATGCCTTGCCGGTTGCTGAAAAAGTGGCACGCGGTGAGTTCGATCGGGGCATTTTAATCTGTGGAACTGGAATCGGAATGAGCATTGCTGCTAATAAGGTCAAAGGAATTCGATGTGCTTTGGTTCATGATGTCTATAGTGCGAAGTTGACCCGCCAGCATAATGATACCAATATGTTAGCGATGGGGGAACGTGTCATTGGCCCGGGTCTGGCCAGGGAAATTGCACAAACATGGCTGACTTCGGAATTTGAAGGCGGACGTCATCAAAACAGAATCGGTAAGATCGCGGAGTATGAAGGTAAACACAGCTAATTTTTATGGTTTTTGGAGAGACCCCTTTTCTTTTGAAAGCAAGTTTTCTTATTGAAAGGATGCGTTTTCATGACAAGTGATGCTACATTTTCAAATGAGCTTGAGATATGGGAAAACCAGTTTCGGAAGCTTTTACATGAGTTTCAAGAACAGACGGCTTTAAAAGAGAAACAGCTACTGGTAATCGGCTGCAGTACAAGTGAAGTTATCGGGAAAAGGATCGGTACTGAAGGGACGCTCGATGTTGCAGGGATGATTTTTTTCGTAGTGAGGGATTTTCAAGAACAAACGGGTGTTCAGGTTGCGTATCAATGTTGTGAGCATCTAAACAGAGCATTGGTTTTGCAAAGGGAAACCGCGGTTCGATATGATTATGAAGAAGTTTCGGTTGTACCTGTAAGAACAGCTGGGGGATCGATGGCGACGTACGCCTATCAGCAATGGAAAGATGCTGTCGTCGTTGAACATATTAAAGCGGATGCGGGGATAGACATTGGGGACACCTTCATTGGCATGCATCTGAAGCATGTGGCGGTTCCAATTCGCTCTGCCATTAAAGAAATAGGGCATGCACATGTGACCATGGCAAAACCCGCCCGAAACTGATTGGCGGGGAGCGGGCCGTTTATCAGGACATCTCTGAAAACAAGAGTTGTACTTAAGGTAAGTGAGACAGCATTTCTCGGATGGGGAATGCTGTTTTTTAATAGAATCTGAGCAAAATTGTAAAGCTCAAGATAAGGTTCACAAGAAAAATCTTCATTTTGTAGTGCTAATAGAATGGGGATTTCGCTCATTAAATAAGGGTGAAAAGGCTATTTATCATGATTTTGAAGTCAAATACGAACGTTTACAAATATAAAAACATTTAATGTTCGATAAAATTAGACTATCACTTCTAAATTAGACATGTTAAAATGGAGTAGAAATTTCTAATAAATTATTGGTAAGGCTTTTTCATGCTTTTTTGAAGGCATGTTGCACATAAATACTAAAAAGCGAATCACGCACAATTTGAGGAGGAATTACGGAATGAATCGTTTAGCAAAGCAAGATGAGCAAGTGTTTAACGCAATTCAACTGGAATTAGGGCGTCAAAGAAGTAAAATTGAGCTTATTGCTTCTGAAAACTTCGTGAGTGAAGCTGTCATGGAAGCGCAAGGGTCGGTCTTAACTAATAAGTATGCAGAAGGATACCCTGGAAAACGTTACTATGGCGGATGTGAGTATGTAGACATCGTTGAAGATCTAGCACGTGAGCGTGCGAAAGAAATTTTCGGCGGGGAGTATGTGAACGTACAGCCGCACTCTGGAGCTCAAGCCAATATGGCCGTTTACTTTACAGTGCTTCAAACCGGCGACACAGTGCTTGGAATGAATCTTTCGCATGGAGGTCATTTAACACATGGAAGTCCAGTTAACTTCAGTGGTGTTAACTACAATTTCGTTGAATATGGTGTAGACGAAAAAGATCACCGTATCGATTACAATGATGTATTGGAAAAAGCGCGTCAGCACAAACCGAAATTGATCGTAGCGGGTGCAAGTGCATATCCACGGGAAATTGATTTCAAGCGATTCCGTGAAATTGCAGATGAAGTCGGTGCTTATTTAATGGTCGATATGGCGCATATCGCAGGTTTAGTTGCGGCAGGATTACATCAAAGCCCAATTCCTTATGCTGACTTTGTAACGACAACTACTCATAAAACACTTCGCGGGCCACGCGGGGGAATGATCATCTGTAAAGAAGAATTCGGTAAGAAGATCGATAAATCCATCTTCCCTGGAATTCAAGGCGGTCCATTGATGCATGTAATATCCGCTAAGGCTGTTGCATTCGGAGAAGCGCTTCAAGATGATTTTAAAGTGTATGCACAGCAAATCATCGACAATGCTAAACGTTTGGGCGAAGGTTTGAAGAAAGAAGGGTTCACACTTGTTTCTGATGGAACGGACAATCACTTGATTCTTCTTGATGTCCGCTCTACTGGATTAACGGGAAAAATCGCAGAGCATGTTTTGGATGAAATCGGTATTACTGTTAACAAAAATGCGATTCCTTATGACCCGGAAAAACCATTCGTTACAAGTGGTATTCGTATTGGGACTGCGGCAGTGACATCACGTGGCTTCGGCTTGGAAGACATGGATGAAATAGCTGCAATCATCGGACTTGTTTTGAAAAATAATGAGGACGCAGCTAAACTTGAAGAAGCAAAACAGCGTGTTGAATCATTAGCGAACAAATTTGAATTATATCCTTCATTGTAATATTCTTGAGCCGCTTCCTTCTAAAGGGAGCGGTTTTTTTATACCTTATGGGAGTCAGTATGTGAGAAGAATCCGAATAGTGAAAATAGGTCTGACATCTAAACCTTTATTGAAGATTGAAACGTTTTTCTGTAAAATAGGTTGAAGTGAATTTAAAAAGACACGAAAATTTTTCTATTCGATTAGGGAAATCATAAAAAAGCGCAAAACTAAGCAATGGAATTGGAGAGATGCTAAATGGGAAAAGTTTATGTTTTCGATCACCCGTTAATTCAACACAAATTAGCCTATATACGTGATATAAATACAGGAACAAAAGAATTCCGTGAACTAGTGGATGAAGTCGCTTCATTGATGGCATTTGAAATCACGAGGGATATGCCGCTGGAAGAGGTGGAAATCCAAACGCCTGTAAGCACGGCGAAAGTGAAAATGCTTTCTGGTAAAAAAGTGGGAATCGTCCCGATTTTACGTGCAGGCATAGGGATGGTGGACGGAATCATTAAGCTGATTCCTGCTGCAAAGGTCGGACATGTTGGTCTTTACCGTGATCCTGAAACATTGAAACCTGTTGAATATTATGCGAAAATGCCAAGTGATTTGGCAGAAAGGGAATGCATTGTCGTTGACCCGATGTTAGCCACTGGCGGATCAGCCATCGAAGCGATCCATTCCATTAAAAAGCGCGGTGCAGTGAATATTAAATTCATGTGTTTGATTGCAGCTCCAGAGGTGTGGACGCATTAAAAGAAGCCCATCCTGATGTTGATATTTATATTGCTGGCCTTGACGAAAAACTGAATGAACATGGTTATATCGTTCCAGGTCTTGGAGACGCAGGAGATCGTTTATTCGGCACAAAATAAGGAAAGAAGCTGAGGTGTCACGAATGAACAAACCGATAAAAGTCATGACCATTTTCGGGACGAGACCAGAAGCTGTCAAAATGGCTCCCTTAGTACTCGAATTTCAAAAACACCCAGAACATTTCAAGCCGATCGTTGCTGTTACGGCTCAGCATCGCCAAATGTTAGATCAAGTTCTCGAACTATTTCCATTCAGCCGGATTATGACTTGGACATAATGAAGGAAAGGCAAACGCTTGCTGACATTACAACAAGAGCATTAAATGGTCTTGATTCCGTAATGAAGGAAGCTAAGCCTGATATCGTTCTTGTACATGGAGATACAACCACAACGTTCGTCGCAAGTCTGGCTGCTTTTTATAATCAGATTGTCATTGGGCATGTTGAAGCAGGGCTGCGCACCTGGAATAAGTATTCCCCCTATCCGGAAGAGATGAATCGACAGCTTACCGGTACGATGGCCGATTTGCATTTTGCGCCGACTTCGAAAGCGGAGGAGAATCTACTTAAGGAAAACAAGAAGGATAATATCTTCGTGACGGGAAATACGGCAACCGATGCTTTAAAAACGACTGTGCGGTCCGCGTATTCCCATCCGGTTTTAAATGGACTCGGTAAAGACAGGCTCATTTTGCTTACCGCCCATCGCAGGGAAAATCTAGGTGAACCCATGAGGAATATCTTCTGGGCCGTGAAGAGAATCATTGCTGAGCATGATGATGTACAAGTGGTATATCCTGTCCATTTAAACCCACTTGTACAGGAATTGGCGAACGAAATTCTCGGCGACGATCCGCGGGTTCATTTGATCGAACCGCTGGATGTTTTGGATTTCCATAACTTCGCTTCAAGAGCCTATCTGATTTTGACTGATTCTGGAGGAATCCAGGAAGAGGCACCGTCACTTGGTGTACCTGTCCTGGTTTTAAGGGATACGACTGAACGTCCTGAGGGGATTGCGGCTGGAACCTTAAGATTGGCGGGTACTGATGAACAAACTATTTATAATTTGGCACATGAATTGCTCACGGATCAAGAGGTGCACGAAAAAATGTCCAAAGCTTCAAATCCATATGGGGACGGAAACGCTTCGGTCCGCATAGCTGAAGCCATCCGTTACTATTTTAAGCAAATAAATATGCCACCAACTAGATTTGACTCATAAAAAAGGAAAAGCCATGCGCTTTTCCTTTTTTTATTTGCATACTCCAAGGTTGTTGAGAAAAGATAACTGCTAAGGGGATGATTATATTGGGAAAGAAAACGTTTCTAGTGTTTGTTTTCCTTTTTGTATTTATTTATCAAAATGAAAAGGGATTGGCATCCTTCATTCTGCCGCCTTTACCAAAACTATCAGAATCTAAGGAAGTAACGGTTGTTGTCACGATGGATAAGGCGTTTCAACGGAAAAAGATCGAAAAACTGCTTGAAAAATATCCATCCCTTCAATTACGGAATGTTTATTCGGTTGCCCTGAATGGATTTTCCCTTCATGGGAAGATGAATGAGATAGAACAACTTAAAAAGGAGGACGAAATTCAGGCTGTAACGGAAGTATCCGTTTATCAAGCCGTGTTGGATGAAAGTGTCCCGTACATAGGAGGAGGCAGGGCCAGGGGGTTCTTTGATAAGGAGAATCACCGGATAACCGGGAAAGGGGTAAAAGTAGGGATAATCGATACTGGCATCGATTATACACATCCAGATTTGCAACGAGCTTATAAAGGTGGGAAGGATCTGGTTGATGGTGATGAAGACCCGATGGAAACCAAAAATCAAGGCGACCTGAATACATTACACGGTACTCATGTGGCAGGCATCATTGCAGCCAATGGAAAAATGAAAGGTGTCGCACCAGAGGCGGAGATATATGCATATCGAGCTTTGGGACCAGGTGGAGCAGGAGATACGGATCAAGTCTTGACGGCTATTGAGTCAGCCATGAAGGATAAGGTGGATGTATTGAACCTCTCTCTTGGCAATAACGTCAATGGCCCTGATTTGCCTATCTCCCTTGCATTGAATAAGGCTGTGGAAAGCGGAATAGTTGCCGTGACATCAAATGGGAATTCCGGTCCGGCTGTATGGACCGTCGGCTCACCCGGAACAGCGGAAAAAGCGATTTCCGTTGGGGCATCGACTCCTCCCTTAAGGGTTCCGTATATGATTTACGGACTTGGATCGAAAAAGCATCAATCGCATTTAACCTTGTTTCAAGGCTCTAAAAAATGGAACCTGACGTTTTCCGAGGATGTCATATATGGAGGACTGGGTAATGAAAAAGACCTGAAACATGTTCGGGATAAGATTGTTTTGATGGAACGTGGCACACTTACCTTCCAGCAGAAAGTATCCAATGCAGAAAAGGCAGGTGCAAAGGGGGTAATTGTTTATAATAATACGAGCGGTACCTTTACTGGAAGCTTGGAAAAGGAAATGAACATCCCAGCTGCTTCTATTAATAGAAGAGATGGATTGCAGCTTAAGCAAATCATGGAGCAAGGGCAAAGCAAAACCGTTCAATTTGTTTATAAGAACGAGCAGGATAGGCTCGCGGATTTTAGCTCAAGGGGCCCGGTAACCGTATCATGGGGAATAAAGCCTGACGTATTGGCACCGGGAGTGGAAATTGAAAGCACCGTTCCTAAAGGATATATGTCCTTGGATGGAACAAGTATGTCCGCACCGCATGTTGCAGGAGCAGTCGCATTAATCCTGCAAAAACACCCGGATTGGAATCCTGATCAAGTGAAATCTGCATTGATGAGCACTTCCAAGCCATTGAGGAAATCTGCGAATCAATTTTATCACACATATGAACAGGGGGCTGGACGCATTCAGGTCGACGAAGCATTAAAAGCGGACACGCTCTTGAATCCTAGCTCATTGTCCTTTGGAATGTATGCAAAGAAAGAAGGAATTGAAGAGCATCATGAAACGATAGTCATAGAAAATACCGGAACGAAAATGAGGAAGTACTCTTTTATGGTCCCATTAAAAGAGACGGGGCTCACTTGGGAATTGCCGAAATCCCTTACATTGAATCCAAAGGAAAAGAAACAGATTAAAGTGGGACTGCAGGTCAACCCAGCCGAGCTTAAAAAAGGAGTCTTTGATGGATACCTCATAATAATGGAAGGAACCAAAAGAATATCACTTCCTTATTTATATGTAAAAGAAGAGCCTGATTATCCAAGGGTAATGGGATTTGATTTTGGCCAAGGGGACCGGGCGGGCACATATCGATACGAAATGTACCTTCCGCGGGGGGCTGAGGAATTCGGTATTGCCCTTTATGAGGAAGATAGCTTGAAATTCGCTGGATATTTGGATTGGTCGAAATCGGCACCTTCCGGTTTGATCAAAAAAGATGTATTGAAAAAGGACTTGCCGCCTAAAGGAGTGTATAAAGCGATAATATTTGCGAGAAGGGGCGGAAGGGAAGATCGGATAGAAAAGACGTTACTTATTGAGTGAACAGATGACAATAAGTAAAATAAAACGGATGTCAATAGAAGAAAAAAGATAATTTGTGAACAATTCGTTAATAATTACAAACCTGTGACAAATTTCACTAACCACTCATTGACATTGATTCTAGCCTATTGTATGCTAACAAAGGATGTAAAATGAGAGGGTTTTCAGTAGCCCGGCATGCAGATTTTTTACAGCATGAAATGTTTTCTATCCTCCACCAAATTCAACCGCGAGGATGCAACTTGCGTCAAATGATTTGCCGTCTAAAATGGCTATGACTTTGATGTCAGCGATTCTTTCTCAAATAGTCGGATCAGTTTTGTTCGGTATCTTCATTTACTTGCCAGAACCTAAGATTCGAACCGCTGCTATTAGTAATTGGCCTTCTTTGTGGACTTGCTAGGTTTACAAGCAATGCTTCATTCAGTACGAAAATATTTCTCAGGAGATTAAATGAAAAATGCCAGAAATGAAAATCATGTTCAACAGGCAGAGTAAATATATAATTTTTCTTCTGGCGGTTTATGTTGTTGGATGGGGACTTACGAGTTATCAAGCCGTTTTTGCTGGGCTTATACTGGGTACGAGTTTGAGTTTATACAATTTATGGCTGATCAATCAGAAAATGAAAAAGTTCAGTCAGGCGCTCGATGAAGGAAAGAAAACAAAATCTCTTGGGACGATGACTCGAATGGCATCCGCAGGTCTAGCGGTACTCATTGCATTGGAATTTCCGGAGCATTTTCATCTGATAAGTGTTGTATGGGGATTAATGACAGCTTATATTGTCATTTT
>VSSL01000677.1_pt1 | contig 10409 bp, 9 predicted proteins | sample 4557531 | NCBI WGS metagenome assembly VSSL01 (sample SAMN10986726, study PRJNA523729) | hot springs metagenome | isolation source: hot springs | place: India:Timba, Gujarat | collected 2018-05-31 | reverse complement strand
CGTCTCAGGATTTCTCCGCTTTGTTTTCATCGGCGGCTCATGCTATATTTTGGCTACCTTTGTGTCAAGAAACGAGAAATCTAGAAGATTTAACCTCCCGAACCCGTTCGACGGCGCGGTGCAGGCGGACTTCGGGGCCGAGTGACAGTTCTTCTCGTCGGGATCGATCGGAACAGCATTTTTCGGAAACGGATGCGTGCCTTTCTGCAAACCCGGAGGCCAGGAGGGCGGTTATGGCGGTCATCACCATCAGCAAGGAATACGCTTCCCAAAGTGAAGAGTTTGCGAAGAAACTGGCGGACCGTTTGGGCTACAGCATCCTGGATCGGCAGATCGTCGCCGATGCGGCCAAAGAACTCCGCATCAGTCCCAGTGAAGCGCAAAGCTTTCACAAGGAGCGGGAATCCAAGCTCCTGCGCCTGATCGACCGCTACACGTCCAGCGTCGTGCAGAAGGTGGTAGACCGATCCTACGGCCGGCTGGACGACAAGAATTACCATGAAGTGACCGTCAAGCTCGTCCAAAAGGTGGCCGACGAGGACAACATCATCATCCTCGGCTGGGGGGCCCAGTGCATCCTGGCCAATCGCCCCAACGCCATCCATTTGCGCATCGTGAAGACGCTTGAAGACCGGATCCGATGGCTTCGGGAAAATATGGATATGGACGATCGTTCGGCCCGGGACCTCATTGAGCGCGAAGAAAAGGAATCCGCCGAATACGTCGAACACTACTTCAATCGGGCATGGGACGACGCCCATCTTTACCATGCGATCTTGAACCTGAGCCGTATTCCATTGGATGAGGCTGTGGATTTGGTCGCCGGATGGGTCAAATGCAAGAAATTCTGACGCCTTGGAGAAAATGCCGAGGACGCCGCACCGTTTTTCTCGCCCTGGCGGCCCTTCTGGCGGCCTGCGTTCACTCCTCCGCCGCACCGGCTTCCAACGAACAGCCGGTGCGGCGTTCCATTCTTGCGGGCACATGGTACCCCGCCGACCCGAAGGAGCTCCAGAGCACCCTGGATGCATTTCTTGAGCGCGCCCACTTACCGGAGAATTTGCCTTCCACCGGCACCTTGGTGGGGATCGTGGCTCCCCACGCCGGCATCCGGTACAGCGGGGCCGTCGCGGCGTATGCCTACACGGTCGTCCGAAAAGATCCCGCCGAATCGGTCGTCGTCCTTGCGCCCAGCCACCGCGTACCTTTTTCGGGCGTTTCGGTCTACCGGCAGGGACCTTTCGAAACCCCCCTGGGCCGGGTGCCCTTGGACACCGAACTCATCGAGGCGCTTCGCAAGGCCGACTCGGACGTTCGCGACGTGCCCGAAGCCCATGCTCAGGAGCACTCCCTGGAAATCCAACTGCCGTTCCTTCAGAGCGTGCTGCCTTCCTTCCGCCTGGTCCCTTTGGTCATGGGAAATTTCTCATGGGACACCTGTGACAGACTGGCCGAAGCCTTGCACGCCTTGTCCCGGTCCCGACGTTTCCTCGTCGTGGCCAGTTCGGATCTTTCCCATGATCACAGCGAAAACAAAGCCAGGGCTTTGGACGAACGGCTGCTAGAACGGCTGCAGCGATTGGAAGCCCGTGAACTCGTGGATGATATGGCTTCCGGACATTGCGAAGCGTGCGGCGCCGGCCCGCTCGTGACGCTGATGCTCTACGCCCGGAAAGTCGGCGCGCAGGGCATGCACATCCTGAAATACGGCACATCGGCCGACGTGACCGGCGATACCCGCCGAGTTGTGGGCTATGCCGCCGCCGCCGTTTGGAAAAACTCGGGAGCCGAAACGGCCGCATCGGCAGGCGTCCCTGCCGCGGCGGGGAGGAACGCCGCGCTCGGCGTGGAACACAAAACGCGCTTGAAGGACATCGCCCGCCAAACCCTTTACGCCAAGCTCTTCGACACGACGCCTCCGCCGGATCTCACCTTGTCGGAGTTGCCGCCGCCCTTGCAGGAACCTCGAGGAGCCTTCGTGACCCTGAAACGGCATGGCCAACTGCGAGGCTGCATCGGTCAGATCGAAGGCCGCTGGCCCCTCGCTCAAACGGTTTCGCGGATGGCCCTTGCGGCGGCCTTTCAGGATCCCCGGTTTCCTCCCGTGACACCCGACGAATGGGACGATCTGGAACTGGAGATTTCCGTGCTGTCTCCTTTGGTGAAACTGGAGGACCCGGCTCAGGTGCGCGTAGGCACCCACGGCCTCTATGTGCGCAAGGGATCCCGAGGCGGTCTTCTCCTTCCCCAAGTGGCCGTGGAACAGGGCTGGGATCGGGAAACGTTCCTCCGTCAGACATGCCGTAAGGCGGGCCTTCCCCCTGATGCCTGGCGGGATGCGGATACGGAGCTCTTTGTCTTTACCGCGGACGTCTTTTAGGATCGTTGCCATGGACCGACGCACTTTTTGCCGCACCATCGCCCGATGCACCGCTTGGGCCGCGGTGGCGCCCTTCGCCGGCCCCTCCGTCCGCCCCGCAGGCGCTTCCACGCTTTCTTTTGAAAAAGGTTTCATCCAGGCCAAGGCCTCGCCCTATTACACTCCTTTGGGAAACGGCCGAATCCGTTGTGTCCTGTGCCCTCGCAAATGCGAAGTGGACCCGGGAGAGAGGGGGTACTGCGAGGTTCGGGAAAATCGAGACGGCGTCTACTACACGCTGGTCTACGGCAACCCGTGCGCCGTCCACGTGGACCCGGTGGAAAAGAAACCCTTCTTCCACGTTCTCCCGGGAAGTCGATCCTTTTCGCTGGCGACGGCCGGCTGCAATTTGGACTGCAAGTTTTGCCAGAATTGGGAAATTTCTCAGGCACGACCTGAAAACACGCAGAACGTTCGGCTTTCCCCCGAGGACGTCGTCACGTTGGCCGCCCAGTACGGCTGCGCCTCTGTGGCGTCCACCTACGTGGAACCCACCATTTTCATGGAATATATGACGGACATCGGAGCGGCCGCATCCAAAGCGGGCATTCTCAACGTCATGCATTCCAACGGCTTCGTCAATCCCGGCCCTCTCAACGACTTGATCCCCCACCTGCAGGCGGCCTGCATCGATCTCAAGTCCATCCGGGACGACTATTACCGGGAGATGACCGAGGGGTGGCTCGAGCCGGTTCTGAACACTTTAAGACAATTGAAGAAACACAGGGTCCATACCGAATTGGTGACCCTGCTGGTGCCGGGCCGAAACGATTCAGCCAAAGAGATTCGCGACCTCAGCCGTTGGGTTCTGACCGAACTGGGTGAGGACACCCCCGTGCACTTCAGCCGGTTCTATCCGCGCTACAAGCTTCAGAGCCTTCCGCCCACGCCCGTGGAGACCCTGGAAAGAGCTCGGGAGACCGCCATGACGGAAGGGTTGCGGTTCGTCTACATCGGGAATGTTCCAGGGCATCCGGGGGAACACACCTACTGCCCTAAATGCCGGGCGATGGTGATCCGACGGGCCGGCTATACGGTGCAGCTCACAGCCTTCGAACACGGCCGTTGCACATGCTGTGGGACCGCGCTTCCGGGCGTTTGGACCAATCCCCTCAAACCCTCCGAAGCGTCAGCCACGTCGTAATCCAGGCCAAAGAGAGCAGAAACCCATAGGCGAGAAAAACCCTCGGCACCCCGAGAACGGGCGACCAGGATCAAGGGGGTCGCCACGGCGGCGGCCGCCGCCCCCAAAAGGTCCGTGCCGTAAAGCACGCCGCCCACGGCACTCCTCTTTAAACCCGCCCCTTCTCCCACGAGACATCCCAGGGCGAAATGGGCGCCTCCGAGAGCTCCCGCAAAAAACCCAAGAGCGCCAAACACGCAGAGCACTGCCCAAGAGGGCCAAACGCGCAGCGATTGGATCCCCTCGGCCGCCCATAGAGGAAAAATTCCGAGGACCAAAAGGACCGCGGCCGCATGAACGCCGAGGAAGCCTCGACGCTCATCCAGAACCTTGCCTTTCACCCTCAAGAGCCAATGAACCGCAAAGGCCCCGGCCGAGAGGCCCGCCATACAGACGGAAACAAGCACGGTTACATGAGCATAAAGGGCCCCGGCAACAATTTGGTACAAGAAAAGAAGCAAAACCTGAAACGCCATTTGCGCCGCGCCCATAGCGCCTACAGCCCACGCAACGGCAACGCCCGGTCGGGACTTGGAAAGAGTCGCCGCAACCCATAAGACAGACAAAATGAAAGTTGTGAGGATGATCGGTGTCCAATGAGCTCCGGGCGTGCGATTCGGCCCACGCAGGAAGGCGTCCATTCCGGAATGGAATTGGGCCGCCCATAGACGGGATGCGGCGACAAAGCCCACAGGGCTCAGGTCCCGGTTGATTCCATCCCGTTCATCCTGCTCGGCAAGGGATCGAAAGTAGGCGAGACGAAAAGGATCGAGAAGATTCTCGAGCCGATCGAGACGCACATAGCGCAGCGATAGCCCGAGCGCGGCGGCCCGGTCCGAAAGGGTTTTCGGGTCTTCGCTCAAGGAGTTCGCATCCCGGGAGGCCGCGAGACGGATCCTTTCGCCGGGATAGACCAGATAATGGGGAAAAACGGAACGAAGGGTGCTCACAACACCCCGGAAATACGCTGCCTGCGTGTCCCCCATCATGTCCTCGGCCCCTGAGACGCCGACGCTGAAAATCCCTCCTGGCCCGAGGAGCCTCGCCACGGACCGGTAAAATTCTTGGGTGTAGAAACGGTTGGTGCTTAACGAAAAAGGATCGCCTGCGTTGAGCAACACCACATCGTAGGACGACCGGGCGTTTTGCACAAAGCGCCGGATGTCCGCATCCCAGAGGGAAACCCTCGGATCCTCCCAGCACCGCGCCTTCCCCGCATCCTGCACCATGGTGGCAAAGAAAGCCAAAGTCTCGTCCGGATCCACCACGTCGACGCTTTGAATCTTCGGATACCGCAAAATTTCCCCTAAAGTTTCCGGGCTCAGCGGTCCTAACACCAGGACCCGCTGCGGCTGCGGATGCTGCAGCATGGCAAGATGAACGTCGTCTTCGGCACTCTGAGGATCGGGATAAGAGAAGAGCCACAAGCCATCGGCCATGAGCGTCCATTGGGACTCGTGACGTAAAACGGCTGTGTTCCGATACGGAGTATCCACGACGGCGACGACCTCGGGTCCCCACTGCCACCGTCGGCTGGCTTCCTCCAGAAACCCGGTGGCAAGCACCGTGCAGACCGTCATGAATGCCACGACTCCTTGCCGCCCGCGGTGACTGTTCGCGCTTTGAGCGGCGAGAGCCCAAACCCCGAAGCCCGCCAGGGCAGATCCTAAACACGCGGCCCCATACAGCAGGGGACGTCTCGGCACCAAGAAGAAATAGAGCCATAGGCCCCCGAAGACGGACCCGAGAGCCTCCAAGGCGTAGATAGGGAACGCCCCTCGGGGCGAGGCGGTAAGGGCGGCGTAAACAGACCAGGTGTTTGAGAAAAAAACACCGAAAAAACGCACACGGGTGCGGTCACCGCGGCAATCAGGGTCACCGTGCATTGGAAGGTGGCCAATTCACCCGGCCCGACGCCGAAAAGGCTTCGGGACGCACGGACCCAGAGCACCGTCAGAGGTAGGAGGAGGCCGTAGATCACGACCAGGACAAGGACGAAGCGGAGTCGTTCGGGAACTGTGGGGAAGAGGGTCGGGCCCAAACGCCCGCCGACCACGCTCCCGGCGCCCGTCCAAAACAGCCAGAAAAAGAACACGAGCCCGACGGTCAGTTCGCTTCCGTAAAAGAGCGCCAGGCACTCGCGCAGGACGATGATCTGTGTCGCCGTGGCGGCACAACCGCCCCCCACCACCGCCACCGCCGGCAGCCCGGCCATTTTCTGCAGATTCCCGAAGTCTTTCGAGCCCGTCATGCACCGGTTTGTTGGATGGTCCAACGGCCCCTAGGAGACAACCTTATGGCCCGATCCTTTCAGTGCGGCGAGAATCTCCTCCGCATGGGCAAGCCCTCGGGTTTCCACTTCCAGGGTTACCAAAGTCACATGGATGGGCAAATGGGGCACGTGGCGGTTATGGGAGATATGGAGCACATTGGCGCCCCGGGACGCCACGACGGCGAGCAGTGCGGCAAGGGATCCGGGCACGTCCGGTAGTTCCACGGTGAAACGCGTCACTCGCCCGCCTTTGACAAGTCCTTTGGTCAGAATCCGCCCGAGAAGAGGGCTGTCCACATTGCCGCCGCTCACCACAAGGACGATCTTGGCCCCGGCAGGCCATTGCAGTCCGCCCATGAGCAAAGCCCCCAGGGGCGCAGCCCCTGCCCCTTCGGCCAGCACCTTTTTTCTCTCCAGAAGAAACAGTAACGCTTCGGCGATGTGTTCCTCGTCCACGAGCACAATCCGAGAGACCGCCTCGGCAAGGATCTCGAAGGTGAGCCGGCCCAGTTCCTTCACCGTGATGCCGTCGGCGATCGATTGGGCCCCTTCCACAGGCACCACACGGCCTTCCTGAAGCGCTCGAAACGCCGAAGGGCACACCGCCGCCTGAACGCCGATGATCTGGACCTCGGGGCGCACAGCCTTGAGAGCGGAAGCGATCCCGGCGATGAGTCCACCGCCGCCGACGGGTACGAGCGCGGCATGGACATCGGGGCAGTCTTCCACGATTTCCAGGCCGATGGTCCCCTGCCCTGCGATGATGTCCGGATCATCATAGGGGTGGATGAACGTGTAGCCTTGGGCGCTGAGTTCCTTGGCCTTTTCGAGGCTCTCGCCGAGGGTTCGGCCGTGCAGCAGGATCTGGCCACCGTAGGATCGCGTGGCTTCCTGCTTGGTCAGCGACGCCCACTCGGGCATGACGATGAGCGCTTGAACGCCGGCGTTGCGCGCCGCCAGGGCCACCCCCTGGGCATGGTTTCCCGCCGACGCCGCCACTACACCTTTTGTCCCGATGGATTCAAGGTGTTGGAGAATCTTGTAACTAGCCCCACGTATCTTGAAGGACCCCGTTTTCTGGAGGTTTTCCAGCTTGAGGTACACGTCGGCGCCGAACAGGCGACTGAAGGTGGGGGAATAGACCAAAGGGGTGCGAAGAATGCGCCCATGCAGGACGCGGGCCGCCCGTTGGATATCCTCCAAGTTTATGGCCATCGTCTCCCTCCCCAAGCCTTTCGATGAAATGGTCGCCACCGGTCGGTCCGCCTCTTGAAAACGGGTGCCGCCGCGCTGCCTCGGGGTAGGCTTAGCGCGCGTCGCTCCCCGACAGACGCTGGGCCAAAACGGCACACCACGTGAAGCTTCCCGACGGGGGCACCCCGAAATAGGTCAAATCCCCCTGGCGACGATCCACCAGGCCAGCCCCTTTCCCTCGAGGCGCCGTTCCATGACGGCGGCATGAATGTCTTGAAAACCGGAAGCGACCAGCGCACCGCCTTCGGCCACGCGGTCCACGATGGAATCGAACAGGCTGTCCCAACAATCCCAGGGCACGTTGGCCGCCACACAATGGAATGAGCCGCCGATGGACTCAACGGACCCGTGCACCCAAAGGACTTTTTCAGTAAGATGGTTGAGCTGCGCATTTTCTCGAGAACGCGCGATGGCGGAGGCGGATGGATCCACCCCGATCGCCCGGCAGACTCCCAGTTTCGCGGCGGCCAAAGCGAGGATGCCGGTGCCGCAGCCCACATCCAAAAACCGTGTCTCGTTCCGGAAAAGCCGCTCTTTCCATGCCGCAAAAAGTTCCAGGCACAGGCGCGTCGTCACATGAAGGGGATGGAAGGCGTGCCGGGTGCGCACCGTAAGCCACGCCGTCTTCTTCTCCCAGGGGAAGAAGGGGCTGACCCGCACGGGCGGAAACCCTGGAATACCCAGATTCATCGCCCTTCAGCCCTCGAGCCTCCGGAGCCACCGTCGGCGCACCAGGCCGCAACCACACACTCGGAACATCGGGGGTTTCGCGGCAGGCATGTGGTTTGGCCGTGTTTGACCAAGAGTTCATTCACATGAAGCATCCATCGCGGTGGGACGAGCCTTTCCAAGACCTGCCGCGTTGCCTCCGGAGTCCGAGTCTGCACGATGCCGAGCCGCCGACTGATCCGATGCACGTGCACATCCACAGGAATCACCGGTTTTCCAAAACCGTAGACAAGGACACAGGCCGCCGTCTTCGGCCCGACTCCCGGCAAAGCCAACAAGTCCGACTCATTTTCCGGAACCTTTCCGCCGTGCCGCTCCACCAAAAGGGCCGCCGTTTCCTTGAGACGGCGCGCCTTTGTCTTGTAAAAATTGACGGCGCGCACCAAAGCGGCAATGCTTTCCACAGGCGCCTCGGCCAGAGCTTTTGCCGTAGGGTATTTGTCAAGGACGGCTTGCGCCGCTTCGTCCGTCTTGGGATCCCGGGTGCGGTGTGACAGCAGGGTTCCTACCAACACCCGGAAGGGATCGCCGTTCGTATGCCAATTCCACGGACTCAGCCCGTAACAATCCGCCAAGGCCTGAAAAACCCCGGATAGTTTCCCTTGAGCGTCCATGTTTTAACGCCCGCCACCCTGCAATGTAGATTTTCAGGGCCATTGGCTATAAATTCTTGGAAATATGATTTATTGTCAAGGATACACGCTTTGCCTGCACCTTTTGGAGGCCGGTCAAAGAATCTATTGACTCACGTCATAGAGCCTTTCAATGGCCTATAACCTTCCACAAGTTTCCTTCCGTGACGTAACGATCAAGTTCTTCGAGGGTCATGTAACGTGTGGAAGGGTAATAATCTTTCATGTGACGTCGAATTGCTGCTACATCGTATGGGTTGCCTTTATAATAAAAGAGAGCTTCTTGAAAGCTAGGGTTAGGAACCAGATACCGAAACCATACCAAAGGATAACTTCCCCCATAAGGCATCCAATTGTACTTGCCTCCAGACGGTTGCCCGGAGACAGGATCAAACAAATTGGGCGGCTTTTTTTTCTCTGAGGTAAAGACGACCGTAACGTAACCATCCGGGTCTTGTTTCAGTTCACGATAGCTGGCCACAGCTCTTGCATACATGAGCCCGTTGAAGGGCTGATAAACTCCTATGGACCAATATCGCACCTGTTCTTTTACTAAAGGAGGCTTGAATCGCACGATCGTCGCCTCAAACGATGGATCAAGGAAACCCGCAAGGTATCGTGTGTCCATGTTTGCACCAGTAGGGTTTTCTTTCGCCATAAAATCGGGGATTATTGGGAAAGCGTGGTGGATCATCCCTAAAAAATTATCGCCTACAATGAACTCCACAGGATTTGGTGGTCGGTATAAAGGCGTGCGCCTATTTGTACGTCTTTCGAGCCTTTCGACTCTTGCATCCAACTTCCTTTCCATGGAAAACATAAAATCAGGAACAGCTCCTTTGCGTTTGAAGTCACTACAGATTTCCGAGGGTATTTTCGTTAATGAACCTTCCTTTCCAAAAAGCACTTTCGGCAAACCGACGCCGCCATCCCTTCCTGACCAGGGCTCGTAAATGCGGTACATGACAATGACATAACCTTCCGCTTTCTTGGCACCGCCTGCCAAATACATCGTATTTGCAGCTTTCCCGCTCGACGGTTTTTCTCTGTTTAAAATTTTTATCCTGTAAGTATACCCCTTTGCATATGGTATATCCTCGTTAAATGGATTCTTAGAGCCCGGGTCAGGAATGATTTCATAATCCGTTAACTTATCTAAAAAAGCGGAAGTCTTTGTGTTGACGTGAAAAGAAAAATACGTGGCGTGAGGAAATTTCCCTCGAAGTTCAAAGTAGGCGTCGGGATGTTTTTCGGGATCGACCACGGGCAGGGCGAGACGCCAATAAACGGCATGGCGATCCGTCCCCCCGAATTGGAATTCTTCGCCCGACAGGCTTGGGCTCCATACATCCTCCCAAGGAACATTGGGACACTGAGTAATGGGCAGAGTGTCCCCAAAAATAGGAGTATGATGCCATAATATGAAAAAGTATGTAATCATTAAAGCCATAAACATGAAATGTTTTGATTTTACATAGTTCATGGCACATCTCCATCACTATGTATCGATAAGGATAACAGCTCAAATTGGACTGAATATGGGTGACTTATACAAGATGTTTACTCGCTAGTCAACTGATGAAAGGAGTGTCCCGGCCTAGCTACGAAGGCAAAGAACTGACGATCATGTCTCTGCTGCTTTTTCTCGTTGTCGTTGCGCGAATCCCTCATTGTGTCGCAGTTCAGCACGGCTGGTCTTAGACAGCAATTATTTTCTTGTGTCCTGATGCTATCTCGGCTAGAAGGGTTCTGAGGTTTGCGGGAAACGGGGTGTTTTCCCGCGTTTTATGGTTGTGCGTACGTGCAGTTGCGGTCGGTTTCCGGGGCCCACGGACGTTCGGTCTTCCCTTTTCGGACAGGACCATCTCCAGGGAGCCGCCGAACGAGACCCGACGAGGCGTACCAGAGAAGAGAGGAGTT
>VSSL01000676.1_pt1 | contig 10415 bp, 10 predicted proteins | sample 4557531 | NCBI WGS metagenome assembly VSSL01 (sample SAMN10986726, study PRJNA523729) | hot springs metagenome | isolation source: hot springs | place: India:Timba, Gujarat | collected 2018-05-31 | reverse complement strand
TGTCATACTGGTTTTTCAGGACGATGTGGACCGGCAGCTTCTGGTCAGCTGCCGCCGTGCTCAGATGCCGTTCCAGCTCCGGGCTGATCATCCCGAAGCCGAAGGCAGAAAGCACCAGCAGTGTGATCATGATGTTTTTTATCATTAACGCTCCTCTGAGTTTGGTTGATTCTTTTCCATTTTAACCGAGTCTGACCGCATTTATCCCGGTGCTGATATTATACAGTGAAACTTCTGCGGGTCAATTTTCTTGACTGAGGTCGGGCACAAGGGCAAACTTTTAAGGTGAGGTATCTGCAGGTCTTTGTCTCGGTGCCGGACCGGAGAACCGCCAGCCGGATCAGCCGGATACTGCTCGAGGAACGGCTGGCAGGCTGTGTCCAGATTCACGGTCCGGTTGTCAGCAGTTACTGGTGGCAGGGAAGAATTGAGCAGAGCCGGGAGTGGCTTTTGCTGATTAAAACGGACCGGGCGCATTACCCCCTTCTTGAGCGGCGGGTCCGGGAGATGCATCCGTATCAGGTCCCGGAGATCATTGCGATGGCAATCAGTGCCGGGTATCAGCCATATCTGAAGTGGCTGAGTTCGGAATTAACTCCGGACAAAAGTAAATTTCCGGGCAGGAGGATTTGATGCCGGTCAGCCGGCTGATTCTGGAGCTGAGCCATCCAGAACCGGCGGTTCGGCGTGCTGCCGCCCGTGAGCTCGCCCGGCTTGATCCGTAGACAGCCGCAGGTGCGATTGTCTTTCTGCTCAAGGACCCGGAACCGGAGATCCGCCGGGAGGTGGCGGGAATTTTAACCCGGCTCGGCAGGACAGCAGAGGAACCGGTAGCCCGGTATCTTTCAACCTGGGAGGGACCGCTTGAGTTGTGGGTAATAGAGCTTGTAGGGGAGCTGAAGCTGGCAGAAGGGGTGGATTTTCTTCTGAAGCATCTGAACGAGCCGGAGCCGATGACAAGACGGGCGATCGCAGTGGCACTGGGCAGGATTGGTGCTGCTTATGCAGATACGCCGGGGATCACCAGTACCCGGGCACTTGAAGGACTGCTGGAACTGCTGCGGGATCTGAATCCCGAGGTGCAGGTCGCAGCTGCCGAGGCGCTTGCCGGGCTGGGCAGGCAGGAGGCGGTTAATCCGCTCCTTGACGAGTTGCAGGATGACAATCCGCAGGTGCGCCGGGCAGCGGCAGTCGCCCTGGGAAGAATCGGGATACCGGCGGCTGCTGCTGAACTGGTTCGACTGGCGAACAATGATCCGTTTGCTGAGGTGCGCCAGGCAGCACGGGAGGCGCTGGAGCAGATTTCGGACCGTTCGGTGCGTTCACTTTTGGAGGCGTTGACTGCCGAGAATCTGGATGAGCGGGAGGTGGCGCTGCGTCAGCTTCTGGATGCAGGTCCGGCAGCATTACCGCCGTTAATCCGGCTGGCAGGGAGTGATGATTCCGGTATCCGCCGGCTGGTTGCCTGGGTCCTGGGCATGCTCGGAGAAGAGGCAGGACTGGCTACTCTTTTTCTGCTGGCTGAAGATTCGGAAAGTAGCGTCCGGCTGGCGGCGATTCAGGCGCTGGGCAGAATCCGGCACCTGCGGGCAGCGGAGCGGCTGAGCCGGTTGCTGGAGGATGCGGACCCGAAAATCGCCGGTATGGCAGCCAACGCCCTGGAAAGGCTGGGAGAGCTGGCAGTAGAGCCGGTTTTCGGAATTCTGACCCATCAGTCACCTGAGGTCCGGGTGCGGGCAATTGATGTGCTGGGACGGCTCAGACATGAGGGTGCGGTAGAACGGCTCATCAGCGGTCTTGACGATTCTTCATACTGGGTCAGACTGGTTTCAGCGCAGGCGCTGGGTGAAATTGGTGATGTGCGGGCGGTGCCGGCGCTGATTGAGCGTCTTGATGACCCGGACCGGCTGGTAAGGGCGATGTCCGCCGAGGCACTGGGCAAGTTGAGAGATTACCGGGCGAGCATGAAGCTGCTGGAGCGGGTGGAGGATGAGAGTGATCTGGTGCGGGCGAATGTTTTTCTGGCACTGGGAAGGATCGGCAATCCGATTGCGGTTCCTTTTCTGATGAAGGCGCTGGACGATACCGAGGTCCGGGTCCGGCTGTCGGCGATTGAGGCGCTGGGATTGTTGCGGGCAAAGGCGGCAAGAGAAAAGCTCAGGGCGATTGCCCGCCCCTGGCCCTGGAGCCGGGAGCCGGGAAGAGTCAAGGACGCAGCACGCTGGGCACTGAGTATGATTGATTCCTCCGGGACAGTTATCTGAGGAGCGCCCGGGCGTATTCCTGCGGGTTGAACTGCTCAAGGTCATTGAGCCCCTCACCGGTGCCGACAAAGAGGACCGGGAGTTTGAGCTCGATGACCACCGGGATGATGATCCCGCCCCGGGCAGTTCCATCCAGTTTGGTGATGATAATGCCGGTGAGGCCGAGACGCTGATGAAAGATTTCTGCCTGGCGGAGTCCGTTCTGGCCCACGGTCGCATCCAGCACAAGCCAGATTTCCTCCGGTGCACCCGGTTTGACCTTGCTGCAGACCCGTTTGATCTTTTCCAGTTCTGCCATCAGGTCCTGGCGGGTATGGAGCCGGCCGGCGGTGTCGACCAGCACCGTGTCAAACTGCTGCTGGCGTGCCCGGATTATGGTATCAAACACAACCGCTCCCGGGTCCTGACCTTTCTGCGAGTGGACAATTGCCACATCCGCCCGCTCCGCCCAGATGCGCACCTGTTCCGAAGCGGCGTCGCGGTAGGTATCAGCGGCAGCGATGATGACCCGTCTGCCCCGGACTGCATAGTAATGGGCCAGTTTCCCCACAGTGGTTGTTTTGCCCGAGCCGTTGACCCCGACGATCATGATCACTACCGGAGTTTCCGGTGACGGGCGGTCACCGCGTTCGGTTCCGCTCAAAAGCCGGATAATTTCCTGTTCCAGCGCCGCCTGCGGGTTTTCGCCCGCCCGGCTGAGACGGTCCAGCAGCTGAGCGGTGGCGCGGGCGCCGACATCCGCGCTGATAAGGGCGGCTTCCAGTTCCTCCAGGTTGAGCGTTTTGGCGGTGATCAGGCGGGAGAGGAGTTGGCGAGTCCGGGCAAGTGTTTCCCGCAGTCCCATGGGTTAATTTTCGGGCAGGGGCGATGCCGGGTTGTTCCGGCGGTAGTCTGCAAGACTCACGGAAATGAGTTTCGAGACCCCGGGCTGCTCGGCAGTTACACCGAAGATGACATCAGCCCGTTCCACCGTTGCGCGGTTATGGGTAATGATTATCACCTGGGTCTTTTCGGTCATCTGTTTGAGATAGTCGGCAAAACGGCTGACATTGGCGTCGTCGAGGGGGGCATCGATTTCGTCCAGAAAACAGAAGGGAGCGGGTTTCACCCGGTAAAAGGCGAAGAGGAGCGAGATCGCCAGCAGTGCCTTTTCGCCGTCCGAAAGCTGCTCCAGCCGTTTCGGATTTTTCCCCCGGGGGCGGGCAATGATTGCGATTTCTGACTGGAGTGGATCCGCATCATTGACCAGAACCAGATCGGCATCCCCTTCCAGAAACAGTTCCCGGAAGACCTGCTGAAAATGAAGCCGGACTTCCCGGTAGGTATTGAGAAACTGTTCCCGGGCGTGCCGGTCAATTTCCTTTAATGACTCTTCCAGATTCTGTTTTGCCTGCAGGACATCGTCCCGCTGGAAGAGCAGGCGTTCAAGGTCCTTCTTTTCCTGTTCATACTCTTCTGCTGCCAGTGGATTTACCGGACCCAGGGCGGCAAGCCGGCGGCGGATTTCCTCCAGCCGGTTCAGTTCATCGGCTGATTCTGCCGGTGCCGGACTGAACTGGCTGAGATCCGCACCCAGGGATTTTGCCTCATCAAGCAGGGCACGGACTCGGGTTTCCAGTTCGGCGCGCTGGAGCCGGTACTCCAGAAGCCGGTTCTGGTTATTCTGTTGCTGATTCCGTAACTCGGCAATGTTTTTTTCCAGTTCTGCGGTGGCTGCGGAAACATCGTCAAGGTTGAAGCGGGCATAACTCTGCTCGGCTTCGGCAAGCTGCGCCTGGAGCTGATTGATGGTGGTGTTTAACTGCTCGCGGCTGTCCTTCAGCTGCTGCTGGCGTTCGTGATGGCGTGCCATGGTGGCGGTAATTTCTCTGATCCGCCGGGATTTGTCCTCAATGGACTGTTTGATATGGCTCATTTCGGTTTCCAGATGCCGGACCCGTGCCCGTTGTTCTGCCAGCTGAGCCAGCAGTTCGGATGCGGCCTTCAGCTCGTTTTTAACCTGCTGTTCGGCGGTGTTTGACCGCTGTTCCAGCCGGGCGAGTTTCTGTTCGGACTGCTCAATCGCGGTGCGGAGTGCGGTCAGCTCCTGCTGATGTTCTGCCAACACAGTGGTTATGGAGCCGGTTAATCCGTTCAGCCGGCGGATTTCCGCATTCAGGCGTTCGTATTCCCGCTGCAGTTCCGCGGCAACACCGGCAGTGGTGCTCAGCCGGGATTCCAGCGCATAAAACTCCCTTTCAGTCAGGCGCAGTTCACTTTCTGCCTTATCCAGTTGAGTCTGCAACTGGAGGCGCTGTTCGTTGAGGCTGGCGGTGGTCTTCTCAATCGCTGCAAGCCGTTCATTGAGTGCGGCAGTGCTGTGCTCGAGTTCCCGGATTCTGCTCAAAATGACCATACTGCCTGCCTGTTCACCGGCAAGCACGAGCCGGCCGTTACCGAGGTAGGCATAGCCGTCAGCGGTGACGAACCGGGACGCCGGATACTTTTCAATCATTGACCAGAGAGATTCACTGTTGCGGAGCACAGCAAAGGATTCCAGCATTGATCGCAGCAGGGCAGGGGCAGCGCTGCGGAGGCGGACAAACTGGTGGAGCGTGCCGATGATCGCCGGATCCGCGGGAGGCGGGTTTTCGGGCACAGACGCGGTCGCCAGTGAGTTTATGAGCAAGCCGAAACGCTCCGTCGGGGAGCGGTCAAGGAGCCGGCTGAATTCCGCGGGCTGAATTTTCTCAGTGTTCAGAAAGTCCAGCAGGAAGTTAAGTGCTGCCTCGCAGGCACGTTCCCAGCCCGGGTCCGGTTCCAGCCAGTCGCTCACCGGAGTAACATCGCCCAGTATTTCCTTTGCGCCCGTCAGCACCGAGCGGGCAACCCGGGTTTCAAGCCGGGCAATCTGGGCAGCGTTACCGGTCCTCTGCTCCTCGAGGTGGCGTTGTTCCCGCCCGAGCTCTGCCAGTTGCCGTTCAATCGCAGCAAGTTCCTGCTGCCGGAGTGCTGACTGCTGTCGCTGGTATTCAAGCTGATGTTTCAGGTGATCGAATTCACTCTGCAGTGTATTGCGGTCCGTTTCTGCCTGATTCAGCTGCTGGCGGAGGCGATGGGCTTCTTCAGTCAGGCGCTCAGTTGTTGTTTTAGTATTTGCCAGTTCTGCTTCGAGGCGGATGATTTTTCCCCGGAGTTGCTGTTCATTTTCCCAGAGCTGACGCAGCCGGTCGCGCTCCTGCTCTTCCTCCTGGCGGGAAGTAATAACTGTGGTTTCCTGCTGCCGGCTCTCAGTCTGCAGGTGCTGCAGTTCAGCCTCCTGTTTCCGCAGGGTGGAATTGGCGTTTTCCAGCTGGTTAAGTGCGGTGTTGAATATCTGTTGCAGTTCGCTGATTTCCTGTTCCAGCCGGGTCTTCTCCTTTTCCAGTTCATCTGAGGCACGGTCAAGAAATTCAGATTCCTGCTGTTCCATCAGCAGTCTTGCCTGCAGTTCCGCCAGTGTCTGGCGGCGCTGATTTAATTCATTGAGTGCCTGCTCCCGTTCACTCTGGATACCGACCAGCCGGGAATGAAGCTGACGGAGTTCTTCCTCCTGATGCCGGATCTGGAGGGTGAGTTCGGCAGCGGCGTCCTCAAGTTTCCGGATTTCCTGTTCGTTTGCGGCAAGCTGTTCGTTTAATTCCCGGTATGCCTGCTGGAGTTCCCGGAGCCGGAGGCGGCTTTCTTCCTGCTTCAGCCGCTGATAAACCCGGAGCCGGGCGCTCTGGCGCTGGAGGCTGCGCACAATTCTTTCCCGCTCGGCGATGATATCCTCCAGCCGGGTTAAATCGGTCTGGGTGAGAGTTAATTTGCGCTGGCACTCTTCCTTGGAGTCGCGGAATTTGGCTAAAGTCGCCGCTTCTTCAAACATCTGACGGATGTTGCCGGCAATTATTTCGCGCATCTGGCGGAGATCAAAAATCGAGTAGGCTTTCGTGCCGATGCCGGTGGAGAGAAACAGGTCCTGAATGTCACGAAGCCGGCAGGGCTGGCGGTTCAGATAGTATTCACTTTCACCGGAACGGAAGTAGCGGCGCCGGATTTCCACTTCTGAACCGAGTGCCGGCTGATCTTCGGTGGAGAGGATGAGGCGGACCTCGGCAAAGTTTACCGGCGGCAGCTGCGCGGTACCGGCAAAAATCAGGTCTTCATTTTTTGCACAGCGGAGCACGGTGAATGACTGTTCACCCAGCACCCAGCGCAGTGCATCGAGAACATTGGATTTGCCACAGCCATTCGGTCCGATGATGCAGTTCATTCCCGGTGCAAAGCGGAGGGTTGTTTTTTCCTGGAAGGATTTGAATCCTAAAAGCTGAAGTTCCTTGATATACACTTAGCTTTAATGATATACCGCAGTTTACCTCGAGTCAACTATAAAAAAACCGGGCTCAGTTTGAGCCCGGTTATAATCGGGAAGCAGTTTTATCAGCGTAAAACCGCTGTCTTGTACCGGATGGATATACCGACCGTCGTTCAGCTCGTAGAAGTAAAGACCATTTGGTACCGGCCGGTGGTTTTCGTCCGTGGTGTGCCAGACCGCGGAATGAACTCCAGCAGGAAGGTTGCCTTCAACCAGTGTGCCGACAAGTTTCCCGGAGGCTGAGAAGACTTTCAGGGTGATGGTGCGTGTTTCCGGCAGCGAAAAACTGATGGTCTGGGTTCTGTTTGCCGGATTGGGGGCTACCTGAGTGAATTCCGGTCGCATTGTTGGCTTTTCCTCAGAGACAGCAGTGAGGTATGGTTCGATCCAGCTGCGAATCACCGCCTCATTAAACCCTTCCATCGAGCCGACGACTACTCCAGCCGTGTCAATGACATAATTCAGCGGGATGTAGCCATTCATCCGGTATGCGGTCCAGCCGGCGCCGGCGTCGCGGAAGAAGGGGTAGCTGTATGCGCGGGCATAAACCTTTACAACATTTTCCATATCCTGCCAGAGGTTGATCGCCAAAGGCAGATACCCCTGACTGCCGTATTCATCAAACATTGCTTGTATTCGCGGCAACTCCGCGAGACAGGATGGTCAGGTGGACTGCCAGAAGAAGAGTTGAATCACATGTCCGCGGTATTCCGCCGGGATGGTGTGAGTCTGCCAGGCGGTATCCGGGATTGAGATGTTTGGCGCCGGATCACCGGGCTGGGGCCATGCCCAGAGCAAAACCGGTGCGGTCAGCACCAATAACAGGATGAGTACTTTAAGCTTCGCCAATATGACCTCCTTTTTATCAAAAATTATAATAGCGAATCGTGATTTTGTGTCAATAAATGATTTAGATCTTGAGTATTTCAGTCGGATCAACCGGCTTGCCAAACTTGCGGATTTCAAAGTGCAGGTGGGGTGCAGTTGCCTGTCCGGTCATACCGACCCGGCCGATTATTTGCCCGACCTTCACCGAATCGCCACGGTTCACCAGCCACTGGGCAAGGTGTCCGTAGTAAGTTTCGTAGCCTTCGGCGTGTGCAAGCCCGATAAACCGCCCCAAGACACGATCGGTTCCCCGGGCAATGACGATACCGTCAGCAGCAGCCCGGACCGGACTTTCCCGGGGGACCGCCAGGTCAACCGCAATATGTTCGGGAGTGGCGCGTCTGGAGACAACATATCCGGCAACCGGTACAAGTACTGGAACCGGATATTTTCCCCAGGGTTGATCAGAAATCCATTCCGGGAGGATGAATGAGTCGGGAGTCGTGCCCTGCCAGTCAACGGGGGGCGGTGATAGTTCCACACCAAGCATCCGGGCAAGTTTTTCCCGCTCAATTTCCAGGTTTTCCAGTTTTTCCCGGAGCTGGGTTATTTTCTTGAACTCTGCTTCCAGTTTCCGGTTACGCTGAGTCAGGTAGACCAGCTGATGGAACCGGTATGCACCGGAGGCGACAATTCCAACTGCTGCCAGCACGAGCAAAACGGACAGACATAACAGGGCGAAAAGCAGCCGGGCGAGACCGAGCGAGATGCTGAAACGAAGTGAATTGGGTGTATAGTTGCCAAAAATGAATACGGTGATCTCTTTTTTAGCCACCGGATTCTTTCCGGATCAGTTGGCAGATACGGGTAAGGTCTTCGGAAGAGTGGAACATAATCGTGATTTTTCCCGCGGATTTGCCCGGCGGTGTAATCACGACCCGGGTGCCGAGGGTTTCCTGGAGACGCTGCTCAATTTCCGTCAGATGAATGTCCTTTTCCGTTTTTCTGCTTTCCCCCTTCGTTGTCGGGATTTTGCCTTCACTGCAGAGTCGTTCCAGAGTCCGGACGGAAATGCCCTCAGCAATTACCCTTTCACACAGGTCCACCTGTTCACGCCGGCTGGTGAGCGTCAGGAGCGCGCGCGCATGACCCGGGGTAATCTGTCCCATGCTTAGTGCTTCCCGGACGCGGTAGGGGAGAGTGAGCAGGCGCAGGGCGTTGGTGATCGTTGAGCGGTCTTTGCCCACGCGGCGGGCGATTTCCTCGTGGGTGAGATTAAACTGTTCATGCAATGCCTTATAGGCAAGGGCTTCATCAATTGGATTCAGATCGGAACGCTGAATGTTTTCGATCAGCGCCATTTCGAGCATCTCCCGGTCGTCAACCGGGCGGATGATCGCCGGAATTGCAGTTAAGCCGGCAAGGCGGGCAGCACGCCAGCGCCGTTCCCCCATTACCAGTTCATAGCCGTCGTGACGGCGACGGACAACAACGGGCTGGAGTACTCCCTTTTCCCGAATTGATGCTACCAGTTCCTGAAAATGCGGGTCATTTTCTGCTTCCTTGGTAATGCGGGGCTGATAGGGGTTGGGACGGATTTCGTCAATGGGGATCGGGCGGGATTCCGTGGCCAGCGCCTCCTGAGTTTTTTCCGGGATGATAGCGCGCAGCCCTTTGCCTAATGCCTTACGGTTCATCGGTTTTTTACTCCTGATGGATGTCGGGACAATATTTCATTTACTAGTGCCAGATATGCCTGAGCGCCGGCCGACTGTCCGTCGTAGGCAAAGATCGGCTTGCCGAAACTGGGGGCTTCGGCAAGCCGGATACTACGGGGGATGACGGTCGAAAACACCTGTTCCCTGAAGAATTCGCGCACCTCATTTTCCACCTGCTGGCAGAGGTTGAGCCGGCTGGAAAACATCGTAAGCAGTACACCTTCGATTTCCAGCCTCGGGTTAAGGGTATCACGGATGAGGTTGACTGTTTCCAGCAGCCGGGACATTCCCTCCAGGGCATAATATTCTGCCTGCACGGGAATAAGCACGCTGTTGGCGGCGGTGAGACTGTTGATTGTCAGCAGAAGCAAGGATGGCGGACAGTCAATGATGATGAATGAATATTTCGGTTCAATCAGGTTGAGCGCGCGGCTGAGCCGGAATTCCCGCTGAGGTGCTTCTACCAGTTCCACTTCGGCACCGGCGAGGTTGAGCGTGGCAGGCAGAAGGTCCATTTTATTAAAGCAGTTTCTGATGATTGCATCATCAACACGCTGAGTTTCGAGCAGAACCTCGTATACGGAGACCGCGAGATTACTCCGGTCAATTCCGAGTCCGACGGTGGCATGTGCCTGTGGATCCATATCCACAAGGAGCACATTATAGTCCCGGAGCGCCAACCCGGCAGCGAGGTTGATTGCGGTTGTCGTTTTTCCCACTCCGCCTTTCTGGTTACAGACGGCGATTCTGCGTGCCATTATTCACTAATTTAATCCCTGAAATTTCAGTGTCAAACAGGGCAGAAAATATATTTTACCTTCTCACGATGACAAGTTTCCGAGTTGTAGATGATAATGTTCTGTTAATGCGCAAGATATAAATTCCGGGATTTAGAGCGAAAGCAGAAAAGGGGATCGTACCACTGTTGGTAATTGCCGAGTGAGCAGTCATAACTTTTCTTCCCGCCGGATCATAAATTTCAATATACGCATTTTTCAATAATTGGGAGCCAATGAGATTGGACAATTCAGATGAACTGAGGCAGGACGGCAAGGTGATTTCAGCATGCGATGGTTGCGAGCGGGAAGAAAGTCTGTCCGGTTTAACCTGTGCCACGAAGGCGGAACATTGAAGCGGCTGGTTTGTTACATAGCGCCATAATTCCAGGGTTTTATTTCCTTTCAGCGCAAAGAATGTCCCGCCTCCCAGGTGAGTGATATCACCCCC
>VSSL01000675.1_pt1 | contig 10415 bp, 12 predicted proteins | sample 4557531 | NCBI WGS metagenome assembly VSSL01 (sample SAMN10986726, study PRJNA523729) | hot springs metagenome | isolation source: hot springs | place: India:Timba, Gujarat | collected 2018-05-31 | reverse complement strand
AAACTTATTCCTTATGGCGGTGTATATGCTGTAAAAGTATTTTATAAAAATCAGGAATTCCTTGGAATGATGAATATAGGGTTTAGACCTACCGTAAATAAAAATGTTTCCTATCAACCAGAGCAACAAAAATTTATTGAGGTACATATATTAAATTTTGATAAAAATATTTATGATGAGATAATTAAAGTTGAATTTATTAAATTTATCAGAAATGAAAAAAAATTCGATTCCATTGAAAATTTAATTGAACAACTAAAGGCAGATAAAAAAACAATTGAATTATTAAAACAATAAATATTTAAAGAATGGCAATAACAAAAGAAGAAAAACAAGAATTAGTGAAGAAGTATGGAACTTCTCCTAAAGATTCTGGCAGACCGGAGGTTCAAATAGCAATATTAACCAAAAGAATAAATGAACTCTCTGCAAGTCATTTTAGTACCCACAAAAAAGATCTACATTCCAGAACTGGACTATTAAAAATGGTTGGAAAAAGAAGAAAATTATTAAGGTATCTTGAAAAGAAAGATATCAACAGATACAGACAGATAGTAAAAGAACTGGAATTAAGAAAGTAAAATTCTAAAATCTGAGATGGTAATAAAAAAATCTATTCAATTAGGAGAAAGAACTTTAACTCTGGAAACTGGAAGGGTTGCAAAACAGGCTAATGGAGCAGTTTTAGTATATTACGGAGATAATATTGTGCTTTGTACTGCAGTTGCCAAGGATAAACCTGTAGAAGGACAGGATTTTTTCCCACTATCAGTTGATTATAGAGAGAAGTCTGCTTCAGTCGGTAGAATTCCAGGAGGGTTCTTTAAAAGAGAAGGTCGACCCTCAGATAAAGAAATATTATCTGCACGACTGATTGACAGACCAATTAGGCCTATGTTTCCCGAGGGCTATTTCTGCGAAACACAAATAATTTGTAATGTGTATTCCTCCGATGGCGAAACTGACGCTGATATAATCGGGGCAATTGGAGCTTCTGCGGCTTTGTTAATTTCTGATATTCCATTTGAGGAACCTATATCGGAGGTTAGGGTAGCTAAAATTAACGGAGAATACATTATAAATCCTTCCTACAAACAACTTGAGGAAAGCAGTTTTGATATTACGGTTGCTGGAACTGTTGATTCAATTGTTATGGTTGAGGGAGAAGCAAAAGAAATAACAGAAAAAGAATTTATCGATGCTATAAAATTTGCTCACTCTCAAATAAAAATTTTGTGTGAATTTCAAAAAGAATTTAGGGCAGAAGCAGGAAAAGAAAAAGTAAAATTTGACCAGCCCGAAAGCCTTGACGAACTTAGAAATGAAATAGCTGATAAGTACAAAGATGATTTAATTAGAATATATACAGGTACCATAGTAAAGCAGGAAAGAAGAGATAAACTCAATGAAATTCGTGACCGTGCAAAAACAGAACTTGCAGAAAAATTTCCTGACAAAGAAACGAAGATAAATGAAATTATTGATGAAATTCTTCAAGAGGAATTAAGAAGGTTAATATTACAGGAAAATAGAAGGATAGATGGCAGAGGGTTAAAAGATATTAGACCCATTACCTGCGAAGTTTCTGTATTGCCAAGAACTCACGGCTCAGCTCTTTTTACAAGAGGGGAAACTCAAAGTCTTACCACTTTAACACTTGGAACCAAAAGTGATCAGCAGATAATCGAAGGTCTTATGCTTGAAGAAAATATGAAAAGGTTTATGCTACATTATAATTTCCCACCTTTTAGTACAGGAGAAGTAACAGGCAGACCAGGACCAACCCGAAGAGAAATTGGGCATGGTAATTTAGCTGAAAGAGCATTAAAAAATTTAATTCCCTCAGAAGAAGAATTCCCATATACTATAAGACTAGTTTCTGATATTCTTGAATCTAATGGTTCTTCCTCTATGGCGACCGTATGTGCTGGCTCTCTTGCACTAATGGATGGCGGTGTTAAAATTAAAAAACCAGTTGCTGGTATTGCAATGGGATTGATTAAGGAAAATGATGAAATTAGAATAATTTCTGATATTTTGGGCGATGAAGACCACTTTGGTGATATGGATTTCAAAGTTGCTGGTACTGTTGACGGTATCACGGCTATTCAGATGGATATAAAAATTAAAGGGATTTCTTTTGAGATTATGGAAATGGCTCTTGAACAGGCAAGAGAAGGGAGACTTCATATTCTTGAAATTATGAATCAAACTATTTCTTCTGCAAGGGAATCTATTTCAAAATATGCTCCAAGGTTATATACAATGTATATACCAACAGATATGATTGGTCTGGTTATTGGGCCTGGTGGTAAAACTATAAGAAATATTATTCAGGAGAGTAAAACAGAAATAGAAATTGAAAATGACGGTAAGGTAATTATTGCTGCTACTTCTGAAGAAGGGGCAGAGATTGCAAAAACTATGATTGAAAAACTTACTGAACAACCTGAAGTTGGAAAAGTATATTTGGGAGTGGTAAAAGCGGTCAAAGATTTTGGTGCTTTTGTTGAAATATTACCTGGAAAAGAAGGATTGCTTCATATTTCAGAAATTGAAAACAGAAAAATTTCTCGAGTTTCTGATGTTCTTAAAGTTGGTCAGCAGGTAGAAGTAAAACTTGTTGGTGTAGATGAATTTGGGAAGCTTAGATTAAGTCGGAAAGTTCTGATAAAGTCCGAACCTCATTCAGAAAAATCTCACTCACAAAAACCATTTAGGCATAAATAAATTTTTTCTATGAAATATGAAATAGATAAACAGCAGGATTACACAATTTTCAGACTCCGCGAAAAAGATTTAAATCATAAAATTTCTGCTGATTTAAAAACTGAATTAATTTTCTTACAAAAGGAAATAAAAAATCAATTCATTATCGATTTGCAAGATGTAAACAAATGTGATAGTTCTGGACTTTCCTGCCTTTTGCTTTCTGAAAGAATTGAAAGAGAAAAGGAAGAAAACTTATCCTTCGTAATTTAAACAAGAATGTAATTGAATTAATAAAAATTGCGAGACTTGACAGAGTCTTTGGAATTAGCGAAGAAAATTAAATCTCTTTGTTTAAAAGCGGGGTTTTCTGCAGTTGGTATTTCAAAAGCAAAGAAAATTACAAAAGAAGCTGAATTCTTTTTTAATTGGTTGTGTGAAAATAAGAATGCGGGAATGAAATGGTTGGAGTCAACCTTTTCAAAAAGAAAAAATCCATTTGAAGTATTTCCAGAAGTAAAATCCATTATCTCTCTTGCTTACATTTATAATACACCTTATTATCATATAGAAGAAAAAGATATCCCTAAAATCTCAAGATATGCCTGGGGTAATGCAGATTATCATAATGTATTGAAAATAATTCTTAAATCAATCTGCTTTGAAATAAAAAGTCTGGTTAAAAACTTTTACTCAAAAGAATGTCAAACAATGTATTTTGTTGATACTGAGCCCGTTATGGAAAAATATTGGGCTGTTCAAGCAGGAATTGGAAGTAGAGGCAAAAATACTCTTGTTATTAATCCTTCTTTTGGAAGTTTCTTTTTTATTGGGACAATATTCATTGACCTTGACCTTGAATATGATAAGCAAGCAAATGATTTATGTAAAGATTGTAATTTATGTTTAATGAGTTGTCCCACAGGTGCTTTATATGATGAATACAAACTTGATGCTTCAAAATGCATTTCTTATCACACAATTGAAAACAAAAATGAAATTCCAGAAGAAATAAATCTTAATAGCTGGATTTATGGCTGTGATATTTGCCAGAATGTTTGTCCATATAACAGTAAAGAAAAAGCAGTTTTTACTCATAATAAAGATTTTGAGCCAAAACAAAAATTCTTGAACAAACCAAAAGAACTATATCTTTCTCTTTCCGAAAAAGATTTTTACAATGAATTTAAAAACACAGCCCTTAATAGATTGTCTTTCAATCGCTGGAAAAGAAATTTACAAAGGATATAAATTACCAGTCTCCCCTCAAATTACCACCCCAAATCTCTCCTACAAAGCTACCTTACTACTATAATCTGAAATTACATTAATATTGTATTTATAATAGAAATCCTATTATGTACATATTGCATTTTCTTTTTTTAACAAATTAAACTAAAAATTAATAATTTTGGGGGCTATGAAGTATAGAGTATTTGTTTATTTTTAATAATAAATTTGTTTTTAGTTCTGGATTAATATATTTGTTTTTTAATATTGAGTTAACAGAGATTTATTTAATTTGTTAAAACAGTTCAGGATATTTATTACGGACAACATAAACACTTTTTAATTGAATTTACAGTTTCTTTTAAAAATTAACAGTCAATCATAATTATTTTGAACGGAGGTTGAATAAAATAATTAATAAAAAATATTTTACTTTTTATTTGATATATTGTTTGTTAAATTATATTGCAATTAGAAATATGTATTATTTGGATAGCCAACAGAGCAGTATGTTTATGTTATGTAATTTCAGGAACTATAAAGCTACAAAACAGTTAAATAAATAAAGGAATATAAGTATGAATAAGAAAATAGATATACTGAAATCGGCAATAATTATAACACTTATAGTAAATTGTATTGCGTTTTCGCAATATAATTTTAATGACGGGTTAAAGGCAGGAAGTTCTCAAGGAAAAATGATTATGGTAAGCATTTATTCAAATGATGATGCATGGAGCAAGAAAATGGAATTGGTTTACTCCAACAGTAAAATTTCTTCTCTTATGCACAATTTTATTTTTGTTCGTTTAAATGCGACAGGTAGCGAAAAATACATTTACCTTGGGAAAGAATATTCTGCAAGTGATTTATCCAAATTGTTAGGAGCAACAGGATATCCCACACACTCTTTTTTAAATCCTGATGGGAGTATTATTAAGTTCAAATATAATGGTAATGAATATAATGGATATCCGGGATATCTTGATGTGGGAGATTTTGAAAAATTGCTAAATTACTTTATCAATAAAAATTACCTGAATTCAGATTTATCTAATTTTCTTTAATTTCTTACGAAAAGTTTCTATAACAAAGTCAGGAACAAATTCTGAAACATTAGCGTTTAAGCGCATTAATTCTCTTACAAGGGAAGAGTTTAAATAAGTATATTTTTCATTTGGCATCATAAAAATTGTCGTAATCTCTGGAGCAAGTTTCCGATTTGTAAGGGACATTTGAAATTCATATTCAAAATCAGATACTGCCCGCAATCCCCTGATAATTAAAGAGGCATTCTTTTGTTTCGCATATTCTACAAGTAATCCATTAAATGAATCAATTTCAACATTTTCAAATTTTCTAACTGATAACTCAAGCATATATTTTCTCTCTTTTAAGGTGAAAAGAGGAATTTTAACAGGGTTATTAGCGATTGATACAATTACTTTATAAAATAGTAACGATGCCCTTTCTATAATATCAAGATGTCCGTAAGTCACAGGATCGAAAGTTCCAGGGTAAACAGCTATAATTTTTCTATTCATTTCTCATATGGTTTTAATTTCTTTTAAAAAATTATAAATAGATATTCTGCTTATACCAATTCTTTTTTGAATAAATGGTTTAATTTTAAAATTTTGAGTATCAAAGTTACTATTGTGTTCAAGAATAAACAGGCAATTCAGATTTGATGTATATTCAATCAATTTCTCGTAGTTCTTATATTCATAAGGTGGATCAGCAAAAATTATAAACTTGTCTTTTTTATTTTGAAATTTTTTTAAAAAGTTTAACCCATCACCTCTTTTTACAATTGATGAGTTTTCAAGATTCAAGAGTGAAATATTCTCGTTTACTAATTTTGTATTTGTATCAATAAAATAACATTGTTTTGCACCTCTTGATAAACACTCCAGACCATAACTTCCTGTTCCGCAGAATAAATCTGCACAATAGAATTCATCAAAAGTAATAAGATTTGTTAAAATGTTGAATACAGTTTCCCTGGTGGAATCAGTTGACGGGCGTATTTTCTTTTTCCCGGAGGGGGATTTAATTTTTCTGCTTTTATAAATTCCTGATATAATCCTCATTTCCCTTTTAATAGAAGACCAAATAATGGTAAAAATTTATTCCCTTCTGCTTTAATTTTTCTTTCAAGTTGTCTTTTTTCACTGAATGAAAAAACATCAAATGGATTTGGCATTTTGAACTCTATGTAATTAAACCTGTTTGATAAAAATTTACAGGCATCACCGGCATAATCCTCTCCATATACCATTGCAAGTTTAATCTGCTTTAAAAAAATCTCTCTCTTAATGTTAGAAATTAATTTTAGTAATTTACTCTGATAGTTTGAATCTTTGAAATAAATAAAATCAAAGTGTCTTAAACCTTTCTGTCCTGTAATACTTAAATCTATTCTGTTTCTTTTACAACCAATTGTTATAATTTCCGAATTGTAAGTAGAGTCAACAAAAATATCAGTAGCATATTTGTCGGCAGCAAAGTGATCAAGATCAAAAAGACTAATTTGTATCCTACAATTGTGAAATATTTTTCTGATTATTTCCAGAACAGAATTATCAATTGCTATGATGAGAGTTGCCTTAATTCCGGGGGCAAATTTATAATCGTTTAATTTGTAATAATTAATTTTGAAATTTTTGTAATTATCAGGATAATAGTTTGATATATCCCATATAATTGAAGATGTTATATTTGTTTCATTCTCGTTGAAATCAATTGGAATAATGTTGAGAAAAGAATAATTAGTATCAAGCAAAAGAAAAACTTTAAGGGAAGAAAAATTTTTATTTTTAAAAGAATCCTTTATTATAGAGCAGGCTTCTGATATTAAACTTTCATCATAGTTTCCAAGTTTGAAACATTCTGTAAAACTAAATGGAGTATCAACACTTTGAACGAATGTTATTTCCCTTTGAGCATTAAGTTCAAGGAATCTAATTGACCTGTCATATATTCCAATTATAAGAGTATCCAAGTTCTGAAATTATTTAACTGTTATATATTTTTTTAATTTTTCAAATTTCTTTTTTCCTATACCCTTTACCTTCATTATATCTTCTATTTTTTTAAATCCGTTGTGGTCTATTCTATAAGCAATAATTCTTTCCGCCATAGTTTCCCCTATTCCTGGCAATGCCATTAACTCTTCTTTAGTTGCTAAATTTATATTAATCACCTTACCCTCAAGAGCCTGCTCTTTTTTATTCTTTTTTGATTTAATGTTTTTGACAGAATCTTCTACTGATTTTAATTTCTCTTCAATTTGTTTTTGTTCTGTACTGTCCTGATATATCGTGTCTCTTTCTGAAAGGTAAATTTCTTCAGTGATTGTGTCCTTTATGATTAACCCGTATTTTATTCTATTTATATTTTCTGCACCCTTATAAAAATCTTCTGTAGTTTTACTGTAATCATAAGGGGTAGAGCTGCTGAATAAATACTTTACATATTTAATAGAAAATCCTAAAACTATTACAAGGGTCAGTATCAATATAACTCTTTTTTCACCCTTAGTGAAATTCAACTTATTGAATAGTTCTTTTAATTTGTTCAAAATTAAATAAAACTTTTATACAATTTTATTATTACAAAATTTAACAAAGACTCTTTACGGAATAAAATAATTTTTAGAATCCTTATTAATTTTACATCTATTATAACTTTATAAATATCATTTGGCTGGTCATAAATTAAATCTCTGATTAACAGCAATCCATAAATTCTTCTTCCACCGTTTTGTCCTGGGTATCTTCCTTTGAGATAAAATGAATATACAGGTCTTAAAGAAGAACCTGATGGAAACATATTAAAGTATTGAGTATAATAATATCCAAAATCCCAATCGGGATTGATTTCTCGTCCTACTACATCCCATCTTTTTGAGAGTGTGTCAAACTGTGGTTTTGTATACATACCAAGTAATTCACTAAATTCTGTTTCATATCCCGCTGGTAATATATTGTTAAGTGATAAATGTCCGGAACGGAAATAGAAATTATACCTTGTACCATTGGAATCTTTGAATTGTATGTCTCTAATCGGGTTATTTTCTGTAACTACTTTGCCTTCATATAAATCAACACCACTGTAAGATGACCCGGTGAATGATTCAAAAACCACAAGCCCATTAAATACCATAACATCACCGAATGACATATTAACATCTACTGTTAATGTATCTTTTCCAGATACTGTCCTTGCAACTGTATCAGTCTTATAATTAGTCTTTGAGAAGAGAATCAGGTATGATCCATTTTGTAAACCTACTAATTGATATTGTCCGGCACTGTTTGTTGTATCTACATCTGAAGCGGGAATTGTTCTTACAAATACGCCTTCCAGAGGTTGATTTGTTAGTAAATCTCTGACAACTCCTCTAATTACACTTTCCCCAGTAGTTGGAGAGGTTGTTTGCTCACAAGAATAAAAAAGCAGAAAAACTGAAATTGCAGTAAAGAGCAAAATAAAAATGTTTTTTTTCATTGTGTTTATTTTTTTGTTTATAGATCTGGGTGAATTAAACTTTGTATTTTTTCTGTTTTGTTTGTTTTACTGTTTATTTTAATTATTACTCCACATAATCGCAAGTTATTTTCTGCAACCTCAAATTTTTGTGGAGTAGCATAAACAAATCTTTTTATTGACGACTCTTTATTCATTCCAATAACAGAATCATAAGGTCCTGTCATTCCCACATCTGTTATATATGCAGTTCCATTGTTTAATATCCTTGCATCTGCTGTGGGTATATGCGTGTGAGTTCCAATAACTGCATTTGCTCTACCATCAGCATACCAACCAAAAGCCATTTTTTCTGCGGTTATTTCTGCATGAAAATCAACTATAATAATATCGACTTTATCATTAATTTTTTCATATAACGAATCAAATGCTCTAAATGGGCAATCAATTGGTTTCATATATATTCTGCCCTGTAAATTCACCACACAAATAAGCTTTTCTGTGTCTTTTATTTTGTATATACCATATCCTTTTCCGTATGCGCCTTTGGGATAATTTAAGGGACGTAAAATTCTGTCAGATTCGTTTATATATTTATGACTTTGAATTTTATCCATTGTATGATTACCACCGGTTAGAACATCTATATTGAGGGATAAAAGTTTTTTTGCATCTCTTTCAAGTAAGCCAATCCCATTTGATATATTCTCAGCATTTGCAATTGTAAAATCAATGTTATATTCAGAAATAACATTATCCAATTCTTCAATTAAGATTTTTAATCCCGGCTCTCCGATAATATCACCAATAAAAAGTATGTTGATTTTATCTTTCAAATATAAAAGTTAATTAAAAAATACCTTCAAGTGAATAATTTTTCCATTCCGCATATTTTGTCAGATCAGTTTTTATTGCATTGAAAACTGTAGCCATCATTATTGCATCATCAGTAATACCAAAGATAGGCAAAACATCAGGAATTAAATCAAAAGGATTCCAGAAGTATAACAACGCCAGCACAAGCAAGGATATGGTTCGCCATGGAATATTCTTATATAAGCCTGCTCTATAATCTTTTATAAATGAAATAGCAAGTTGAATTTGCTTAAATAATTTGAAGAACTTGTTTAAATCAAGAGTTTTTGCTTTCTGTAAAATTTTGTTTTCGCCCTGTTTTTCTTCTACAACTTTTTCAATGTCTTTTTTAATAATTTTTTTTGATGCTTCTTCTAATTCTAAAATTCTTTCGTCCTCTGAATTTTTTTTCATTATGTTTTTAATTTTTATGACTTTCATACAAATTAAAAATAAAATATCTTAACTGCTATATAGAATTTACTATATATTATCCGCATACTTCTTTAAAAACCCTAAGAAAATTAATACCCAATATTTTTCGAATTTCTATTTCTGTATATCCTCTTTCTGCCAGTTTTTTTGTTAAAATTGGGAAGCAGGTTGCATCATATAAATCAAAAGGTGGATTAATACCGCCATCAAAATCTGTACCTATACCAATGTAATCAATTCCTACAAGTTCTTTTATATGGTCAATGTGGTCAATTAAATTGTCAATTGATACTTCGTTTTTTGGGGTAACTTTACTTAAAAACTCTGAAAGCTCCTGATAATACTTTTCCCTATCGGAATAATAATTATTATAAATTTTATTTAATTCTGTTTTATAAATTTCGTTTGCATTTTTAGAATTTTTTGAGGCATTTGTTACTATAAACCAATCTAAAAAGTTTACCATTATTATTCCATTTGTCTTTGCAATTGCTTTAATCTGTTCATCTGTTAGGTTCCTATAATGCTGACATAAAGAATAACAATTTGAGTGTGATGCAATAATTGGAGCTTTGGTAATTTCTGTTACATCCCAGAATGATTGTTCACCCAAATGAGAAACATCAATTAACATTCCAACCTCATTCATTCTTTGTACAACTTCTTTTCCGAATTTGGTTAAACCTCCTTTTTTT
>VSSL01000674.1_pt1 | contig 10416 bp, 11 predicted proteins | sample 4557531 | NCBI WGS metagenome assembly VSSL01 (sample SAMN10986726, study PRJNA523729) | hot springs metagenome | isolation source: hot springs | place: India:Timba, Gujarat | collected 2018-05-31 | reverse complement strand
GTGGTGCCCGTGACCCCCTGGACCGTAAAATGGTCAAAGCATAAAATCGCCATCAAGGCATGAGATCGTAGGTTGGGCTGAGCGCAGCAAACCCCAACGCTCACCCCATGGCTCGAAAAGGAGCACTCCCTTTGGAACGAGGCGCGGACGTTTCCGTAGTCATCCCGGCCTACTGCGAAGAAGCGGCCATTGCGTCAACCATCGGCAAGATCCATGAGATCCTTCCTGATGCGGAAGTGATCGTGGTGGACGACGGCTCCCGGGACCGCACGGCCGAAGAGGCGCGCCGTGCCGGGGCCTACGTGTGGTCCCATCCGTACAACATGGGAAACGGGGCCGCCGTGAAAACCGGCATCCGCATGGCCTCCCGCGACAAGGTGGTGCTCATGGACGGCGACGGGCAGCACGACCCTGAAGACCTACCCCGACTTTTGGAAGCCGCCCGAACCTACGACATGGTCGTGGGCGCCCGGGATCCCAAAACTCACGCCAACGCCTTCCGGCGTCTGGCCAACGCGGCCTACAACTGGCTGGCCCGCTACGCCACCAAATTCCCCGTCAAGGATCTGACGTCCGGCTACCGTGTGGTGGACAGAGAAACCGTACTCCGCTACCTCTACCTTCTCCCCAACGCTTTTTCCTATCCCACGACGCTCACTCTGGCCTTTTTGCGGAGCGGCCGGTCGGTGTGCTACGTTCCCATCCACGCAAAGCGGCGGCACGGCACGAGCAAGATCAAGCCCCTTCGGGACGGCGTCCGCTTTTTTCTCATCATTCTCAAAATCACCACGCTCTTTTCACCCCTTCGCATCTTTCTTCCCGTGAGCGGCGCCTTTTTCCTTCTGGGCTTGGCCAATTATGCCTACACCTACTGGGCGTTCCACCGCTTCACCAACATGTCGGCCCTTCTCCTCATCACGTCGGTGCTCCTTTTCATGCTGGGCCTCATCAGCGAACAAATCACCCAGCTCCGTTACGACCGCGTCGAAAACGGTGGATAGATGGGACGGGCTCAAAGGTTTTCCGGCGTCAAGAAGCCAAAGAGGTCAAATGAGTCTTTCTGGGTTTGCTGAAAAAGGCTTAAGACGTTATTGAGAAAGAGGTTTAGCTGAATTGTCCCGCAGGGCCCTGGTCATAACCCGCAATCTGCCTCCATTGGTGGGGGGGGATGGAGCGCCTCGGCTGGCACAGAGAATTGATGGATCGGCGCCCCCTTGCTTGATGCGGTCTTTTCTTTCCAGTATCCCAAGGGCTCATGGAGTGATTCGTCTGTCGGGTTTCTCTGTTGCCGTGAGCTTGGCTGGCGGGGATAAACATCGCCCTCCATGACGGTGCAATGAGGTAGGATCGTCCAATATAGGGATAACCGTCAGTATTTTGCCAGGTTTTTCGTATGATTTTATCCTTTGCACCAATTCCGTCCCGTCGGGTTTCGGTTCCTGAAACCGAATTGACAAACCTCCACTCCAGCTTGGCCGATCCCGCCTTTCGTCATGGAAAGGAGCCGTCAAGGGCGGAAGGTAAAGTGATCATCATGTGCTACGAAAGTTCCGGGGAGAAGGCTCTTGGAAAGATTCAGTGCACCCCTTCCTAAGAGGCTGTCCGACAATGGTTCATTTGCCCCTTCCCATCGTCCATCTGTCATGCCCCGAGGAAGCGTGGATCCAGGATTTCCGGCAACTTATGGGCTCCCGCTTGCGCGGGAGTGATGGTTTGCCGAGTTCCCGGACGGCCTCTTAGGTCCACCATGTGCCGACGTCCAGAAACCTTGAAGTATCGCGCCCACGGCCCAGCTCATGGACGTCCTTTGCATTCATTCACAGTTTTCTTTCATGATCAGGGGATTGCTGCAGACGGATAAAAGACCATGACATGTGAACATGCGAATCAGAAAAAATCTAAGGTGGCCGTGGTTGGGGCCGGCTACTGGGGGAAAAACCTCGTCCGGAACTACCATGCCTTGGGGGCATTACGGCTCATCTGCGACAAGAACGAAACCGTACTGGTCCACTTTCAAAAGCAATATGGAGGCGTGGATGTGTGCCTTTCGATTCAGACCGTGCTCGGTCGAGACGACATCCGGGGCGTGGTCATCGCGACTCCAGCGGAAACTCACTTCCGCTTAGCTCGAGAAGCCCTTCTGGCCGGCAAGCACGTGTACGTAGAAAAACCCCTCGTTCTGGACGAGACCGAGGCCTTGGAACTCATCGAGATCGCGGAAGAGCGAAATCTCACTCTCATGGTAGGCCACCTTCTCCAATACCATCCGGCTTTTGTTAAACTGAAGGATCTGGCGGAGCGTGGTGAGTTGGGCCGCATAAACTACATCTATTCGCACCGGTTGAATCTGGGGAAAATCCGACGTGAAGAAAACGCCCTGTGGTCTTTCGCGCCCCACGACATTTCTATGATCTTGGCTTTGGCGGGCGAAACGCCCGAGGCCGTGCTGGCCACGGGAGGCAACTACCTTCACAAAAGGATTGCCGATGTGACCACCACCCACTTGGAATTTCCTTCAGGTCTTCGTGCCCACATTTTCGTGTCGTGGCTGCACCCGTTCAAAGTCCAGCAGCTGGTGGTGGTGGGGGATCGGAAGATGGCCGTGTTCGACGACACGCGCCCCTGGCCGGAAAAGCTCCTGCTCTATCCACACGAAATTCGCTGGGAAAACAACATCCCCGTCCCCGCCCAGGCGGCCCCGGAAAGGATGCCGATCCTCGAAGCGGAGCCCCTGCGACTGGAATGTGAGCATTTCTTGAAATGTGTTGCAGATGGAGACCCGCCGCTGACTGACGGTCACGAAGGACTAAGGGTTCTTCGTGTTCTCAATGCGAGCCAACATTCCCTGGAGAACCAAGGCATTCGCATTCCGCTCGAGACGTCCAAACCCAGGATTCGGCCATCAAGCCCTCGTGGTACGCACTCCGTACCGGTGGATGCCGAAAGGTCGTTCTTCGCCCACCCCACGGCGGTCATTGACCACGGAACACATATTGGCCAAGGCACAAAAATCTGGCATTTTTCTCACATCCTTTCCGGCTCACGGGTGGGCGAAAACTGTAACATCGGCCAGAACGTGGTCATCGGTCCCGACGTAACCATCGGGAAGGGGTGTCGAATCCAGAACAACGTGTCGGTTTACAAGGGGGTCACCCTGGAAGACTACGTGTTTTGCGGGCCATCCATGGTTTTTACCAACATCCGCAACCCCGGGCGGCCATCCGCAAGATGGACCAGGTGCGGCCCACCCTGGTGAAGGCGGGAGCGACCTTGGGAGCCAACTGCACCATTGTCTGCGGAGTGACCATCGGCCGTTATGCTTTCGTGGGGGCTGGCGCCGTGGTCACCCGCGACGTTCCCGATCATGCCTTGGTTGTGGGAAACCCCGCCCGGCAGATAGGTTGGGCGTGCACCTGCGGGGAAAAGCTGGACGATAACTTTCGCTGCGGCATGTGCGGAGCTATTTACCAGCAGAAGGAGACGGGACTTCAAGAGCGCCCTGCAGACCACAGGAAAAGCAGATGAGCATTCATTTCATCGATCTGAAAACCGAGTGCGATGGTCCGGAACCCTGGAACCAGAAAGAGATCGCCCGTCTGTTGATCCGCGGGCAGCACATGATGGGTCCTGAGTTTGAGGAACTGAAACAAAAGGCTGCAGATGACGTGGTGGTGAAAAACGCGCGGAGTTTGGAAACGGACGACTTCCTTTGGCCGCTAATGGCCTACGAGGTCGGTCCCGGCAAAGCAGCACTCGCAACGCTCGTCACCGCCACGGCTCAAGCCAGTGCGCTCCTCAGTGTGGTTCCTGACTTCGCGAAAATCACCATAAGATCTACAACATCGATACTATCGATCCTGCTTCGGCGGACCGGGCCGTGAGAGCCATGTGCATGCAACATGGCCTTTTTATCGGAAAGGATAAGGCTTAGTCCTTCGTATGGAACACAAGGAATGTATGAGCGCCCATGGCCGATACGATGATCCCCTCCGAAGCAAGGCCCGCTGAGGCGCGGCCGGCACGACGTAAGACATCGTTTGCCGGCGATGTGCTGAGGCTGGTTTCCGGTACGACCGTTGCCCAGCTAATGGGCATCCTGGCCTCACCCATTCTGACCCGGCTCTACGCGCCCGAAGCCTTTGGGCTGGCGGCTGTTTTCACCTCCATTGTCAGCATCCTAGGGGTGATTGCCTGTTTGCGCTTCGAATTGTCCATTATGCTGCCCGACACCGACGAGGAGGCCGCCAATCTCCTCGGCGTCAGCCTGATGTTTGCCGTGCTGATCTCCCTTCTCACCGTGCCCATTGTCTGGTGGGGAGGAGACGCCCTGGCTGGCTGGCTCAATGCTCCAAACCTGACGCCTTACCTGTGGCTGGTCCCGCTGGCCGTGCTCTTTACCGGCATCCTTACAGCACTTAATTACTGGAACTCTCGAACCAAAAGGTTTGGACGGTTGTCTATCGCCCGGGTGGCGGCATCGGTCACCACGATAACGACGCAACTTGGCGCCGGTTTAGCTGGGTTTGCCAGTGGAGGCACGCTGATAGGGGCCAGCATAGGCGGCAACGTGCTGGCCACAACCGTGTTGGGTGGGCAGATCTGGCAGGGTGACAGGAAGGTGCTTCTGGGTTCGATCCGGTGGCGGGAGATGGCTCAGGGGATTTGTCGTCATCGCAAGTTTCCACTATATGATATTTGGGCAGCTCTGTTGAATACGATTTCCTGGCAACTGCCGCCTTTTCTACTGTCTGCGTTTTTCTCCTCAATAGTGGTTGGTTATTACGCTTTGGGCTTTCGGGTTCTGCAACTGCCAATGAGTTTGATCGGCCAATCGATTGGACAGGTCTTCTTTCAGCGAGCTTCTGAAGCTAATTCGCAAGGCAAGCTGGCGCCTTTAGTGGAGGCAGTCTTTCGACGTCTGGTTATGGTTGGGATATTTCCTATGCTCATGTTAGCCATCATTGGCCATGACTTGTATGCCGTTGTTTTTGGAGCGGACTGGGCGGAAGCCGGAGTTTATGTGCAAATATTGGCTTTATGGGCTTTTTTCTGGTTCATTTCTTCTCCATTGAGTACATTGATTAGTGTTTTGGAAAAACAGGAGCAAAACCTCAAACTAAACGTGGTTATTTTATTAACACGCCTTGGTTCTTTAGTCGTCGGTGGTTATTTTGGAAACGCAAGACTTTCCCTGGCTCTTTTTACAATGACTGGAACGCTGGTATACGGATATCTTGGTTTTTGGGTCATGACGGAAAGTGGTGTCCCTTTGTCTAGGGCGTTTGGTGTTCTTGGTCGTGCGATTCTTTCTTCTGCTCCCTTTGGTTTTATCGTTTTGCTGCTAAGGGTCGTGGTGAGCAAAACTTGGATTATTTTATTTGCTATTTTTGCTTTGTTTGGGTTGTATATGGCAGTCCTTAAGAGGCGCCATCCTGATTTATTTTGTATGATCGTTTGATTGAAGGCAATATGGCAAGAAACATTAAGTTCATGGAACCATTACGATATTTTGAGTGTCGAAATCAGCAGGATAGGTCGGGTCTATTTGTGTAGCAAAATTTGAGGAATTTCGGAGAAAAAAGTCGGCGGCATGATGCGAATCGTAATCATTACACAAGGACTGGCCCCTATAGTTGTTCCGCTGACCAAGGCACATTCGGTCGTAGGCGTGGTGAGGCGCGCTCTCGTCGGCGGAAGTGAAATTCACAACATTTGGAACGAAGCGTTCTGGGCAGCTTGAGAAAAGTATTCAGACAGTTTGCAAGTGGAAAGCTCCACAGGTATTGCGCAAAGGCATCCATTCCCTATTGGTACATGTCCGACGGATGCTCAGAATCGCTTGAACGATGAATTCGGGATCTGAATCCCGATTTCATCTGTGTTTATTCAATGTCCGAACTGCTGCGAGAGAATATCTATCGAATACCGAGGTGCGGAGGCATCAATATTCATCCGTCTTTGCTGCCAAAGTACCGATGTCCCAATCCCTATTTTTGGATTCTACTCAATGAAGAACCAGAGAGCGTTGTTACCATTCACTATATTAATAAGGGAGAAGATACCGGAGATATTCTGGCGAAGGAAGCTTTTGTCTTGAACGACGCGATGACCTTGCCAGAGCTCCGATCACTGAGTGTGAATCGTGGCATGCGGCTGATGCTCAGCTAATTGATGGTCTGGCGAGCGGGGCAATTGCACCGGTGCCGCAGCCCGAAGAAAGTCCGACTGTTAGAGCCCGGAGGGTCGGGCCTGGTGAGAGTATCACAGCCTGATCCCATGGGAATCGTGGTCATTGGAACGGATCGTACGTCTATTTGTGAGAGAAGTTGTTCAATTGCCATACTTGTTCCCCGAGACAGCGATACCTTCTTTGTGGGATTGTAAAATTCTGGACTTGACTCAGCACGCGCAGCAGTTGCACTCACCTGGGACACTTCAAATGGAGGCTGACATGTTCACAGTCTTCTGTGTGTATGGCTCCATTCGGTTTATTCGTCACTTTGTGGATATCAAGCAGGTTGTGCGAGGAGCGCTTGAAAAACTGTTATGAACTCCGTCGAGAGTACACAATTTCTTTCCACAGATGGAAAAACGTGTATTCCGATCTTTTTCCAGGCCTGGTGGCTTGATGCCGTAGCACCTGGCTCCTGGGGGGAAGTGGTAATCGAAAAAGGCGGAAAAATTCACGCGCGGTTGCCCTATGTCCTCCAGCGTAAGCACGGTTTAACCCTCCTCACCATGCCACCGTTGACGCAGACGTTCGATCCATGGCTATCATGGCCACAGACTCGGGGGGGAATACAAAAAGAAGCCTATTGCCACGGCAAGCGTTGTGTAATCCTTCGGAACAAAACTGAATGGGTGGAGCTCGTTGAAGCCGGCTGGAATGTGGTTGTGGGAGTCGATCCCGATCGGATTGCTGCAGCACTCGCTGAACGTCGCGTGGCGAGGGATGATCGAGCATTGTATTGCAAGGGAAACGCGGCGAAAATTGTAGTAAGGAAGCTTGTGAAGGAAGGTTGGCACAAAGCGCCAAGGTGACCTGCAATTCGCCTCCACCCAATGCCATGGACACGCTGTAACTGGATGGATGAAAGCGACTGAACCGTGCGAGGGCTGCCGCGTACGCAGGCTTAACCCCGGGCAGAAGGGCTCTTTAAGGAAAAGAGCATGGTTTTGCATTGAATTCAGTTGGATGAGGAATCCTTGTGATCGAACCAGTTGTCGGACTGACACTCAATTTTCGAGATGTGCCCAGGACATTGAAATGTGTTTCCAGCCTCTTGGCCGAAGGAGTGCAGTCAGTTTGGGTGTGCGATAACTCAGAAGACGGCGGCCGGTCGGCTGAAGCCTTGCGGGAAGCCTTTGCGGAAGACCCTCGTGTGGTCGTAAAGGAAAATCCGATAAATCTCGGCTTTGCTGCCGCTATAAATGATGCCTTAAGTTGCATACGGCAGCAATACCCTTCGGTTTTTGTCTTGATTATCAATAACGATGCGAGGTTGTTGAAGGGCGCTTTGGAGCCTCTGCGTGAAGCCATGGATCGACGGCGTGAAGCGATTCTCGCATATCCGTTAGTGCGGCAGGGAGGTGTTACTCATGGGCCACGCTACTATCATCGTTGGCTCGGATTGGTGACGGACTTCACTCTCCCAGGAAGTTTTCCCTATCCTTCGGGCTGTGTCCTCATGGTCTCGCTGGATCGAATCTGTCTACCGCTTTTTGAGGAGGATTTTTTTATGTATGGCGAAGATGTCTTGCTCGGTTGGCGTTTCAGGGATAACCGCAAGATGGTTTTCGTTCCGTCCCTTTGTGCGGAACATGAGGGTTCCGCGAGCAGTCGATTGGGCAGCATGTTCTATGAAACTCGGGTTGTTGCGGGGCATTGGATCCTGGCGCGCAAGCTGTCGGGTAGTCCCGCACAACGGATGGCGATGTATGGAGGGCGGCTGTTCGCGCTTTCCATTCGGGCTACCCTAAGGGCGCTTCGTTTCCGTAGCGTGCTCCCCCTTAGGGCCTTCTGGAACGGCTGGCAGCTGGCGTTTGTTTCCGATCCGATGCGGGAGCGGTGTTGCAGATCTTTTGCCGGAAAATGATAAGCATCTCATTGCCTCAATGGAGTCTTGGCGAACTCAACTCTTGCGTACGAAAATGTATCGAGCTCATGCTAATTGACTCGTAGCATGTACACGCCCAAGCAATTTGGCGGCCTTCTTTTCAGGTCATGAGGGATTGGGCTGCTCATGTTTTCCCGCTTTCGTTGAGGATGCACTCCAGCATTTTTTTCGCTTGGATGTGTCGGGAAAACCGCATAACGTGCTCTTTGGAGCATCTGTGAAGCATGGTGCTCCTACGGTGAGCCACTCTTTGAGTATGGATTGGATTTTTGTAACGTCTTTCCCCACCGCGGCGCCACGCGCGGTGCTGACTATGAGGTTGCCTGCGGGTGTCTTTTCACTGACGCCAACGGCAAGAATGAACTTATTGGCATAGAGGTACTCAAAGAGTTTGCCCGTCAGAATACCTTCCACTCCTGGAGCCTCAAATTCCAAAAATAGTAGAGCATTAGCGTCACGTTGTGCTCTGAGTGCATCGTTTCGAGGAATCAATCCGAGATACTCACAAAAGTCCTCTACGCCGTATGCTTTGGCGAGATTCTGCGCATTGGCAGGGGATCCTGCAAAAACCACTCTCAGTTTGTCAGGTGTAAGTCCTTTGTCACGTCTTAAGTTATGAATGGCTTCAAAAAGGGGAGAAGGGTCTTGTTTTCCTCTATAAATAGTGCCCGTGTAAAGGATACGTAAAATCCCGTCTTTCGGAAAGAGAGGTTCTTTGGATAAATGGGTATAATCTTCAGGATCAAAGCCATTGAAGATCACCTGCACTTTTTTGCCGGTTTTTTGTACGAAGCACCTCCGCCAAGGGTTCCGACACGGTGGTGATCATATCTGCCGCTCTGTGAAATTTCGTTTCAAGGACTTTCTCGTAGAGATTCAAGAAGGGAAGTCCTGGGTATATATGGTTGTCGACCCATAGATCCCGCCAATCCACAACCCACTTTGTCTCAGGCCGCTTCCTTTTTACTGCAAGACCGATACGGTGTACAGAATAGGGCCCGCCGGTGGAAACCACAAGGTCCCATGGTTGCTGGCGGGCCCATCGAGCTGCAACCATAGCCCAGAGATCGGCTGATTCAGGGAAACGACAGGCTGAGAAAATGCCGTATCTTCGTTTGATTAGATTCAGGAAACAAGCGAGCCAAGAATCACGTTGAAGCACTTCCGAGTTTTTCGGGGTTTTTGTTAAAGGTTTCATTCGGTGAAGGACGTACCGGCTCAAAAGAGGTACGGGAACTTCCTGGACACGAAACCCTAAAAAAGGCATCGGGGTGTCAGAAGGGCGAGCCCGCTTAGGGCTGGTGAGAACAGTAACATCGTGACCTTCCCTTGACCACCACTTGGCCCAGCTATAAGGGCGGAGGGAAGCAATTGAAGTTCGCGGAGGGAAATAGGTGCAAACAATAAGAATCTTCACGTTGCCTCCAGAACAGCTTCGAGAATTCGGTTGTTGATGGGGGGCTAGGCGACGATGGTATTTTTATGTGATGGCCCTCTCTTTCTTTGGGTCGAGTCTCAAGGGTGCCAAGCGACACCAAAAACTGCTCACCTGGTGTACTTAGAACTGGCTTGCGTTGATGCTGGCACGGTAAAGCTCCACATAGCTATTGATCATTCGGTTTAAATCGAACAGGCGTTCGACGCGCTGGCGTGCGTTCCGGCACATTCTGATCCAGAGATCCGGGTTAACAGCGATTTTCCGCACGACCTCCACAAATGCCTGGATGTCGTCTTGCGGGCAAAGCACTCCAGTAACATCATGTTCAATCACTTCGGGTAAAGCGGAAGTGTGTGAAGCGATCACCGGGATACCACAGGCCATGGCTTCAAGAGGAGCAAGTCCGAAGCCTTCCAATCGACTTGGAAACAGCATCGCGTCGGACTGGCGCAAAGCTTGAGCTATCTCTTCGGGAGAGCTTAGTCTTCCTAGCGACACACAATTACTCGGAAGATTTAGAGGTGCCTTGCTTTTTTTTCCTACCGTATAGCGAAGCTCAAAGTTTCTTCCCAGATCTCTCATAATGGGGCCAAGCAGATCGGAACCTTTTCGTTTGGACCAGTTCCCAATGTAGATCAAGCGGAACGGGCGGTGAGGACACGACTTGCGTTCCGGCTGAAACGGTCCGTTGAGGTCGATCCCATTGTGAATGACGTGGGGGGCTTTGACACCGAACGTCTTGGATATGGAACCGGCCGTAAAACGGCTTACTGCCACAATATGCTTGGCGCGATCAAGGATAGATGCCTCGACTATTTTAATCCAGAACCGGTGATAGATGCGCTGAGCTGGGCTAAGGTG
>VSSL01000673.1_pt1 | contig 10420 bp, 9 predicted proteins | sample 4557531 | NCBI WGS metagenome assembly VSSL01 (sample SAMN10986726, study PRJNA523729) | hot springs metagenome | isolation source: hot springs | place: India:Timba, Gujarat | collected 2018-05-31 | reverse complement strand
CTCGCGTTCCGAGACCTCGAGGCGCTCTGATCCGAGAAAATGGGGCCCCGCGTCACGGAATCACGACATGTATAGCCGCTCGCGAAAATAACCACGGATCGCGGCGCAGTCCGGCGCTGCGTCATTCCCTCGATCGTCCGAATCCATGGTCAGCTTCCTGGGCGCCGGATGGACTCCGGCGTGACCTATCAGGCGCCGTGAGGCAGACTATGAAAATCATCATAGTCACTCCGCGGCTCGCCTCATTCCGACAGAAGTTTCGGGAACTGTAGAGCGCTCCCGGGAAGAAGCCCAAGAACTCAGCAGCGGCTTCTATGCTCAAGGGATGCGAACTGACGTTGCTTCGCCGCGTTCTTGGGCGGCCCAATGACAAGCAGGCCACTGGAGAGTCAATCCGTGCGAAGCGAAGGAATCTCGAGATAGATCGCCGGAAATACTATTAGGATGGGTCAGTTCGAGAAAGAACCCCAAGCGCCCTTTAAGCGCGTCCCAAGAGTTCTCTGGCAATCGTGAGCTTTTCGATTTCTTTCGTGCCCTCGTAAATTTCAACGATTTTGGCGTCGCGGTAGAAACGCTCGACGTCATATTCATCGATATATCCGTAGCCGCCGTGCAACTGCAGGGCTTCGTCGGCGACGCGCACCGCGGTCTGGCCGGACACGAGCTTTGCGATGGAGATGAGTTTTCGATCCACGACGCCTTGATCGATCAGCCAGGCGGCCTTTTGATAAAGCAGGCGAGAGCTTTCGATTCGGGCAGCCATGTCCGCAATCTTGAATTGAGTTCCCTGAAAAGCTGACAGGAGCGAACCAAATTGATGTCTTTCCTTGACGTACGCCAGGGCCTTGTCCAAAGCGCCCTGCGCAACGCCTACTCCTTGCGCTGCTGCCACTACCCTGTTGATGTTGAAGAGGTGCATGACCTGCGAGAATCCTTGCCCTTCCTCCAAACCAACAAGATTCCCAAAAGGCACCTCGACGTTATCGAACGACAGCTCTGCCGTGTCCGACGCCCTGATGCCCATTTTTCCCGTTAATTTACGTGCGGTAAATCCCGGGGAACTCCTATCCACTAAAAGAAAGCTGAAACGCTGCGTCGGTTTTTCCGCAGTAGGATTGGTGACACAAAAAACGAGCAAGAAATCAGCGACGCTGCCATTTGTGATGAACTGTTTGCTCCCGTTTATGAGATAGCCTTCCTGCGTCCTTATAGCTCGAGTCCTCACGCCAAAGATATCGCTGCCCGCATCAGGCTCAGTGATCGCGCATCCGGTTATGGCGTGTCCTTCAGCAACCGCTCTGAGGTACCTCTCTTTTTGAGGCGGCGCGCCATAAGTCCCGAGGACCTCCGAGCCAAAGACGGCCAAGAGTATGTTGCCGACCCCTGGGTCCACCCTCCAGAATTCTTCCATGACCATTGCGTGTTCAAGATATCCGAGCCCAAGGCCCCCGAATTCAGGGGCGGTAAAGATGCCCATAAAACCTAGCTGCGCCGCCTTTTGCCAGATTTCCCTGGGAAAGGTCTCTTCTCTGTCGCAGCGTCGGGCTATCTTGGGGAATTCGTTGCGCGCGAATTTTCTCGCGGTCTCGATGATTTCTTTCTGTTCGTGTGAGAGGAAGTGATTCATGAGGGCGTCTCCGTGGATTGCTGCGTACAAGTCATACTGACCGATTGGTTATTTGTTAGCAAGTGATCCCTTGCCAGTCAAGGTAATTTTGTTTATATGGGCATGAATTTTTTCTTGACACATGATCCTCGCTCACGATAAGTAATGATACCAAGTGGTCAGTATGGTTTGGGACGCGCCTGTGAAAAGAAGCACAGATACAGAAACAAAAATCATTCAAGCCGCCTTAGAACTGTTCGTTCGCAAGGGCTACCACGGCACCTCCATCCAGGACATAACTGAAAAGGTTGGCCTTACCAAAGGAGCCCTATACGCCCATTTTCGCAGCAAGGGCGATTTGCTGCTAAGAATTATCGAGGAATTCAAATCTCGGTTCATAGGCGGTATGATCGCAGAGCTTGAGACGAAGGAAGGGACCGCGTTGGATCGCATCCATCGCGTTATCACCTTTAATTCACGTTTCGCGTTGGAAAACCAGCATCTCTGTGTATTTCTCACGTTCCTGACCACAGAGTTAAACGCGGACGTGGACTTCGAACCCGCGTTGAAGGCCACATACCTCGAATATCGAAGAGTCATAAGCGATATCATTCGCATGGGAATACGGCAGGGGCTCTTCAAGAAAGAGCTGGATCCCAACATTGCGGCCTTGACCTTCATGGCCTTGCATGACGGCGTCCTTCATCAGTGGGTATTGAACAGAAACCATGTGGACGGCGAGAAGTACGTCCGCACGTTCCGGGAGATCTTTCTGTACGGGTTAGCGGCGCCCGGGGCGCCTGGCGACGCACGGTAAGTAGAGGGTGGCGATCACGCCGGCTCAGAGGCCTTGCTTTTCTTTCACGCCGTTGATCATAGCCTTTAGGAGGCAGGAATAATGGATGACATAGTTGTTGCCAATGCGGTGCGGACTGCCTTGGGAGATTTTGGAGGCGCCTTGAAAGGGGTTCAGGCGGTTGACCTTGCGCAGGCGGTGATAAAAAAAAGTGACCGCGTCGGTAAACCCGTCCTCGTCCATTGACAAAGTCATCTTCGGCAATTGTTTTTCCCCGCTTGAACAGAATATTGCGCGTATAGCCGCGTACCGTGCAGGCGTCGACGAGCGCGTGCCCGGTTTCACCATTAATGGTACGTGCGGGTCGTCTATGCAGGCGGTGATATCCGCCGTTCAGGCGGTCCAATGCGGAGAAGCGGGCGTAGTATTGGCGGGCGGCGTCGAGAGTATGAGCAACGCGCCATACATCTTGGACACGGTTCGGTGGGGACAGCGCATCCGCCACCTTCAAGGATATGATCTGCTCTGGAAAGGGATGCAAGAATATCCCATTGGCGTCGGGATGGGACTCACTGCAGAAAATCTGGCGCAACGTTATGGAATTTCGCGCCGCGAGCAGGACGAATTTGCGGTGCTGAGTCATCAGCGAGCCGCCCGTGCGATTCGAGAGGGTCGCTTCAAAGGCGAGATAGTGCCTATTCCAGTGAAGGGCCCGAAGAAGGAGGAGCGTCTTTTCGACGTAGATGAGCATGTGCGGCCCGATGTGACCTTGGAACAGCTTTCACGTCTTCCTGCGGTATTTAAGGATAACGGCTCCGTGACCGCGGGAAACGCGTGCGGGATGAATGACGCGGCGGCAGCCCTTTTGGTGACTACCAAAGAAAAAGCGCTTCAATTGGGGCTTAGCCCGTTCTTGCGGGTACGAGGTTATCACGTGGTAGGCGTTGATCCTCATATCATGGGCATCGGCCCGGTGCCTGCCATAACCGGCGCGCTCAAAAGGGCTGGTTTGGCTTTGGACGATATCGATCGGTTTGAAATTAACGAGGCGTTTGCCGCGCAATATCTTGCGTGTGAGCGGGAGCTGGGGCTCGATCGGGACAAGGTGAATCCGTTTGGAAGTGGGATAGCGTTAGGACATCCGGTTGGCGCGACCGGATGCCGATTGCTGGTCACGCTTTTCCACAGCATGGTTTCTGAGGGGCTTCAACTTGGAATAGCCTCCCTTTGCGCGGGCGGCGGCATGGGGTTTGCGGTCATCCTTGAAAACGCGTGAGAGGCAAACGTCAAAGGCGCAAGCAGGCGTCTGGAAAGGGCTACGGCGTCGGACGGAAAAGCGATTATCAGGGGTAATGATGGCGCGATGCTGAAGGTGAACAACATTCAAGTGGTGTACAACAAGGTCATCATGGTCCTTAAGGGCATCTCGCTCGAGGCTCCGGACGGGAAAGTCGTGGCCCTGCTTGGCGCAAATGCAGCGGGGAAGACCACGACCTTGAAAACCATCAGCGGCATCCTTCGATTCCAAAACGGCGACTTGGAGAACGGCGAGATTGAGTTCAACGGCCGTTCCATAACCAAAGAAGACCCTGATGTAATTCTGAAATTAGGCATTTGCCTGGTGCCGGAGGGAAGGCGAGTCTTTGACGACTTGAGCGTGGTAGAAAATCTCAGAATAGGGGCTCATGTGCGCTCAGATCGTGCGGCCGTGATGCAGGATTTAGAAATGGTGATGGAGTATTTTCCTGTGCTCCGCGCTCGCTGGAAACAGCAGGCAATATTCTTGAGCGGCGGAGAGCAGCAGATGTTGGCGATAGGGAGGGCCCTAATGTCGCGCCCCAAATTGCTGATGCTTGATGAGCCGTCATTAGGACTGGCCCCCATGCTTGTGAATGAGATCTTCGAGATTTTGGCGCGGATTAACAAGGAGCAGAATACTTCAATTCTCCTCGTTGAGCAGAATGCTCGAGTCGCGCTGAACTTTGCTGAATATGGATATATCATGGAAAACGGCAAGATCGTGTTAGACGGACCCAGTAAAAGACTGTTGGAAAACGAGGACGTCAAGGAGTTCTATTTGGGCGTGACAGGGGACAACGACCGGAAGAGTTATGCCGGCGTGAAACATTACAAGAGGAGGAAGCGCTGGCTTTCTTGAACGCAGCGGCGATGAGTACACCTTTGTTGGAAATCAAGGGCTTGTCTTTGCACTTTGGCGGCATCGTGGCGATCTCTGGCTTGGACCTTACCGTGCGCAAGGGTACCGTGCACGCCGTGATAGGCCCCAATGGCGCAGGAAAAACATCGCTCTTTAACTGCATCAGCGGAATCTACCACCCCACGGCTGGTCATATACTGTTCAAGGAGACAGACCTCTCCTACCTCAAACCGCACCAGATTGCCGAGAAAGGCATTGCCAGAACTTTTCAAAACATAGAGCTTTTTGCGCACATGAGCGTCATAGACAACCTCTTGTTGGGCTGTCACAGCAGGATGTCAACGGGCCTCGTGTCGGCTGCTTTTTTCTGGGGCAAGGCTTTGAAGGAGGAAGAAGAACACAGGCTACAGGTGGAAAAGATCATCGACTTTTTAGAGATCGAGAAGGTGCGTAAAAAGACGGTTGGATCTCTGCCTTACGGGCTCCAGAAGCGCGTCGAGATTGGGCGTGCGCTGGCCATGCAACCCGAGCTCCTTTTGTTGGATGAGCCCGTGGCAGGGATGAACGTGGAAGAGACCGAGGATATCGCCCGCTTCGTTCTGGACATAAAGGAAGAGATGGAAATCACAATAATTATGGTGGAACACGACATGGGGGTCGTGATGGACATAGCAGACATGGTGACCGTACTGGACTTTGGCTCAAAAATTGGAGAGGGAACGCCGGCAGAAGTTCAGTCCGATCCGCATGTTATTGCAGCGTATTTGGGCCAGGAATAAGAGGACTGTATTAGGTATGGACCCTGACACTCTCCCGAAACTCCTCGCACGGAACAGCGTCCGCTTTGCCGATCGCGTCGCTTTGCGAGAAAAAGATCTCGGCATCTGGCAACGCACTACGTGGGCCGAGTACTGGCGCCACGTACGGAATTTTGCCCTCGGCGTCAAGGAGCTCGGGCTCAAGAAGGGTGACAAGCTCTCCATACTGGGAGACAATTGTAGAGAATGGCTTTACGCAGACCTTGCAACGCAAAGCTTATGCGCAGTAACCGTAGGCATTTATCCTACAGATGTTGCAAGTCAAGTGAAGTACATCCTTGAGAATTCCGAATCCAGCTTCGTTGTAGCGAAAGATCAGGAGCAAGTGGACAAGGTTTTAGAGATTAAGGCAAGCGTGCCCAATCTCAAGAAAATCATTGTCGTCGATATGAAAGGGCTGCGCCGCTATCAGGAGCCTATGATCATCAGCTTCAAAGATGTCGAGGCCATAGGGGCGCGAGTTCACGAACGAAGCCCTGAACTGTTCGAGCAGATCGTGCAAGGCACGAATCCGGATGATCCGGCGATAATAGTTTACACCTCCGGCACCACGGGGCAACCCAAAGGCGCTATGATCAGCCACAAGAATATGATCGCTATGATCCGAGGCCTATCGCAGATTTTGGACTTTCGCCACACTGATTCGTTTGTGTCGGCGCTGCCCCTTTGTCATATTGCGGAGCGGATGTTCTCGCTCATCTTCCCAATGTGGGCGGGCTGCACCGTCAATTTCGCGGAAAGCGTTGCAACGCTTCAGGAGGACCTAAGCGAGATTTCTCCCACGGCGTTCCTCAATGTGCCTCGTATTTGGGAGAAAATGCACTCAAATATCATGATTAGGATGCAGGACGCTGCTTTCTTTAAGCGATGGATTTTCAATGCCATGCTCCCCATCGGGATGAGAGTGTCCGAGTTTAAGCTTAAAAAGCAGCGAGTCCCTTTGCGGTGGCAACTGCTCTATGGCCTCGCCTATCTCATGCTGTTTCGCCCTTTGCGAAATCAATTGGGACTGCTGAATGCCCGTATCTTCGTGAGCGGCGCGGCGCCTTTGTCGCCGGACCTTATGAGGTTTTATCATGCCATAGGCGTACCTGTTCGGGAGTGCTATGGGATGACCGAAATGAGCGGCATATCGTGCATGCCTCCAAATGACGAAATCAAGATAGGCGGCGTTGGCAAACCGATTCCCGGCGTAGAGATTCGAATAGCCGAGGACGGTGAGATTCTACAGAGGGGCGATTCGGTATTTCTCGGATACTATGGCAATCCGGAAGCAACGAAAGAGATTATGAAGGACGGCTGGCTTCATACGGGAGATGTCGGAGAACTTGACAGCGACGGCCATCTCAAGATCACCGACCGTAAGAAGGATATTATCATTACAGCCGGCGGCAAGAATATCGCTCCCTCGGAGTTGGAGAACAGCCTGAAATTCAGTCCATATATTAAGGAAGCTATCGTCATCGGCGACCGCCGCAAGTTCGTCTCATGCCTCATACAGATCGAGCTCGAGACCGTAGCGCACTGGGCGCAAAACAAGCGCATCGCCTATACCAACTACAAGAGTCTGGCTACCCATCCAGAAGTCCGCAAACTTATTGAAGGCGAAGTAGAAAAGACGAATGGAAACTTCGCGCAGGTAGAAAGGATCAAGAAATTTATCATTCTTGACAAGGAACTAGATCAAGACGACGAGGAATTGACGGCCACCATGAAAGTAAAACGCGCCAATATAGAGAAGAAATTTAAGGAGCTCATCGAGTCCATGTACTCGTGAGGAACAATGAGGCAGGGATGAACGCTGGGTAGGCGGTTGTTCGCTCGATTGTCGCCCAAATTCACTTGCCTGTGTGGAGCAACAGTGTTTTGAATGAATCGTTGACGTATTTTTTGCAACTCGTGATCTCCGGAATCGCTGTTGGCAGCTTATACGCGTTGGCGGCGCTGGGATTCGTACTGATCTATAAGGCCACGGACATCATGAATTTTGCCCATGGAGAGGCCATGATGATCGGGGCTTTTCTTTGCTATGTATTGATAACGTCTGGCATGCCTTTTTACGTCGCCATTCTGCTCACCATGGGGGCGGCTCTCCTCTTTGGGTTTCTGACTGAGCGGCTTGTCTTGCGTCCTATGATAGGCGAGCCCCAGTTTGCAGTGGTGATGGTCACTATAGGGTTGTCCATTTTTCTCAGAAGCGTGTCCGGAATTGTCTTCGGACATGACAACAAGGTTTTCCCCTCGCCCTTTAGCGACGCTGCCATTAGCTTTGGCGGGCTGGTGCTATCGCGTACCCACCTATGGGCCATGGTAATATCCGCGCTGCTCGTGATCGCCTTCTTCATTTTCTTTCAGTATTCCAAGCAGGGACTCGCCATGAGGGGAGTGGCCAACGACCAAGATACAGCCATGCTCATGGGAATCAGCGTCAAGCGTGTGTTTGCATTGACGTGGGGGATAGCTTTCGCTGTAGCCGCAGTGGCGGGGGTTTTTCTGGCCAATGTGATGGTGCTGAACATAGGCATCTCTCTTGTCGCGATCAAAGCCTTCCCTGCGGTGATTCTGGGAGGGCTTGAGAGTATTCCTGGGGCCATTATTGGTGGTCTGGTAATCGGAGTTATCGAAACCCTCGTGGGAGGGTACCTCGACCAGACAATGCCCGGAGTCAAAGACCTTTCCTCTTTCGTAGTCCTGTTTCTGGTGCTAATGGTACGGCCCTATGGGTTGTTTGGAAAGCCGGAAATCGAGCGGGTGTGAGAGAGATCAAAAAAAAGCGCATTTCAAGGCGTCCACGGCGTGACGGAGAAGGATGAGAAGCAAGACATTTAAAGAATCATACCGAGAGGATATTCGTATCTTTCAAACGATCTGGGTGCGCTTTTGGGTCGTCCTATTCTCCCTCCTCATGCTGTCCCTTCCTTTGTGGGCCGACCCGTACGTCATCTACATGGTAAATATTTCTGGAATAGCCATCATTGCAGCAATCGGACTGAACATCCTCACGGGGCTAACGGGGCAAATTTCACTGGGACATGCTGCTTTCGTGGCTTTGGGCGCATACACTTCTGCGATACTTGCCTCTCGATTTGCTTTTCCGTTTTGGATCGCGATACCCATCGGCGGTATATCTGCCGCTTTTTTCGGGATTCTGTTGGGTTTCCCTTGTCTGCGGCTGAAAGGGTTGTATCTTGCCATGGCAACCATGTCGTTTGGCGTGGTGGTAGAATATGGCGTCACACACTGGGAGTCAGTTACTATGGGGGTGAGAGGGATTTCGGTTCCCGCTCCAAGTTTGTTCGGCTATTCTATGGGAGACCCCAATAAGCTTTTTTATGTGACTATCTTTCTCGTGGGTATCCTGACTCTCGCGGCCAAGAACATTCTCAGGACGAGGATTGGGAGAGCTTTTGTAGCGATAAGAGATAGGGACGTGGCCGCGGAAGTCATCGGCGTGAACTTGACGCGGTACAAGGTTATGGCTTTCGCCATCAGCTCATTTTACGGCGGGATCGCTGGTGCGCTCTATTCGTATGTCACCACCTATCTGCACCCGGAGAATTTCACGCTCCTGCTTTCAATAGAATACATCGCGATGATCATCGTGGGCGGCCTTGGGTCAATACTCGGTTCGATTATCGGGGCGGTTTTTTTGACAGTCATGCCCGACATCATCAAGGGCGGCGCGGATATTCTAGGACGGCAGTTGCCGTTCATGCAAGGCCTTTATGACGAAGAATGGAATGTCGCCGCGTTCGGGTTGCTCATCATGATTTTTCTTATTGCGGAGCCAACAGGACTCTGCGGAATCTGGACGCGAATCAAGACCAGCTTTAGAAACTGGCCATTTACCTACTGAAATGTGGAGGTAACGAACAAATCCCAGATGCTACGCGTGCTCTGACCCTTGAGATGCCCGCAGCAAAACATGTCGTTCAATGGACCTAGCGATACCTATAAGGAGGGCAAAGGAAAATGAAGTCGAGAAAGACGTATGCAGCCGTGTTGTTGATGCTATGCCTCGGCATTTTGAGTGCGACGATGGCGCATTCCGAAGTCCGCGGGGTCACCAAAGATTCCATCCAATTGGGGATGATTCTCGTAAAGACAGGGCCCGTAGCAGCCCTTGGGCTTCCAGAAGGGTGGGGTATTCAGGACACTTTCAACCACATAAACGATTCCGGAGGGATTCTTGGGCGAAAGATCAATCTCATCTGGGAGGATGACCAGTTTAAGACGCCGCTGGCAATTTCGGGATTTAACAAGCTCCTTTTTCGAGACAAAGTGTTGACCATCACCACGATGGGTGGAACCCCGCAGACCATTGCATTATTCGACTTGATCGACAAGCATCACGTAGTGAACATCCCGAACGCCTTAGCCGAAGAATTTTACAAGCCCCACAAGCCGTATGTCTTTGTACTGGGCGCTACCTATGAAACCCAGATCCAGTTGATGTTTGACTACATCATGAAGGATCTGAAGGCCAAGGATCCGAAAATAGCCGTGGTGTACGCGGAGACCGAATTTGGCAAGAAGGGGCTGGAAGCCGCGAGAAAGAGAGCAGAGGAATACGGCATCAAGTTGGCGTCAGAATTAGTCCTGAACATAGGATCAGTGGATGCAAGTTCTCAAGTGTTGTCTTTGAAGAAAGACGGCGTGGACTTTGTGGTCACATGTAACCTAGTACCGCCAATCATCACATTCCTCAAGACCGCGGAAAAGTATGATTATTGGCCCACCACATTTGGCATCAACTGGTCGTGCGACGACATGGTAGTAAAGGCCTGCAAGAATGCCGCAAAGAACTATATAGGCGTTAACTTTGTGGGCGGCTGGAACGAGGACACCCCGGGAATGAAGTTGGTGCGCGAGTTGGCCAAGAAAAACGACCGCGATCCGGCAAAGATGCTTACCTCATTATATACCATGGGCGTAGGTACGGCCCTTGTGTTAAGCGAAGGTATGAAACGAGCAGGACAAGACCTCACGCCTGAGTCATTCAAGGACGGGCTCGAGACGCTCCAGGATTTCGATACGGGCGG
>VSSL01000672.1_pt1 | contig 10428 bp, 12 predicted proteins | sample 4557531 | NCBI WGS metagenome assembly VSSL01 (sample SAMN10986726, study PRJNA523729) | hot springs metagenome | isolation source: hot springs | place: India:Timba, Gujarat | collected 2018-05-31 | reverse complement strand
GAATCCCTGTTCTGGAGACTGCGGCAAATGAGACGATGCGCCGAACGCGGAGTCCGCAGCGCGTAATGATCTCGACGCATTGCAAGACATGACGAGGGAGCCGGAACGACCGGAATCAGATGTCTTCGACATTGCATGGGAAAACTACTTGGAGAATTTCGGCGGCGACCGAGACGGAAGGCGTTCAGATGGGACGGATCGAATGCCCCTGGAAAACATCAGCTCAAAAGACCTCCACCCTTTTTCAGTATCTTTTAGAGCAGCTCCGTCTTAGCGATTTGAACGACGCCGACCGCGCCATCGCCCTGGAGCTCATTGGCAATGTCAACGAAGAGGGATACCTGGATGTCGATCTTGCTGAGATCGCCGAGGCCCATGGCATTGACATCGCTGAGGTGGAGCGAGTTTTGAGGGAGGTGCAAAAGTTCGATCCTCCCGGCGTGGCAGCCCGGGACCTGCGCGAGTGCCTGCTTATTCAGGCCAGGGAACTGCATCCCTCTGACAGTCTGGTGATCCGCATTCTACAGGATCATTTCGAAACTTTCCGTAAAGGCAAGTTCGATGAGCTCATCCGAACGCTGAAGGTCTCCCAGGACGAGGCCAAAGACGCAATACGAGCCATTACCGGATTGAACCCCAAGCCGGGAAGCCTTCATAGCAACGCCGACACCGTTTACGTGACGCCCGATATCTACATCGTCAAAATCGGAAATGACTATTCCATCATCGTCAATGATGAAGGCATCCCCCGACTCAAGATCAGCCCGCTCTATCAAAAAGAACTTCACTCCAAGGATTGCTCTCCCCCGACAAAGGAGTATATTCATGAGAAGATGAAGGGCGCCGTTTGGCTGATCAAAAGCATCCATCAACGGCAAAGGACGATCTACAAAGTGACCGAGTCGATTCTGAAGTTTCAGAGAGACTTTTTCGACAAAGGGATCGATCATCTTAAGCCTTTGATTTTGAAAGACGTCGCCGATGATATAGGGATGCACGAATCCACCGTAAGCAGGGTGACGTCCAACAAATACGTCCACACGCCTCGCGGAATCTTCGAACTCAAATACTTTTTCAATTCCGGCATCCCCCAGGGAAAAGAATCCATCGCTTCTGATCCGTGAAAAATCATATCATGCGGATCGTGAAGAACGAGGATCCCACGAAGCCTGTGAGCGATCAGGACATAGTGGAAGAATTGAAACGATCACAAATACATATCGCTCGGCGGACTGTCGCCAAGTACAGGGAGCTGCTGGGAATACCATCCTCCAGCAGAAGGAAGAAACGTTTTTGAACTCAACAACGCTTGATTTACGCCAAAGGAGGTAGCGACTATGCAAGTGTCAGTGACTTTCCGACATATGGAGCCATCGGACGCTTTGAAGAATTATGTCCAGGAGAGAACGTCAAAATTGACCAAATATATCGATAGGCCTCTCGAAAGCCAGGTAATTCTCTCTGTACACAAATTTCGCCATATCGTTGACGTCGTCATTAATGTAGATGGCCTTCGCATCGCCGGCCAAGAAGAACACGAAGATATGTATGCGGCCATCGATCTCGTCATGGACAAAATAGAAAGGCAGGTAAAGAAATATCGAGAAAAAATAAGAAAGCACAAACCCGCTCAAGGAAAAGAGATCAAATGGCGCAGGGACATTTACGAGCAAGATAGTTTTGAGGATGACAGAGAACCGGTGGTCGTCAAAACGGAAAATTATTTTGTAAAACCGATGTCCGTGGACGAGGCGGCCATGCAGATGGACCTCTCCCAGCAAGAATTCTTGGTGTTCAACAATGCTTCCACCCAGACGGTAAACGTCCTTTATCGGAGAAAGGATGGGAATTACGGCTTGATTGTGCCTCAAAATTCTTGAGGTTTACTCGCTCCGGCGCGACACTCCCTGCGCGTCCCCACGGGGAACAACGCAATGGGGAGTGTATGAGCGCATTTCGAGGCGCAGTCGGTTAGAGAGTTTTCCATGAAAATCCTTGATTTCCTCCATCCAGACGCCATCATCGCGCAACTGAGGGCCTCTTCCAAGGAAGAGGTCCTCGCGGAATTGGTTCAGCCAATCGCTTCCATGAATCCAACGGTGGACAAAGCAATCCTCGTTCGCACCCTGTTGGAACGGGAGAGTTTAGGCAGTACGGGAATCGGCGGCGGCGTCGCGATTCCCCACGGCAAAATAGAGGGCCTCGCCAGGCTGAGCGCAAGCTTCGGAAGGAGCAGCCAAGGCGTAGAATTTGGCTCCATGGACAATAAGCCCACCTATCTCTTTTTTCTCCTCGTGGCGCCTCGCAATTCTGCAGGAGATCACCTCAAGGCGTTGGCGCGCATTTCAAAATTACTCCAGGACCCTTTGTTCAAGAGCAGCATCCAACACGCAGAGTCCAGAGAACGGATCTTTGCCATCTTCGAAGAATACGACCGGCGACTGCCCTGATTCCCTCGGCTGCGATGGGCCCAGCGGGGATGCGACCTCCCCGAGCGCGTTCCCAAAACTCGCGAGGATGAAGAAATTGCCTGAATGACGAAATTCCTTGACATGCCGCCGCCTGCACATTATAGGTCGCTTCACTATCGGCGCCATCTTAAGAATATTTTATGGGGAATGGTTTGATGCGGCGTTTTCTGACAAGTCGGACAGCCGCTTTCTTCAAGAATGTTGCCTTATGCGCTGCGGCCGTTATCGTTGCGGTTGCCCTTGCAGAAGCGGCGCTTCATTTGCTACCCTCCCACCGCAGAATAAGCCACCGCAATTTTTACGAGAAAGACCCTCTCTTGGGGTGGAAAATGAAGGCGGGGGCCCAACGGCTTATCAAGACCCCTGAATTCACGGCCAACGAAATTGTCAATTCGCGAGGTATGAGGGGCGAAGAGTATCCTTACGTAAAATCGCAGGGAGTGTTCAGAATTCTTGTGCTCGGCGATTCGTTCGCGGAAGGCTACACGGTGAACGATGAGGATTTGTTCTCACAGATTCTGCAAAATAAGCTAAACAATCTGCACAACGGACTCCGTTACCAGGTCATCAATGCCGGCACGGTGGGATACAGCACAGACCAAGAACTGCTCTTCTTCGAGACAGAGGGAAGAAAATACCTACCAGACCTGGTCCTGCTCTTGTTCTACGAGAACGACGTGTTGGAAAATATCTCGGTCACAGAAATGTACAGTAAATACAAACCATTGTTTCGCATCGTGGACGACCGGCTCGTTCTCGAGAAGGCGCCCGCTGAAGGTTCCGCTGAAGCCCCGCGGACAGATGATCAGACCAAAAACAGACCCTTTTTCCAGTCGCAGGTCCAAAGGTTGTTATTGTTCAGGTTGATAAAGGAGCAGTTGATCCGGCTAGGGGTCTTGAGCGCTCAAAACCACATACAAGAAAGTGATACACGTTATTTTCAAATTCTGGCGCGGCAGGACAGTCCCGAGGTGGAATACGCGTGGACCCTCACCACCCGTTTGCTCCAGAGGCTCCGCGACTCGGTATCAGCCGCGGGCGCGCGACTCCTCGTCTTCTACATCCCCAGCGTCTATGCGCTGGATGACCAGGTGTGGTCAGTCACGTCGAAGCGGTACGGCCTCGAACAAGGACAGTGGGATGTGAGAAAACCTGAAATACGCCTGGGCAATGTGTGCAGAACCTTAGGCGTCCCTTTCTGGTCCCTGGGCGACGCCTTTCGCAGTCGGGCGCAAGAAATGCGGGTGAGGCCGAGTTTCTTTTATCACATAGAGGATGGTCACTGGAACAGGAACGGGCATGCACAGGCGGCTCAAGCCATATTCGATTCTCTGGCCAGCGTGCATGCGTTCGAGCCCACAAAGAGCGCAGCGACTCGAGGCGCGGCTGAACGATGAACGACCCGCGGAGCCATTGCGACTGCGCGTCGAATCCGCGCTCTACAGGCGTTCTCGAAAATAATCGCGAAATGCGCTGTTATCTCACTGCGTGTCATTCCCACGCAAGTGGGAATCCATGGTCAGTTTCCTGGATGCCGGATCGAGGCCGGCATGACATGTCCGGCGCCCTGACATAGACTTTGAGGGTTATCATATTCACCCCGCGGCGGACATCATTCCGACAGAAATTTCGAGAAATGGTATAATATTCACGCCGCGGCGCGTCTCATTCCGACAGAAGTTTCGAGAAGGAGTATATGGCACCTCTTCTTTCTCGCAAGCGAGGAGTATAGCCAGTTGAAACGGTTGATTTTTTGGGTTCTCGCCTTTGTTCCCCTCTTCATCTTTGTGGAGTTGAGTTCCTTTTTCCTGCTTCGGCTTATCCCTACTCGTATTCAGGAACGAGCGCATTACCGCACAGCCGCTGACTATATACAAGCGGCTCAGAAGGCGGCTTCTATCGCGCCCCAGATCGAGGCCCCTGTCCGAGACTGTCACGAGGCCGGACAAACGTGCGTCAACCAAAAGATCTTTAGCAAAGAATTCGGGTGGTGTTATCCGCCGTACTTCGTTTTTCAAGACCAGCAAGGCGTTACATACCGCCACGGTCAATACGGCGAGCGGGTCACGCGCACCTACTACGCGGTGGATCTCATCGCCTCATACGGCGATTCATTCACCCATTGCAACGAAGTCGGAGATGATGAGACCTGGCAGACCTTCCTGGGCCATATATTGCGGAAAAACGTTCTCAATTTCGGCGTCGCGGGGCACGGCCCTGATCAAGCTTTCTTGTTATACGCATCTCATGAGGCCATGGCGCCGAAAGCCCAAAATTGTGATGCTCTGTATTTTTCCTGAAAATATCAATAGAGTCGTGAATGTGTACCGAAATTTTTACATGTACAAGGACCCGCTCTCTCTCACGAAGCCCCGTTTCGAGTTTGTGCATGGCAGCCTCACGCTATTCGAAAACCCTATAAAAACGGTGAGCGAATTGGAAATGCTGAGCAAGCCGTCCTTTATCGATGAGATCGGCTCCCATGATTATTGGTACCAACTGGGTCGGCGTCTCCCACCCATCCGATTCCCCTTTACCCTTGCACTTTTTCGTTGGAAAGAAATAGTGTCGAGAAGCGTCAAGGCATCGTTATGCAGATTTTTACCGGGGATTGTGGCCCCGACGTTCAACCTCGATCTCTATGCAGAGCCTGAACCGCTGGCCACACTATGCGGTATCGTGGACAGGTTTGTGGAAACCGCCTCTAAGAGAGAACAATACCCCATCGTCGTCTTGATACCCCATACAGATTACGTGCGAGAAGTGCTGGAGACCGGGGCTACGAGAGCGGATCCATTAATAAATCATATGAAGCGTCGGGGTTACGTGTTTTTTTGATCTCGTGAGGGCCATGGCCGACCTGAAACCTTCTGTAAAACAACTTGATGCGTGGTACCACGGCCATGCCACCGCTGAAGGCAATCGTGTAACCGCCGACTTGATAGGCCGCTTACTCCACGAGCAGGCGAAGAAGGACGCCAGACTGCAGGAAGCGCTCCTCCAAAAATGACGGCTCGTTTCCTCACTTGCCCGTGAATAAGAGATAATAGTCAGACGTCGAGGGAACCTTGGTCCACCCTTCCGACGCGAGGGCTTGGAATTCGCGTCCCCGCGCCGCGACGAATTCCACTGAATGCTCCCGGAGCCTTTGTTTGGCGGTTTCACGATCGTAGGGCGCGGCCTCCAAATAATCTCTCATGCTCGGTATTTCTGCCACTATTTTTACCCCCGCCAGCCTTGCCCAATAGATGCTCATACTGTGACTGTCCACGATCGCTCCACGGGCGCCGCTTAAATTTTTTTGCCCGCGGATATAATTCGCCATCGCCGTGTCTTCCCGAAAGACCACTTCATAAGAAGGCTTGGAGCCTGAAGGCATCGTGGCTCTCAGAGCCTGGTCAATCGCGGACCACGCGGTGAACGAGAGAAACACGACGCATAACGTATAATAGGCGCAGTCCCGTACTAGGCCTTCTCGGGCGTCCAAGGGCCCGTACCGCCAGATCAGGGCCAAACCCGCAACGCCAAGAAACAAAAATGGCGCAACATAGCGCATCTCGACAAGCACCAGCAAAAATAAGAGAATCCCTGAAAACGACGCGATGAGCAGCATGAGGCCTTCGGAAACCGGCAGCATGCTTCCCAACCTCGGTCTCGCCCATTTCAGTTGCACAAGGCTCCAAAACATTACGCTCAACCAAAACCAAGGGCTGTCTGAGACAATGATCCACAGGTTTCTTTCCACGGCCTTGAGCTGCGCATTCAGATCAAATTGTGGTCGTTTTCCCTCGGATCGCTTGGCGATATCCGCTCCTGGGGAGAAACAACTATGGGGGAGCCTCTTCGAACAACAAGACCGCTGGCTTTGTGGTTAATTGAGCAGGAGGATTGACCGGCTCGCCCTCGCTCGCCACGAACAGGGCGTAATTGTAATTCCCCGCCTCTCCGTAGGTAAATCTGCCGAGATCACGAGAGAGCGCAACGATGAATGGCAGACTGATGGCCGTCATAATGACAAGGGCCAAGCCTGCTCGTGGGACGGCCAGCCGGAGGTTGCCCACCGCAAGGCCGGCTAAGACCAGGATTATGCCCGAATAGACAAACATGTACGTCTTTGTGAGATACGCCAAACCCAGGACGCAGCCTAGCCCGACAAAATTGGTGTACCCGAGAGGATTGGCTTTGATCCGCAGTATCAGACTCACTGAAAGCAGCAGGTATCCAAGCATGAGCATGTCGGGAGATACCAAACGCACCCGTATCCAAACCAGCGCTGCGACCAAAAAAGCGCAGTAGATCACGAGGCGCAACAGTCGGAATGGCGCTGGTTCGGTGTTCCCCCCATATTCGTTGCTTACGGCGCCGCGAAGACTCGCGAGGAAAAACGTCGCACATCCCCATGGCGAAAATGAACGACAGGAAATTGACAATCTTGAGCCGCGTCAGTTCCTTGTATGGAGTGGAGTCGAGGAGCGCCTGAGCAAACCCCACGAGGACCGAGTAGGCCGGGCTCCATTGATGATTGACGAGAGCGCTCCAATTGCCATGCCTTACGGCATCGCCGATCTCTAAATAAATGAGCCCATCGGTGTTGAGATAGTATCGTGCCAGGTAGGCGAGAACACCGCCGAGAATCGTCCCGATGATCCAAAATGCCGCTCGCACGCGGTTTTCACAGGCTCGCTGTTCTCGCATGCTGATACAACGCCATGCCGGTAAATTCACTGACAAGCGAACGCTGCATGTCCTCAAAGCGCGGCAAAATTTTTGAGGAGCCTTAACCCGTACTCCTGGCTTTTTTCAGGATGAAATTGCACGGCAAACACGTTGTCCCGAGATACCGCGCTCGTGAATGTGATCCCGTAATCGGTCTCGGTCAAGATGTCACCCGGATCGCCGGGATCAACATAATATGAGTGGACAAAATAGAAATATGCGCCATCCGGCACCCCTTTGAGCAAAGGGCTTTGCTTCTTGATGCTTACCTGATTCCATCCCATGTGGGGGATCTTCAATCCCATGCTTCGATCAAAAGCCCGTACCTTTCCGCCAATGATCTCAAAGCCCTTGTGGAGGCCGAATTCCTCAGATTCCTCAAACAAGAGCTGGAGCCCCAGACAAATTCCGAGAAAGGGCCGCCCAGAGCGCAGGAAGTTTTTGACAGGCTCAACGAGCTCAAACGCTTCGAGATTGCGCATGCACTCGCCGAAGGCCCCGACCCCTGGAAGAACCAAGCGATCAGCTTGTTCGACTGCATGTATTTCACGGGATACGATTGCATGGGCTCCAATTTTTTCAAATCCTTTCTGGACGCTGCGGAGATTGCCCATGCCATAGTCAACAATCACTATCATGTACGCCTCGTAAAGTCCCTCATCTCCTGTTGAGCCGCGCCCTGTTCAGGACGCCGTGCGCTCACTCGAGAACGCCCTTGGTAGAAGGCGTCCCACTGGGTTCGTGGATCGAGTTCCGTGGCCTCCCGAAGGGCTCGGCCGAGGGCTTTGAAGATGGCTTCTACGGCGTGGTGTGGGTCTTCGGCGTTCTCGACTCGGACATGAATCGCTGCCGCGGCTCGATCGGCAAAGCCTTGAAGAAAGACGTGCGCCAGGTCCAGGATGCGATCCCCAGCCCTCTTCTCCGCCAGCACGTTGCGATACACAAGGATAGTCGGCCCGAAAAATCCACAAATACCCCTGCCAGCGCCTCATCCATGGGCAGGATAAAGCTGCCGTACCGGCGAATGCCCCGTTTGTCCCCGAGCGCCGCGCGAAATGCGTCGCCGAGGCCCCGTGCCACATCCTCTATGGTGTGGTGATCATCGACGTGAAGGTCTCCAACCGCCTTCACCTCCAGGTCGAACAATCCCTGCTGGGCAACCTGATGCAACATGTGATCCAAAAACCCAATGCCCGTGGTTACGCACGCCGATCCTGTCCCATCGAGAGACAATGTTATTTGCACCTCGGTCTCTGTGGTTCTCCTCGTTATCTGGGCTGTTCTCATACGCGTCATCGCCTTTTGGTTGGCATTGGTCTGCGGTTAAAGCATGTCGTCCTTTTCTCGATGGATGTCGGCCCCAACTTGTGCAAGTTTTTCCACTATCTTGTCGTATCCGCGATCGAGATGGTACACGCGGTGTATCTCGGTAGTTCCCTCGGCGGCCAAACCCGCAAGCACCAGCGACGCGCTCGCCCGTAGATCCGTCGCTGCACATGAGCCCCTGAAAGCTTCTTCACCCCTTGAATACGCGCCTTCTTCCCCGAGACGCGTATGCTCGCGCCCATGCGCACTAACTCCTGCACATGCATGAAGCGATTTTCAAACACATTCTCGATGATTTCGCAGCTTGAATCGCCGAGAGCCATGAGGGCCATATACTGGGCTTGGAAATCCGTGGCAAACCCGGGATACGGATTGGTCGCCACATCCGAACTCTTGATGCGACCGTTGGACATGACTCTCGCTGAAGATGCGCTGGTTTCGATCACGAGACCTGCTTCATCGAGCTTGTCGAGGAGCGCCATGATGTGGTCGGGCACGCATCCCTCAGCCGTTATGTCGCCGCCTGTTATCGCGCCTGCCAGAAGATAGGTCCCGGCCTCGATGCGGTCGGGCATCACTTCGTGCACAATCCCTGAAAGTCGATCTCGTCCTTCAATGACAATGGTAGGAGTCCCCGCGCCTCGACGCTGCCGCCCATTCTGTTTATCACGTGAGCCAATTCGGTGATCTCTGGCTCCACCGCGCAATTGCGCAGCACAGTAGTTCCTTGAGCCAGGCTTGCCGCCATAATGAGGTTTTCTGTACCCGTCACCGTGATCAAGTCAAAGGTAAAATCAGTCCCTTTCAGCCTGGGCGCCCGGGCGACCACATAGCCGTTTTTCAGCTCAATCGATGCGCCCATGGCCTCGAGGCCCTTAAGGTGCTGATCAATGGGCCTTGCGCCGATGGCGCATCCCCCTGGCAAACTCACATCTGCCCTGCCCTCCCGCGCCATCAACGGACCGAGCACCATCACAGAAGCCCTCATCGTCTTGACCAGTTCATACGGCGCCGTGTGATCCATGATGTCCCGGGCCTTGATGCGCAGGGTCCCTGGGGTAAAATCGTCGAGCTGAACCCCAAGCTGCAGCAAAAGCTGCTTTGTGGTTCGTATGTCCCGGAGCATAGGCACCCTGTGGAAAATCATCTCATCCCTTGTCAAAAGCGATGCGCACATCAAGGGGAGCATAGCGTTCTTCGAGCCGCTAATGGGAACCACGCCCCGCAGGGGACGCCCGCCGGTTATTACGATCTTGTCCATACCCGTCGTTTCTATGCGGTGCAGCCTATTGTTTCAACATGTTTTACGAGAATACGGCTGCCGTAGTAAGAGCCTGCGCCGTCGCGACCATAGGCTCCAGTGGCTCTATATCATCTTGACCCGCGCAGCGCAATGCTCCCCCGAAACGCAAGGATCAGCGCCGGAATCAAGGCCGTAGACAAAGCTTTTTGAGGGGCTTAAATGGACATGAGGTCGATGAGGTCTTCCCGCGTAAAATATTTGAGCACGCCTTTGTCGTCGTGGCGGACGATGGAGTTCATCAACTCTTTCTTCTTGGAGATGATCTTGTCGATTTTCTCCTCCAGCGTGTTTTCGGTGACGAGCTTGAAGACCTGGACCCCGCGTTTTTGTCCGATGCGATGCACCCTGTCCGTAGCCTGATCTTCCCGTGCTGAATTCCACCAGCGGTCGTAGTGTATCACCACAGACGCGCCCGTGAGGTCGATGCCGAGGCCGGAGGCGCGGAGCGACGCCGAAAATACCATGCACCGAGGATCGGTGTTGAATCGGGCGACCGCCTCAGCCCTTCTACGGGTGTGACCCTTGATAGTGGCAAAGGCAATATCGTTGTCCGTCAAATAGGACTCGATCAACTCGAGCATCTTCACATATTGGCTGAATACGACGACTTTT
>VSSL01000670.1_pt1 | contig 10436 bp, 8 predicted proteins | sample 4557531 | NCBI WGS metagenome assembly VSSL01 (sample SAMN10986726, study PRJNA523729) | hot springs metagenome | isolation source: hot springs | place: India:Timba, Gujarat | collected 2018-05-31 | reverse complement strand
AAAACGAAAAACTGGCAGGGGTGCAAAATTGAGATGAAACAGACCATTTTCTGCTGGGTGCTGTCGATCTTGGTGATGGTAAGTCATGCCTGCACCATCGGTGTTTTCGGTCCCTCGGCAACGGTTGACGGGCGGATAGTACTCTGGAAGAATCGGGATGTTACCAACCCCGACCAGGAGATGGGTGTGTTCCGGGGACCACGGTACCGGTTTGTTGCCAATGTCTATGCTGGCGAGACGCTGGATGTCTGGGCCGGGATCAATGAGGCCGGTTTTGCAATCATGAACTCCAATTCCTATAACCTCAGCGGTTACGACGCGGGTGCAGATGACGGAAATATCATGCGGCAGGCACTGGGAAGTTGCGCTACGGTTGAGGATTTTGCAAAACTGATGGATTCACTGAATACAGTCGGGCGGGAAACACCGGCAAATTATGGTGTTTTGGATGCTACGGGCGCAGCGGCGATCTTTGAAGCCAGCAATACTTATTATTACCGGTTTGATGTTGATCGGGACTCATTGGGGTTTCAGCTCCGGGCAAATTTCTCCCTTGCCGGCGGTCCCAGCAGACTGCTCGGCAAAAACCGTTTTGAACGGGCGATGGAGCTGTGTACATCCCGATTACGGGAGAGTAAAATTTCGGTGGAGTTTATCATCCGGAGCCTGAGCCGGGATCTGGGGCAGGTCGGGTTTGAACCTTATCCCCTGCCGTTTCTGGGCAGAATGGATCCACTGCCTTATGGCTATCTGCCGATAGATACTACCATCGCCCGGGCAACTACCCGTTCGGTTGAAATCATGGTCGGACCCCAACCTGGTGCCAGCCCGAATACTGGAATGATGTGGGTTCTGCTCGGATCGCCACTGGCGACAATGCCCGTTCCATTATGGGTACAGGGGGGTGCGGCGCCGAAGGAGCTGAACGGGGCTAATACCGCACTGCTGTGTGATGAAGCAAAGCGGCTGTTCAGCTGGCTCTGTCCGGACCCGGCGTTTCCCAAGGCGGTTAATACTTTCCGGCTTGCCCGCTGGCTGGAGTTTATTGCTCCCCGGGAATCGATCATACTCCAGCTGGTTGCGGAAAAAGAGCAGGAGTGGGGACCGGATGGTCCGGATTCACTGGCAGCAGCCCAGTTGACCCGGTATGTATGTCAGCTGGCTGTGTCTGCCTACCAGGAGTTCTGGCAGGAGAATGATCCGAAATTTGATGCGGAAAGCGAGCGGGCAAGATTGACGGTGCAGCGGTCTGGACGCACCGAAACACTGCACCGCCTGCCACCCGGTATCAGACTGTTTGATGTTGCCGGTCGCCGGGTGTTCCAATATCAGCCGGGTGTGATGATCATTTGTGATGACAGCACCCGGCAGAAACTGCTGATTATCAACTAAGCGGAAAGAGTGGCACCGAAGGCGGCTGCCAGCAGGGGGAACTGTGCGGTCTGAACCGGCAGGTCGAGCGTCTTTGTCAGAGCGGACTGCATGCCGGAATTTAATGCGGTCCCACCGGTGAAGATTATTTCCGCGGCAATAGAGAGCCGGGCAGCCATTGCGGCAATCCGGCTGGCGAGCGCGAGATGCAGTCCGGCAATGATGTCCTCTGCCGGTGTGTCAGCGGCGACCATGGAAAGAATCTCAGTTTCTGCCATGACGACACACAGACTTGAGAGAGTAACCGGTTTCTGGGAGCGGGCGCTCAGTTCACCGAACTGTTCAATCGGAATGTCCAGCGCCCGGGCGATGAATTCCAGAAAACTGCCGGTGCCGGCGGCACAGCGGTCATTCATCACAAAGTCCTGAATCTGGCCTTCGCTGTTCAGGCTGATGACTTTGGAGTCCTGACCGCCGATGTCAATAATCGTCCGGCACCCGGGATGCCAGTGGCGGATGCCCCGGGCGGTTGCGGTGATTTCGGTAACGGTCGCATGAGCAAAATTGACACTGTGCCGGGCATAGCCGGTGGCGATGATCCGGAAGAGGTCATTCTGGGTCAGTTGCGCCTGTTCCAGCGCAGTGCTCAGTGTCTTTACCGCTGTCTGGCGCGGGTGCATGCCGGTTCGGCTGACAGCAGTGGCGGCGATCCGGTCCTGTTCCGGTTCATAGATTACGACCTTGGTGTTTGCCGAACCGACATCAATACCCGCGATGTACATGGTTAATTACCTCCGCACCGGCTTGGGAGGAAATTCATAGCCACCGGCAATTTTAGCGGTCCGGACAAAGGTGGCAAGATTTTCGGGCGGGGTTGCCAGCGGGACCTCACAACCGGTGGCGCAGACATAGCCACGGGGACAGGTCTTTCCGAGCCGGACCATGGCTTCGACCCCGGAGTCGATTTCGGCCGGGGTGGCAAGCCAGAGAGTGGTGGTGTCAAAGTTGCCGATGAGCCGGACCTGATCACCTGCTGTTGCCAGCGCCCGCTCAAGCGGAATCCGGTCAATGCTTACCAGATCAGCACCGGTTTGAGGTATGAGCGGGATGATGCCGGTGGTGTCGCCGCAGATGTGCAGGACCACATCCAGATCATACCGGTGCCAGAAGCTGATTACCGCTCTCTCACAGGGCAGGGCAAACTCCGCATACTGCTGGGGACTGAGGACACTGCCGGAAGCAAGGGGATCAACGAGGATCGGCAGGGCGCCGGCACGGATCACCGCCCGGGAGAAAGCGATGACTGCCCGGGTTGCGTAATCCAGCAGCTGTTTTATGGCGTCGGGATTTTCAATCAGTCCGATCAGAAATGCTTCCGGATCAACAAGCTGCTGGGCGGTGGTGAAGGGGGCGGGGATGTATGCCAGCACCGGGATCCGGTCAGCCACCGCCTCGTAGGCATAGGTAATGGCATCAAGATAGACACCGAGCCGGCCGAATCCGCGGCCGAAAACTGCCGGCAGGGGAGGAGCGGTGCTGATTTCCTGCAGTGCCTGTTCCAGATCCGGCCAGCGGGGTTGTGCGAGGACTGGCAGTTCCGATTCCGGATAGTCATACCGGGAGCCGAGTCCTTCGGCGATAATTCCGACCTCGGAGAATACCGAGATGAAATCGGTCTGGAAATGGTCCTGAGCCCGGAGCTGACATTTTGCCATGACCGTGCCATCCGTATAGTAATCGCGCAGGGAGGCGCCACAGAAGCCGGCCGCATAGGAGGTGAGCAGGGGAAAAACCGGCACCCGGTCCTGAGGTTCGTCAATGACCAGCAGTCCGAACCGTTCGCGCGGGTTCAGTAGTTCACTCATCGCCGGCTCCGCAGCAGTTCCAGAAAGGCATCAATTCTGGTTTTTGTCTGGCGGTCGATTTCCCGGTTGGGCGGGGCAACATCAAACTCCAGCACCGGAATCTGCAGCTGTTCACGGATGAGACTGCCAATCAATCGGGACTCCATGGCACAGTGGGAACCACCCAGGATTCCGGAGATAATCAGTCCTTCAGCCCGGTTTGCCTGTGCCTGCCGGATGAGCATTTCTGCCCGTTCCCGGGATGTGCCGTTAAGCGAACCGTCAATGTGGGAGCGGGCAATTGCGGTCAGTGGCGGCCAGGACGGTTCGATCAGGGTCAGCGCCTGATTGATCACATATTCGGTGGCAACAATCCGGGCGCCCTGATCCTCGGCATAAGTGAGCAGGAGCGGATCGGCCGGAGGTGTAAGCCAGGCGAGTCGCAGTGCGTCCGGGGAGACAACCGGCTGGCGGGTCTGCCGGCGGTATTCGGCGGTTGCCAGCAGGTGTCTGAGGATTGCGGTCCATTCCGCAATGTCCGAATAGTAATGAAGACAGCCGAATTCAATGACCATCATCTCCAGTGCGGGCAGGACCGCATCCTGGTAGGCAAGCTGGCGCAGTCGGGCGGTCATCGTCCGGACCGCATTTGCCTGAGCGATGCTCCGGGCAAGGGCGGCATCGGTGAGTTTGGTGCCGGTCAGTTCCTCCAGTGCCGAGATCACCCGGCGGTACTCCGCCACCAGCAGACCGCTGAGCGACTCAATGTTTTCCGGCTGGCGGAGCGGGGTTTCAACCCAGAGGCAGCTGCCGGTGAGCCGGGCGACAAGGCTCTCAACCCCGGAATAGTCATCGCAGGATGCGCCGGTAGCGGCGATGATCAGATCCGGGTCCGGGAAGTAGCTGTGTTTGGCAAAGGCACCAAGGGCAGCCCGGGAGTAGCAGGTGGCCTCGCCGATCCCGAGCCGGGCCGCAGTCTCAAGCAGAACTTTGCTTTCCATGGCAAAGGGTGTCCACCACCAGCAGTCCGGGTAAAAGGGAACACAGTCCGGAAAGGCGTTCACCAGCACCGCCAGCGGTCCGAGATCGCCCATGACTGCGATTACCTTCCTGCCGATCTGCCGGGCACGGAACAGCCGTTCCGATTCGTTATTGACAAAGCCCCAGAGCCGGAGGGCGGCGAGGGAGTTGTCAAATTTGAGCCGGCGCAGGTGCCGGGCGCCATAAATGGCAAATACCTGCGGTGGAAACAGGTACTTGGACCATCCATCCTGATTGGGCGGAAAATAGTGAAATTTTTCAATCAGCTCATCCGGAATCTGCTGAAAGAGGTCCTCCCACTCCTCAAAGGTGATCCGTGCCGGGACCGGGTCCTGATAGCCGAGGTTGAATTCGGTCATTTTCCTGCTCCGGTCAGGATTTCAACAAACGCCTCAATCCGGGTGCGCAGCTGTTCAAAATGCTGGCGGGAGTAGTCATGGTCGATCTCCAGCATCGGCAGGCCGGTTGCCTGGCGGAGGTCCCGGGCCTCAAAGCGCCAGGGGTCGCAGTAGAGCAGGGTCTGATATACGATCCCCTGAACCTGACGTTCAGCAATCAGCTGCCGGATGTGCTGATAGAGTGCGGTGTTCGGGCGCCGGCAGGCACAGGGGATGCGGTTGAAATAGTATTCGGCAAGCGCGCGGAACGGATTGGAATCAGTGGTGATATCCCCTTCAATAAACCGGGCACCGGTGCAGATCACATCGGCGACAATCGCCGCCCGCTCCTCAAGCAGACTGATGACCTCCCGTTCCTCCTCGGTAATGATGCTGCCGGCAAGCAGAAGCCGGGGAGGAGTTGGTTGCCGGTTGAAGACCTGGTTCGTAGCCCGATTTTTTATTTGCGCAATCAGCGGGAGTAGATCTGCCGGTTCAAGCAGAGTTGCCAGGCTGATCAGGTCAAACAGCTCTCCGGTGGTCAGCCGGGGAACGGGCAAGGCCCGCAGAGCCTCAATACTGCGCAGGGCGGAGCGGAGCCGGTTGCCAGTTTCAATTTCGGTCTGGAGATGCTGGTTGTCAATGGTGGCGCCGGTAAGGCGGGTGACAAAGCCGGCGAGCCGGCGCAGCTGGTGTTCAAATTCGGCAATCCGGGCCGGGAATGGTTCGGCGGTCCGGGGCAGGTAAAGCTGAAAGACGGGGATTGAGACCCGGGTAGCAACCAGTTCCGGCAGGCGGCGCATCATATCGCAGGTATTGACAAAAATCAGCATGTCCATGAGCCGGTATAGGGGATCGGAGAGGACCTTTTCCAGACTGCTCTTGCAGAAGGGACAGGCATCGGCCCGGAGATACCGCTCACCGAGCTGGGATGACGGATAATCAGCCCGGGCAAGCCGGATTGGAACTGCGCCGGCTGCCCGCAGCAGCTCCACCGGCACATAGAGGCAGAAGTAGCCGGCAAGCTTCCTGCCCCGGGCTTTCAGCTCCTGAAGTTCATTCAGGCGCCGGGCGGCCAGATCCTGCCGGTTGATCAGCTCCATGGTTTGAGCTCCATGCATTCAACAAACAGCTCTTCAAACTCCGGTTCCTCGGCGAGCATGATTTCCTCACACCTGCCGGCGATGGCGGTGGCGGTCTCCAGCAGTTCCGGATTAATTGTTGCCCGGACCGCACCGGCGAGCGCCAGGTCAGGGTGCTGGCGGAGCCGTTTTGTCTCCAGGTGCGGCAGCAGGCCGATGGTGAAGGCGGATTCAGGGTTGATCCGGCTGCCGAATCTGCCGGTAATGAAGATCCGGTCAAGCATGGTGGATGCGGTCTTTTCAGTGCCGAACCACCGTCGCAGCAGAATCCGGATGCCGGCGGCGATTGCCGCCTTGGCGAGCTGAATCTCCCGGAGGTCGGACTGGGACAGATAGACCGGATTCTGCTCATCAGGGTGGAGGAGCAGCCGGTCGCCGGTTCGGAGCCGGCCCGAGGGCAGAATCAGACCGGCCTTCAGTCCCTCAGCAACCGCATCCAGAACCCCGGAGCCGCAGAGGGCAACCGGTGGACGGTTCCGGACCGTAATCAGCTTCCAGCCTTCAGGACGGTAGTAGCAGGCACGGATCGCCCCGGGCCGGGCAAGACTGCCGCACTCCAGTGTTGCACCCTCAAATGCCGGACCGGCAGCGGTGGAGCAGGCAATGAGACGCTCGCGATTGCCCAGCACCAGTTCGCCGTTGGTGCCGGCATCAATCAGCAGGCAGGGCCGGCGGCTTTTGTAGAGACCGCTGGCAAGAATCGCCGCGGTGCAGTCACTGCCGATAAAGGAGCCGAGCAGGGGCAGGGTTCGGATCTGGAGACCGTCAATGCGGGCATTCAGCAGGCGGCGCAGTGGCAGACGGGAGCGGTAGGGGTAGATGCCGAGGGAAGCGGGATTTTTTCCGAAGAGGAAGTGCATCATCACCGTGTTGCCGACCGCAATTATAGGGTGACGCCGGTCCAGGCCGATTTCTTCGCCATACCGGACAAGCAGTTCGGCAAGCCGGATCTTTTTTACCTCTGCTGCCTGGACGATCCGGCTGAGTACATCCGCTCCATATCTTGTCTGAGGATTGAGCATCGTCTCCTGCCGCTGTATCCTTTTTCTTAACCGGTCAACCGCTGCCAGAGCGATTGTGGTTGTGCCGATGTCCGCTGCCAGCAGCAGCTGTGCCGATTTCGGACGGCGGGGTGCTGGGTTTTTTTCTGCCACCGGAAAATCGACCGTGACCTGGACCGGTGCCAGGGGAATGAACTGGCAGGCGAGCACCGGACAGCCATCCACAAGTACCCGGCATTTGCCGCAGGTGCCATTGCCGCCGCAATCGCCCGGAACCGGAATGCCGGTCTGCAGCAGCAGCTCACGCAGATTCTTGCGGTTCCGGGATCGGACCTCTATGACCACTGCCACCTCCGGGCGGTCTGAATCAGCGTCTGAATATTGGCAGGCGGTGTTGAAGGTGGGACATCGCAGGCGCTGGCGAGGATCAGCTTGGGCAGGGCGGTGGCAAGACATTTTTCTGCTGCGCTTTGGACTTCTGCCGGCGTGCCGTCCGCAAGCAGGGTGGTGGAGACATTACCCATGATTATCCGCTCCGGTCCGAGCCGGTGGCGGGCAATTTCAATGCTGATGTCGTCAATGCTCAGAATCTCGGCACCGGAAGCTGCCAGCAGATCAAGATGGGCGGTCGTGTCCCCGCAGATGTGAAGGCCGGTCCAGAGACCAAGGGCATGAATTTCAGCAACCAGCTCTCTGAGGCAGGGCAGGGCAAAACGGGCAAACTGCTGCCGGCTGATCAGACTGCCCGACGCCATCGGATCACCGATAAAGGGGATTCCGCCCGCCTCAATAATTGCCCGGGCAAAATGTTTCTGGTTTTCAGTTGCCAGCCGGAGAAAATGGTCAGCCTGCTCCGGCGCCTCCACGAGGAGGGCAAGAAACTCCTCCGGACCGGCAAGGAAGCTGGCAAGGGAGAAGGGTCCTTTAAGTGAGCCGAGAATGAAAACCTCATCGGCCGTCAGCTGCCGGAGCTTGCGGATCGCCGCCAGAATTACCGGCATTCTGCCCGACCGCTGGGGATCGGCAATGCGGGCGTGATTCCCCGCAGGTGTCAGCAGCACCGGTGGTTCATCCTCAGGAATTTCAATCTGACAGCCCATCGCCTCTGCCTCCACCAGCACATCGGCAAACACCATGATCAGGTCGTAGTCAAACCGGCGGTAGGCATCGGCGAGGACCGCACCCAGGACACCGCTGTCGGTCAGCACCCGGTAGAGCTTTTCGCCGGTGAGCCGGGCAGCGCAATTGGCAACGACAATCGGAAACACTGCCGGTTCACTCTGCTGCCTGTTCAGTTCCGCTGCGGGCAGATTGAGCAGCCGGGTAATCTTTTTCTGCTTCGGTTTCACTCGGTCAGACGCCGGATTTCCTGGACCGCATTATGGGGCATCCGGGGCATAGCCGTCCGCACCGATCTTCTCGGCAAAGAGCCGGTTAACCGGTGCCCCGCCCACGAGTACCTTCACCCGGTCGCGCAGTCCTGCCCGCTTCAGCGCCTCAATGACCTTTGCCATGTTCGGCATGGTGGTGGTCATCAGGGCGGACATGCCGATGGCGGCAACTCCATCCCGGACCGCATTGACGAACTGCTCGACGGGAACATTTCTGCCGAGATCTATCACCTCGTAGCCGGCTGCCTGCGCCATTACCTTGACGATATTCTTGCCGATGTCGTGGATATCGCCCTGGACCACGCCGAGTGCGATCCGGCACCGGCTGGCGGGTGTGCGCGGAAGATGTTCTTTCAGGATGTCAAATCCTGTATACATCGCCCTGGCGGCGGCTAGTACCTCCGGGACAAAATACTCCTGACAGGCAAACTTTTCTCCGACCAGTCGCATGCCCCGTGCCAGTCCCTGCTCGAGGGCAATATCGGCAGCGATTCCCTGCGCCAGCGCCTGCTCACAGAGCTGGAGCACCTCATCCCGTGCCATCCGGAGGACCGCATCTGCCATCCGGTCAAGGATCTGAGCCGGTTCCATCAGCAGAGTTAATGATAACGATTAAAAGAGAACGGGCAAGCAGAGTCGGGGTTCAGTCAGCCGGTGCTGAGGCCGAAACGGCTCGCAGTATCTGTTCGATCGTTTCTGGCGAAAACCCCCGGCGTGCCAGAAGGCCATAGAGCCGGCGCAGCCGCGTCTGAGGGTCAAGTTTGCGGTAGCGGGGCAGGTAATGCTCAAGCACCATTCTTGCCGCCTCCAGTTCGGATGGCGCTGTCTGCAGGGCGGTACGGACGGTTTCCGGGGCAATGCCCTTTTTCAGCAGTTCCTGTTTTACCCGGAATTTCCCCTTGTGTCCGACAGTGATCCGTGCCTCAACATAGTCCCGGGCAAGCTTTTCGTCATCAACAATGCCCAGTTCCCGGAGCCGGGCAAGCACCCTTTCAACCACTTCCGGAGAATAGCCCTTTTTGTCCAGCCGTTCCCTTAACTCCTTTTCACTGCGCGCCCGGTAGGAGAGAAGCCGGAAGGCATCGTCCCGGCAGTGGCGGAACTGCTCCTCAAGGACAATCTGTTCCAGCAGCTTGGGGTCAACCCGGGTGCCGGTCTTGAGCCGGAACTGGGCGACCGTCTCCCGGTCAAGGGAGAAGGCGTACTCACCGTCAACAAATACCGAGAGCCGTTTCTTACTTCTTCTTTGCGACTTGAGGGCGGATATCCTCATCCCGGACCCTGAGTCTGGGCAGTTTCAGTTTTTCCCGCAGCGCCGCCTCAATCTTCTGGGCGACATCCTTATGGCTCTTGAGGAAATCGATCGCCGCTTCCCGTCCCTGGCCCAGCCGGACATTACCGAAGGAGAAGTAGGCGCCGGACTTGTCAATGATTCCCTGTTCGGTGCCGATATCAATCAGTTCGCCGGCATGGGAGATGCCCTCACCGTAGATGATGTCAAACTCCACCTCGCGGAACGGCGGGGCGATCTTGTTCTTGACCACCCGGACCTTGGTGCGCGAGCCGATCACCTGTTCACCCTTCTTGATCGCTGCCACCCGGCGGACATCAAGCCGGACGGTGGCATAGAATTTGAGCGCCAGCCCGCCGGTGGTGGTCTCGGGATTGCCGAACATGACCCCGATCTTCTGCCGGATCTGGTTGGTGAAGATGGCGCAGGTCTTGGATTTGGAGATGACGCCGGCAAGTTTGCGCAGTGCCTGGGACATGAGCCGTGCCTGAACCCCGACAAAGGAGTCGCCGATTTCACCCTCAATCTCTGCCCGGGGCACGAGCGCTGCCACTGAGTCAATGACAAACAGGTCCAGACCGCCGGAGCGGGTCAGCGTTTCGGCAATCTCAAGCGCCTGTTCGCCGGAATCGGGCTGAGATACCAGCAGCTCACGGAGATTGACTCCGAGCTTCTCCGCATACTTCGGGTCCAGGGCATGCTCGGCATCAATGAAGGCGGCGGTGCCACCCTGGCGCTGACACTGGGCAATAATCTCCAGGGCAAGCGTGGTCTTGCCTGAGGACTCCGGACCGAAGATTTCAACAATTCTGCCCTTGGGTACACCACCGACACCAAGTATTGAATCCAGACCGATTGAGCCGGTGGGAATGGCTTCAATTTCCACCACCGCGCCTTCTTCGCCCAGCTTCATGATCGCACCCTTGCCGAACTGTTTCTCAATCTGCCCCAGGGCATTGCTCAACGCCTTGAATTTTT
>VSSL01000668.1_pt1 | contig 10439 bp, 6 predicted proteins | sample 4557531 | NCBI WGS metagenome assembly VSSL01 (sample SAMN10986726, study PRJNA523729) | hot springs metagenome | isolation source: hot springs | place: India:Timba, Gujarat | collected 2018-05-31 | reverse complement strand
ACTTGCATATTACTTGTATACGTGTCCTGCATACGTAAAGTGTATCATAAACAATTAATGTTGTCTATCTATAACTAGTATATATGCCATATTTTCTGTATTTTTATTTTCAGAACGAGGAATTTGCGTGAATCACATATACTCACTATCATTTATCATGTTTGTTCATCTGCGAGTGCATTCCGATAACTCTATTCTCAACGGTGTAATGAAGATTGAGAAAATTGTGAAGAAAGCAAAAGAATTTGGTATGCCTGCCATTGCGATAACCGATATTTGTGCCATGTATGGTACGGTGAGTTTCTGGCAAAAATGTAATAGCGAAGGTATCAAACCGATATTTGGCGTAGAAGTTAATTTGGCACCTCGAACACGACATGATAAAGAGGCAAAGCTTGATGAAAAAAACAACATCTCTTGTATTACTAGCAAAAAATCTCACTGGCTATCGGAATCTTATAAAAATAGTATCTATCAGTCATTTAGAAGGCTTTTATTATAAACCGCGAATAGATTATGAAGTTTTAGAAAAGTATCATGAGGGACTAATTCTGCTCTCAGGTGGGAGATCAGGAAATATAGGAAAAAATCTTTATTTAGGTAATTCTGATGAAGCATATGCTATTGCAGAAAAATATAAATCTATCTTTGGCGATGATTTTTATTTAGAAATCACTAGATTAGGCACCCATATAGAGGAAATTATCGAGCCTAAAATAATTCAAATGTCAAAAGACCTTGATATACCTATTGTAGCGACTAATGATGTGTATTATGAAAAACAAGAAGACAGTGAAGTCAGAGAAGTATTGTGGTGTATCGATAGTGGTAGACTACTCAGTGATCCCTCTCGTAAAAGACCAGAAACAGACAAACAGTATTTTCGTTCTTCTGAAGAAATGATTGAACTTTTTAAAGATTTGCCAGAGGCTATTGAGAATACATTAAAAATTAACGAAAAAATAGAGAGTTTTAGCCTCAGTTACAGCAAGGTACAACCAATTTATCCAAAAATCCCGGAAGGTGAGACAGAAGAAACTTATTTAAGAAAGCTTGTTTTTGAGAATGCTCCAAAACGTTTTGGTTATTGGAATGAGAAAGTAGAAAAACAATTAGATTATGAATTAAAAATTATTCATGAAAAAGGTTATGATGGATATTTTCTTGTGGTATGGGATGCCGCTAATTGGGCGCGTTCCCATGGGATTTCTGTAAGCGCTAGAGGTTCGGCTGCTGGTACGAGTATAGGTTATGCATTAGGTATTTCTACCGTTGACCCTCTTAAGTGGAATCTTTACTTCGAAAGGTTTTTAAATCCCGAACGAAAATCTCTTCCTGATATTGATTTAGACATTGCAGATAACCAAAGAGATGAATTGATTAATTATGTTAAAGAAACCTATGGAGAAAATTGTGTTGTAAATGTTGGTGCTCTAGGCAAATTAACTACTCGTGCAGCTATTCGTGATGTAGGAAGAGTTTTAGAAATTGATCTAAAAATCATAGATAGATTGTCAAAACTTGTGCCAGTTAAATTTGGTCGGGTTTTAGGTATTAAACCAATGATTAGCGATGAATTAGCTGAAAAAGATCTCAAAGTGGTTGAAGAAAATAGAGAAAAAGTTGAAGAATTCAGGCGAATATTAAGGGAAAATGGCGATGATCTTAAGGACATCAAATACTGTACACAGTGTAAACAAATCTTATTTGGTACAGATCTGGAAAAATGTGCCAAGTGTGGTAATGAATTAAAAGTAGTAGCTCAGGCATCTAGTAGATTTACCAAATTGTTATATTACGTGTACAAAATTGATGGATGTATTAGAAATGTATCTACTCACGCATGTGGATATTTAATTACAGCTCCTCACCCTATAGTCGATTATTGTCCTTTACAAAAAGAGTCTGGTAGTCGTGAGAGAATAATTACTCAATTCGAAGGAAAATATTTGGAAGAAGTTGGTTTGATGAAATTCGACTTTCTAGGAGTAGCAAATTTATCCATTATTGATAATACCGTTAAATTAGTAAAGAAATATAAAAATATTGACATCGATATTTATAATCTCGATGAAAATGATCAAAAGACATATGATTTGTTATGCAGGGCAGATACTACTGCTGTATTCCAACTCGAAAGTGCTGGTATGAAAAAATATCTAAAGGAATTGCAGCCACGAAATCTAGAAGAAATCTCTGCTTTACTAGCTTTGTATCGACCTGGTCCTTTGCAATATATACCGACATATATTAATCGTAAATTTGGGCGTGAAGAGACCACATATTTGATTCCAGAGCTTGAAGATATAATGAAGATTACTTATGGTCTGCCAGTATATCAAGAGCAAATACTACAGATAGCACATCAGCTTGCAGGCTATACACTTGGTGAGGCAGATAATTTACGACGTGCAATTGGTAAAAAATTACCCGAAGTTATGGCTATAGAAGAGCAGAAGTTCAAGGCTGGCTTTCTGAGAGATTATCCCCATTACGGTCAAGAGATTGCAGATAAATTATGGGAGTATGCCTTACCTTTTGCTGATTATGGTTTCAATAAATCTCATACAGCAGCATATGCATTAATTTCTTTTCAAACTGCTTATTTAAAAGCTAATTATCCTACAGAGTTTTTCACTGCATTGATGCTTGCTGATATTGAAAAGCTGGATAAGTTAAAAAGAGATATTCTCGATGCCCAATTACATGGTATTAAACTTTTACCCCCAAATATCAATAAATCTGATGCTTTTTTTACAATAGAAGGAGATGGAATTATACGTTTTGGAATTGGTGGTCTAAAAGGAGTTGGACTAAAAACTATACAACATATTGTGGATGAAAGATCAAAAAACGGAGAATTTAAATCCCTTGATGATTTATGTTATCGCATTGATCATAAAGTAGTACCAAAAGGAGCTATAGAGTCACTGATTAAAATCGGGGCTTTAGATGATTTTGGCACACGAGCAGGATTACTCAAAATTTATAGTGATGTATATACAAAAGCACAAAAATATAAGTCTGCTCAATCCATAGGGTCTGTAGACATGTTTGGTTGGGATAATGTTAGTTATACTCTGACGACAACGAAAATTCCTGATGTATCTGAGGTAGATGATAATCAGAAAAGAGAATGGGAAAAAGAAATATTAGGTGTTGCTATGACTCCTGATCTATTAGATCAGATAAATCCGTACTTGCAGAAAAAGGGGTATAAGTTTATTGATGAACTGCAAGACATGAGCAGCGATGCTAATACAAATTCTATAAAGCTTTTTGGATTAGTTACGCGGGTAAATGAAATTACCACAAAGAAGGGTGATTTAATGAGCTTTGTTAAACTAAAAGACTCTACAGGTGAGATCTCGGTGACTATTTTCCCAAAGATTTATGAGAAATGTAATGAATTAAAAGAAGGAGTTTATATTCATTTACAAGGAAAAATACAAAAACGTAATGATGATCCTGAAATAGTTGCAGATAATATTACAGTTTATACTCTAGAAGACCTGAAGAATATCGTAATCAAATTAACGAAAAAATCTTCAATTTCAGCAAATCAAAATAAGCTAATCGACAATACTTCAAACGAGGTAATACCAGAAATTTCACAATCCCAAAATATTGATGATATGGGTACAGAAGAGAAGACAAAATTGCAAAGCAATCTAAAAATAGATGATATAAAGAGTATAGAAATAAAGCTCAAGAATAACGTCAAAGTAGAGTATTTAGAATCATTTAGTCATTATTTAAGATCTATGTTTGATGCTAATGGTGTAGACGTATATTTGCACATACCAGATCATCGTACAGTACGCACAATAAAGCTTGACGGTAAGTATAATGCTAACATTAAAGATTATAAGGGGGATATTATTGAAGATATCGTTGTCAAATATAAAAATTCATAAAGACTAATTAAATGTGCGTTTGTAATTTTATTCTATATACATTTAGTTTTCCTAATAATGATTTCTTAAAATAAAATTTTACTCTTAAGATATAGAAAATTATTTTGATAAAGTCTATGAATTTAGATACATGTATTCAGATCAAATTGACCTATAAAAGAATATGCTTTATAATATCTTATATAATCAAATATATGAATATATCAGAATTTCGAAATAAAGTAGAGAACTCTACCAATGTCCTAGTGGTACTACCTTATTTGGTAGATCCTGATAGTATTGCTACTGCATCTTTGTTGTATAGGTTTTTAGTCTCTAAGGGTAAGAAAGTAGATATTGCAGCTGAAAAAGTGTCTGTAAGCATATTCAATGATATATTTTCATTAGCTGGTATAGAGGTTGAAAAAATATTGCGCGAAATTAGCCCGATACGTTATGTCATTAGTGTATCTAATGTCAGTGATAAAACTAGTATCGACTGGCAACGAAGAGATGGCAAATTAGATATCAAACTTACTCCGGATATAGGCATTGTGGATTTTGAAAGTATCACTTATTCACGAGAAGGTGGTATATATGACTTAGTAATTACTGTTAATGTGGATAGATTGTCTGATCTAGGAGCAGTGTATACTTCAATACCAAAAAAATTTGAGGAGTATGACATAGTATCTATTGGAGGAAACCTAAATATAGATGGTAGGGCAACAGTGTCCCTATATCAAGATCAATTAATGTCCGTAGAATTTTTATATCAGTACGCAAATGATTTAGATGTTGAGATAGATCAAGTCAGCGCTACCATTATATTACATGGTATTATAGGGCAGACGCATGGTCTACAGAAAGTCTATCATAATAACACTTTTGCTATAGTGACAGATCTCGCCAATAGGTATCAGGTAGATTTATCAACAATCATTAAGCAGTATTTTGCATCCGTTAGTATCGATAATGTAAGAGTTCAGGAAAAGATTCTAAATAATTTGAAATTCGATGAATCACGAAAAACAGTATACTCCTATTTAACTAATAGAGATTTAGCTCAGTTAGGTATTTCGTATAATAATTTCGATTATAATTACTACTTACCGTTTAGTGCAGATGGCAAGGGCTATTATTCATTTATTGTTTTAGAATCGGGAATTTCATCATGTGTTTATATAACTGCGCCTTTTGAATCGGAAGAATATCTTGGGATCGTTAATAGGTCTAATGCTATAAAGAATAAAACTCTTGCGTATCTCTCTATTGATGCTGGGGCCATAGATGCGGCTAATCAGGTGCTTGGGGTCATTTCTGGTGGAACACTTCTACAAAAAAAACAAGAAGAAACAAAAGTCAGTACTAATTCATCTTCAGTAGTACAGAACATTGATACTGTATCTGAAGTATTGGAATATAGTGATAATACTACTAATACTACTAGTCCGTTACCGATTTATGCTCCAACAATTCCTGTAAATTCGTTGAACTCTGTAGCGCCGACTAGTACGGTTGTAGCGGATGTAATGACAGGTACTAGTGCCGTTTTTGATCAAGGTCCTGTTTATCCTACAGAGCCTTCGCCATTCCAAAAAGCAGAGGATTCTCAAATTGATGCAGTTGTATCACATCAAGTAAATTTGCATCCTCAAAACACAAATCCAGTTGTTTCGTCAGTTTCTCCATTCACCCCAATTAATAGTTGATACTGAAATTTACAACTCAGTTGTGTGATTAATTTGCTTTTTAAATCGTTATTAATCCTGTGATAGTTATATTGATATAGTACGCTGGTATCAAGTGCTGATGATTTGTAATATTTTTTTGACTATGTTTTTATTAATACCTTTTATATAACTATTTCACTCTTTACAAACTGATCAAAAAGGTATATTTTTGACTGTATAAAAGATGAAGCATTCTGAGAAGAAAGAGGTAAGGTTAATATATGATTTAGTTGATATAGCGATATTGCCAGCAGCTTTAATGATACTCAGTAAAGTTCTATCCATTACAGCAATAAATTATTTTTTAGGTCTCGATTGGAGCGTACGTAGTGTTGCAAATTCTGTATTCTCAATAGGTCTAGTTTACAATAGTGTAGAAGATGCTGTGTTAGTATCTAGCTATTCTAATTTGTTTATGTTTGTCACGATTATTGCTGGTTGTATGGTTGTAACTGGTAAATCTTTACTTTTAAATCATCGTCGAGCATCCCCTTATTTTGTGTTGAAATTAGCTAAGTATGACTTATTACACTTATTGAGTTCATCCTTCCATATATATAAAGAAGCCTTTGTATGGACTGCTTTTCTAATAATTTCTACTGTATACACTTTTGTTTCATTCCTTCTGGGGATGACTTATGGTTGGGTTGCTACGATGACACTGCTTTTTACTTTAATTTTTATTTGGATTATGGTACAAAATATAGAGGAAGAATTACTTTTCAATAATTACAAATAATCAAAGAAAAGATGCAATCATCCAAATTGATAAAAAAATAAATGAGATTTTAAATGCTTCTTCAGAAAGCTTTATGCTTATTGCTTTAATTTCTCTCTTTGCATTCCCTATAGTGATAGCAAAAAGTTTGGAGCCTGTGGTTGCATCCGAGGAGTCTGTGGTTTCGATCCCTACAATTATTCATTATACAGATAATATGCCCGATCAAGATAATCAATTGGCTTCTTCAGTTAATGATTCCCAAAATGTGTTAGGGGCATTCGATTCTGTTGCCATGGATAAGGGATTGGCTCTCAATGAGGAAGTTTTGAGGTCTTTTGATAGGGTTTATCAAAAAGTTTTGCCTGATTCGTATGTCCTCTATTTAGAACAACAGTCTACTTTTAAAAAAGTGAAGTTGTTTACTTTAAAAAATGAATTATCGGTAGATAAGAAAATTGTAATTAGCGTGACTTTCCCAGACGGTGTAGACAGTGTAGTAAATAAGCAAAAAAGCGTATATATAAATGATAAGAGGTATCTTCTTGGTACTGATGAGTTGCCAAAAAATGGTTTTAATTTAAAGCCAAATGAAGAGATCTCAGTATATATTGAAAGCCCCCGTACTACTACAACAAAGTTAGTATTTGAAGTAAAAGTAAATTGAGACTTATTGCTTGATAGTTTTCGTTACTAAATTTAGCTGGTTTTTTAATCCTTGATTGATGGACGGTGTTTAATTGAGGAATAATTAACTAGTATTAATACATCTTTGTCATAGGATCATAAGCCCGCTGAAAAAACATGAATATCTATGCATTTAAAAAATGCTTTCTGTGAAATACCCTCTTAGTTCATTGACGTTGATTCTTTCCTGATTCATCGAGTCACGATCTCTTATTGTGACGCTGTCGTCTTCTAGTGTTTGGTAATCTATGGTAATGCAATAAGGTGTCCCAATTTCGTCTTGACGTCGATAACGTTTGCCAATAGACCCGGACTCATCATATTCACAGATATAGAGCTTTTTAAGATGGTTAAAAACTTCTTTCGCTTTGGTTACTAATGCGGTTTTTTTCATGAGAGGTAGTATGGCAACTTTTATAGGGGATAATCTGGGATCAAGTCTAAGCAGAATACGTATATCTTTTTTTTCATTGCCATTGTTGTCTTTCGTTACTATCTCCTGTTCAGAATATGCATTGTCTAAAAACATCATGAAAAGCCTATTCAAGCCTGCTGAAGTTTCCATAATATGAGGAATAAACTTTTCATTTCTATCTGAATCAAAAAATTCTAGTTTTATACCAGAATATTTCGAGTGCTGAGATAAGTCCCAATTACCTCGAGCGTGTATTCCTTCAACTTCGGCAAATCCGTCTAGAGAATCAAATTTATATTTAATATCATAAGCATCTGTTGCATAGTGTGCGAGCTTTTCATGCTTGTACCATTGTAATTTATTTTCTGGTATACCGTATTCTAGATACCAGTTCCACCTAAATTGCTTCCACTCTTCGTATTTTTGCTTTGTATCGTCTGGGTGATGGAAGTATTGCATTTCCATCTGTTCAAATTCTCGTGTGCGATAAATGAATTGTCTAGCAACAATTTCATTACGAAAAGCTTTGCCAACTTGGGCTATACCAAACGGAAATTTCGGGTGCAGACTTTCGACAATATTTTTATACTCAAGATAAATACCTCCACATGTTTCAGGGCGTAGATATACCACATCTTCATTAGTGAGCTGATCTATTGTAGATCCCAAGTTAGATTTGACCATTAAAGAAAATCTTCTTGCTGCAGTAAGATCTTTACTACCACAATTGGGGCATTTTAAAGTGCCAGAGTGTCGTAGAGCATCTAGTTCGGCATTGATTTCATCGATTGAAGCTTTATCATCGATCTCTACTCCAAATTCTTCAAGTAAATGATCTGCTCTATATCTGAATTTACAATTCTTACAATCAACCATTGGATCATCGAAACTATCTACGTGTCCTGAAGCAATCCATGTTTTTGGATGCATGAATATAGCGGAATCTAGAAGAGTAACATCATCTCTATCTTGTATCATAGATTTAATCCAGGCGTTTTTAATATTCTCTTTTAGTAAATACCCATAGTGCCCATAGTCGTAAATACCTCCTAATCCTCCGTATATTTCGCTAGATGGGTAGACAAAACCTCGTGTTTTACAAAATGATGTTAGTTTTTCTAATGTTAACTTTTGCATAAGTACACTGATCTTAACATATTGTATTTATTTTGGTTAGTTGTTGAATAATTGTAACATACTTTACTTGTTGATCCCGAATAGTCTATTCACAAAGTACAAAATCTACGGTTTCACTACAACCAAACCGACTACGGATTTATTGTAGAGAAAATACTTCAAGTAATATTAAGGATACTTGAGTAACACTAGGACACAGTTAAAACCTCACAAGAATCTTTTCTACACACGATCATATCTTCTATTCGAATTCTGTGTTGTGATTTTGTAAGTATTTCTGGCTCTAATGTAAAACCATATTTTCTTGTAATTCAAAGTCTTTATATTTTCCAGTTACTAAAAAGGGTGCTTCATGCACATCAAAGCCAATTGAATGACCTAAATCCTGAAATTCCAAAGAATCTCCATTCAGTCCTAAAGCATTTAATTTCTCTATGTACATTTGCTTGATGTTTTCTAATTTCACTCCAGGTCGAAGAGTGGAGATAATTTCATAATGGACCTGTTTTAGTTGGTCATATTCGGTCTTTATATTATTTTCTGCAGTAAAAAACATTCGTGTAATATCGGTATATAGTCCTTTGTAAATCAGACCCATATCAATACAAACTGAGCTGCCTTTCTTAATTATTTTACTAGTAGGAAATTTAACAGTGGAGTTTAACAAATCATCATCTGTAGTGATAGATATGGGGAATGCCAGACCTTCTGCTTTTGAAAAAATATTGATCTTCAGTTCTCTTTCAATTTCCTCTTCAGTGGTATCTTTTTGTATATATGTGTTTACCTGAGATATAATTGAGCTAAGTATTTGAGCTCCCTCGCGCAATGTAAAAATTTCTTCGTCTGTTTTTTGCCACAAAAGTTCAGCTACAGACTCATTTAGATCTACAAAATTATAACCATCATTTATGAGTGACCTAATGTGATGATAAGGTACATCTCCTATTAACCCTACAATTTTTGCTTGACTAATCGCTTTTCTGATACCAGGAGTTGGATTTGTCTCATTAATTTCTATTATTTTGATGTCACCCACTATCCTAGCAAGGTTAGCTACAAGATAGCTTATTTCAAGAAAACCATAACTACCATTTTATTTATAAAAATATAGTTATAGAGCAGGGGTCTGACGCGAAACAGCCAATTACTGTACTTGTACTTTTCGTTGGTAGAGTAGATGAGTAGACTATCAAGTTGATAACGACTAAGGATATTCTCCAACAACTGTAATCTATGCGAATCAATCATATACTAGCAATAATTGTAATTGTTTATTGATTAGTCTTCAAGACGTACTTTTCTAAGTCAGTGGCACATTAAACATATTTTGCAAGCATTTCTCATGCTCTAGTCTAACTCTTGTGTGTAGCTGAACTTTAATATTGAGTTACCAACACCATAAGTTAAAACTTAGTGAAAAGCTTTTTTGCTGACAGATCCTGCGCCTACTTACTCCCTGCTTTTGACGTGTGTATACGGAAATAAAGAAATAAATTTAATTTTTGACTACTGGTACCTAGGGACTCGGAGGCTTTGTCCAAATGGATTTATTAGCAATTCACCAAGCGAATAACCTGGGTATATCCGAAGAAAATTTTCTGCCGCTATAACCGGGGGTGGGAAAATACCGTCATCGACAAGTCTCAAATACTTGATGAATAGTGCTAAACTAGGATACTCAAGACCCTGAAAAGGTGGATTCCCCACTATACACCCTTGTTTTGCAAACGTTTGCAATGTATCGAAAAAGCTATCCTGATTGTATTTATTTGCCCCACTGTTTGGACCTGTGCTAATATATACGCCACTCTCCCCTAGATAGGCCGTTGTCATACCTACTATGTTTTTTT
>VSSL01000667.1_pt1 | contig 10442 bp, 6 predicted proteins | sample 4557531 | NCBI WGS metagenome assembly VSSL01 (sample SAMN10986726, study PRJNA523729) | hot springs metagenome | isolation source: hot springs | place: India:Timba, Gujarat | collected 2018-05-31 | reverse complement strand
GTTTCGCAGGCTTATACACGAACCGACCGCCCGTGAAGGGGTCTTTGTTTATGTCCGATACACCTGCCTCGTCCAATGTCGCAGGATAGGAACCATGCCGCAGCCGGTAGGCGCGTACTGCCGCGGCGCAACCGAGCAGGCGAATTCGCGCCTCTAACGTGCTTGTAGCATAAGCCATTCTGCCGAATCCCGGCAAAAGCAATCTCGCAATGGGATGTTCTGGTTCTTCGACATCACGTTGCTGATTGAGCGGTTTTGCCCATTCCTTCTCCAGCTTGCGGAAAAAGGTTATCCCTTCGTGGGCGGCGCGGCGCAGGTTGAACCAGCGTGGGTTCCAGCGAATGACGGAACGGTATTCTGCGTGCATCCGAAAAACCTCGTAGTTGCCCGCATAGAGGTCGTGTAGTGTCACAAGGAACATATCGCGCTGCGTAGGCAATACCTGTACCAGGGGGACATGTTTTTTCTGCCATTCTCGCACAACGCGTACCAGCTGCTCACAAGCTTCTGGAGGCAGCAGATCGAGCGCCTCACTCATTCGGGTGGTCACTACCGTTTGCATCGAAGAACCGGCGAAATAGTGTGCCAATCCCCCCTGACTCCGGATCTGCTCTGCGAGTAACAGTATTGTCCGGTAGCAGTCTATCGCCTGCGCGTAGTCTTTTGTCTGTACCGCCAGTGCGATGCCCAGCGACTCGATAGTCGCCCAGCGCCGGAACTCCACCAGCTCAGGGAACTGCCAGGAGGGGGTGTATTCTATGATGACCGCGCAGGGTTTGTCCAGATAGCGGCGGTACTCCTGCCGAACAGACTGCACCGCGCGCAGAAGATAGCGGGCGAGTTCCGGGTTCTCCAGGTAAACACCGTGTCGGGAGGACGCCAGCGATTGTTCAGCGTTCGGAAGAAGCGGGTCGGAACGGAAGATCTGGGCGGTATATACAGCAAGTGAGCGGTATACATCGTAGGGATTATCGGCGGGCTCGGGGGGGACGCTGGGGGCGCGGAATATCGATAGGGGCGGTCCACCACCGCACCAGCAGCACCGCGGAAACCACCACGACCAGCAAAACGATGATACAGCTAATCCGACGTGCCCGAGAGGTTCGCATCATTATCTCACTGAACGGTTCTGGACAAGCGCACCCGCGAGTCCCCCACTCTTCCATCGCGAAATCAGACTCTTTTCCCGCAGGCGACGTTATCAACCAGATAATACGCAGGGAATACCATTCTCCGGCTCGATGATAATCCCAAAAGGGGTGCGCAGTCAATCATCCTGAGATTCCCGAGGAAACCGGGCACAAGCCTCATCAAGCCAGTCCAGCGACCAGGCGAGAGTTTCTGCCGGGCGTCAGAAATCCTGTATACTTTTTCATGGAGGAAAATAACGTGCAAGGAGGTGGTTGCAGGGTGAGTAAGGTGGAGATTCGCTTCGGAACTGATGGTTGGCGTGGGGTGATTGATGAAGATTTCAACGAGGCGAATGTACGTCTGGTAGCGCGAGCGGTGGCAGCGTATCTGCACAGCGCCAAACCCGAAGGGCACGGTGTGCTCGTGGGATATGATAACCGCCTCAAATCGGAAGTTTTCGCGCGGGTAGCGGCGGAGGAACTGGCGCGGTGCGGACTTCCGACCGTGCTCTCCGAGAGTTCATTGTCGTCGCCTGCGCTATCGTTTGCGGTGCATCACCGTAAGGCGCAGGGCGGTGTGATGATTACCGCCAGTCATAACCCTCCGCAGTTCAACGGCTTCAAGTTCAAGGCGAACTACGGTGGTTCCGCCTTGCCGGAGATTACCGAACAGATTGAGGCACACTTACAGCGGATACTGTCTGGCGAACAGGAGGACACATACACCCCCGTCGAGTTGCGCACCGAGAACCTTACCACGGAGTACCTGCAGCACCTGAAGACGCTGGTGGACATGCCTCGCATTTTAGACGCGGGCTGGAAGGTGGTCACCGACGCCATGCACGGTTCCGGCGCAGGCTATCTGCGTACTCTGCTGGAAGGCGGACGCACCCGGGTAACCGCCATCCGGGAGAACCGCGATACGCAGTTCGGCGGCGTCAACCCCGAGCCGATTGCTCCCAACCTCGGATTGCTGATGGAAACGGTCGTTCGCGAAAAGGCGGATATCGGCATTGCGCTGGACGGTGACGCCGACCGTGTGGGCGCAGTAGACGAGCAGGGCAACTTTGTAGACAGCCATCGCATCTTCGCCATCACCCTGTACCATCTGGTGCAACGGCGCGGCTGGCGTGGACGTGTGGTGAAGACCATCTCCACAACGAATATGATTGACGCTCTGTGCCAGCATTTCGGACTGCCCTTGACGGTCACGCCTATCGGCTTCAAGTATATCTGCGAGAACATGCTGCAGGGCGACGTGCTCATCGGCGGCGAGGAGAGCGGCGGCATCGGCATCCAGCATCATATCCCGGAGCGCGACGGCGTGCTGATGGGGCTGATGTTGCTGGAGGCGATGACACTGAGCGGGAAGAGGCTCAGCGAACTGGTGCAGGAGATATTCGACTTGACAGGCGAGCATCATTATAACCGCATTGACCTGCATCTGGAGCGTGAAGAGATGCCTGCCGCCCGCGAGCGTGTGGCGCAAACCGAAGCGCGCGAGGTCGCCGGATTGCCGGTGAAGGCGATAGACCGCATGGACGGCACCAAGTTCCTGTTTGACAACGGCGCGTGGCTTCTGTTGCGGGCGTCGGGCACGGAGCCGGTGGTGCGCGTGTACGCCGAAGCCTCGTCGCCCGAGCTGGTACAGCGGCTTCTGACCGCCGGCGAGGCGCTGGTGCGTGGAAAGTAGCACGACTGAAAGCCAATAACCATGTGGTGTTTTGTGCGCATGATGGAGGACACATCTGGCATGCCGATGCGACGGCGAATATAGTGCGCTTCTTCAAGGAGCATCGCCTTCACTGAAGTGTTTGACACCTTCTGCGCCTCTTCGCTACCATAGTATGAGGGACACGGGCATGACGTATTCTTCCCACAACCCGATGGAGGAAGAGGCGCAGCGCCTTGCTGTAGAGACAGACGACCGTTCCGTGGTGGTGTCGGCAGGAGCGGGCTCCGGCAAAACGCAGGTGCTGGCGGAGCGGTTCGTCTATCTCGTGCGGACAGGCAAAGCGGGCATCGATCAAATATTGACCATCACCTACACGCGCAAGGCGGCGCGCGAGATGAAAGAGCGTATCGTCGCCCTGCTGGAACGCGAGGGGATGGGTGAAGCAAGGTGGCTGGTGGAAGGCACGTATATCAGCACCATCGACTCGCTGTGCTCCCGCCTGATACGCGAAAACCCTTTTGAAAGCCTCGTGGACCCCTTTTTCCAGCAGCTTGCCGAGCACGACGCCGAAAGGCTCTTCTATCGCGCCTTTGACCGCGTGGTAGACAGGCACAGCGCGCAGCCCGATAGTGCAATAGGCAAACTGCTGCGCGAAGCCTTTGGCAGGATGCGCTTTGGCAGCGACCCCGGGGATGCCCTTCATGCTCTGCGGCAAGACCTCTACCGCGCTTTGGAGACGGTTCGCCTGTTCGGGTGGAGACGCGAGCACCTGCTGGAGTGGGCGGATGACATTCGCCAGCATCCCGAAAATATCGGCTGGCAACTGCTGTCTTTACTGCGAAGTGCGTTGTTGCCCGGTGTGAAGGCGGCTCTCCGTGTGCTTTCTGCCGAGGAGACGCTGGCGGCGGAGATGCGCCGTTTGCAGGTTGTGCTGGAGAACCTCTCCTCGGGCGGCGACCCGATACAGGCGGTCAACGCCGTGCGCGAGGCTCTGTTGCTCCGACAGGGCGATAGCCACATCAACCACCCCGTGGTGGCGGAGTGCCTGAGCCGTGCTCGGGACTGGCTCGGAATGCTCAACGCCCAGCAGTTAGTTAGGGAGATACAGGAGGCGTGGCGTACCGTCGCTGTGCTGCACCTGCTGGTAGAAGCGTGGGACGAGTATCAGCTCGTGAAGGGGGAGGCGAATCTGTGCGACTTCGCCGACGTGATGACGGAGGCGATACGCCTCCTGCGCGAGCATGAGACCGTTCGGCGCCGTTATCGGCAGCGGTTTCGCTTCGTGATGGTAGATGAGTTTCAGGATGCCAACGGGTTGCAGCTGGAGCTGGTGCGCCTGTTGAGCAATGGCAGGAATCTGTTCGTGGTAGGCGACGCCCAGCAGTCCATCTACGCCTTCCGACATGCGGATGTTACCCTGTTTCGGCGGATGGAGCGTAAGGCGCGTGAAGCACCAGACCGCGCCTTGCTGGTCGGTCTACAGCGCAATTTCCGTTCTCGCCCCGAGATTCTGCGCTTCATCGAGGGAGTGTATCGTCCCATCTGGTCGGCTTCTATTGGGGGGGATGTTTACCGCCCCCTTCGAAGCGCAAAGCCGTTTGCCCCGAAAGAACAGCCCAGCCTGGAGTTTGTCCTGGTACCGCCAGCGAGTGCGGAGGCTCTATGGCTGGCTATTGCTCGTGCGACGGCGGGATATATCCGCCAACTGGTGGAAGAGGGCAGAGTTCGTATCACCGCTCAGGGCGCGGAGCAGGGAAAGCCCTTGCGCTATCGCCACATTGCCATTCTGCTGAGGCAGACCAATCAGGTGCCCCTTTTCGAAGAGGCTTTATCGCGGGCGGGAGTGCCTTTCTTCAACACCGCACGGCGTCAGTACTTCGTGCAGCCCGAAGTGCGCGACCTCGTCTTCGCTCTCACGGTAGTGGACTCTCCCACAAACGACATCGCGGTGGCAGCGGTGTTGCGTTCACCGATGGTGGGTGTCAGCATGGACACGCTGTACGCCTGCGCCCTGGAAGCGCAGAAGATGGGCAAGGGAACGCCGTTGTGGACGGGGGTAAAGCAGTGGCTGGAGAATAGCGCTACGGTAGCAGATGCAGAGGCAGTGCGCGAGTTCGTCTTGCTGGTGGAAAGCCTCCAGCAGAAGCGCGCTATGCTGGATGTGGCACAAACGCTGGCAAGCCTGATAGACCAGACGCAGTACGAGGCGCGTCTGTTATGCCGTCCTGAAGGCAAACAGCGGGTGGCAAACGTGCGCAAGCTGCTGCAGATGGCGGCGGAGAGCCGGCAGATGTCCATCGCACAGTTCGTGGAGATGGTCAACGAGCTGGAACGTATCGCGCTGCGCGAAGGGGAAGCGCCCGTACTGGAGGAGATGGCGGATGTCGTGCGCATCTATACCGTGCATGGCGCAAAGGGGTTACAGTTCCCCGTCGTGGTACTGCCCGATGTCGCTCGTCCCATACGCCGTCGCCCCGAGCCGAAGCTGCTTGCCTGTTTGCCCGCGCAGAAATTTGTGGCGCAAGGTTTTATGAAAGAGACAGCCGCTTCCCCTTTGACCCAGGCGGCGGCAATCTGGTCGCGCCAGCGCGAGTGGGAGGAAGAACTGCGCGTCTGGTACGTGGCAATGACCCGGGCGATAGAGCACCTGGTGTTCGTCGCCCCAAACGGAGCCAGCACCTTCTGGTGGAACCTCTTTCTGGATGCCTTGCAGTTGCCGCACTCGTTCTCACAAGATGGTGTGCTACAGATAAGCGACGGCTGTGAGGTGCGGGTGCAGGTGATGCAAGAGGCTGCTGACGAACCCGATACCCGCTTACAGGAGAATCGGCTCCAGCAGCTGGCGCAATGGCTGCTGGGAGATACGGAATGCACCGTGGAAGACCTCGTGCAGTGGCTGAGCGAGTAAGTAGATGCCCACCGCAACATTTTTCCATCTCAATGCGCAAAAGACTTGATAATATTACTATCAAGTGGTATAATAGAGGCGATAACAAATGGACGATAACGCAGGAGGGTGAAAACCATGCGACTGGATAAATTGACCATTCGCGCTCAGGAGGCGGTGCAGGACGCACAGAGCATCGCTGAGCGCATGAATCATCAGAATATCGACGCCGAACACCTGTTGCTGGCACTCATCGACCAGACCGAGAGCATCGTGCCGACGGTGCTGCAGAAGCTGGGTGTGCAGGTACCCATGCTGCGCCGCTACGTGGAGGCGGAGCTGAAGAAGCTGCCTCAGGTGCATGGCGCATCCGTTGCCTCCTACATCACCCCGCGCTTCAAGCAGGTGATGGACAAAGCCTTTGAGGAGGCAGAGCGGCTGAAGGACGAGTACGTCAGCACCGAGCACCTGCTGATGGCTCTGGTAGAAGACACACAGGGACCTGCAGGGCGATTGCTCAAGCAAGCGGGTGTCACGCCGGACAACCTGTACCATGCGCTGATGGAGATTCGTGGCGGGCATCGCGTCACCGACCAGAACCCGGAGGAGAAGTATCAGGCGCTGGAGCGCTACGGGCGCGACCTGACCGACCTCGCCCGCAAGGGCAAGCTCGACCCCGTCATCGGGCGCGACGAGGAGATTCGGCGCGTGATACAGGTGCTGTCGCGGCGCACCAAGAACAACCCCGTGCTCATCGGCGAGCCGGGTGTGGGTAAAACCGCCATCGTGGAGGGTCTCGCGCAGCGCATCGTGGCGGGTGACGTGCCCGAGGGTCTGAAGAACAAGCGCGTGTGGCAGATGGACCTCGGCGCGATGGTAGCGGGAACCAAGTACCGCGGTGAGTTTGAAGACCGCCTGAAGGCGGTGATGCGCGAGATTCAAGCCGCCGAGGGTCAGATTATCGTCTTCATCGACGAGATTCATACCCTCGTGGGCGCGGGAGCCGCGGAAGGGGCGATTGACGCCGCTAACATGCTCAAGCCGATGCTGGCGCGGGGCGAACTGCGCTGTGTGGGCGCGACCACGCTGGACGAGTATCGCAAGCACATCGAGAAAGACCCTGCGCTGGAGCGGCGCTTCCAGCCCATCCTGGTCACTGAACCCGACGTGGACGACACCATCGCCATTCTGCGCGGGCTGAAGGAGCGGTATGAGGTGCACCACGGCGTGCGCATCACGGACAGCGCGATTGTGGCGGCGGCGACCCTGTCGCATCGCTACATCACCGACCGCTTCCTGCCCGACAAGGCGATTGACCTCATCGACGAGGCGGCGTCACGCCTGCGCATGGAGATCGACTCCATGCCCACCGAGATAGACGAAATCGAGCGGCGCATCCGCCAGCTCGAGATCGAGCGCGAGGCGCTGCGCAAGGAGGACGACCCTGCCAGCAAGGAGCGCCTGGCGAAGCTGGAGGCGGAAATCGCCAACCTGCGCGAGGAGAGCAACCGCCTGAAGGCGCACTGGCAGCAGGAGAAGGAGATTATCACCAGCATCCGCCGCATCAAAGAGCAGATCGAGCAGGCGCGCCTGCAGGAGCAGGCGGCGGAGCGCGAAGGTGACCTCGCCAAAGCGGCGGAACTGCGCTACGGCGTCATCCTCTCCCTGCAGAAGCAGCTGGACGCCGAGACGAAGCGTCTGGAGGAGCTGCAGAAACACATGAAGCTTCTGAAAGAAGAGGTAGACGCCGACGACATCGCCGAGGTGGTCAGCAAGTGGACGGGCATTCCCGTCTCGCGCCTGATGGAAGGCGAGATGCAGAAGCTGCTGCACATGGAGGAGCGTCTGCGCCAGCGGGTGGTCGGGCAGGACCATGCCATCGAGGCGGTGTCTAACGCCGTGCGTCGGGCGCGCGCGGGCTTGCAGGACCCCAACCGCCCCATCGGTTCGTTCATGTTCCTCGGACCAACGGGCGTGGGTAAAACCGAGCTGGCGCGTGCGCTGGCGGAGTTCCTGTTTGACGACGAACGCGCGATGATCCGCCTCGATATGTCGGAGTACATGGAGAAGCACTCGGTGGCGCGGCTCATCGGTGCGCCTCCGGGCTACGTGGGCTACGAGGAGGGCGGTCAACTCACCGAGGCGGTGCGCCGACGCCCGTACAGCGTCATCCTGCTGGACGAGATCGAGAAGGCGCATCCCGACGTGTTCAACGTGCTACTGCAGGTGCTGGATGACGGTCGCCTGACCGACGGCAAGGGGCGCACGGTAGACTTCAAGAACACCGTGCTCATCATGACCTCCAACCTGGGGTCGCAGTATCTGGCGGAGAACGCCTTCCTCGATATGCGGGAGGCGCGGATGCAGGTTCTGGAGGCGGTACGGGCGCACTTCCGCCCCGAGTTCCTGAACCGCATCGACGAGATTATCGTCTTCAACCCGCTGTCGGTGCATGAGATTAAGCAGATTGTGGATATCCAGATTCGCCTGCTACAGAAGCGGCTGGAGGAGAAGCATATCGAGCTGACCATCACCGACGCGGCGAAGGAAGTGCTCGCCGCCGAGGGCTTCGACCCCGTGTACGGCGCACGACCGCTGAAGCGCGTGCTTCAGAAGCGCGTGATGGACGCTATCGCCATGAAGCTGCTGGCGGGCGAGTTCGCCGAGGGCGACCACATCGTGGTAGATGCCCAGAACGGCGAGCTGGTCTTCAGCAAGCGCGTGGAAGCGGAAGTGGTAAGCTAAGAATCTACTTCGGGGCGACCGGAAAACGGTCGCCCCTTACTCTTTCGCTGGGGCGAAACGTTGACATCCCCTCCCGAGCGTGATAGCTTATGACAGGCATCATCTCTCTGGAGGAGGAACCTGTGGATACTCTGAAAGTGTTCAACACCACTATCAGCAAAGAGACCCGGGGGAACGGGCACACGATAGACCTCACTGCGGAGCTGCAGGCGGCGGTGCGCGAGAGCGGCATTCAGGAAGGAGTAGCCGTCCTGTTCGTGATAGGCTCTACCGCGGGGCTGACCACCATGGAGTTCGAGCCGGGGCTGGTGAGCGACCTGCAAAGGGCTTTCGAGGGCATTGCTCCCGCCCACGCTTCCTACGCGCACGAGGCTCGCTGGGGCGACGATAACGGGCATGCCCATGTGCGGGCGTCTTTGCTCGGTCCTTCCATCACCATCCCGATTGTACAGGGGCAAGCCACGCTGGGCACCTGGCAACAGGTGGTGCTGATTGACTTCGACACGCGCCCTCGCCAGCGGCGTGTGGTGGTGCAGATGATGGGGCGATAACCATCGCCCCTGATTACTCCTGCTCGGATAACAGCGTTTTCAGTCTGCTGGCGAACGCGCGCGGGGGCTCGTAACCGACCAGCGTGAACTCTTTCAGCCACTCGCCGCGCTTGCTGATAAACGCAACCGTGGGCAGACCCTCCGCGCCGTACTTTTTGGCGATCTCCGCCGTTTCGGGGGGTAAAGTACTGGAGGTCATATCCACCCGAAAAACCGCAAACTGCCTGGCAAGACGGGCTACTTCTCCGTCGGTCAGGGTCTCCCGTTCAAGCTGTCGGCAAAACGGGCACCAGTCCGCGCTGAATATCAGAATCACAGGCTTACCTTGTTCGGTAGCCTGCTGAATAGCCACCTTGCTGGCGGGGAGCATGTTCACCTGCCCCTTGCCTGCCAGCACGCCGGGCTGTGCCACCCACAGTGCTCCCACGATCAAGAAGATGCCCAGCATCGCAGGCGCGCCCCGCCGACGTAATAGCAGGATACCTGCGACACCGATGCTAACCGTCATCAGCACCCGCACCACTTCCAGCGGCATCATCTCACGAGCCAGCCAGAGAACGCTGGCAACCGCCAGCAGAACCCATACGGGCAACCAGAAACCGAATCGTTGCATCCTCTCCCCCTTATCGCTTCGCTGTCTGTGTTGCCAGCGAGTGGAATTGCGCCATCCGCTTCAGGAAAGCGTCCGGCGGTTCGAACTGCACCAGGCGTAGCGATTTTTGTTCCTGCCCGGAGCCATCCAGAAAGACAATGGTCGGCACGCCGACGATACCGAACCGCTTCTTCAACTCCTGCACCGCGGGGCTGTCGTCGCGCGTCAGGTCCGCTTTCAGCGCCACCACACCCTCAAAACGCCTGCGCTACGCGCGGGTCGGAGAAGGTGTTTGCTTCCAGCTCCTTGCACGGCAGGCACCAGTCGGCGTAAAAATCGATGATGACCGGCTTGCGCTCGGCGACCGCTTGCTGGAGCACCGCCTCGCTGTAGGGCTGCCAGGCGATGTGACCGCCTTCCGCTTTCTGGGTGGGCAATGCAATCATCACCGCCCAGACCACCAGCGCAACGCCCAGCAGTCGCTTGAACCAGAAGAAACCGCGCACCGTCTTCGCCAGCTTATCTATGGCTACCAGATACACGCCCACTCCCGCCAGAAACGCAAACATCAGCCACTTATACACCGCTGCGGGCAGAATGGGGCTGAGGAAGAATATCGCCACGCCAATCAGTGCAAAACCGAACAGGTGCTCTACTGCCACCATCCATTCGCCGCTACGAGGCAGGCGACGAATCGCCCCCGAGAACATCGCCAGCACGATATACGGAATACCCAGACCGATGCCCAGCGTCAGGAACAGCAGAAGCCCAGCGGCACGTTGCCCGTGCCCGAAACCACCGCCGCCAGCGCGACCACCACTGGTCCCACACATGGCGCCGCCGCCACGCCCCACCAGCAAGC
>VSSL01000664.1_pt1 | contig 10446 bp, 8 predicted proteins | sample 4557531 | NCBI WGS metagenome assembly VSSL01 (sample SAMN10986726, study PRJNA523729) | hot springs metagenome | isolation source: hot springs | place: India:Timba, Gujarat | collected 2018-05-31 | reverse complement strand
GGGTCGTCCTGTGGGCGCACCAGCCCTTTGCGCACGGTACAGGCAACGCGGTAGCCCGCTTCCTGTACCATTCGCACTATCTGCCCGTTGAAATCTCCATACGGGTAACAGAAGCTGATGACCTCCGCGCCCACCAGCTGTTGGAGTTCCTCCCGGCATTGCGCAATCTCTCGCCAGGCATCCTCCGGAGGCAATCGGGTCAGATAGGGATGTGTCAGGGTGTGCGCCCCTATTTCCCAGCCCTGTGCATGGAGTTCAACAAGCTGCTGGTGGCTCATCACACGATGGCGGTGACGCGGCGCCCAGTCCGCTTCCTGTGCCAGCCGATGAGCGACCGCAAACACGGTTCCTGTCCACCCATACGCGCGTAAAACGGGCAGAGCGTGTTCATAGACGCCGAGCAGGGCGTCGTCAAAGGTGAGGACGACCTTTCGCCGGGGAAGATGGTGCGCGTGCAGGTGCTCCGCGAGCTCCCGAAGCGTGATGGCGCGAAAGCCAGTGTGCGCAACAGGCGGCATTGCCTGGACAGAGCTGGTGGAGAGACGTTGAGGTGGCGCCCCTTCTCGCCCACATTATGGTACATCAGGACGGGAACCATCTTCAGGCGGTCAACGCCCGCGCGTACACCGCTTCGACCCTTTGCACCATCCGCTCGGGCGTGTAGTACTGGCAGGCAAGGTTTCGGGCTGTTTGCCCCATGCGCTTTCGCAGCTCGGCACTGCCCAGCAGTTCGTTCAACGCATGCGCCAGCGAAGTGACCGTGAGGTCTGCCAAAATACCTGTTTCCCCATCGCGCACCAGCTCCGGCAGTCCACCCACGCGCGTCGCAACGACGGGCTTACCCAGCGCCATCGCCTCTAACACCGCCAGCCCGAACGTTTCCGAACGCGAAGGCAGTGTGACCACGTCTACCGCCTGCATTAGGCGTGCCACATCCGTGCGCAATCCGGTGAAGACCACATGGTGGTGCACTCCCAGCTCCTTAGCACGTTGCTGGGTGCGAAGGGCGAACTCGCCACCATTGCTACCCACGAACAACACATACACGTCGGGATGCAGGCGGATTACTTGAGGAAGAGATTCTATCAGCAGGTCCTGTCCCTTGATAGGCGCCACCTTGGCAAAGACACCTATCAGCTTGCTACTCAGAGGAACCCCGAACTCCTCCCGCACCTCCAGGGGTGTGCGTGTGTTTGCCCCGTTCAGGGAAACGAAGTCGGTAGCATTGTAAACAGTCTGCACCTCACTGGCGGGTACACCGTGCTCGATCAACCACCGCCTCACCGCTTCCGATACCGCGATGAGCGGATTACCCAGCCGCGACAGCCAGCGGTAGGCTGGGTCGGAGGTAAACACATGCACGGTGGAAACCACCGGCTTGCGTGTCAACAACCCCAGAAGCAAACCGTAGTAGGTAGCGCGGGTAAGATGCGTGTGGATGATGTCTATTTGCTGCTCGCGTACAATACGCACCAGACGCAGCAGAGTCGCTACCCCATCGATACCGCGCATCGGCATCGATAGAGTGTGTATACCGGCGCTTCGCAGTTCCTCGGGAAGCCAGTTATGGGGCGGACAGACCGTGACCACATGATGCCCCTGTTTCTGAAGGGTTTTGGAAAGAATCACCAGATGCCTCTCCGCGCCAGAGGTCGCCGAGCTGGAGACCACTTGCAAAACACGCCACCCTTTTGTCGAATCATATGCTCTCATGGTCAGACAGGTACTTCCCTCAGTCGCACATCAGGTCGCACACCTGCAAGAACGCTTCCACCACCCTGGGGTCAAACTGCGTGCCGGCGCAACGCTGTATTTCCGCTTTTGCCTCTTCCAGGCTCAGAGGCTCTTTCCAGGGGGCACCCTGCGTCATGATGTCGTATGCCTCCGCAACAGCGATGATGCGCGCCCCTAGCGGTATCTCCTCACCAGCCAGACCGTCGGGATAGCCGGTACCATCCCATCGCTCGTGGTGGTGTTTAATCAGCGGAAGCGTCGGTTGGAGAGGGGGGATCGCCCTCAGTATCTCCAGAGCCAGTGTAGCGTGCTGGCGCATAATTTTCAGTTCCTCTTCCGTCAAACGTCCCAACTTACATAGAATACTTTCCGAGATAGCTACTTTACCGATATCATGCAGTTCCGCCGCGCGGCGCAGAATCAGCAGTTCCTCATCGCTCATGCCCAGTTTTTCACCGGTGGCTACCGCCAGAACCGCCACCCGTGCGCTGTGCCGGTCAGCACCTTTTTCGCGCATCGCCGCTACACGTACCAGCGCTCGCACGGTATCGTTCACTGCCCGGTTCACCGCATCATGCATGGTTTATCCCTCCACACACTGTTTTACTGCATGCACCACAGCCTCTACCAGAACACCGAACTCGTCCTCCAGCAGGGTACGTGGGTCTATCACCACCTCGTCTTGCTCAATACGGGCAAAGACAGCAGGCTCCTGCCAGCGCAAAGCGCGCGCCAGCTGGCTTGCGTTTCCATCGCGCCATCGCAAGCATACCAGCATAGTGGGCAACTGTTGCCCCGGCAGACTACCTCCGCCCACAGCCGACGCCCCATCGCGCAGGCGCACCGTTACCGCCTCTGCCGACAGCGATGCCTGCAATCTCTGTTTTAGTCGCTGTGCTCGCCGTCGGACTTCGTCGGCAGGCATCGCCAGCGCACGCAGAACGGGGATTTCCCGTAGCGCCTCTTCCGGGTTCAGGTACAGACGCAAGGTCGCTTCTAACGCCGCAAGAGTCAGCTTGTCCACACGCAACGCGCGGTGCAAGGGGTGTTTGCGAATGCGCTGCATGATGTCCTTGCGCCCCAGGAGGATGCCTGCCTGCGGTCCGCCTAGCAGTTTGTCACCGCTGCAGGTGACCACATCGCAACCAGCCTGTATACTCTCCTGCAGAGTGGGTTCATGCTCCAAGCCGAACTGCTCCGTATCCACCAGACATCCACTACCCACATCGTCCAGCACAGCCAATCCGTACCGATGCGCCAGCGACGCCAGGTCTGGGGCGGATACCTCCTCGGTAAAGCCCACGATGCGGAAGTTGCTGGGGTGACAGCGTAACAGCAAAGCGGTGTCGGGAGTAATCGCCTGCTCATAGTCCGACAGTCGCGTGCGATTGGTCGTACCTACCTCCACCAGCCTCGCTCCGCTCTGCGCGATAATGTCCGGCATCCGAAACGCTCCCCCGATTTCCACCAGCTGCCCCCGCGAGATGATGACCTCCCTGCCCTGCGCCAGCACCGTTACCGCCAGCAGAACCGCCCCCGCATTGTTGTTCACCACCGTAGCATCTTCCGCACGTGTCAACCGGCAGAGCAGCTCGCGCACGTGCTCGATGCGGTCGCCGCGCTCGCCGGTTTCGCGGTCAACCTCCAGCATCGAGTGCCCCTGCGCTACCTCCGCCACTGCCCGGCGTGCCGATTCCGCCAGCACAGCCCTTCCCAAACCGGTATGCAACACCACTCCCGTTGCGTTAATTACGCGGCGAAGAGTCGGGGTGCGCCAGCGTTGCACCGCCTGCAAGACCTCGTTCACCACGAAGCGCAGCTCATCCGATACGCTCTCGCCGTTCTTAAGCCGTTGCCGGAGCTGGCTCAGCACTTCACGAACGCACTCCACCACCAGCTCGCGCCCATGCTCGGCAATGGCTTCCTGCACCCGTTCGTGTTGCAACAGGCGCGATACGGCAGGAAGCCGGCGCAAACCAGATTGGTTATTCTCCGTGCGCTGCGTTTCCATTACGTGTATATGGATGTGCCAATAACTTCTACTGAAAACCACTTCTCTTGTCGCCTTCCCTGCCAGGGAAGGAGGACGCCCCTCTCTTGGGGAGAGGAGTTGGGGATGAAGTTTCTCTACCTACTCGTTTGGTGGGAACTCCAGCTGCGCCCACCATTTAGGCTCCACATCTGGAAAGATGTTGTCGCGCTCTTCAGCCTCGCCCAGCGCACCCCATTCTTCGGCAGTAGGTTCTTCGCCACGCGCTACCCGCTCCAGCAGGTTCACCAGCATCTGGAAGCGGTCGGCGTGCCATTGCGCTCGCAACTCGGCATAGTCTCGCGCCGACCACGTGCTGATGAGAAACTGCCAGTCGGAGGACTGCAGCAGCAACAGCTCACGCGCAATCTGCTTGAGGATGGTCTGCACCCTCGGGTTGTCGGCGTACTGCCGCGCCAGGCGCACCATCTCGCGCTCGGCAGGGTAGATGCGCTTCCATGTCCACTCCGTCCATTCGTTCAGCCATACCCAGTGGTAGCCGCCCTCACCCCAGGAGCCTTCGGGAAGCTGCACCACCGTCTGCGGCGGATGGAGGTGCAGATACCTGCTACAGGTAATAGGCTGGATTTCAGGATGGGTCTCCATTCCCCGACGCACCCAGTACAGCCACTCGGGCCCCTCAAACCACCAGTGACCGTACAGCTCAGTGTCGTACATGGCGGTAATGATACCGCTTTGACCGGTGGACTGCACGTGTTCGCTGAGCACCTGGTGGGCGAGGTCCACAAAATGCTTTGCATGTTCCTGAATGCGTTCGAACGCCTTCGCCAGCTCGTAAGGCTGCTTTTTACCCAGGTCGTTCTTGGGTCTGGAAATACGCCAGTAACGCAACCCTCCCGGTGGTAGCTTTTTGTGGAACTCCAGATAGTATTCATCACCCGGGTAGCCGGTGTCCGCGCTCCACACCTGCACGCCGGTACGTGGGTCGCGTGTGAAGATAGCAACAGGCGGCTTGGGTTCGCCGGAGGAGTTCACCAGATATACGCTGTACGGCGTTTTCTCCGTCTCTTCCGGGCGATACTGTATGCTGAACTGCTCCCACAGCTCGCGCAAGGGCTTGAAGCGTTCGGCGTACACTCCGATTGCCTCGCCGCCCCGCAGAAGGTGCGAGTCGATGAAGAAGTATTCGATGCCGTTCTCCGCGAGGATTTCTTCCACCCCTTTGCGCAACCAAGGTTCGCTCGGCTTGCCTTCGAAGTCCACCGGATAGTTCCAGCGATAGCGAGGGCGATAAGCACACTCCGGCAGCCAGAACCCCCTCGGCGGTCTACCGAATAGCCGCTTGTAAGTCTGTACCCCTTGCTTGACCTGCGCTGCACCGCTTCATCGGTACCAAGAAGGGGCAGGTAGCCATGCGTGGCTGCGCTGGTCAGGATTTCGATGTGACCGGCATCCTGCAGGTCACGGAACGCCCCGATAATATCCGAGCGATACCGCTCACGGAAATCAGTTAAAGTTCTGTTGAAAAACTGATACCAGTATTCCGCCAACGCCGCCATCCCCAGTTTTTTCTCGTCCAGAAACTCTTTCCGGTTTACCTGCGCGGCGGCGATCTTGTCCTTGAGCCAGGCTTCAAACTCGGCGGCGAAAGCCGGTTGTACCAGCTGCTCCGCCAGCACCGGAGTGATGCCAATGGTGAACTGGGGCGAGATGCCGTCCTTGATAAGGCGATAACAGGTGTTTAACAGCGGAATGTAGGTTTCTGCAGCACTTTCCGACAGCCAGTCCATCCCGTGCGGGCTACGCCCGTGCGCCAGCACGTACGGGATGTGTGAATGAAGTACAAAGGCAAAGTAGCCTAGCGGTCTCGCGTTTTCCAAGTCTCAAGCCTCCTTGCGCTTGCCCTGCGGTTGTTGTAAGCATAGCAGTTTTGCCGGGTACATGTCAATATCCGCTTTGTTGCCCCTGGACGTGCGCGAGAGGCACCTCCGCAGGCGTGAAGCCACCTGCGACAACCGTTGCGAACCGCGCGCCAGGTGTGACACAATAAGTACTCGGGGAGGTGAGCGTATGGCGGACACCGCTTTACTCATCGTGGATGTGCAAAACGATTTCTGCCCGGGCGGGGCGTTGCCTGTGCCAGAGGGCGACCGAGTAGTGCCCGTGTTGAACCAGGCTATTGAACGGTTCCGGCAGGCGGGCGCGCTGGTGATTGCTTCCCGCGACTGGCATCCTGAGAAGAGCACACATTTTGCGGCATACGGCGGACAGTGGCCCGTGCACTGCGTGCAGGACACGGAAGGCGCAGCCTTTCATCCCGAACTGCGCTTGCCACAGGACGCTATCGTGGTCTCGAAAGGGATGGGAGAGAACGAGGACGCTTACTCGGCATTTGACGCCCGAACAGAGGATGGCACACCGCTGGCAGACCTGCTCAGAGCCAAGGGCATCAAGCGGTTGGTGGTTGGGGGTCTGGCAACAGACTACTGCGTGCGTGCTTCGGTGCTGGACGCTCTTGTCCGGGGTTTCGAGGTGCTGGTGCTCCGTGATGCTGTACGTGGTGTGGATGTCGAGCCCGGCGATAGCGAAAAGGCTCTGGCGGAAATGCAGAGCGAAGGCGCAAAGCTGGTCACTCTGGAAGAGGTTGCGCTGTAACGCACTTCAGGCGGCGGGAGGCATCTGCTCCACCCGGTTGCGTCCTTGCTGTTTTGCCAGATACAATGCCTGATCCGCCGCCGCCAGCAACGCTATCTTGTCGAAGCCGTGCGCGGGATACTCTGCAACGCCCGCGCTGAGCGTGACGTGGAGAACCGTTGTGCCGTTGACGCTGTGGAAATGGTGTTGTTCTATCACCCGGCATAAGCGGTGGGCGACCTTCGCTGCCTGCTGAAGGGGAGTCTCCGGCAGAAGTATCAGAAACTCCTCGCCTCCGTAACGAAAGACCATCTCCGTCTCCCTCACGTTTTCCACCAGTTTACGGCTGACCTCCTGGAGCACAAGGTCTCCTGTAGCGTGCCCCCAGGTGTCGTTGATCTGCTTGAAGTGGTCTATGTCTACAAGTATCAGGCTGAATCGTTTACCATATCGCTGGCTGCGGCTTATCTCTTCTTCCAGACGGATGTCCATATACCTGCGGTTGAACAGACCGGTCAAGCCATCGGTCAACGCCAGCAGACCCACCGAACGGGTGAGTCGAGACATCTCGATCACCTGCGCAAAGTGGTTGGCAGCAGAAACGAGCTGCTCCAGGTGATGTTCATGGAAGTAACCCGGCGTCGTGTGCGCCGCCAACAACACTCCTTCCACCTGCCCGCGCACCATCAGAGGCGCTCCTATCAGGCTGGCAAAAAGCCGTTTGGAGGCGTAGCCGATGAGTCTGGGCTCGGCGGAGGTGTGGGGCAGATAGAGGGGCTGAGCACGCTGGGCAATCCATCCAGCTATTCCCTCGTTTGCTTCGAATCGGTGCTCCTCCATCAGGCGGATCGGCTCTCCGACCGAAGCGACCACTTGAAGAGCGCCTGCGTCCGGGTTGCGAAGATAAAGTGTGACGAACGGTGCGGAGAGCAGTTCCGCCACCACAGAGGTGAGCTTTTTCCCCGCGTCTTCCAGCGAAGAGGAAGAGAGAACGAATAGCCGTCCAATCTCGTAAAGGGCTTTCAGGGTCCGGTTTTCCTGTCGCAGGCTGTGAAGGTGCTGTACCACCCGAATAGCCGCACACAGGGTGTCTCGCATCCGCTGAAGGCGCTCTCTGGCGGGGTGTTCCTCGCTCGCCTCCTGCCAGCCGAACAGCACCATTGCGCCTGCGATGCCGTTCTCGTCGTGCAGCACGAACGCAAGTGCGTTCTGCCCCGGTGGTTGCAGGGCATTCTTCATCCACTCCGCCACCTCCACCTGAGATAACTGGGGTACCCGTTTTGACAGGGAAACCGGCAATGTGATGTTGGGAGACACGTTCTGCTTTGTGGTTGCGTGAGCCAGTTGCAGGGACATCGTATACTCATCGAAGAACCACAGTGCCCCCTCTGGCGCGCCGGTGACCTCTCTCAGAGTAAACAGCATTTGACGTGCCAAATCGCCCGGCTCCGCTGCTGTGACGGCAGCTTGCAGAATCTGCAGGCGCGCCCGGTCTATCTGGTGCTGTGCGAGCTGCTGGCGATGTGCGCCAACCAGTTCCTGATACTGATACCGCAGCTGGCGGTACGCCTCCCGCTCCTGTTCCCATTGCTCGCGCAGGTCGTCAGGCAAGGGCAACAGGATGTCCTCCTCTTCTTCCCCGGCGGCAGGCTCAAAGAGCACAAAGCCGATATAGAGCCACATCGCGCCAAACAAAACCGCCCACCACAGGAAGTGCCCACCAGTACGCCAGGAATACAGGAACGGAGCGATTGCCAGCAGGAACGCCATCGAACGCGCATAGGGGCGATGGGTAGTGATCACCCAGGCAGAGAGAGGAAGCCATACCGGCGAGTACACCTGCAAGGTACACACCGCCAGTACATCCAGAAGAGCAGCGAGACGCCCTCTGGGCTTTACCATCGCCAGAAGCAAAACGCCGGCAGCACAGCCGGTGACGAGCTGCTGCAGCGGTGGGGTATACCATCCCCACACAAGCACCGCCAACGCCAGTAAAAGCCTTAAAGATAATTGCGAGATGCTCAGGGATTCCATTCCGGGTCCAGCCACAGGTCCAGCACGTGCTCCTCTCTCAAAGCCGGATTTTGCAGGTAGTGCGCCGCCGCGCCCACGATTGCCGAAGCGGGGGCAACGCCTATCAGCTCGGTCTCCAATACCTGCACCTCGTGTTCCGCCGCGAGTGTGCGTACATATTCCAGCACCCACCACAGGGGGCTTTGATCTGGCTGCGTCAGGTTCAACGAAACCTGAGCGACGCCTCGCGAAGGGAGAAAAAGCCCCAAAGCGCGTACACCAGCCAGATGAGGAACCCGCTCGCGCTCTTGCCGAATCACCCTCGCGATATGTTGCGCTACCTCCACCCGGTCGGTATTGAGGAAGATGTTAAAAGCAATAAGGGGTCCGCGCGCCCCCACGATGACCGCGCCGGCCGTGGGATGAAGCGAAGCGGGACCGGCATCGGGTGCGCGATTGCCTGTTAACGGATGCCCCACCCACTTCTCAAAACCTCCCCGGCGAATGGTCGGAAGGTCTGCCGGTCTACCGGGGAACGCGGCATGCTCATAGAAGTAGACCGGTACTTCCAGTTCACGCGCAATACGGTAGCCCACCTCACGGGCAATCTGTGCGCACTCGGGCATTTCCACATTTCTGAGTGGAATGAAAGGCATCACGTCCACTGCGCCGATGCGCGGATGCACCCCCTGGTGATGGCGCAGGTCGATTCGCTCCACCGCCACCTGCGCACAACGATAAGCGGCTTCCGCTACCGCATCGGGTTCTCCCAGAAAGGTAAGCACGGTACGGTGATGGTCAGGGTCTGCCGACACGTTCACCAGACGAGCACCGGACACTCCGCGCACCGCCTGCGCCAGAGCGTCGATGGTCTCACGATTGCGTCCCTCGCTGAAGTTGGGCACGCACTCTATCACACGTCGCATCGGTGTGAGAACTCTCCTCTGCTCAGATTTTCGGCGAAAACAGCCAACATCATGATAACCGATCACGCTCTTGCCCCGTCAATGAGGATGGAAAACCACGGCGGGAAAATGCAGGAAAACAACTTTTTTAGCAGAATCACCGGCAAACTTCTTGACGTTTGCGCAACGTCGTGGTATAGTAGTATTGAACTCGGTATGGCATTTCCACCGCGAAAGCGGTGAATGCATATCGGGGCACTCTCTGAAAAGAACAGAAGAGCGCCTGAGGCGAAAGGGAGGCGTGCGCAGGAGGTAACCCTGGAGGCTCCCGCAAAGCGAACTCCCCCATGCCGAAAGGCTTGCCCTCTCTGTTCCGGGAAGTGGGTGCTCCGAACGGTACAGTACACTTCCATCAAGGAACAAGGAGGAGGGTACGATGAAACGTCTGTTGATCGGCTTGGGTGTCGCCATCGCGATTACCTTCGCTGGCAACGCCTGGGCACAGGTGCCCCCCGATGTTCCACCCGGGCACTGGGCTTATGACGCCATCGAGGAGCTGTTCGACCTCGGTGTGCTGAAGGGCTACCCGGATGGGACATTCAAGGGGAAGGTGCCTTTGACGCGGTACGAGTTCGCTATCGCCATCCGCGATGCGCTCGCCGCGGTTCGGCAGCAGATCGATGAGGTCCGCGCGCAGATCCCGAAGGGACCTACCACGCAGCCTCAGACTCCGCAACCCCCAGTCACCCCGTCTGGGGGCATCACCGATGAGGAGCGCGCGAAGCTGCGGGCTATCCCGGGAGACACCGCGGAGCGCTTGCAGAAGCTGGAAGAGGCGATGTCGCGAATCAACCGCCTCGCCACGGAGTTCCAGGATGAGATGGCGTCGCTGGGCGTGGACGTAGAGTCCGCCAAGCGCGACCTCGCCAACCTGCGCAAGCGCGTCGAGGCGATCGAGGAAGAGATGAAGCGGTTCCGCCTGAGTGGTGACGTGACCTTCGTGGTGCGCGGCACCAACAGCATCGACGACCGCACCGCGATCGACCTCAACGCGATGCCGACCGCGCCCGGTGGCTTGCTGGGCAACATCGATGTGTTGCATGAGCTGGGCCTGAACATCAGCAGCAAGCTCAGCGACACCGCATCCGCCGATGTGAGCCTGGTGGTCGG
>VSSL01000663.1_pt1 | contig 10454 bp, 6 predicted proteins | sample 4557531 | NCBI WGS metagenome assembly VSSL01 (sample SAMN10986726, study PRJNA523729) | hot springs metagenome | isolation source: hot springs | place: India:Timba, Gujarat | collected 2018-05-31 | reverse complement strand
GTCTTCCTGCGAGTCGGACTTGGGGAAGATTTCGCTCTCCTTGTACTCCATGCGGATGGCTTGCTGCAGGTCGGGCAAGGAGATGCCGCTGTCCTCGCCGCACTCGATGGCTCGCTTGATGGCGTAGTCCTTCGCCCGGTCCACCACCGACTTCAGCAACGCGCCGCTCACCAGGTCGCGCCAGTAGAGCGTCTCCACCGAACCGTTGCGCAGGTATACCTGCACGAACTCGGTTTCGGAGTGCTTGCGCCACAGGTACTCGATCGCGCCGTCCAGCAGCGCCTCGCGCGCTGCCTCTTCGGAGCCATATTCGCGCACCGTCGCCGGGTCCAGCGGGATGTTGGGATGCAGGTAAATCGCCAGAATATCCCGCGACGCCCGCTTGTCGGGGCGGGAGACCTTCACCTTGCGGTCGATGCGCCCGGGGCGCAACACCGCCGGGTCGATGTAATCGGGACGGTTGGAGGTGAGCATCACCACCACGTTCTCCAGCGATACCAGTCCGTCCATCTCCGCGCAGAACTGCGGTACGACGGTGTTGGAGATATGGGTGAACCTGCCGGAGTTGCGCACGCGCAGAATGGACTCGGCTTCATCGATGAAGATGAAGACCAGATGTCCCTCGCGTGCCTTCTCGCGGGCGGCGGCGAAGATTTCGCGCACCATGCGCTCGCTCTCGCCCAGCCACATGTTCAGTATCTTCGGTCCGCTGATGTACATGAAGTACTCACGCACATCGCGGTTCATCTGCTTGCGGTATTCCTGAGTCAGGTTGTAGGCAGTGGCTTTCCCGATAAGCGTTTTACCGCAGCCGGGCGGACCGTACAGCAGGATGCCCTTGATCGGCTGCTTCTCGAACTTGCGGAACAGCTCGGGATGGAGCAGTGGTAGTTCGATGGTGTCGCGGATAACGCGGATGGCTTCTTCCTGACCGCCAATCGCGCTCCAGGGTATCTCGGGAACCTCTTCGAAATAGTAATCGCGCGCTTCGCGCTGTGCGAAGTGCTCCAGAGCCACCTTCAGGTTAGGCTCCATGCGCACCTCATCGCCCGGTTTAATCGTCGTATCTTGCAGTTCGTGTCCGCGCAGCACCAGTCGCCCCGACATGCCCTGCGGGTCGGATGCCACGCGCAAGCGCCCGTCCTCCAGAACTTCCTGCACTTTCACGATGGGACCCTGCGGGTGGTAGCCCAAATCGCCCACCACTGCGAACGCCTCGTTGATGCGCACGCGCGTTCCTACCTTCAGCGTGCTGGCGTCCATCTTCGGGTCGATGTTGGCGTAGTACTCGGTGTCGCCGACGGCAATCATGGCGATGCCATCGGCGGGCGAACCCAGATACACGCCGATTCGGTTTGCCGGAGAGGTGAGCTTTTCGTAAACCTGCTCGTACTCCTGCAGCGCTTTCTGTGCCTCCTGAAACTGCTTCTCGTCCACCTCCAGCTGATGCCGCAGCAACAGCAGGTAGTTGAGGAGCCGAGCATCCTGCGGTGGACGAGCGCGGAGGATTTCGTCAAGTAACGTCAGCGCACGCAGGGAGGTCTCCGGCGGCTGGAACTCTTCGTATTTGCCTTCATCGTAACGGTCGCGCTTCATCGTCTTCGCCCCCTGCGTCCCGACGCGAATTATCTGCCGTCGGGCGTGTACCCATTATACCCGAACGGTACGCCTTTCGGAAGCCCCCTTAGACGCAGAATGTATAGAATCGCTAGAAAGTTGTGATTGCGAGTAAGCGTAAAATCCAACCACTTACGGGAATCCCCGTAATGCTAACAGTAGTTTGAGATGGCAACACGGGAAAAACCTTATCGAAATCTCGTGTTGGAGGTGTCCAAGACGGTGGTCGACTCAAGGTACCTGACCAAAAAACTAACAGTCGTCAGCCTGTACGCAGTGTTAGCTCTCCTTCCCGCTGGTTTACCCGCGAACGCTGCCGGTCTGGATGAGGGCTGGTCGCTGGGTGGCAGCTCGTTGAACGAAGGCGAGAAAGCCAGCTACACCCGCGAGTTTTACGCAGGCGTGACCTATGTGATAGCCGTTTCGGGTGACAAAGACGCCCGCGATGTGGATATGAGAATTCTGGACCGGGACGGTCGCGTCGTTGAGGAAGATACCGGCAGCTCGAAAGACGCCACTGTCACGTTCCGTCCGAAGAGCACAGGCAGATACACCATCGAACTGCATCTGGCGGAAGCACGTGCCCGCTCCCTGTGCTATTTCATCATCGAAACCCCCGGCAGAGGATGGAACGTCCCTGAGCGCGATATAGAGACGGCTCTGTCTCGCCTGTCGGCGGCGTCCACGCTCACCGCAATGGGAGGCTACGAGCCTCTGCCAGCGCGATTCTTCGGCTTCGTGATGAAACGCGGCGAGAAGCGGTCCATGAACATGAGCGGCATCCGAAGAGGCGATTACATGGCAATAGCGGTCGGCGACGATGAAGCGGATGACCTGGACCTGGAAGTAAAGCAGGACGGAAGGGTGCTCAGGCGCGACATCGAAACGGACGCCGTTCCCATTTGCGCTTTCAGTGCGGACTCTGGTTCGGTGGATATGGAAGTGTCGTATGAGTCCGGCTCAGCGCCCGCGCTGGTGTTGATGGCTCTGTACGAGAAGTCCAGCCGGGCTACCCGGCTCTAAATCCAGACCTGTCCCCTTTCGATGGCGCCCCGTTCCTTTTGGGACGGGGCGCTTTTGCATTTGCCTTCTGCAGGAACCCGCGCAGACAGAAGAGAAACCTACACTCACAACCACCACATTCCATTGGAGGTGAGGTTAAAGCATCCATGCTGAAACACCCTGAACTGACCCTGGCGCGTGTGGAGCGCTTTATTCGAAATGAGCTTCAGCCCCGAATCTGGGCTTCTCAGATACCCATGCAGGCGGGGGTATACCGCCCCAACGGCAAGGTCTCTCCAGAGGACGCGCCCCGGCAGGCATATACTCCTGTGCAGCCCGGTTACACCTGGGGTCCAATATGGAGCGATGCCTGGTTCCGTTTCACCGCTGTGATTCCCCCGGAATGGCGCGGGCAGACCGTATGCGCACTCCTCGACTGTGGAGCGGAAGCGGTAGTGTGGGTGGGAGACGACCCGCGACAGGGTATCGACGAGTATCACCGCGAGTATCTGGTCACCGATTCCGCGCGTGGCGGCGAGGAGATCACCCTTTACGTGCAGGCAACGGGCATGAACCCGTATGTCAGCGTGGATGCCAAGCCGATAGAACCTCCTCCCCATCCTTTTACCTTCCGCTACGCCAATCTGGCTGTGTGGGACCGCGAGATAACTGCGCTGTACTTTGACATGCAGGTCGCTCTGGAGGTGCTAAAAGAGCTTCCGCCTGCTGAGCCACGTCGGGCACAACTCCTGTATGCGCTGAACAGGGCGGTGAATGCCTTTGACCCCGGCGACCGCCATAGTATCGCCCGCTGTCGGCAGATTATCGCGGAGACCTATAACAAGCCTGCCTGTCCTTCGGCGCATCGCATCAGCGCTATTGGACATGCTCACATCGATACCGCATGGCTGTGGCCCCTCGAGCGCACTCAGCAGAAGTGCATCCACACCTTCGCTACCGCCCTGCGCCTGATGGATATGTACCCGGAATACAAGTTTATCTGCTCTCAGGCGCAGCAGTACGCGTGGGTGAAGGAGCTGGCTCCCCGCCTCTACGAGCGCATCAAGCAGAAGGTGCGGGAAGGGCAGTGGGAAATCGCCGGCTCGATGTGGGTGGAGGCGGATTGTAATATCACGGGCGGCGAGTCGCTGGTAAGACAGATTCTGTACGGCAAGCGGTTCTGGATGCAGGAGTTCGGCGTCGAAACGGTAGACCTGTGGCTGCCCGACGTGTTTGGCTACGCCGCCTGCCTGCCACAAATCCTGAAGAAGGCGGGCATCCGCTACTTCATGACGCAAAAGATAAGCTGGAATCAGGTAAACAAGTTCCCGCACCACACCTTCCTGTGGCAGGGCATTGACGGCACGCGCATCTTCACGCACTTCCCTCCTGCCGATACCTACAACGGCAAGATGACGCCGCGCGAGCTGATGTACCACGTGAACAACTTCCGCGAGCACGACCGCGCGACCCGTGCGCTCTATATCTACGGCTACGGCGATGGCGGAGGCGGTCCTACGACGCAGATGCTGGAGTATGCACGCCGTCTGCGTGATGTGGAAGGAATGCCGCGTGTGACGCTGGAGTTCGCTCGCGATTTCTTCGCTAAGGCGGAAGCGGAGGCGAAAGACCTGCCGGTGTGGGTGGGCGAACTCTATCTGGAACTGCATCGTGGAACTTATACCACGCAGGCGCGTAACAAACGGCACAACCGAAAGAGCGAGTTCCTCCTGCGCGATGCCGAGTTCCTGGCGTGTGTGCGCCCCGATGGTTTGCGTAACTACCCTGCGCAGGAGCTGGAACGCGCCTGGAAACTGGTCTTGACAAACCAGTTCCACGACATCATCCCCGGCTCGTCGGTGAACGAGGTGTACCGCGACTCCGAGCGCGATTACGCAGAAGTCAGGGCGATTGCCGAACGCATCATCGAAGAGTCGCTCAGAGCCATTGGCGAGGCGGTCCATACGGAAGGGATGCAAACACCTCTTCTGGTGGTACGCACTCTTCCGCCACCTTCATCTACCCAGCTGGTGGAAGTGCCTCTGCCCAACGGCTTCACGCCCCATTCCGTGCGTTGCGACGACACCGTCATGCCCGTGCAGATTGTGGAGCGCGATGGACAGCGCTACGTCCTGCTGGAAGACGTAGGCAGCTCCGAGGAGTACTCTTTCTCAGTGTACGACCTGCGCGAGGAGACTTGCGCGGAAGAACCGGGAGTCACGGTCTCGCCGCGTATGCTGGATAACGGCATCCTGCGGGTGGAGTTCGATGAGCAGGGACTGATAACCAGCATTTACGACTATGAGCACCAGCGCGAAGTGCTGGCTGCCGGTGAAAAGGGCAACCAGCTGCAACTGTTTGAAGACAAGCCGCTCTTCTGGGATGCGTGGGACATCGACATCTTCTACCAGGAGAAAGGGCGCGTCATTACCGAGCTGGACTCGGCAGAAGTAGTGGAGGTGGGTCCCCTGCGGGGGGCAGTACGCTTCACCCGTCGGTTCGGAAACTCCTGCATTGTGCAAACGGTCCGACTGGCGGCAGGAAGCCGTCGTATCGATTTCGTCACCGAGGTGGACTGGCACGAGGAGTACAGACTGCTGAAGGTAGCTTTCCCCGTTGCTGTCAACAGTCAGCGGGCGACCTACGAGATTCAGTACGGACACGTGGAGCGACCGACCCACTACAACACCAGCTGGGACATGGCACGCTTCGAGGTGGCGGCGCAGAAGTGGGTAGACCTGAGCGAGCACGGCTACGGCGTGGCGCTATTGAACGATTGCAAGTACGGACATGATGTGTTCGGCAACACCCTGCGCCTCACGTTACTGCGCGCGCCCAAAGCGCCCGACCCCGAGGCAGACATGGGACACCATGAGTTGACGTACTCCCTCTTCCCCCATGCGGGTAGCCCGCAGGAGGGCGGCGTCATCGAAGAGGCGTACTGGCTGAATAATCCACCGCGCACGATGCTACTGCCCGCAGGCAAGCGCGGAGAGCAGGATACCGAGGGCAAGTTCTTCTGGGTAGACCGCGATGGAGTGATTATCGAGGCAGTGAAGAAGGCAGAAGACGAAGAGGCGATCGTGCTGCGGTTGTACGAGGCGTACAACTCGCGTGGCGAGGTAACCGTAACCACCAGCCTGCCGGTGCGAGAGGCGGTGCTGTGCGACCTGTTAGAGCGAGACCTCCAGCCGTTACCGCTGGAAAACGGCTCGTTTACTATAGAGATACAGCCCTTTGAAGTGGTGACCGTGAAGCTGCGCTGAGAACCGTGAGGGTAGTAAGGGGCGACCATCGCCCCTTACTGCAGGTGTACGGCGCGGTATCTAAGGAGCACAGAATGGCGAAAACCGGACAACGCCCTCCCTTTGTGCGGCTGAACCGACGAACGGGTGAACTCGTGCTGGGAAACTCCGCGCTAGAACTGCGCATCCGCACGCGCAACGGATTGAGTCCACACTACCTTATGGACCGCCGGACCGGGAGCGCGTACGCCGATGCCGATTACTGCTACGGCAAGCCTGATGCTCCGTTACCGACGCTATTGGAACCGCCGCGTATAGAACATCTGGAGGACGGTTCTCTGCGCGTGACTCTTCACGCCCGGATGAATGCCCTTCGGGTAGAGCATGTCTTTCGCGTCACCGACGAGGCTCTGGAAGAGCAATTGGTGCTAACCAATCAGGGCGAGAGTGAAATAGACCTTCGGGATGCCGCTTTCGGCTTCGCCAGAACCCTGCTCGATGGCGACAGCGTGTGCGCCGATTTACATGGCTGCCGTTTCTACCCCATCCCTTATCGCCGCGAGACCGTCACGGGCGAGTTCCAGGACCTGACGCCCGAAGACCTGCTCTCGCGCGAGGCGGGATACTACTTCTGGCTCTGGGTCTCGCAGGTGCCCGCGCAGCGCTACCCGGCCTCCGCGTTCGGCTCGGAGGCGTGGGCGTGGATGGAACCGGATGGAGACAATGCCCTCCTCATTGCCAAGTACAACCCGAATGCGATGGAGTGGTCGCTGCTGGAGCCTTTCCAACGACAGAACAAAACATACCTGCGCTTTGGCGGGGCAGGGCTGTGGAAGCAGGGCGACCCCGAACCGGCGGCGCAGCTGGAACCGGGGCAGAGCTTCTCCTTCGGTGTGACGCGGTTCGCGCCCTGCCGGAGCGGATGGAAGGGCGCGTTTTACGCCTTCCGCGCCTGGACGGAATCGCTGGGACACCGCGTGCCCGACGGGTATAACCCCCCTGTACACTGGAACGAGCTGTACGACAACCCGCTCTGGTGGGGACCAGACACTCCCGAACGGCGTCAACAGGTCTACCAGCTGGCGGACATGGAAGCCGAGGCGCAGAAGGCGGCGGAACTGGGTTGCGAGGCGCTCTATCTGGACCCGGGCTGGGATACGCTGTTCGCCTCCTCGGTGTGGGCGGAAGACAGGTTGGGTAAGCAGCGCGATTTCGTGGCGATGGTGGGGGAACGTTACGGCTTGCAGCTGGCGCTGCACAATCCGCTGGCAGCCTGGTGCGACGTGAACGGCTACCCCGTAGAGGCGCGGCGTCAGTCACCAGACGGAGAGACGCTACCCTCCCTGTGCAGCGCGTCGCCTGTCTACCTGCAGACGAAAGCGGAGAGGTTGTTGCAGCTGTGTCGGGACGGAGCCGTGTTCCTGATGTACGACGGTACCATGTTCACGGGCGAGTGTTACGACCCTGCACACGGACACTCCCTACCACTCACCCGCCACGAACACTGCATGGCGGTCCTCCAGCTGATACAGGCGGTCAAGCGGGAGTTTCCAGAGGTGCTTATCGAGCTGCACGACCCCATCGTGGGCGGCACGAATATCCGCTACGCCCCGACTTACTTTCTGCACGCCCTGCTCCATTCGTTCGACGAACTGTGGGGCTATGAGTACATGTGGGACCCGATGGACGACCTGCGCAGTGGGCGCGCCCTGAGCCTGTACTACGTCAACCTGGCGTACTCCATCCCGATATATCTGCACATTGACCTGCGCAAGGATAACGAGCACGCTCTGATTTTCTGGTGGTATGCGAGCACGTGTCGGCATCTGGGAGTAGGTGGGAAGCACCCTGACCCGAAAGTGTGGGATGCCCACAAGCAGGCGATGCGGGCTTATCGCGCTCTCAAACGCTTCTATTCACAGGGCACGTTTTACGGAATCGATGAAACCGTTCATGCGCACACTCTGGCAAGCGAACCGGTGGCGGCGGGAAAAACGGTAGCGGTGCTCAACGTTTTCAACCTGGCGGAGACGGAGCTGGAGCGCGAAATACGGTTCCGCCTCAGCGACATCGGCTTGCCGGACAGCTTTCGGGTATACTGCCCAAACGCGACTTTCCTCCAGGATGGCAGCGAGGTTACCCTCTGGGTGCAACTGCCCGCTTTGGGACACCGATTGTTAGAAGTTCGGGCGGAGGATTAACGGAATGCTTGCAATACCCGCGTCCTTTTTGCTATACTGCGTGGTGAAAGAACACGAAAAATTTACGGTTTCAACCCTAGAGTTTCTCTGCAGGTTTGCCGATAATAGGTAACGACAGGCGGATCCGATAAAGGCAAACCCACAGAAATGTGGGGACGCAAAGCCATAGGGGTCTAAGTCCCGACGAGGGTCGGGATATGATCGCCCGGCTGCCGAAGTTCTGCCGAACGACACGACGCATCTTCGCAGGGCGTCGTCAAAGGAGGCAGGATTACCATGAAGATATCGCTGGACGAGTACAGCCGGGTGCTGCAGTTAAGCCGCACGGGCAGGGTGGGTGCGGCAGTGTTGCCTGCCCCTCCGCCGGTCGACGCTCAGAGGGACGAGCCTCCCGCCGCTTCGGTGGAGCTATCGCCTCGCGCACAGGAAATCCGGCAGATTAAGTTCATCCTGGATGACATCCCGGAGGTACGCGAGGAGATGGTAGAAGAGCTTCGCCGCAAGATTGAAGCGGGTGAGTATAGCGTCTCTTCTGCGGAGATTGCGGACCTTATCGTTCGGCGCACTATCGCCGACAACGTGCGGTAGTCTGCAACCCGGACTACTGGGACACGGGCGAACCGGTTTCGGATCAGGAGCCTGATAAGCGGGGGCGCAGTGGTGTGCCCCCGCTTATGCTTGCTAAATCATGCGCCGGTAGGAGCCGAGTATCTTCACGTAGTTCGCGCGCTCGAAAGCGGCGGGTTCTGCCACCTTCCTCTGGCTGACGCTGCCGATCATCTGCTGGACGGAGGAGTACTCGTGCTCTTCCATCCACGTCTGCATCTCTTGCAGAATCTGTCCGATGCGCTCGACCCCGTTCTCCAGCAACTCGGAAGCCATCATGGTTACCTGAGCGCCCGCCATCAGACCCTTCAGCACATCCTGATAGGTATGCACACCGCTGGTAATCGCCAGGTCTACCGGCACGCGCCCGTATAGAATCGCAACCCAGCGCAACGGCAGGCGTAACTCGTCCGAGTTGCTGAGCACCAGATGGGGCACCGCCTCCAGATTCTCGATGTCGATATCCGGCTGGTAGAAGCGGTTGAAAAGCACCAGCGCGTTCGCCCCCGCTTCCGCCAGCTGCTTCGCCATGTTGGGAATGGAGCTGTAGAAGGGGCTTATTTTCACCGCCAGAGGGATTTTCACTTCCTGACGCACCGCCTTGACGACATCGATGGTGAGTTGTTCTACTGCGGTGCCAGCCATATCCGGGTTGGTAGGCAAGTAATAAACGTTCAGCTCCAGTGCGTCAGCTCCTGCCTCCTCGATCATCTTGGCGTATTTTACCCATCCCCCGCTGGATACGCCGTTCAGGCTTCCGATAACGGGAATACCCACAGATTCCTTCGCCTTGCGGATAAGGTTGAGGTATTCATCCGGTCCGACATTGTACTCACCCAGGTCGGGGAAGTAGCTGAGCGCCTCGGCGTAGCTATCGGTGCCGTGGGTGAGAAAGAAATCGAGTTGCAGGCTCTCTGTGGTAATCTGCTCTTCAAACAACGAGTGCATCACCACCGCGCCAACCCCCGCCTCTTCCAGCTTGCAGACGCCTTCCACTTTATACGACAGCGGAGACGACGAGGCAACCAGTGGGTTGCGCAACTTCAAACCCATGTACGTCGTGCTTAAATCCATGTCTATAGTCCTCCTGAGTTGCTATTCCGTAGGGATGGTGGAAGGAGGTGGGCACCCGCCCACCTCCTGAACTGGCTACTTTTGCCCGTTGGAGCTTTTACCCGCCAGCATCCGGTAGTAACGCCACCGCTCCTCGATCACCTGTTGCGCCTGCTGCAGCAACCGCTCGGCAGCTTCAGGGTTGGCTTGCATCAGGATGCGATAGCGCCCTTCCTTCGAGGCGTACTCCTTGAGCGGGATGGTAGGACCGCTCGAATCGAGCTGGAAGGGGTTCTCGCCCTGCGCCGCCAGCAGCGGATTGTAGCGATAGAGCGGCCAGTAGCCGGAATCTACCGCCAGCTTCTGCTGGATGTGTCCCTTGGTCATGTCGATGCCATGCGCGATGCAGTGGCTGTAGGCGATGATGATGGAAGGTCCGGGATACGCCTCCGCCTCCTGGAACGCCCTCAGTGTCTGCAGTTCGTTCGCACCCATCGCTACCTGCGCGATGTACACGTTGCCGTAGTGCATCGCCATCATGCCAAGGTCCTTCTTGGCGGTGGGCTTACCGCCCGCGGCAAAGCGAGCCACCGCGCCCATCGGCGTGGACTTGGACGCCTGTCCGCCCGTGTTGGAGTACACTTCAGTATCCAGCACGAGGATGTTCACGTCCTCGCCGCTGGCGAGCACGTGGTCCAGTCCGCCGTAACCGATGTCGTATGCCCACCCG
>VSSL01000662.1_pt1 | contig 10457 bp, 6 predicted proteins | sample 4557531 | NCBI WGS metagenome assembly VSSL01 (sample SAMN10986726, study PRJNA523729) | hot springs metagenome | isolation source: hot springs | place: India:Timba, Gujarat | collected 2018-05-31 | reverse complement strand
TTTTATTTTGGCTGATCAGCGATTAAAGTTATCATTTTCTACGCCACCAAGAGTACAGGGGTGGTGATGGAGTTGGCCGGCGTCGAAGCGGCGCCGGCGGCGGCTGCGCCGGCTTTGTTTGCCAAGAGTGAATTCACCGGCCGCTATCGTATGGTGCATGATGGGTGGCAGGGTCAATGAGAGCTGTGGCCGTTGCCCGATAACTTTGCGGCCCAACAGCCCAACATTGGCGGGCGCTATACCGGCAGTGATGGCCTGCCGCACAATGTGCGCGGCTTCATCCGCACGGCGACGTACCCGTTGCCCGGTTCGTGGGGGCCTGATCACAAGATCCTGCTGTACATTGACTTCAACGACACGCCAACCAACCTCACTGATGACCAGTCCTTCGCGGGCTATCTCTTTACCCAGACGAAGTCGGCGCTGGCCGGCGTTACCACGTGGAGCGAGACGAAGTATGGCTTCTATGCCATCAAGCAACGCTCGGTGTATGTGCCGATGGTAGTAAGGTAGACTGCGTCGCTGGCGTGCAAACGCTCCCCAGCACGATGGGTTGCTGGGGAGCGGGTTGGTCCATCGTTTGTTGAGCGGGATCCATGGACAGTTGATGGCCGGGCGTATGGCAGGCGAATTGCCACACGCTCGGCCCATTGCGTTTTTACCGGATGGTCATTGGCAGGTACACGCGGCGCTCGAAGGCGCGATAGTTGCGCGTCGCCAGCCGCAGCGGCGTTTCCCCGTACGCCGATTCGATGGCGCCCTGCACGAATTTGACCCGGTAACGGTTGTTGCCCGGACTGACCGGGGTGTAGGTGTATGGCCCAGCCGCCGGTGTTGTACCCAGCGTCTCGTAGCTGGCGAGTCCCGCTGGATTGACCTCGATCACCGCCTGCGCTCCCGCCGGCCCGCCTGTCCACGTTACCTGCACCGAGCCATCGGCGAGCAGGGTGGCGGTGACGTTCTGCGGTGCGGGCAGGGTTCGGGCATAGGTTGTACCCGCTGCGGTGTTGGAAGGGACGCTGGCGCCGGTTTCGTTCACCGCCACGATCCGGTAGAAAGAGGTGGTGTTCGCGTTCAAGCCGGTGAGAGTATAGCTGGTCGCTTCGCTCGAAACCGAGGCGACAGGTGTAAATGGGCCGGCGGCGGTCGCGCTCTGCTCGATCTGGTAGGTGGTCTGCTCGCTGCCAGCAGCCGGCGTCCACGCCAAGCGCAGGCTATCAGCGCTGAGCGGGGTTATTGGGGCGAGCGCCGGCGCTGCCGGACGCTGGGGAAGGCTGCGCATGTCGGCAAGCGTGGTGACGAAATCCGAATCGTTGCCGGCGGCGTCTAAGACCTGTAGCCGGTAGGCATAGGCTACGCCGGGTTGAGCGGTGGTGTCATCCCATTCAGTCGTTCCCGGTGGTACGATGGCGAGGTCTTCCCAGATCCCATCGGCGGTGCGGCGTTGCAGCAAGTAGCCGGTAACGGTGCTCGCTACCGATGCCGTACCTGCGCCGGCTAGCGTCCAGCTCACTCGCATCAAGGGTTGCGATGCTGGATCGGATGGTTTGATGGGGGCAACAGCTATGGAGATGACCTTGGGTTGCCAGTCTTCGCCGAGGGCGATCACGCGACCTTGGCCGGTCTGCACGTAGATCTCGCGACCATAGCTGATCGCTGCCGAGCCGCCGTTGGCGCCGCTACCGAGCGGCTGGCTCCACAACAACTCGCCGGTATGCGGATGGTAGGCGTGCAGCCAATCGCCGCTGGCGACATAGATGGCGTCGGCGGAAGCAGCCGGCAAGCTACGCACCGCTGCGCCTAGATTGACTTGCCAACGCGAGGTCAGGCCGAGCGAGAGGCTGTAGAGCATGCCGCTCTCGGCGCCAACCAGTACTTGCCCGCCGGGGCCGGCGGTTGGCCCGCTGCTGATTGCGCCAGCGCCGGTGAAACTGCTCTGGACGGCGAAGGTGTCAACGTTGAGCTTCACGACTGTGCCGTCGCTGCGCCCGGCAAAGATGCTATTGGCGTAGAGCAACGGCGGTGTGGTGTAGGCGGCCGGCGCTGGATTGGAGTAGGCGGCGCAGCCGGTGCGGATGAGGCCGCCGGCGCAGGCAGGGGAAAAGAGATCGAGCCGGAAGACTCGTCCGGTCGTCGTCGTGCCGTAGTAGACGCGGTTGGGTGCTGCTGCCAACCCGCCCACGATTTTGCCCTCGATGCTGTGGACGGCATAGAGCTGGCCGTCGGGCCGCACGACCATCACCGCCGAGTTAGCGCCGCCACCATCGAACGGTACGGCGATGAAGCCGTCTGACCCTACCACCGGCCCGGCGAGGGGGGTGCCGCCAAGGTTGAGCCGCCAGCGTTCGCTGTAGCCATTGAAGGCGTAGAGCCACCCCAGCCGATCGACCGCATAGATCGTGCCGTCAGTCGTGATAGCTGGCGCTCCGACTGCCGGCGCATTCAACACCCAGCGTTGCTTAAGCTGGCCGTTCTGTACAACATCCACGAAGCTATGGGCAATCACTACATCGCCCCACTGGTTTACGACCGGCGAGGTGCGCACTGGCAGCGAGAGATTGGCCGGCGCGGCGTACTGCCAAAGCTGTTTGGGGAAGGCTGGCCCAACTAGCGTGGTATAGCCAAGGCCGCGGCTGTTGGCGCGCAACATCGGCCACGCGGCGAGGGTGGCGTCGCCGCCAGCGTTGCCGAAGTAGCTGAGCGTCGGGTCGCCGAAGAGGTCGTAGTTGAAGGCCCACCACGCAGTCAGGTGCGGGTTTGGGTGCTGCTTGATCTGGGCCATATATGCGGCCATTGTCTGCCACACAGCGTCGCCGAGCCGCAATTGGTCGACCAACAAGCGCCGGTTGACGTTTACGCTAATGTCTTGCACACCGCCATGGCCGGGTTGCTGCCAGCTAGGGGAGTAGGGCAACACCCCGATCCCGCCCATCCAAGCGGTCGCGTTTTGCCGGGAGAGCATCTCGGCGCCAAAGTTGACCGGATTAGCCCAATTGCCAGTGCTGCACGCCGCAACAACGTAGATCGGCGCATTGCCGTAGCGTGGGTTCATGTCATCGTAGTCGAGCATCTTGGTCGAACCAACCTCGTTGACGCCGTTGGGATAACCGCCGCACGGCCCGCTCGGCTGGTCGAGCCGGCCATTGGCGCAGAGGTCGCCCTGCCAGTAGGTGCGATAAACGCCGCTCCCGTCGCCGTGGCCAACCAGATTGACGACGCCATACGAGTATCGGTCGTCCAAGAGAAATTCGCCTTGGTTTAGGTAGTTGATGAGGTTTTGCTGCGTGACCTCATCTGATGTCATCACTCCCGATGCGCCGGTGGGGATACCGGCGAGGTTGACCGGCTCGTTTTCGTACAAGCGATCAACCGCAAAGCCGGCTGCCGTTTGAAAGCCGGTGCGCATCGCTTCGCCGGTGTACGCGCCGTCGGTGCCATTCTCGCAAGGCGCCTGATAACTGCCGCCCTGTCCGTTTTCGTTTTGCTTCCAGCATTGCCCGCGCATATCCATCATACTCATCGCCGACAACGTCCGGTTTTTGAAGGCTGCCGTCCGTTGCTCAAATGCCATGCTATTGGCGAGCGCGCGGCTCACGGCTTGAGGATCAGTCAACGGAATCCGGCCAACTGCGACGGTGAGGTTAAAGACGTTACGGCTATCTGGTGTGTAGCCGTTCCGCTGTTGCGCTGCCGGATCACCGAAGATGCCGTCACCCAGACACCCGTTGCCGTTGGTGTCCCAGTTGCTGGTCAGGTCGGCGTAGTACCAATCGGTGCGCCAGCCGGAACCGGGGCCGGTCGCTTGCGGCTTGCGGCAGTTGTTATCTGGCGCAGCCTGCGAGTAGTCGCGGTCAACGCCAGCTTCCACTTGGGCATAGGGCAGGACTTGGTTTGTTCCAATTAACATAAGATAACGAAAGCGATTGCCGTAAACCTGATACCGGCTGATCTCGAAGTTGCGGATATTCTTAACCAGCGCAATGTCGTTCGGGCTCGCGCCTTGACCAGCCTGTTCGATGCTCACCACTTCGACCTCAAACCCGAGGCGGCGTTTAAAGTTCACAAAGTTGGTAAGCGCGCCGGCTTGAATGACCGCTTGCGGCGCAATGATAAGGAAGTAGGGGCTGGCGGTGTTATCGGTTGGCAATGGCAGCGCGTCTTTAAGCACGAAGGTAAAGCCGCTGTAGGTGCCGGGGCCAGCGGCGCCGAGCGAGATGGTGCGCGGGTCAATCACGTTGCCGGGTGAATAGGCCTCAGCCTTGACAGGAATGAGGCCTTTGGGCAGCGTTGACGGATCGAGTTCGAGCGTATGCTGGCTAAAATCATCTTCCCCCACCACCGTAAAGCTGCCATTGGGCCGGCTGGTCGCGATCGCAACCACCGCGCTGCTCCCTCCCAGATCGCTGCCGATCAGCCGTACCTTGACGCCGCCGAGGCCGATCGGCGGGGCTAACTCGTTGCGCGGCTGGTAGACAACGCGCCCGGTGATGGTGCGCGGCGCGCCAAGACTGCCCAGCGTAGCGCTGCTCCACGTGACGGGTTGGTTCCACCCCGACAGCGCCGGCCAGATGCGGTCGTCGCCGATCCCGCCGATCCAGTTTTGCGCCAGCCGCAACCCAAAGACGCCACCCTTGGCGTTGAGCAGGCTCAGACTGATGCGATACTCGGCGGTGCGCGTCTGGCCGAGGCCAGCGTCAACGATGCGATACTGCCCATCCCACTGCGCGCTGATCGTTCCGGTGGCAACGTATCCGCCATTGCCATCGCCGGCGCGGGCAATCTTCGAGCCATCGCTGCGCAATTCCAGCGTGTAATCGGTGGGTTGGGCCAGTGCGTGGCGGCTCAGGTTGGGGTCGAGATAGACCGCAACCCAGTTGTCGCCAGGCCACGTTGGCACTGTCACTTGCTCGAAACAGATCCATAGATCGGTCGCGGTGCGCAGCAGGTGGGCAGTGGTGCGCGGGGTTCCTTCCGGCGCGCCGTTCGCGACAATCACCTGCGTATCACCCTGATATTCGCTGGCGGTGCAATAGCCATCGAGGTTCAGCGTGGCGGTGCGCTGGGGGATGCGGATATCGCGCGGGATCGCGCCATCAGCGACGAAAGAACCGCCGCGAACGATGCCGTTGAAGCGGTTGGTGGCATCGGCGGCATCGCCATTCAGCCGCCATTCCGCTAACAGCGCCGTATCTGCTGTTGTTGGATCGAGTTCGCGGAACATATTGGCGCGGATTTCGCTGCCAGACAGCGCCCGCTGCCATAGCCGCACATTGTCGATCAGACCGGCGAAATAGTTTTGCAGGTAATCGTTGGCCAGATCGGCGCCAATGCCGAGCGGCGTATGGTTGGCCTCGCCGACGCCGCCGGCATAGACGCTGGTGCTGTCGAGTACGCCATTAATGTACATCGCGCGCAGACCGGTGATGCTGTTATACGTGACGGCAATATGCGTCCACACACCGGTGGGGACTGTGCCACTACTATCCATGGCGCTGCCGAACCCATTGCTCGAAAAACGGATCCGGCCACCGATAAACCGTAAGCAATACGAACGATCCCAATCGTTGCACAGCACCGACTCATTCCGGCTGGCGTTGTCGCGTTTCACCCACGCCTCAATGGTGATGCCGTTCGGAAAGTTATTCAGTCGCCACGTATACGGCACCTCGATATAAGCGAGCGGGAAGGGGTCGCTGGGGCGGGCGCCAAGCAAGCTGAACGAGTTTGCGCCTACGGCGGCCAGTGTTGATGAAGGCGGCGCCGGTTGCCCATAAACTGGGACTATCGCGACGAGGAAGACAATTAACGCTAACCAATGGCGGATGGTTGAGCGACCACGCCGGGCCATAAGGAATTCCCTTTCTGCGAACGAGGGAAGGCCGGTGAATGGAGGCGATCTCGCTGGCAAGCGTGGTGGAGGATGGCAGAGATCGTCTATTGGCGGAAATACTGAGAACTTCTAAATATATGGCACTATTTCAACCGCCCGAAGAGCGTTTGCAGCACATCGGCAATCTGCGCTTCGCTGCTCAAGGCGAGGGTATTGGCCGGGAAGCGCAAAAAGATGTAGCGACCGTCTTGCCAAGCTTGTACGGCGCGCAATTGGCTTTCGGGGATGACCCATGTGTAGCCCTCTGGCACGTAGGCGCTCAGATCATTGACGACGACCTCTGGCCGGCGATTCGCGGGGTTGGTGTCCATCCGCCATTTGACGATCGCCTCTTCGCCGGTGTAGGCTTGCACGATGAAATCGGCTGGTTGGCTCGCGCCGGGAGGGGTATAAAACCACGTGCAGGCCGTCCATCCCGGCATAACGGTATCCATCAAGCTATCAGGTTGGGTGCCGATCAGGCGTGCGAGTTCCGCGGCAGGCACTAACTCGGCGCAGGGGATGGTCAACGCGGTTGCGGCGCTGGTTGGTTCGCTGGCTGGGATGGTGGGGACAGCCGTGGGCAGCGAAGCTGGTTGTGCGGCCGGTTGGCCGCTGCAAGCGACGAGGCTCATCATGATCCCCAACAACCCTAGCAGGATGAAAGACCGGCAATTCATGGTCGTCTCCGGTGAAGCTATCAATCCAAAACGTGTCGTTATGAGAACGATAGCTGCCGGTGCTTACAGAAGTGCTTACAGTGACACTGGGGGGGAGGGTGGCAGCAGCCCGCCGGCTTCGTTAGCAGACCTTGTGTGGCGTGCGGCAGTTACCTGCCGCGCCCCGGATCAAGCCCGCTACACATCATCGCCGTGCCGGATGCGCTCATACAGGAGCGTGGTTTCGGCGGCGGGAGCGGTTTGGAGGTCGGTGTCGAGCAGTTCAGCTAGTTCGCGGTACTGGCGCAACGCCTGCGCGCGTTTGCCCTGCCGGGCTAGACAGCGCATCACGTCGCGGTGCGCCTGTTCGAGATACGGGTCTTCGGCTACGGCGCGTTGGTAGGTTGTGATTGCGTGCTCGTATTGGGCCTCGAGCAGATAGAGCTGACCGAGATCAAGCAACGCCTGTATAAAAGCGGCGCGCAGCTCTTCGCGGCGCAGGATGGCCCATTCGCCCACATCAAGATCGGCGAGAAACTCACCGCGCCAGAGCGCCGTCGCCTCGCTGAGCAAGGTGATGGCTTGGCTACGCTGAGGCGCCGTCAAACTGGCGATCGGGCCAAGTCCAGCCACCTCCCGCATACACTGCTCGAAGCGCGCCACGTCGTACCATAACGGCAACTCATTGTTAACGGCATAAGCGTCGTTGGCAAAGCGAATATAGGCCATATTGCCAAGCGCGTGGCGGATGAAGTGCAAGCTCCGGTGCAGGTAGTTGCGCAATTGGGCTGGCGAAGCGTTGGGCCACAGGGCGAGGCCAATGGCCGCTTTGGTTGCCGGCGAGCGGTCGAGCAAATAAAAGAACAATTCACGCGCTTTGCGGTAGGTCCACGCCGTGGCTGGCACTGGCTGGCCATTGATGCTCACCCGGATCGGGCCAAGCGCGCACGCGCGCAGCACCGGGCCGGGATCAGACGGGGCCGTCGCCCGGTTTGGTTCCATTGCCAGCGCTACCGCCGTCGCCAGCGCGACTGGGGTTGTTTCGCCCACATGTGCAGCGATGTGCTCAATCAGGTCGCGCCATGGCGGCAGGCGCGGGATGCGCCGCCGGTCGCGTTCGGTTTGCGCGCTTGCTAAGAGCGTCGCGGCGGTGCGCGGAGCGGTGGCGGCTAGCGCAACCGCTAGGGCTTCCAGCGCCTCAATCAGCGGATGGAGATGGCCGGTAGGCGCCAACAATGCCACCGCCTCGCGCGCGTGGGCAACGGCTAGCCCGCTTTCACCCTGCTGCACTGCCAAGCATGCCAGCCGGGCCAGTATCATGCCGCGGCCACGGGTCGAATTGGCCCGATCGGATGCCGCCATCGCCTCGGTGTACCGCGCCTTGGCTGCGGCCAGATCGCCTTCCGTCACCGCCAGATCACCCATCACCCGCAGCGTATCGGCCTCCCACGCCGGCCCATCGAGCCGGCGCAAGGCAGCCAGCGCCTGCGCGCTGAAACGGGCAGCCGCCGCCAAGTCGTTGGCGTTATAGGCAGCCGCTGCGAGCGTGACGGTCGCCATCGCGTTTGTGAACTGATCGCCGGCAGCTTCGGCCTGTGCCAACAGCCGGTACGCATGCGCCGCAGCCGTTTCGTGATCGCCGCGCGCCAAGGCAATCTCGGCCAGATTTTGCCACGCCGGCAAGAATGACGTATTGGCGTGGGCAGCCGCTTCCAGCGCAGCGGTAAAACAGGCGGCGGCCTCATCATAATCAGCCCGGTCGAAATGCACCAGACCGAGGTTGTTCAGCGAGACGGCGATCGCATACGCATCACCCAACTCACGGCGGATGGCCAGCGCCGCCTGATGGTAGTTTATAGCTTCCACGAAAGCGTTCACATCGTGATGCACCAGACCGAGCAAGTCAAGCGCCCGCGCTTCAATTTCGCGGTCGCCGGCTGCTTGCGCGAGCTGCAAACTTTCGCGCCCGTACACAAGGGCATTGTGGTCATCACCCTGCCGGCAGGCCAAGCGACCGGCGGCAAAGGCAGCGCGAGCGCGGAGCAAAGATGGCGCTGCGGCAGGCAGGCGGAGGATTTCGCCAATCCAATGGCGCGCTTCACCGAGCGGCCCGCGCTGGAACCAAAAGCGAAACAGCGCCACGATCAGCCGTAACCCGGCTTCCCCTTGCTGGGAAGTGATCACCCACCGCAGCGCCGCGCGCAGGTTATCGTACTCTGCCGCCAGCCGGGCGATGGCAGCGCCGCTGATTGGCCCTAAAGGCTGGTCGCTGGCGGCTTCAACCAGTTGTAACGCCCACCTCAGATGGCGATCGCGCATGATTGCCATCTCGCCAGCTTCATCCAACCGGTCGCGGGCAAACAGGCGCACCGGTTCGAGCAGGCGATAGCGGGCCACCCCCTGCGCCGGCAGGTTGCTCACCACTACCATCGACTTGCGTACCAGTCCTGCTAGCGTTTCGAGCACAACCGGTTCGCTGGCGCCGGCCATCGCAGCGGCGGCTGCCAGCGTAAAGCTGCCCGGAAAGACGGCCAGCCGCCGGAACAGGTGCTGTTCAGCGTCACTCAATAAGCGATACCCCCACGTCAGGGTGGCAGTAAGCGTGCGGCGCGGAGCATCTGAATCGCTGCCCAACACCGCCAGACTCTCGGTCACATAGTGCTCAAGTTGGGCGAGGCTCAGCAAGCCGGCGCGTGCCGCGGCCAGCTCAATCGCCAGCGGCAGGCCATCCAGCCGCCGGCAGAGCGAGGCGATCAACGGGGCATTCTCGGCGGTAAGGCGGAACGCTGGCGCAACGGCGGTTGCGCGGGCAACAAAGAGGGCTACTGCCGGCTGAGCGGCCAACCGGGAGAGCGGAAGGTCATCTGGCGGCGGCGGGAGCGGCGGCAACGGATAGAGCTGTTCGCCGGCTGCTCCGAGCGGCTGCAAGCTGGTGGCGAGGATATGCAAGCCGGGGCAATGGCGCAGGAGCGTTTCCACCAACCCGGCTATCGCTGTGGTCAGATGCTCGCACCCATCGACAACCAACACGCACGGTAATGAGCCAATCCGCCCGATCAAGGCTGTGATCGGCGAACTCGTCACCTCGGTGATGCCCAGTGCCGTTGTGACGGCATAAGGTGCTAACGACGGATCAGCGATTGGCCCAAGCTCGCACCACCAGACCCCATCAGGGAACCGTGCCATCAGCGAGTGGGCAATATGCAGGGCCAGATGGCTCTTCCCGCTGCCGCCAGCGCCAGTGATCGTGACGAGGCGGGTTTCGCTGAGCAGGGCTTGAATAGCATGGACGTGGCGCTGGCGACCGAATAATCGCGGCGCTGGCGGTAGATTGGGGGTAGCAATCGCGTTATCGGGGAGTATCACCTGTGTCTGCCCTATGTCATGGTGGCATCATTTGGGATATGAGCGCACTAGTTGCCTATCACGATCCACCCAATCACGCCGATAGCGATGATCCAGACGCCAATCACCAGCACGGCGCCGGCCCAACTCACCGGCTTCTCGTGCGCCATACGGGTGGCCGCTTGCTGCCGCGCCTCAGCCATCACCGCGGGAGGGATCAGTTTGAGCGCGAGAAAGATGCCTAATGGCGTGATGATGAGATCATCGAGATACCCCAAGACCGGGATGAAATCGGGAATGAGGTCGATGGGGCTGAAGGTATGCGCTATCACCAAGGCCACAAATGCTTTGGCGTACCACGGCGTGCGCGGATCGCGCATGGCGATGGCGAGCGCGTAGGCTTCGCGTTTGAGCGCGCGAGCGCGGGTTTTGAGGGCAGTGAGCATGGTCGGGTTTGGAATACATGATAGCGAGTGTAAGCGGGTTACTCCTTAGACTGACGGCTAGCTAGCCACCGCTTCAGCGATTCCGGACTCTCGGCTGATCGCCGGCCGGCGAGAATACCGCTGACGCTCAAGTCTTCA
>VSSL01000661.1_pt1 | contig 10458 bp, 9 predicted proteins | sample 4557531 | NCBI WGS metagenome assembly VSSL01 (sample SAMN10986726, study PRJNA523729) | hot springs metagenome | isolation source: hot springs | place: India:Timba, Gujarat | collected 2018-05-31 | reverse complement strand
ATAGTTTCGCATTTCAAGATTTTCTCCAGACTTCTTATCTAAAAATATATCTTTAGCGTATTTTGCATCAAGAATCAGAGGAATTTTACCTCCATATTTATTTTCTAGGGAATAGCCATCAAACACCGACTCCTTACTCAAATATGGGTCTATAACTAAAAGACGTCTAGAGGAACCGTCCAGTCCTTCCGATGATCGCCGACTACCATCGAGTACAAGATTGCCATCGTATTCTTTAAGCCTGACTTGTACACCAACGTGTGTTTTGCTGTATATACCTTTGATATCGTATTTATCCTGATATAAAGACCGAAAGTCAGATATACTTGGTATAGAACTCTCCAGATCAATTTTATTATCTGTACCGTTTCTAGTCCGATACATTCCTCCGTACCATTCAATTTCTGCGAAATGTGTCCCATACCGATCAGGATATGCCTGCCATAAAATATTACGTATCCCAGAGTACCCTAAGAAAAAGATCATTATAATGATAACACTCAATAACAAAATAATCATGGAGAAAATACTACTAATTTTACGGACTTTGAACTGAATTAAAGCTAGTTTTAGTGAATCTTCTATGGTTATCATAATATTGGCATTAATATCATAAATATATTAATTGTTGTATTCACTATCTTAACATCAAATATTCTAATTATCCTAGACCACTTGGTACTAATAAAGCTACAGTGTCACATGCAGAAATATCTAGATTTACATCTCCTAGCACGACGACCTATTGATTGCCCTTACCATATTTTTTATACAAGATTTTAACTCTATGATCTTAGAAACACTCTATTTTGTGACGATTTACTATATCAGGGAAATTTGATTTTATTGAATTAGCGAAGTGAGACTAGCTTGATTGCTTTGACTCAGACAAGAACATGTGCTTTATCGTATAGAGCAATGATCAATATTTCAAGATGTATTAATTCGGCACTCACCACATTTCTAGGTAAGATATATCGTTTCTACTCCGATTTTAGAGCCGAAATCAAATTGCGTCTAGATGATAACAAAACCGGAACAATCGCAGCTAAAAATCCTGTGGCTATTAATATAATATAAAATACGGATAGTTCGACAAACGGAAATCCAACAAAAACAAATAAAGGTTTAACAAGTTGCATCTGATTGGAACCCATTACTAAAGAATAATAGATATAATCTCCAAAAAACAATGATAATGATATGTTAATACTTACAGCAACTATCAAACTTATAAGAAAACCCCCGGTCAAGATCAGAAATACATATGACATAAAGATTTTTACAATATCACTTTGTTGAGCGCCTACAGCCCGAAATATACCTATCTCCTTTCTGCTATCTGCTAAAATCTTTAACACATTAATAGTGACAAAAGCCATCCCGACAGTTAAAAATACGGAAGCTAGACATATAACTATGGATAACAGAACATCTAATACTTGTTGCAAAGCTTCTTGTACGGTGAACAGTGTAATTACATCGTAATTTGAGTTTATTAAACTTAGTTTTTGTCTATACTTTGCGTCTCCAACCGCTTCAACAAATTTAGAACGCTTTTCAATACTATCAAATTCAACAACGTAACTTATCTCTGCATTTTGCTTTATTTCTTGATTATACAGCTTACCTATACCTTCATTCACCGACTTAGCCCACTCCGGAATAATCAGGCCTGTCCGGCCGTAACCAAGTTGAAAACGATCAGGGATCATCATACTGGTAGTATCAGTATATCCGACAATCACACCCTCAAAAGACATTATTTCCGATTTATCTGATTCTGATTCATCTAAATAGACTCCCACCGTAACTTCCTTACCTATATATTCTTGAAGTTTCCTTTGTTGTTCCATTTCTTCTTGAGGGGAAACAAATACCATATTCCAAAAATCATCATCACTACGCTTATTCGTATTCGTAGAACCGCTATTCAACCTATTCACAAGCGCCTCGATAGCATAATGACTAGGGACAATCAAAGGAATTTTGCCGCCATATTTATTTTCTAGTGAATAACCATCAAAAACAGACTCCTTACTCAAATAGGGGTCAATAAACATAATATTATGAGGAATCAGGAAATGGCCACCACCTAGATCTAGATATTCGTCCAGTGAACGCGGTCTATCATCCCTAAATAAGCTTTTACCCTCATATTCCTTAAATACGACCGCTACATTAGCGAGTGCTACTTTTGTATATACATCTTTTATATCATACCTCTTCTGATATAAAGACCGGAATTCCGAAATACTTGGTATAGCTTTATCTTTCTCTACATTAATATTAACCGTGTTGTCTGTAACACCATCTATCTCGCCTTTATCGTTATTTTCATTCTTCTCCTCGTCCACATCTATCTCCCATTTAATTGCCGCAAAGTGCGTCCCATACCGATCAGGATACGCATTCCATAAAATATCACGTATCGAAGCAGCACCTAATAAAAAAATCATTATCGTGATAACACCAAGAGAAAAAATAACCATAGAAAGAATACTATGGATTTTGCGTGATTTGAATTTAAGGAAAGCTAGTTTTAGTGAATCTTCTATGGTTATCATAATATTGGTATTAATATCCTAAATATAGAAATTCTTCTCTACACTATCATACCGTCCGATATTCGAATTATCCTGTGAGCTTGACTTGCTACAGTAGGATCATGGGTCACAATTACTATAGTTGTATGCAGATTTTTATTGATCGTCTGTAACAAACTAATTATCTCTGTGCCTGTATTTGTATCAAGATTACCTGTTGGTTCATCTGCCAATATGATTTTTGGGTCATTGACTAGAGCACGTGCAATAGCTACCCTTTGCATCTGACCCCCACTCAATTGGCTTGGTAAGTGTGTCGCACGATCAGACAAACCTACATGATTTAATACTTCACGGGCTTTCTGTAAACGTCTACTTCGACTCTCTCCTCTAAATATTAATGGTATCTCTACATTTTCTAAAGCTTGTAAATATGGTTGTAGATAAAAAAACTGGAACACAAATCCTACCGTCTGATTACGAAATATGGATAGCTCATGATCATTTAGAAGACCTAAATTACAACCATCAACTATTACCTCACCTGCATCAGGTTTATCGAGACCACCGATCAAATTCAGCAGAGTACTTTTACCACTACCACTTGGTCCTACTAAAGCTACAATTTCACCCGCATAAATATCTAGATTTACATTTCGTAGCACGACGACTTCTTGATTGCCCCTACCATATTTTTTGTACACAGATTTTAACTCTATGATATTAGAAGAGTTATTTTGATGATGATTTACTGTATCGGAAAAACCTGATTTTATTGTATTATCAAAGTTAGACTGGCTGGATGGATCGGAATCAGATGAGAACATATATCCGATTATATTATAGTAATAATCATTTTTTCAAGACTCATTAATTCTGTATTAATTATAACTGCTAAATAACACTGTCGACTATCTATTTTATTTTTTATATGAATTTTTTTTTATAACTTTTAAAAGCAGGTAAAACAGAGCTAATTTAATAGGATTCAATATATTCAATTTTGGCTTCTCCGCTAGGATTCGAACCTAGACCTGGTGATTAACAGTCACCCACGCTACCATTACGCCACAGAGAAATAAAAAATCTCCCTCAATGATGAGGGAGATTTTATCTAAACCCAAATAATAATCCCCCTCACACCGAGGAATTCAGATTATTATTTGGATTTAGATTTAATAAAACCATCGGTTCATCACTTTTTAATATATTTATACCTGTGTTTCTATTTTACACCATTCTTGCAATATACTCAAGCATTGAACCGTAAAACAAGAAAATCAATAACTACAAGTATCAGAGTGATTGCAAAAATACAAAATACAAATGGAATGTAATCTCTTGGTGGAGATGGCGGGAATCGAACCCGCGTCCGAAAAGTTCTCAAACAAACATCTACAAGTTTAGTAGGTTTCATCTACGGCTTCCGTCTTAAAACCTACAAAATGACAGAAGCTTTTGTCCTTTAAGTTAGTCAAGATTGCCGGCCAACAATCTTGATGGCCAACTTTAAGTAAATAATACATAGTAAGCTACGTTGGCCAGCTCACTCACTACTCTACCCGAACAATTACTCTTCGTAATGTTCGGAAGTTAGGCAGCTAATGCAGCGGGGTATTGCTGCATGTTTCGTACGTTAGCTACATACTTGATTGTACTAACTATAGTCTTGCCTAACCTGGTTAGTTGATTTCCTGCACTTTTTGATGAGCGATATTCTAGTACGTGTCATCGCCAAACACGACTTGCAGTTTGTTCAAGAACATCCCGTCAAGTCCAATACATCCCCGTATTGTGCTAAGTATAGCATACTTTACTGAGTCTTAGTCAAGTATATGATACTTGACTAAGTTAACTAGAAAACACTTTTCCCTATCTCGTATAAAACGTACTTCATTCGTTCACGCATGCAAAAATCATATGATCATATTTATATTCATCAAGTCTTGAATATTAAAAACTAAAAATACTTATTACAAAAACATAAAACCATATTTTAATCCTATAGAGCAAAATAGCTGCAACTTTTTATATCGTTTTCCACATTATACATAAGTAATCAATACGAAGAGTTATATATTGATATATTAACATTTTTAAAAAAACTACTCTTTATAGGACTTGACATGAGTCGTATATGGGATATAATCATCACGTAATATAGGATTAGAAAACTATCCGGACACAAGACCCCCAAGTCTGGTTCGGTAAAAGAAGCCTACTGGACTTCGGGGTGTTGGGTTCGAGTCTGACCCAGAAAAATCGATTCAAATGTTGGAATCTCATAAATGGGAATTCGGCATTGGGGTCGGTTGGGGCAGTACCGATCCCTTTTTTTATTTTAATAAGTAAAGACTAGTAACAACTGTTCTACTTTACCCACATGTAATCGTATCCTGAAAAGTCTGATTAGGCAGACCAAAGCTAACAAACCCTTCGTAAGAAAAATTAATTAAAATATTAATTATTGTCTTACGCTAATACAAAAGATAATATGATATGCTTAGTTTTTGTGGTTAAAGCGTAAGTCCAATATACATACTGTATTTTAATGGCAAAACTAATAATATGTTTATAAAGCCTCAAATGAATTCAAATTACAGTATTTTAAACTTCTGTACATGATTCACCTACAACTATCTATTAACTATCTATTGATATTGATGATATAATGATATGCAAGTGAGACTTCTTCGTCGATGGAAAGGGATAAACCTAGCACCAATCCCAGTAATTCAGATCCTTTCCAACAACTATTACATGCCATCTATGCAGACTTACACAATAAGAATCCGAACCACTCAGAGCACACCTCACAAGACACAAAAGACATAATAAAGCAAACTCCAACAGCTGCCTTTAAAAGACTGATTGCAATAGGAGCTATAGGAGGTATTTCACCTATGCCAAATCCGAATGAGCATCATTTTATCCAAAAGCCACAAAGCCAAGCTACCACTCATCGCGAAGCTACCACTCATCCAGCACAAACAAATTACAGAACTAATCGAGAATCATTAGAACGCGAATTTTTGATAACATTATGCCACACATATCAAATTGACGAAGGTACAGAACGAAATATCGTGCAACTTATCAATCAATTAACGATGCGCATCATTCAAGATCTGATGATAATACTATGCTTCCAGCCTGACGGAAGACTGACATCTTTTGCAGAACATCTTATTTGGCAATCAAAATTATCGTATATAACAGAAGACAATATATACCAAACAATTACAGGAAATATTGCCGGTGTATACCCCTTTAGGAATTCGAACATTCTTTTACATATCCTAAGTAAACATAAAATTTTTCCACTCCTGCCGAATAACATGACAACCCGGTACTATGACAATAACATGCAAAATCACACCCTGGAGATTACAGCAAATATCAATAATCTACCGAAGTTTATCTTACTACCTTTTTTAGTAATCATAGACCCTCTTCACAGACGAGTCACGATTAGAGACCACAAAAATAATATTCTAGGTTATGATACGTTAGGTAATTTACGTATTCTTGACACAGATGATAATGCCTCTCAAGACACTATTGTTACATTATTACATCCATATGCAAATATCATCCCATATCCAGTTGATTGGCATCAAAGTATTCAATCGATAGGAACAAACAACACATATAGGCATCAAGAAAATTTGCAAGGGACACTAGTACTGTTCACTACGCAATAAATCAAAAAAATACGATAATTAAATAACTACACTAAATACCTATACAACATGTCATTACTATCAATTTTGAAGTATCTGAATCCTGATTTATTTAATCCTTCAATAAAGGATTCATAATCTTCTCTATTCTGTAATTCGATTCCAACAAGTGCCGGTCCAAATTCTTTATTTGTTTTCTTGAGATATTCAAATCTTACTATATCAAAGTTTACTCCCACAGTATCTAAAAACAATTTTAATTGTCCTGGCTTTTGAGCAAACTCTATGATGAAATAATGCTTTAAACCTTCATAAACAAGACTTCTCTCCATGATTTCAGGATATCGAGATATATCATTATTTCCGCCACTGATTACACACACGACATTTTTACCTTGTATATCACTTCCTACCGAATCTAAAGCAGCAACGGCCAATGCCCCAGCAGGCTCAGCAATTATCCCTTCTTCTTGGTACAATTCTATCATCGAAGTACATACTTTACCTTCAGGCACAGCAAGGACTTTATCTACTTTTTCTTTGATAATATTAAACGTGACATTACCTATTTTTTTAACGGCAGCGCCGTCAATAAATGTATCGATACTAGTCAATTCTACCGGATGACCTTCCTTGAGAGCTTCTACAGCTTTTGGAGCGCCCGCAGGATCTACACCAAAAATCTGAATATCCGGAATGATAGATTTAGCATAGGTAGAAATGCCCGAGATCAACCCTCCTCCGCCTATCGGAGTAATTATAATATCGGTATCATGTAAATCCTCCAAAATTTCAATGCCTACACTTCCTTGGCCAGCAATAGTCCTTTCATCATCGAACGGGTGTACATAAACTAAACCTTCATCTTCAGCTCTTTTCTTGGAAGCTTGAAATGCCTCATCAAAAGTTCTGCCTACTAATTCGATTTGTACATATTGTCCTCCAAACTTTTTGACTTTATTAATCTTTTGGACAGGAGTAACCTCCGGCATGTAGACAATCCCCCGTATCCCTAAAGAGGCACAAGCATAAGCAAAACCTTGAGCATGATTTCCTGCACTAGCACAAATAACTCCCCTACTTTTTTCTTCTTCTGAAAGTGAACTTATTAAATTATAGGCTCCACGAATTTTATACGAACGTACAGTTTGTAAATCCTCCCTTTTAAGATAGACCTTGGCTTTATATTTATTCGATAATCTTGCTGAATATTGCAATGGTGTACGATTTACTACATGTTTTATGTTTTGATAGGCTTTTTGAATCGTCTCCGCAGTCAACATAAGAATTTATTTATAAGCAATACATGCAATTTCTATTTTTGCATTTTTTGGTAGGCTCGCAACTACCACAGTAAATCTTGCCGGTTTTACACCTTTGTCAAAATATTGTGCATACACTTCATTAAATAAAGCAAAATCATCTATATCAACCAAAAAAACCTGCATTTGTAATACTTTATCAAGTGATGAACCGGCAGCTTCTAAAATATTTCGTATATTTGTAATTACTTGCTGAGTTTGCACTTTTATATCATCACTTATAAGATTACCTGTCTTATAATCGATACCAATCTGCCCAGAACAAAAAATCAGATTATTGTACTCTACAGCTTGTGAATATGGTCCTATTGCTTGAGGCGCGAACTGAGTATGAATTTCCTTTGTCATAAATAGACTTTACTACTTTAGTCATTTTTTGACAATTCTGTAAAATGTAACACTAACAAAGTACCAAGCTAGTTTGAATAAAAAGCTATATTTTGGTACACTTACTTTAGTGGTGCGATTGAAATAAGCCAGAGTAGCTCAGTCGGTAGAGCAGCGGTTTTGTAAACCGCGGGTCGTGGGTTCAAGTCCCACCTTTGGCTCCACTACAAAAATTTTTATGTTTTTCCCTATCTATTTCTTTTGTGTATTAGATTAAGACACAACATATCACGACTATCAGACTAATCTGAAGTTTTTGAAATTTTGATAACATCCGTACAAAAATTTTGTATCAATACTTTTCGCCGGTAAATCCAATTGAGAAAGAGTATTTTCGGAAATATAGAATAATCATAGGCTAATGATATAAAGTGTTTTAGTAACAATCTTTATCTAGATACTGTATAATAAATTTAAATACATCTCTTAGTTCTTAGTAAATACGTAGGCTTACTTATACTCCCAATGCATGAACAATATTGACAAATCAAAAATACGACATAGCTAATCGATTATACCGGCAAAATTTTTATTCGGATACATACTTCTAATCACTTTAATTAGCTGAATTCCCATAAGTGACCAATATTCTGTCGAATAGCTGAAGACAAGTTTATTATGAATCCCTTAACAGGAGGGATCCTTTATGTTAGAAAAATTAAAAGTATGAAAAAGTATGAATATGTTTATTTAAACAAAATAACTTACATTATAAAAAATACTAACAAACATATGAATTTAAAGTACAAATAATAAAGCTTATATTCTTTAGTTTTGCTAGTCTTCCGGAAAGATTAGTACTAAAATGTAGAATTTTATTTAATTTATAACATAGATCAATGATTGAAACATGTGATCACAGATCCCAAAATAAACAACGAAAAATCAGAACTTTAAAACACCGACACCAAAAACAGGCACAAGATATTTCTTACATTTTATAAAATACTATTAATAGGCTGCAGTTTATATTCAGCTTACATCTCTATATTTAATTTTTAGGAAAAAACTTGTTAATCGATTTACAGCCCTAAAAATTCTATATTAGAATATCGTAGTGTAGATATACTTAAGCCATCCAAACGATCCCAGACAATATTGAATTATACAAGCTTATTATTTATATAATTATATCAACCCTAAACGTAACTAGGACGACCTTCTACAGACAAATAACCTAATTATAAGGATAAGCGGACTACCTAATCAGGTTTATACACGAAAGTCAATGCCCTATTTAGAACCTCTTCACGTTTCGAGGGATCACCGTACTCGTCTAGATCAGAAGGTTTATCAGTATATTTAAACTCAATACGACCATCAGGGTAAACAACAGTATCACCTACGAATATAAATATTTCCCTTCCGACCATGTCTTGACTTAATATGGTCTCTATACTGCCATCATCAAGATTAACTTTTAGAACTGATTGCGAATATGCGGGCGGTGAAAACGAATCTCCATGAATAATAAGATAATTTCTCCCCCTATAAACCGCTGAACCAAAAGTCCTGACGAGTTCGACATTACTACCGTTAATCCTGTACAGACTAGGACCAATGAAACCTCTACCTAGGCCATTAGCATCTGAAGCTGTGATAAAATAATTATCACCAAACTCAATAATACCCTCGAAGGAAATAAGTTTACGGCCATCATATATTTTGTACGTTTTGCCATTGATCAATGATAGCCGGTCACCTCGGCCCATGGATCATTCTCTTGACGCTGACAATCTATAGGATTTTTATCTAGTATTGTATAAGCTAAATCATTTTTCTTATTCACGGCAATATAAGCTATAAAATTCTCGCGTTGTGGAGCAGTATATACAACACTAACATTCTTATTTGTGTCCATCATTTTTACTTTATTAGGTTCATCTGTATCAACAAAGTATAATCGCATACCATCCATACTAACCACAGGATGTGCAGGCAACCTACGTGGACAGGTATCGGAATTATTTCCCCAATCAAGAAAATCGTACAAACGATCCATGACTAACTCACCACCTAACCTATACTCTAACTTAGAGGACTCTTTATTGAAATGAATATTAAATTTACCAGGAACTGGAGTCACATCCTTAGGCAAAAACTCTGACATATATGAAACGTAATATGGTGGCAGTACAGAATAATCCATACCTACTGATGAACTAGAATTATTTGTACTAGAATTATTTGTATCGACGGTATTTTGATTAATACTGTTTGAAGGTACATCTGAAATTACCAGAACCAGAATATGCTAAATATACTAGTACAATAGCCACAACAAATAATACTCCTAAGGTAATAGCTAGAAATTTCTTATTCTGAAGTATACTCGAGTAATCTGAATCAACAGTATTTAGATTAGTAGCTTCGCTATTACTGGATTGATTTAATTCTTTTTCATTTGACTGTTTTATTATATAAATTACATACATGCTGTCAATGTAAAGACAGAAAACATCAAAAAATATAAGATCTCCGTTTTTTGTTAACTATTGATTAGAAGTACTGCAATTTTTT
>VSSL01000660.1_pt1 | contig 10488 bp, 14 predicted proteins | sample 4557531 | NCBI WGS metagenome assembly VSSL01 (sample SAMN10986726, study PRJNA523729) | hot springs metagenome | isolation source: hot springs | place: India:Timba, Gujarat | collected 2018-05-31 | reverse complement strand
TGAATATGTCAGCAATTCGACTAAATATCCCCATATCGTTGCTCCTTTTAAAAACAATGATTTAACATTATCGTTTTTATTATTACTACAAATATAAAAATTTTTATTTTAGAAATTGTTTAACAAGGTTATATTATGAAAATCGACCTAAAAGAAGCAATGGAAATGTTTCAAAAAATGCAAGCCGAGTTTGAAAAGTTAAAAAAGGAATCGGAAACCAAAATATTCGAAGGTCAGAGCGGTGCTGGTATGGTCATCGCCAAAGTAAATGGCAATCTTGAAGTTGTTTCGCTTTCGATTTCAGAACAGGCTCTATCGCTCGGCGATAAATCCCTTCTTGAAGATTTAATTATTGGTGCAATAAATCAAGCAATTGAGAGAGCCAAAGAAGAATCAAGCTCATTATTTCAAAAATTCATTGGTCCTTTTGCTTCATCAACTGGGTTTAACTTTAATATTTAGTAGAAATGAAATTCACAAGTCCAACTATTGAACAGATGATTGAAATTCTGTCGGCTTTGCCCACGATTGGTAAAAAATCGGCTCTTCGATTGACTTTATTTCTACTTCGGCAACCAGATGAATTTGTTCAAAAATTCGCAGAGACACTTTTGAAACTCAAAGAAAATGTAAAGTTTTGCAGTATTTGCTTTAATTTTACTGAAACCGACCCCTGCCCTATTTGCAGTGATGACGGTAGACAAAAAGATTTGATTTGCGTGGTTGAAAATCCCGACGATGTTCTTGCAATCGAGAAAACCAACCAGTACAAAGGTGTTTACCACGTACTCCATGGTACGATAAATCATTTAAATGGAATTTCAATCTCTAAACTTAAAATAAACGAACTTGTCGAAAGAGCCAAAAAAGCCAAAGAAATAATTTTTGCACTTAATCCCAGCGTCGAAAGTGAAGTTACTACTCACTACATCGTGAACTTACTCAAGGACTTTCCTGTAAAGCTAACCCGCATTGCACGAGGCTTGCCAGTTGGAATCGAAATTCAGTACGCTGACGACGCCACATTATTAAACGCAATTGAAAACAGAACAGAAATCAAATGAAACGAATTTTTACATCTTTTTTAATTGTTTTACTTACGTCACTATGTTCTTGTAACCTTTTTCAAACAAGAACACCAGAGGAACCTAATGAGAACAGTTCGAATTTTCCACCAGCAACAACTCCACAAACATTGGTCGACAATTTCACAAAATCGATAAATCAAAAAAATATTGCCATATATCAGAACTGTTTGATTCAAAATATTTCACTATTCAAGTTTTATCCCAGTGCCGACGCTTTTTCAATATATTCCAACATTTTCCAAAATTGGAATCTTAATTCTGAAATTACATTTGCACGAAATCTTTTTAGCAAATTTTCAAATGAAGAAAGCCCAGAATTTATTGTTAATAATCCCTCTTTCTCTTCGTATTCAACAGACTCAACTGTTTTCGTTGCTGATTATGAATTGGTAATAAATTCCAAGGACAATTCAATAAACAACTCGTATCAAGGAACTATGCAATTGGTTTTGGTCCTTGATAATTCTGGATTATGGAAAATTGTCAAATGGTTTGATTTTAGAAAACAAACCGAAAGTTTTCAAACTATAAGTTTTTTAAAAGCAAAACTAAACTCTTAAATGACTTGTAATATTAAAAAGTTATTACTTTTTTCAATTCTAACTTTGTTTTTGGTTTCTTGTTTGAATCCATTTGCGCCCAAACTTGTCGAGACAAGCCGCCCCGAATCAATTTTAACCGACCAAAAAAGTCCCGAAGGTGTTTTTCAAAACTTTCGATACGCATACAATTTCAAAGATACTGTTGTGTATAGTAAGCTGCTCGCAGACGAGTTTGTATTTGTTTACAGAAATTACGACATCGGGGTCGACAGAAGTTGGGGTAAATCAGAAGACGTGAAAGCCACCTACGGTCTATTCCAAGCAGTTAACTACATTGAATTAATCTGGAACGACACATATATTGCAATAGGAGATTCCCTTGAAAAAAAACATACAAGAGGTTTCTCTTTGACAATCGTTTTTTTCAACCAATGACGTTGTCCGTTTACAAGGCAAAGGGAATTTCAAGTTGAAATTCAACCCAATTGATTCTATTTGGCAAATAACCTACTGGCGAGATGATACTTACTTTTAACTACTCCTCGAATGCTTCAAACTTTTTTCTAAGTCGTTTAATAACTGATGAGTGTATCTGAGATACTCGGCTTTCTGAAAGACCTAAAATCTGACCTATTTCCTTAAATTTTAGGTTTTCGTAATAATGTAATGTTACTATCAATCTATCTCTCTCGGGTAGCATAAGCAAAAAATCATAAATTAGTTGCACTTTTTCGTTTTCCACCATTTCGTCGAGGGCTGTTTTCTCGTCTTCCGAAGCAAGGTTTTCAAGAAAATCGATTTCTTGCCCATCATCTTCAATTTCAATGATTTCTGTAAAATAAAATGATTCTTTGGAGGCTTGATACGCAAGAATATAACTTTTGAATTCGCTTTCGGACAAATTTAAATTCTTGGCAAGTTCATCAAAGTTGGTTTTCCCGCCTTGGACAAAAGATTTATCCATCGATTCAATTACTTCCTTTGCCCGCTTCCTTGCCCCACGAGATAGCCAATCAATTCTTCGTAACTCATCGATTATTGCTCCTTTAATTCTTGGATAAGCATAAGTTTCGAATTTAACACTCTGGTTTGGATCAAATTTTTCTATTGCGTCCACAAGCCCCAGAATCCCTATATTAATTAAATCTTGCTTCGTTAGGATTGAACTTTCTGGTAGTTTGAATTTATTTAAAATAGATTTAACCAAAGAAATATATTTAAGGACTAAATTCATTGCGTAATTTTAAATCTTGCGTTTCTTTGTATTTTAACCAGGTTTGTCTTAAATTTTCTGATGTTTGCATTTTTTAAATTTCTTTTAACTCCCATCGTAATTAAAGCAAGTTATTCTGTATTTGTTCGGGGTATCTCATTTTCATTTCCAATACTTTCACGCAATTTTCGAAGTTCCTCTTCCCTTTTCTCTTGGGCTTGTTTCAAAAGCAATTCTCTTTCCAATTTACCTTCCAAGGCGGCACGTTCTCTTTCTCTTGCCAATTCTTCCTCGTAGCGACGTTTTTCTTCTGCTTCCTTTTGACGAATTTTAGCAAGAACAAAAAACCACAAAAGCAAAAGCAAGCCAAGTCCAAAGTAAACAAGAACAAAAAGCAAAAACCCTTTTAATAAAGAAGCCAAAATTGTATTCCCTTCCCCAAAATGATTGTAAATGCAGTAAACTATTCCAGAGACAGAACCAATAAAAAACAATGATTTGAAAGGGAACGAGACAATTCTATCTATCTTTTTCTTTTCTGCCTTCAATCTCTTTTTTAATCTTGCTTCTTGTTCTTTTTTGACTTTTTCCCGTTCTTTAAGTTCTTTTTTACGATCTTTTGAATCTTCGACCTTTGTTTTAGCCATGCTCAAACTCCTATATAATGCAAATATAAAAACATCATATCAAAATATTTTCGTTTAATTTCATATTCACTATTCTTTCTGCCAATTGATTGACGCTTTCCAAAAATTCTTTATTCTTTTCGTTTTTTAAAAAATCCCCAAGATTGAAAATAAATTTCTTCAAATCCTTTGAATATGGAATAATACCAAAGTTCGAGAATTTAATATTTAAAAAAATTAGATGTCGCTTGGTTGAATATATTAACAATTTCCATTCCGTCTTCCAAGTCAACAACGTTATTTACGACTGTTGCTATGTTTCGAATTCCAAAATATTTGAAAAGGATTTTAGTTAAACCATAGGCATCTAAAATTGAAGTAGGATCATCGGAAAGAAAATTTAATGTAATGTTAGAAATTTTGCTAAAATTTGAAACAATCTTGCTAAAACCAGAATGACAGTCTACCAGCACAATATCGAAATCATTTTCATCTAGTAATTTATTGAATTTTGAAAGCAAAACATCGCTTATATCAACATCAATATCGAAACGATTTGAACCACCAACCAAAAAAATTTGATTCGTAACCTTCGTAAGTGCTTTATGCGGTGAAATGTTGTTTGTGATTATTTCCATTAGGGTAATGTTTGGTTCAACTCCGTTAAGGATATGTTGAAGTGGGGAATAAATATCATTATCCCAAATCAAAACTGAGGAAAATTTTTTTACTAACAGATTTGCCACAAGAGAAAGAATTGTACTTTTTCCAATTGAACCTTTGCCAGAAACAAATGAGATAACTAACGTATTTTTAATAGAATTCATTTTAATCAAAATAATTAAACATATAGTTTGTTAAAAATGATGCGGTTGCTGGTTCAATCGAATTTGGAATATCGATACCAGTGCTTACATATAACAAAGGCATTTCAACTGACACTTTAAGCAAGGGTTCGTAAATATGCCCAATAGAAATAGTTTCATCCAATTTAGTTAACATCAACAAATTGGGCTTCGACTTGTTAAATGCATTTAAATTCAAAGAAAAATTGATTTTATCTTGGGTTGCAGACAATACCAAGACAATACCCGTCCAGTTAATCGAAGAGGAAATTTGTTCTATCTCAGCAAGGAAATTTTCATCTCTTGGGCTTCCCCCACTTGTGTCTACAAGAATGAAGTCATAATTTTTCAAAAGACTTATCTGCTCTTTCATTTCTTCTATCGAATTTGCAAAAGTGCAGTAAATATTTGAAATTGCAGAAAGCATTTGGGTTTGCTCCCATCCACCAATTTTTCTCGTATCCATTGAGATTACCGCAACCTTGGCGTTTAGTAATATTTTGTAAAGCAATCCCAATTTGATAATATTGAGAGTCTTACCAGTACCAGTTGGACCTACAAAAAGTATAAGATTTTGACCTTCCTTCTTTGGAAATTCGCTTACATAATTAAGTTTTTCAGCCAAAATGCTTTTGGCTTCGTTTCGCAATTCTTCAAAACTATCGAATTTCTTCACCTTGAAATGCTGGACAAAGGAAAGAGCAAAATCTTGCGAGTAACCATTTTTGACCATCAATTTTGCCAACTCTGCAAGTTCATTTGGTAAGTTGCTAATAAATCTGAATGAAATTTTATCAGAAAGTTCCAATAGAAAATTTTTTATATATGATAACTCCTTGTAAATATTTGATGCAAATTCAAGAGATTCTGATTTTGTTAGTCTTTCGTTAATATTAGGCTGTAAGTTATTTTGCAAAATCGAACTGTCTTGGTCTTCTGTATCAATTGCAACAACAAGTTCAACCACCTCCTCATTTTCTGGTGGTATGGGCGGAATGACCCGAGTAGATAAAATAACTGCTTCGGGTCCAAGTTCGGAAAGAATTCGCTCTTTCCCCTCTTGAACGGTTTTCGATCGAAACTTTTTTATTTTCATAACTCAACCAATGTATAGTTACAACAATGAAATTTTTATGCCAAAAGATGATTTTAACAAATGAAATTTAAAAAAATATTATTTCATAATTTTGCTTTTTTTGCAATTACAATGGAAATTTTTTTCGAACCGAAAGTTTTTGAAAACAAAAAAAGAAAACCCGAGGAATTTGCCGAAATCGCAAAGGAACTACGTCGGGACGTGATTAAAAGTCTTTTGCTTGCTAAGTCTGGTCATTCTGGTGGTTCCCTGGGTACTGCTGATATTTTTGCTGTTTTATTTTTTGGTGGTTTCCTTAGGTACAAACCCGAAAACCCAAAATGGGAAAAGCGAGACAGATTTGTTCTCAGCGCTGGTCACATTTGTCCAATATTGTACGCTACCCTTGCTCGGGCTGGTTTCTTTCCTGTGGCAGAACTTGCAACACTTAGAAAACTGGGCTCCCGTCTACAAGGTCATCCTGCGCTGGATACTGAACTTCCTGGTATTGAAACCTCTGCTGGTTCTCTTGGACAAGGTATTTCAATTGCAGTTGGTATGGCTTTAAGCGATAAATATTTAGACAAAAACGATCGTAGGGTTTTTGCTTTAACGGGGGACGGGGAACTACAGGAAGGTTCCACTTGGGAAGCTGCTATGGCTGCTGGTAATTACAAACTGGACAATTTATGTTGGATTGTGGATAACAATGATTGCCAGATTGATGGAAGAGTTCGTGAAGTGATGAGTATCTATCCAATTGACAAAAAATTTGAAGCGTTTAATTTCGATGTAATAACAATTGATGGACACAATTACAACGAAATTATAAACGCATTTGAAAAATTTATCAATAATCATAATAATCAGATAGGAAAACCAACGGTAATTATTGCAAAAACAAAGATGGGTTTTCCGATCTCATTTATGACTGACAATTATGAATGGCACGGAATTCCTCCAAATGAGGAACAAGCATTGCGTGCTTTAGCGGAGTTACAATGAGAAGTTTGACTTTGAAACTATTATTGTTATGTTTTATTCTTGTTTCTTGTTCGAAGAAGGAAACTTCGAACGAACAAATTTCTTCAAATTTTGATACAACTAATAAGAAGAATGAACTTTTTTCTTTTGGAGTAGATACAGTCTCGCAATTAAGCCCTAGCAAACCTTTTACTTCTGAACAACTTGCCAGGATCTTCCCAGTTAAAATTTTAGATTTCAATTTAGACAAAGTCAACAAAGGCACAATAAACTACTCGGGAAATGTTATAAACTCTGCCTCTGCAGAATACCATTCCCCTAATGGATTAATTGTTGTATACATATATGATTACACCAAATTCGAAAATCTACCCTACCACCTAAGAAGTATTTTTGAACTTACCCCAAAAGATGAAATTTTCAGTTTCGAAAATGGTTTTGGAAGGTTTTCATCTGATAATCTCTCCCCAGCACAAGGTTTGGATTGCATATATTTAAAAAGATTTCATATAAAAATTGAAGGGGTTAACTTCCCCAATTTTAACGAATCAGCGTTGGATATTCTAAATCATCTAAATCTAGGTTTGCTTTCAAAGGTACAAGGGAAAATTAATAATGGAAAATTTTAAACTTTTAGGAAAAAAGGCTACTCGTTTTGGCTTTGCCGAGGCACTTGTTGAACTTGGTGAAAAATATCCAAACGTAGTTGTACTTGGTGCAGACGTTACTGGCTCTGTCCTTACATCTTTCTTTAGGGATAAATTTCCAGATAGATTTTTTTCAATTGGTGTAGCGGAACAAAACGCTACTACAATCGCAGTGGGTTTGGCACTTTCTGGAAAAATACCATTTTTCGCAACATACAGCGCTTTCTCTGCTTTTAGAAATGCCGACCAACTTCGTATTTCTGTTTGCTATAACAATGCGAATGTAAAAATTGGTGGTGGGCATTCAGGAATCACCGTTGGTCCCGACGGTGCAACACACCAAGCCCTTGAAGAACTTTCTTTGCTGCGAACCTTGCCAAATATGACTCTGGTCGTACCTTGCGATTATATAGAAACAAGAAAAGCAACTCTCGCCGTTGCCGAGTTCTTTGGTCCTGCTTTCGTTCGCTTTGGTAGAGCCCCAGTACCGTGGTTCACAACCGAGGAAACATCTTTTAAAATTGGCAAAGCCGAAATTTTCCGAGAAGGCAAAGACGTAGCAATTGTTGCTTGTGGCTTAATGGTTTGGGAAGCCCTTGTCGCTGCCGAGGAACTTTGGAAACGTAGAGGTATCTCTGCGATGGTAATTAACAATCACACGCTCAAACCAATCGATGTGAAAACCTTGGTTGATGCTGCCAAATTGTGCGGAGCAGTTGTTACTGCCGAGGAACACCAAGTCCACGGTGGTTTGGGTGGAGCAGTTGCAGAAGTTCTTGCAAAGAACTATCCTGTTCCAATGGAATTCGTTGGTATGCCCGACACATTTGGAGTAAGTGGCGAACCCGAGGAACTTTTAGTTAAATTTGGAATGACTTGGAGAGAAATCTATTCCTCTGCTCTTAAAGTAATCGAGCGAAGAGATAATAAGATTGGTTCCAATCACGTATACAGAAAAGTTAAAGATATTGCTCCATTATCCAACGATATTCTTTAAGTTTTGATTTATTAAAAATTCCTAAATTTATGATTGTGATAATTTTATTTTTCCTATTTTTATTAGGAGAAGTTATGAATGCACAAGATGCTCCCTCCGAAAAAGATATTTCATATAGGCCTGCAACAGTAGCGGGTTCGTTTTATCCTGCGAATTCAGATACTCTTAAAAAAGATTTAGCTGAATACCTTGAACTGGATAAACCTCGTATTATACCACCGGAAGAAAAAAATCATTGGAATTGTTTCACCTCACGCAGGTTATGTTTATAGTGGTTTTGTTGCTGGGAAAGCATATCGAGAACTTTATGGTAGAAATTATAAAACTGCAATAATTATTGCACCCTCCCACCACATCTATTTTCCCTATGCATCAGTTTTCTCTGGAGATGCATATGTAACTCCTCTTGGTAATGCCTTGGTGGACAAAGAACTTGCCACCAAACTTTCCCAACAGAATACTTATGTTAAATTAAGCAAGGATGGACACTCCTGGGGAAAAGGTGCACCAGAGCACTCTTTAGAAGTTCAAATTCCCTTTTTGCAATTCGTACTTCCTGAAATTAAAATTGTACCAATTGTAATGGGTAGCCAAGACCCTCAAATAATTCACTCGCTTTCCGTCGCAATTTATAGAACATTGAAAGAATTGAATAGAACAGATGATGTTATATTAGTTGCAAGCTCAGACCTTTCGCATTATCATAGTTACGAAACAGCATACGAAATCGATTCGAAATTTGTATCCACTTTTGAAAGATACGACTACTATAAACTTACAGCCTTGCTGAACAATAGAGATATTGAAGCCTGCGGTGGCGGTCCCATCTCGGTCGTAATGACTGTTACAGAAGCACTTGGTGCTAATAAACCCGTTAAACTTCTTTACGCAACAAGTGGCGACACTCCATATATAACCCCTATAAAAGAAAGAGTCGTTGGCTATTTTGCTGGTGCTCTTGTATATGATAGCAAATATCAACCCAAACTATTACCTGAACTTTCCAATGCTGAAAAAGGTGAATTACTTAATGTTGTCAAAAATATCGTAGAGGCAACCGCAAGCGGAGTTAAGTACTCCTTGCCAGAAGAACTGCTAAACATACCTTCGTTTCTGCAAGAGTTTACTGCTTTCGTCACCATTAAAAAGAATGATGAGTTGCGTGCTTGTATGGGACACATCTTCCCTACTAAACCACTTATTCTTGAATTGAACGAAGTTGCCAAAACTTCTTCAACTAGCGATTGGAGATTTGGTCCAATTCGAAAAGATGAACTACCCTATCTATCCTATGAAATTACAATTCTCTCAAGATTTAAAAAAGTCTTCTCTTACGAACAGATTCAAGTTGGTAAACACGGTTTGTATTTACGATATAAGAACAACTCTGGTCTTTTACTTCCGCAAGTAGCCACTGAACGAAATTGGGATGTGAATACATTTCTGCAAAATCTTTGCTTAAAAGCGGGGGTTGCAAAAACTACCTTCCTTGACCCAGATGCAGAAATTTATTCTTTCGAGGCTTTGATTATTCCTTAATATGATTTTAAAATTAATCAACTCTGCCTTTTTCCCTTTTGTCTCAATCAAAAATTTCCTCTACGACAAAGGACTGTTAAGACAAGTTAAATCAAAGTTTTTAGTCGTCAGTGTTGGAAATATTTCATTTGGTGGAACTGGAAAAACAACTTTTATCATTCACCTTTCTAAAAAACTTCTCGAAAGAAACATTCGTCCTCTTGTACTTTCAAAAGGATACAGAAGGAAATCCGATGAAACTATAATCTTTCCTCACGAAGGTGTTGAACCAAATGTTGAAAGCATTGGGGACGAAATGTTTTTAATATATTCAAAACTGGATATACCATTTGCCGTTTCCAACCGTAAATACGAAGCAATTGAAAAGATTGACAATAATTTTAATCCCGACGTGATTTTGATTGACGATGGCTTTCAACACAGAAAACTATACCGTGATATTGATATTGTTCTGATTGATAACGCAACACCCAACACCATTCTCCGCGAACCAATTAAAAACATTGACAGAGCAGATGTTGTTCTTATTGAAGAAAACACAAATATTGATTTGGGACGGTACAAAGGCAATTTTGAACTTTTCACATTTAGAAGATTCATCAAAAAATTCTACGGTATTTCAAAGAAAATTTTAAACATTGAAAATTTATCCGAGGGAAAAGTTGTTCTTTGTCAGTGGAATCGGAAATAACAAAGGTTTTTTAAACAGTATGAAGAAGTATTTCAAAAACATTGTGTCGCATTTGGAATTCAAAGACCATCATTACTATACATCTAATGACATTAACAAAAATTGTTTTAAAAAACCAAAAAAACTCAATGCTGATGTTATAGTAACAACAGAAAAAAGATTTTTGTTAAGTTAATTAGATTCAAAGAAAATTTTTTGAGTGCAACAATATAAAATTTAATAACAAGCGAAAGTGGATTTA
>VSSL01000658.1_pt1 | contig 10492 bp, 7 predicted proteins | sample 4557531 | NCBI WGS metagenome assembly VSSL01 (sample SAMN10986726, study PRJNA523729) | hot springs metagenome | isolation source: hot springs | place: India:Timba, Gujarat | collected 2018-05-31 | reverse complement strand
GGGGTGAGGGCCAGCAGCCCGCGCAGCGGGCTTCGTAAGCCTATCCGCCGGTGCGGCACCTCGTTGCCCTTACCCCCAACCCCTCCCCCGCTGGAGGAGGGACGATCCCTCAACCCTACACTCCTCTCCCGCCTCACGGGGGCGCAGCCCCTTCTGTCATTGCGAGGGGGCGCAGCCCCCGAAGCAATCTCCCGCTTTCACGCAGGCCAATGGCTGACAGGCATCTCTCCCGCTCTAGCAGGGGATTGCTTCGCCGCGCTACGCGCGGCTCGCAATGACAACCGGGAAGCGGCGGTGCGCTCGCCCCTCTCCCGCGCCAGTGGGAGAGGGGCTGGGGGTGAGGGTACACCGGCTCATCGCAACGCCATCAGCCACAGCTACACTCATGGGTTCTGAATTGGGCATCAGTTCTGCACGATCGTTGCTGCCGGTAAGACATATATCGTCTACTGCCTTCGCCCGCGAAAATAGCCGGCGCGAAAGGCAATCGCGGCCACAACCGCCACGAGGATCAAGACGATGAGGCATTCGACAATGCTAATGTTTGGCATACACTCATTGCGGGGATCAGCATATCATTTCGCGTAATGCCGAGAGGTAGTATCCACATACGGAGGATCGCGCTGCGCTCACCGTGACAACCTCTCATCAGCACGAAATGATATTCAGCGGCAGTTCCGCCTTGTTCCAGTATACCGTATTTGGCCTCGCTGCCGGTCGTGCTACAATAGCGCCGTTATGGAGCGACTCGTTGCCTTGCACAGCCGGTTACAACTCACCATTACCATCGTGATCGCGGTTGGCGTGCTCTGGGCCTTGGTGGTAGCATGGCGCAATCGTGGCGGGATGCATCCGCTGAGTGGCATGTTGCAACTGCTGATCATGGCGCAGGCGGCTATTGGTCTTCCCTTGCTGGGGCAGGCCGATCTCGCCCGCATGGCGTTACACCTCATCTACGGTGTGGTGGCGGTGGCGCTTATCCCGGCCACCTCGCTGGCGGTGCGTGACCGGCCCGTGCGTGTGGTTGGGTTGTCGTATGCCGCCATCTTGTTGATGCTCTTGATCGTGATGGCGCGGCTCTACGAGACCGGAGGATGAGGATTGTCCGCACGCTTCGATTTCATCATTGTTGGCAACACTGCTGCTGAGGCAGCGCTCGCTGCGCTCTTGGCCAACGACGGCCACGCAGTGCTGCTTACCGGCGCCGGCGGCTTGCAGCCGGTGGTGCGTTGCGGCAATACTTGGCACGATACCCTCCCGCCGCAGTGGGCCGGTGTGCGCGATGGGCCGTATGCGCAGATTGCGGCGCGTCTTGGGGTCTATCTGCCGGTGGCGCGGCGTGACCCGGCGTGGCGGTTGCATCTGGCGCAGCGGGTGATTGACGTACCTAGCGATCCGGGCCAGTGGCGCCGGCTCCGGCGCGCGCTCTTTCCGGCCCAAGCCGATGCCGCCAGCCGGTTTTGGCAAGCCCAAGAGACGGCGGCTGCTGCGGCGTTGCGCTTGGCCGAGCGGTTCGATCCGTTGGCCCAACTACAAGTGTTGCGCCAGCAACGACTGGAAGCCGGTGATATGTTGCGCCGCTACGGTATTGTCGATCCGGCGCTGCGTAACGTTGTGGATACGATCCTTGCGGCCAGCGGTTTGCCGGCGAGCGATCATTGTCCGTGGCCGGCTGGCAGCGTGGTGCTCCTGCCCCCTGCCGAAATCGTGGCCGGCGATGCCGCGACGCTCACCCGCCTCTTTACCGATGCCTTGATCCGTGCCGGCGGTGAATGGCGCCCGAAACAGCGGGCCGTAGCTCTGATTACTACGCCGATCCGGGTGGCGGGGGTGCGCTTAGCCGGTGGCGAAGAGGCGTTTGCTCGCGCTATCGTGCTTGGCCCGGCGGCGTGGCGTTTGGCCGCGCGCGCCGGTGTGCGTTCATCGCTCATCGCGACCGGCTACCTTGCCGTTGAACGCTCGTGTCTGCCCGCTGATACCCCCCTCTACCAGATTGTGGCCGGTTCCGCGCTGCCGGTGACGATCAGTCTCTCCCCGGCTATCGAAACAGATATGCACCGGCGGGTGACCGTCGCGATGCGCCTCTCTAGCGCTGAAGCCGCGCAGTTAATCCATGCCGCCCCGCATGAACGGTGCCAGCTCCGGCAGTCGTTCGGCGCGGTCTTGCAAGCCGCTGTTGCGACTGCGCTGCCAAGCCTAGCGAACGGGAAGCTGGCTGGGTTGACAACCGCTCTGCTCCGCGATCCAACCGTCCCGCCGGCCCGCCTGCCGGCAGCGCAAGCCGGTTTGTGGCTGTTGCGACCAGCGCCATGGCTGCCGCCGGGGTACGACAATGGCAGCAGCGTTGTGTCCCTCTACCGGCAATTGCGCGGATTGGTCGCTTGAAACATCGCCCGCTATAATATCCGGTATCATTGTTGGTGGCTGTCACTACCCATTCCTGCACCGTGAGGAACAGTTTATGGACGATGTGGTCATTGTGAGCGCAGCGCGCACGCCGATTGGCCGCTTTAACAGCGCCTACAGCGGTCTCGGCACCATTGATTTAGGCGCAGCCGCCGTGCGGGCTGCTGTGCAACGGGCCGGGATCGAACCGGCGATGGTCGATGAATGTATTATGGGGTGCGTTGTTACTGCCGGCTTGGGCCAATCGCCGGCCCGGCAAGCAGCGATCCGCGGCGGCTTGCCGGACTCGGTCGGCGGGTTGACGGTCAACAAGGTCTGCGGCAGCGGGCTGAAAGCTGTCATGGTTGGCACTGCCCTGATCAAAGCCGGTGAAGCCGACGTGCTGGTGGCCGGCGGTATGGAGCACATGAGCAGCGGCCCCTACCTGTTGCCGCAGGCGCGGCACGGCTACCGGCTGGGTCACGGCCAAGTGATCGATGCCGTGGTTCACGATGGGTTGTGGTGCGCATTTGAAAACCATCACATGGGTGCTGCCGCCGAATGGATTGCCCGCACCTTTCACGTCACCCGCGAACAGCAAGATGCTTACGCGCTGCAATCGCACCAGCGCGCGATCGCGGCCCAAGACCGCGGCGCTTTTGACGAGGAGATTGTGCCGGTGACGGTGCCGGGGCCGAAAGGGCAGGCTAACGTGGTGACGGTTGATGAAGGGCCGCGGCGCGATACGTCGCTAGCGGCGCTGGCCAAGCTCAAACCGGCCTTTGTCGCTGATGGCACCGTCACTGCCGGCAACGCTCCCGGCATTACCGATGGCGCGGCGGCGGTAGTGTTGATGAGCGCCAGCCGGGCCGCTCAATTGGGCTTGCAACCGCTGGCCCGGATCGGTGCGGCTGCGCAGGCGGCGGTCAAGCCGCTCGAAGTCTTCACCGCGCCGGCGTTTGCGATCGAACGGCTGATGAAACGGGCTGGGCGCACGCTCGACGATTACGATCTGTTTGAAATTAACGAGGCGTTTGCGGCCCAAGTCATCGCGAATCTTCGCGCGCTGGCCCTCGACGCCGACCGGGTGAATGTCCATGGCGGCGCGATTGCGCTCGGCCATCCGATCGGTGCGAGCGGCGCGCGGGTGTTGGTGACGCTAATCTCGGCCTTGCGCCAACGCGGCGGCAAGCGCGGCATTGCTGCGCTGTGCCTTGGGGGTGGTGAAGCCGTCGCGCTGGAAGTGGAAGTGTTCTAAACCCCACCGGAGCGACGTTGCCCGCCAACGTCGCTCCTTCCCCAGAGGACTGAACGCCGGTGTTGGGAGTCACAAGCGCTACGAGGAACGTGGGTAGTCCGCTCGCTGTAGATGGCAACCGTATGATCGTTGGGCGATGCCGGAAAGCCCGCTACTGCGCTCCCCTCTCCCGCGCCAGTTGAGGGGCGGACAGAACATCTGATTGAGTACAACGGTTGATCGCGGAGCGATGCCTCAACGTCCAGTGCGACACTCCCCTCTCCCACGCCAGTGGGAGAGGGGCTGGGGGTGAGGGCCAGCAACCCGCGCAGCGGGCTTCGCTACCAGATAACGGAATAGCCACCAAAAGGCACAAAACTCGCAAAAAGCTATTGGTTGGTTGTGGCTCTTCCACACTCCCCTCTCCCACGCCAGTGGGAGAGGGGCTAGGGGTGAAGGCCAACAACCCGCGCAGCGGGCTTCGTAACCCTAGCCCGGCCCTTCAGGGCCGGGTGCCGGATCAGATCGTCTGTCCGCCCTTAAACCCGCCACGGGGCACGCAGAGCGCGGGCGGCCCGCCCGCTATAGTTGCTCCGCAGCGGCACGGGTACAAGCAACCCTTCATCTCATGCCGCACTGCGCCGGCAGACGACCAACATCGTCAAATCATCCTCAGGCTGCTGGCGGCCAGTATATGCCATAACCGCTTGTTGAACGGCTTCGAGGCGGTTATTGTTGCCGCCTAATGACGGATCGAGCGTTGCCAGCAGCCGATCTTCGCCAAATAGTGTGCCGTTGGGCGCCCGCGCCTCGGTGACGCCATCGGTATAGGCGAAGAGCGTATCGCCTATTTCGAGCGTGGTTGTCTCGGTGGAAAAGTGCGCATTCCTGATCCAGCCGACGGCTGGCCCGGTTGTTAACAACATTTCAACCCCGCCATCGGTACGGATCAACACTGGCACTGGGTGGCCGGCATTCACATACCGCACGGTTCCGCTGGCCGGATCAATGATCGCGCAGAAAATGGTCGAGAAGGTACGGCTCGCGTGATGGTGGCGTGCAATATATTCATTGGTCATCGCCACCGCGCGCAGTGGATCGTCACCGTTCAGCACCGCTTGTTCAGCAAAGGCTCGCAAGAGCGATCGAGTTAACGCCATAAAGAGCGCCGCTCCTACGCCTTTATCACACACGTCACCAAGCAGACAAACCAGCCGTTGATCGGGCAAGAGAAAGGCGTCGTAAAAATCACCGGCCACTTCCCGCGCCGGTACAAACGCTGCCGCGATCTCCCAGCCGGCAATGTGCGGTAGCCGTTCCGGCAAGAAATCGGCTTGCATGCGCCGCCCCAGATCGAGTTCATAGCGGATCGCCATCAGATGCGCTTGCTCTTGGTCGCGCAACCGTTTTCGTTCCAGACAAGCATGTACCTTTGCGTGCAACAGGGTAGTGTTAATCGGCTTCGTGAGGTAATCTTCGGCGCCGGCATCGATACATCGCACCACATCGTCGATCTCATCAATCGCCGAAATCACGATGACCGGAATATGGCGCATCTGCGGATCGCGCTTGAGCTGATCCAGCACCGTAAACCCATCCATTTCGGGCATCATGAGATCAAGCAGGATGACATCGAAGGGTTGCTGCTGCGCATATTCCAATCCCTGCCGCCCGTGGATAGCTGTGACGACCGTGTGGCCGCGCCGGTCGAGTTGGCGTGCGAGCAGATATCGATTATGTTCACTGTCGTCAATGATCAGTATCCGGCCGGTGGGTTGGTCTGTCATAGGCGCTCGGTACGAAACCAGTTTCAGCATTTGCCAGCGATCATTGGTCATCCCGTTTTGTTAGTCAATAGCGCATCGCAACCGAACATGCGCCGCAGTATCGAGAGTGCGCCAATTCGCTGACCTTACTCTATACAGATGCCGGAATGAAGCTCTTGCGGGAAGCGAGAACCTTGGCTTCGATGAGATGCAGTCTGTGGCGCGCCACATGCTGTTGTTAAGCAGACATCGTAGTCATGACGTTTATAACTAAGAGGCTATCATACCATAGTCTATCCGCGGTGCTGTTATGCGCGAACCGTGGCTTGCTGGTAGGCTGCTTCGGCAATGGGGGCAAGGTTAGGCCACGCCAAGCGGTGTGCTGCTGCTCTTGCGGCGGCGCGTAATCGGAGGCGCGCCGTTTCGTCGGCCAACAATTCAAGCGTGGCGGCGGCCAGCGCCTGTGCATCGCCGGGTGGCACGAGGATGCCAGCGTCTGGGGCGAGGTAGTCGCGGGCCGTGCCGACATCGCTGGCCACGATCGGCAACCCGGCCGCGATCAGCTCGACCAGCTTGGCCATTCCGCGCGCGCGGTTGATCAGCGTGTCGCGAATCGGCGCCAACGCGACATCGGCGCTGGCGAGCAACCGTGGAATCGCCGCCGGTTCTTGCCAGCCGCGGTTGTCGATCATCGCCGTCCAACCTTGCGCCGTTGCTAGCGCTAAAAGCTGCTGCTCTTCGCCGCGCTCGCCTTTGCCGATCAGCAAGAGGCGTGCGTCGGGTCGGGCACGGTAAATCGTTGCTAGCGCCGCGGCTACTTCGGCCAGATCGAGTTCCCAGAAGCGGGTGTAGAGCACAATGGTGGGGTGAGGGGCTGGTTGCGGCGGCAACGGCTCAGTGGGTGGCGCGCCGTTGGGCAAATAAAAGACGCGCTGCGGGGGAATACCCATGGCCCAGACCAAGGTTTCGAGCGTATGCGAAACGACTGTGACTGCACCAGCACGGCGTGGCAGATCGCGCTCTTGCCACGCAAACAATGCCTTGGCCGGTGGTGGATATGGCAGGAGGTCGTTCCATCCACCCGGCCCTTCCCAATCGTCACAATCAACCACGAGCGGCACTCTGCCGCGGGCCAGCACTGCTAAGCCGCCGAAGCCTTTGGGTTTGAAAAGGTGGAGCACATCAGGCCGTAACCGGCGCGCGCTGCGCCAGAGGGCGGCGGTATGCCAGAGGGCCGCCGGCGGGCCGCCTAGAGGCGGCGTGGGGGTATGAGTCACCGTTACCCCGCCGTAGTCGCGGGTCGTGCCGCCATCAGCCGGATTATGCACCGGCGGCGCCACAATCGTAACAGTGTGGCCGCGCCGGTGCAATGCCTGCGCCAATGGCAACATCCGGGCCAGTAGAGTGCCCTTCGGTTTGATGCCGAAGGGCGCGATCATCACAATGCGCATCAGCGGCCAGCTCGGATAATCTCCATCATCTCTTCCACCCGCGTCACCTTCACCCGTGGCCGGCCCTGCGCCGCTCCCTGCGCCGTTTCATACTCGTTCAGCCGTTGCCAATCGGCAAAGGTGACAAAATCAATCCCGCGTTCGCGCAACAGGTTGGCAATGTCGCCGGCAGGCGGCGTGTTCGGCAGGTTGGGCAAATCTGCCAGCATGCTGTTGACCGTGGCAACCGCGTCGGGTTTGTTGGTTCCAATCACCCCTGACGGGCCGCGCTTGATCCAGCCGACCACGTACTCGCCGAGGATCGGCTCGCCATTTGGCCCATTCAGCACCCGGCCATCGCGATTAGGAATGGTGCCGCTCGCTTCATCAAACGGCACATCGGGCAATGGCTCGCCACGATACCCGACCGAACGCAGAATCATCCCGCAGCTCAACTCCTCGGTCACGCCGGTGCCACGCGGGCGCAAGCTGCCATCGGCGGCCTGCACCAGCCGGTTGCGCTCGATCGTCACACCGGTCACCCGGCCATCAACCCCGTGAATCGCAATCGGCGAAACGAGGAAGCGCATCACGATCCGGCGCGGCGCGCCAGTGTCGCCGCGGGCGGCATACTCGCGCAGCATCTCCACATTCTTCGCCGCGGTCTTATCCTCAGCCATCGCCGCTTCACTCAGCGGATCAAGTTCGAGGTCAGCCGGATCGACGATGATGTCAACCCCTTTCAGCTCACCAAATTCCTTCAATTCGGGGTTGGTGAACGCGGCCTGCACCGGCCCACGCCGGCCTAGCATCACCACTTCGCGCACCTTGCTCTGGCGCAGCGCGGCTAGCGCGTGATCGGCAATATCGGTTTTCGCCAGCTCGTCGGGATCGCTCACCAAAATGCGCGTCACATCCATCGCCACATTGCCGTTGCCTACCACCACGACCCGCTCAACATTCAAATCAACTTCGAGATCGCGGTAGTCGGGCCGGCCATTATACCAACCGACGAACGCGGTTGCCGGCATGCTGCCGAACAAATCCTCGCCGGGAATGCCCATGCGCCGATCTGACTGTGCGCCGACGGCGTAGACAATCTGATCGTAGTAGGAGCGCAGGTCAGCGTGGGTGATATCAACCCCAAAAGTGACGTTGCCAAAATAGCGAACGCTGGCGTGGGCGGCCAGCTTGTCATAAATGCGCGTGACCGCCTTGATCGATTGGTGATCGGGGGCGACCCCTTCGCGCACCAATCCATAAGGCGTAGGGAAGCGGTTGAAAATGTCGATTTGGCAGACCAGATCTTTTTGTTTGAGCAGAGCTTCAACAGTGTAGAAACCGGCCGGGCCGGCGCCAACAATAGCGACGCGCAGCGGGCGCTGAGCGCTTCCCAGAGGTTCACTCACGGCGCACTCCTTCGTTGTCGTATAGTTTCCTCTTATCCGATTGTGATATACCGCACAGATACCCGCAATGTACCATGTCTCTTACGTCATGTCAAACGGCGCTGTACCACTTGCTTGAACCGGCTCTTGGCTGGTGCTACTGTCCCCCGTTGCGATCAGTGATCGCTATGCCCTTGCTCTGCTGAAGCGGAGCGTTAGTGGGTTGTTCGGCAAGCTTTCATGGCGTAGCGTTCGGTTTGCTTATGCGGATAGAGAAACTCCCTCTTCTCCCCTATTGTTGAGTGGCGGACAGAACACTTGGTTGAGTACAACCGTTGATTGCTGTGCGATGCCGCAACGCTCGGTTCGCTGCTCCCCTCTCCTGCGCTAATTCGAGGGCGGACAGAACATCTGTCCGGCACCCGGCCCTCAAGGGCCGGGCTAGGCTTACGAAGCCCGCTGCGCGGGCTTATGCCCCCACCCCTTGCCCCTCCCCCACTGGGGGAGGGGTGATGGGGTGCGCAGCACGGGGCGTTACAACATCGCACAGCCATCGACAGTTGTACTCGATCAAACGTCCTGTCCGCTCCTCCACCCGCGCCAATGGGAGAGGGGTAGGGGGTGAGGGCAAGGTATTGACCGCCAAGGGCGCGAAGGACGCAGAGGATGATCCCAATCCAACACCTCTTTGCGTCCTCTGCGTGCTTCGCGCCTTTGCGTTAAGAATCTCTGCGCCTTAGCTCGCTTTGCGTCTCTGCGTTGACGCCCTCACCCACGCGGAACGCAGCAGCGCCCCTCTCCCACTGGCGCGGGAGAGGGGCCGGGGGTGAGGGTGAACCAGTTCATCTCAAAGCCATAAACCCCATCTGCAATTGTGCTCCTCAGATGCTCTATGTAGGAGGCTTCTCTACTCTCCCGCTACCTGTATCATCACCGGTTCATCATCACCATTCACTAACAGCGCCCGCCCCGGCGGTTGCTCGCTGTGGCGCTGATCAGGCAGGGGTAGATTGAGGCCGAGCAAGCGTGTGCCGGTGTCGTACCGGCCCGGCCAGAGTACGATCCCGTTACGCGCGCCGTCAAGTGCGCGCAGCAGCGGATCATCGGCATAGCTGATCCCGGCGGCGATGATCAAGTGGAGCGGTTCGTTACCGGTTTGGGCCAATTCAACCAACTGACTGAATAGGTTGGGCGTTGCGCTGTAGCTTTGGGTGAAGTGGTCGCGCCAGCGTTCGCGACACAGGTGGTAATCGTCAATGATCAAGAGGTGCCGGTTGGCTGCCTCGCGACGCAATGCGCTGAGTTCAGCGGTGAGCGCCGCTAGCCCGGCTTCGTCAGCGATGTAGCGCATTGTTGGTGCGATCGCGCGCAACTGGTTGAGGCTGCGGCGCGGCCCGTCGATGATGATCAGATGCGCTGGCGGTGATGCCGTCAATGCGCTGTGGGCCAGCGTGAGCAGAGCCGTACTTTTGCCACTGCGACGCGGCCCGATCACCAGTGCGTGCGGTGTTTCCGGGCTGAGGCGCAGTGCTGCCGGGCCGGGAGGCTCTGCTGCCCAACCGCTTGGCAGTTTTAATCCAGCAGCGTAATGGCTGGCTGGCGGTAAGGCGCTTTTCGCCAAGCGTTCGGGCAGCAACGCCAACGGCGGCGGGCCGCCTGCGGTTGGCGGCATGGCGTGTGCTAGTACCGTCGCTTGGGCCCGGATAGCCAGCGCCAGCTCGCGGTTGTCGCCAGCTTCGACGCTGCCGGCTGGCAGGGCAATCTGTACTTCCAACAGACCCTCATCGCTATGCTGCCAGTAGCCGCGCCCGGCTATGGCTGGCGGCAGTTGGGATGACGGTCGCTGGCCAAAGGCATCGGCGTAGTCGTTGAGATCTGGCATCCGCAGGGCCAGCCGTTGCTCGAATTGCGCCGCCAGCCGGTAGGGGAGATCGGATGGCCGCTCGGCGCTCACGATCAGCCGTAACCCCAGATCGCGCCCGTTGCGGGCCAGCCGCACCAATTCGGCTAAGTCACTCTCGCCGTAGGCATCACGCAGTTCATCGCGCACCACTGCCAGCCGGTCAATGACCAGCAGTACCGGCGGTCCCGGCGGCTGGCCGGCGCTCACGCGCATGCGCCGTTCGCGCAGGTGGTTGTCGAGTTGGCGCAACAGAGTGAGTAACGCTTCGCGATCGAAGGGTTGCACCACGGCCCCAACGTGCGGCAGATCGGCCAAGGCGCTTAAGAGCCGGCCATCGCCATCGATCAGATAGCACCAGAGCGCATCGGGCCCACATCTCCCGG
>VSSL01000657.1_pt1 | contig 10493 bp, 11 predicted proteins | sample 4557531 | NCBI WGS metagenome assembly VSSL01 (sample SAMN10986726, study PRJNA523729) | hot springs metagenome | isolation source: hot springs | place: India:Timba, Gujarat | collected 2018-05-31 | reverse complement strand
TTTTTTTGAAAAGATTCTTCGCCGAATTTTATTTGGGAAATACATGACAATATTTCGTCCTTCTGATATCGTGACGAGCTGTGGTGCGAATCCTCGTCGGCGACCAGCAGGAGTCGCCACGAATCGTGAGAACTGTTTCGGCGAATGGTCAACACAGGAGGTTGTCGATGCTCATCTATGTTTGCTTTTCCCGAGCTGACGAGTGGGAAGGCGCGGTGTCTGGCTGGACGCATATCGCCCTGCGTCTGGAAGAAGCCAGCGGTGGACGATGGTGCCTCCCCGTGCCCTTCTATCGCTTCAACGTGGACTTCGTACGCCAGGTACAACCCGAAGCCATCATCCTGAGTGGTTTCGGTCGCTCCTTTCAGGACTTCGAGGTGCAGGAGTTCTATCCGGTCGCCGATGTCGTAGAGACCTTCACCGACTTGCCCATCCTCGCCTTCTGCGGCGGTCACCAGCTGTTGGGGTTCCTGTTCAACGGCACGCTACGAACCGCGGAGCGTCTGTACGACGAGCCGATGCGCCTGCGCCGACCGGGCGAACCCATCATCAATTACGACTACCATCCCGAGTACTTCATGGAGAACGGCTTCTACGAGCTGACGTTGCGCGAGCCGGACCCGCTGTTTGAGGGATGCGGCGACCCGCCCATCGTACGCGAGGCGCACTATTGCGAAATCAAGAGGTTGCCTCCTGAGTTCAAACTGCTGGCGTCTACTCCGGAATGCCGCATCCAGGCGATGCGCCATCTGAAAAGACCGATTTTGAGCGTACAGTTTCATCCTGAGCTGTACACCGAGCGCTTCCCGGACGGCAAGCGCATTTTGGAGAACTTCTTTCGGGAGATGCTGCGGTGACGCTTGTGGGAGCCATACGCTGGGACGCCTGGCATGGGGAGCTCAGCGAGGTGGGCAAAGCGGTGGAAAAGACCCTTTCGCCGCCGCAGTATCGTTTTCGCCTGCCCTGGTTCGCGCAGGTAGAAAAGGACGGAACAGTGCGCATCCGCGGCGACCGCCCGGCGTTCTGGAACAGGAGATTGCCTACGCACGGCAGGCGGGTCTGGACTACTGGGCGTTTGTGACCTATCCCGAAGACCATCCGCTTTCTCTTCCCCTGCGCCGGTTTGTGGACATGCCGCCCCAACACGGTTTGCGCTTCTGCAACATCGTGGAGTGGGAACGCTTCGGGGGACCGAACGGCTATCACCGCATGGTGCGCAGGCTGGTGGGCTATTTTCGCCTGCCGCATTACCAGCGCGTGCTGGGCGACCGCCCGCTTCTGTATCTCCTCGCGCATGAGAGCAAATGGGTGTTACAACAATGGGGGAGCCTGGATGCCTTCCGGCGAGCGACGGAATCGCTGAGGACGGTCTCGATGCGGGCGGGAACCGGCAACCCCTATATTGCGGTGATGCACTTTGCGCCGCGCACTGCTGAGGAGATCAGACGTGCTGTGGGAGCGGACGCGATTTCGGCGTATGCGCTGCCCGGTGGCACGCGGGAGGGCGCACCTTTTGAACAGGCTTTGCGCGAGATGCACCGGTTGTGGCAGGGGATGGCTGAAGCAGGGCAGGCGATCCCGCTGATATCGTGGGGATGGGACCCTCGCCCGCGTGTGGACACTCCCGTTCCCTGGCACCAGCCCGGACCGGAACACTATCGGACGTTTACCCCAGAGCAGTGCGCCGTGGCGGTGAAGGACGCGCTGCACTTCGTGCAGGCACACCGGAACCGTTGCGAGGCGGACGCTCTCATCGCCTACGCCTGGAACGAGCATGATGAGGGCGGCTGGCTATGCCCGACGCTGGGCGCGGACGGCAAACCCGACACCCGACGTGTAGTGGCGGTGGGCAAAGTGTTGCGTCTCAGGTAAACTTCATCAGTGGTGGGTTGAATCTTACCCACCCGCGAACGATTTCTCGAAAAATGCTCGCAAAAATCCCCCCAAACGCCCCCAGTGGTACGAATCTTGCATATGTACTGATATAGAAGGCAGAAAGTAGCGCAGATGAATCTATGAAGGGAGGCAAAAGAACGTGAAACGCTTTGGGCTAACGGCGTTGCTTTCTCTCTTCCTGGTTGGCGTCAGCTGTCCCTTGTGGGCAAAAGTAGTGTACGTGTCTCCCAACGGCAATGACCTGAATAACGGTCTCTCGTGGGCGACCGCGAAGCGCACGGTGACTGGGGCATTGCAGATTGCCCTGCCCAATGACCAGATATGGGTGCGCTACGGAGTGTATGTAGAACGCATCACCCTCAAGAACGGCGTGTCGTTGTATGGCGGTTTTCGCGGGGATGAGACCAGCCTTTCTCAGCGCCCCGCTTTTCCCCGTCCGTCGCCCGACCCGTACGAGACGGTGCTGGACGGCAATCAGCAGGGCAGTGTGGTTACCTCGCCTGATACGGCTAACCGCGCCTACCGGCTGGACGGGTTCACGATTCGGAACGGTAAGGCACAGGACGGCGGTGGCCTGTATCTGACCGCTTCCGCCTCCTATCTGACGGTGGAGAACTGCACCATCACCGGCAACAGTGCCAGTCAAAACGGCGGTGGGGTGTATTGCTCCTCCTCCTCTCCGACGCTGACCAACTGCACCATCACCAACAACAGTGCAGGCCGCGGCGGCGCAATATGGACGGATAGTTCAAATACAAGGGTGCTGAACAGCGTCACCGCTTTCAATCTGGGAGGAGGCATTGAAGCCCCTGCACTCTCTCAGTTCCGCGGTAACTGCGTGTGGGGCAACTTGCCAACCAACTTCGCAGGAGGCATCGGTAACCCCATCGGTAGCAACGGCAACATCTCGGTAGACCCCCTGCTGGCGGCAGGGCATCTTCTGCCCGGCTCGCCTTGCATCAACCGGGGCGACAACAGCGTGGTGACCGTAGACACGGATATCGACGGTGAGGCGCGTGTCGCCGGGGGCACGGTAGACATCGGCGCAGACGAGTTCCACGCGCCCATTGTGCACGGCTACCTGTTGTTCAATGACTTCGCGGCAAGCCTGCCGCTCATGGTGGACTGGGAGATACGCGCGGGGAGCGCCGAGGTTCGCCCGCTGTTGATAGACGCCGACGGCGCGTTTGTCGTACCGCGGGTACCCAGTGGGCGGTTCGCACTGTCGGTGAAGCCGTTAAGTTACCTGCGGCGCACGGTGGAGGTGGATACCAGCAGGGGGAGTGTACTGAATCTGGTCATTTCGCTGACCAACGGTGATATCGACGGCGACAACGAGGTGACGCTGTTTGACTTCGGCAGGCTGGTGGCGGCTGTTCGGCAGCTCGCCGGGACGACACCAATTGGGACCCCGCGCGGACCTGGACGGTGACAACGAGGTAACGCTGTTTGACTTCGGTGTGCTCGTGCGCAATTTCGGCGCGATAGGGGATGACTGAGCACACTCGGGTTCACCACAGAGGGCACGGAGCGCGCGCAGTGATACGGATACTCTGTGTTCTCTGTGCCTCTGTGGTGATTGTTCCCTCATGGCTATGTTACTGGCTCGGCAGGAGCCTCGCCCTCCCCAGCAAAGAGGTTGCACAGAGCACCCAGCCTATTCGTTTTTTCGGGGGGCGGTGTGTTGACATGGAGCGGTTTGTGGTGCTACAGTTTCGGCGAGTGAACAGCGACACTCTCGGGAGGTGGAACGGTGTATGAAGTCGCGCCGTAAGATAACACTGCACGCCGGTAACGGTATCGTGGAAACTGCCCGGGAAAGTAATCTCTCGAGAGGATAATTGTGCTGCGGTGGCAGGGACGGGTCTCTGGCAGGGGAAATGCGCCCTTTCGCCCAAATGGTAAGCACAAGGAGGTACGGAGAACATGGCGCGTGATGCCCTGCAACGCTGGATAGAAGAACACACTGAGGAGATGATTGCGGACCTGCGCACGCTGCTGCAATGCGAGAGCGTGAAGAGCCATCCTCTGCCGATGGCGCCTTTCGGTCTGGGCGTTCGGCAGGCGTTTGACCGTGTGCTGGAGTTCGGGGAGCGATACGGCTTCCGCACGAAGGACTATGACGGCTATGCCCTGCATCTGGAAACAGGCGAGGGGAACGAAATTGTCGCCACGCTCAGCCATGTGGACGTGGTGCCGCCGGGCAACGGCTGGAGCGTGCCACCCTTCGAAGGCGTGTTGCGGGACGGCTACATGTACGCACGTGGCGCGCAGGACGATAAGGGTCCTACCATCGCCGTCGTCTACGCGGCGCGAGCCATTCGGGAGCTGGGGTTGCCCGTTCGCAGGCGTATCCGCCTGATTGTGGGCGGCGACGAAGAGAGCGGCTGGGAGTGTATGAAGTACTACTTTCAACATGAGCCAGAGCGGCCTGCGTGTGGTTTCACCCCCGACGGAGGCTGGCCCCTTATCTACGCCGAGAAGGGCATCGTGAACCTGCAACTGGAGAAGACGGTTGCCCGTTCGGACAATACGCCCCGTATCGCCTGGGCGCGCGGCGGCGAGCGGGCGAATATGGTGCCTGACCGTGCGGAAGCGTTCCTGCAAGCGGAAGAGGAACAGATTACCGCGATACAGAGCGCGCTGGCAGGGCTGGAGGATGTGGTGACCGCCTCCGAAGAGGACGGCGTGCTGGTGACGGCGCGAGGCAAATCGGCGCACGGCAGTTCGCCCAGCGAGGGGATAAACGCGGTGGCGAAGCTGCTGAACGCGCTGAAGGGGCTGAACCTGCCCGAAGAAGCCACATGGCTGGGCACCGTGCGCGAATGGGCAGACAGCCCGGACGGCTCCGCACTGGGTATCGCGCACAGCGATGAGGTGTCAGGCGCGACCACGACGAATTTGGGGGTGTTTGAGTACGACGGCTCAAGGGTGAAGTGTACGGTGAACGTGCGCTACCCGGTTACGTGGACGCTGGATGCCCTGCTGGACTGCCTCCAGCAGACGGTTAAGCCGACCGGGTTCTCGCTCGCCAACCACTTTGGTATCGCGCCGCTCTATGTTCCGCTGGAGACGCCGTTCTTGCAGACCATTCTGCGCATATACCGCGAGGAGACCGGCGACGACAAGCCTCCGCAAACCATGGGAGGCGGCACCTATGCCCGCGCGACGCAGAACATCGTGGCTATTGGCACGGGGTTTGACGGCGACGGTGCGGCGCACGAACCCGACGAGCGAATCGCGGTGAGCACCCTGCAGAAAATCACGCTCATTTACGCGCGTATCCTGTACGAACTGGCGCAGTAGGATGTCTACCATGCAATCATCGGTCTGCCTCACAGGCATACGTCAGGTGGAATGCCTTTCGGTCAGCGAGCCGTCACCGCAGGCAGGCGATGCGCTGGTGCGCGTGCTGCAGGTGGGCATCTGTGGTTCCGACCTGCACCTGTTCCGCGATGGAGCCATCGGCGAAGCGAGGGCAACGCTGCCGTTTGTGCTGGGGCATGAGGCGATGGGTGTGGTGGAAGAGGTTGCATCGCCGGAATACGAGCGTCTCGTTGGCAAGCGCGTCGCTATCGAGCCGGCGATACCCTGCCTGCGCTGTGAGTTCTGTCTGCGCGGCGACCTGAACCTTTGTCCAAATCATCTCTTTCTGGGCTTGCCTCCCAAGGCAGGCGCGATGCAGGAACGCATTGCCCATCCCGCACACCTGCTGGAGCCATTACCCGACAGCCTGAGCGACGCCGAGGCGGTGTTGCTGGAGCCGCTTGCGATTGCGCTCCACGCGGTGGACCTGGGCAAGGTACGTACGGGCACCTCGGCGGCGATACTGGGCTGTGGAACGCTGGGTCTATGTGTGCTGATGATACTGAAACAACTGGGCGTCTACCGGCTTTTCTGCACCGACCTGTTGGAGCACCGGCTGGGTCTGGCGCGGGAGCTGGGAGCAGATGAGACAGTGAACGCGGCACAAGCAGACGTGGTCGCGGAAGCCCGGCGGTTCACGAACGGCAGAGGCTTTGATTACGTGTTCGAGTGTGCGGGTGTGGACGATACGCAATGGCAAACCGCGCAAATCGCTGCTCCGGGCGCGAAGTGTTTGATAATAGGGACGAACCCCGCGGGGCACGTTCGGCTGGAAGGCTCCGCTGCACGGCGCAAGGGGCTGAGTATCCTGATGGTGCGACGTTCTCGCCTGACCCTCAAGCGGGCGATGGTGCTAACTGTGCAGGGCAGGATACCGCTTGCCCGGCTGGCGACACACACTTTCCCGATGGCGCAATGTCAGCGGGCGTTTGATACAGCAGTGGAGTATCGGGACGGCGTCGTGAAGGCGTTTATTCGGCTGGAGTAAGCCTCACTCCGAAATCACGGTATAATACACTCAGGTGACGGGAGATGCCTTTTACTGTAGAAGTGATTCTGCTCATATCTGGTGGGGCAACGCGGTAAGGTGTTACCCTACGAGACCTGGCAGATAGCACTGGGAACGATTGCCGCCTTTCTGATAGGGGTCTCCAAAACGGGCGTGCCGGGTATTGGCATTCTGGTGGTTCCCCTGCTGGCAACCGCTTTCGGGGGGAGGGCATCCGTCGGTACCATGCTTCCCATGCTCATTGTGGGCGATATCTTTGCGGTACGATGGTATCGCCAGCACACGCAGTGGAAACGCCTGATAGAACTCATCCCCTGGGTGATGGTCGGGATGGCGCTGGGCGCGCTGGTGCTGTGGCGGCTGGGTGAAAACAAGGGAGGTAAAGACCTTTTGGAGCCGCTTATCGGTACACTGGTGCTGGTCATGCTGGCGATACATCTGTTACGCCGACGCTGGGGCGACCGTCTGACTCCGCACTCGCCGATAGGCATCGCTTCTACGGGAACCGCCGCCGGGTTCGCCACCACCGTTTCCAACGCGGCAGGTCCCATCATGGGTATCTACATGACCAGCCTGGGGTTGCCTAAAGAACAGTTCATGGGCACATCTGCGTGGTACTACTTCGCGGTGAATCTGTCCAAGCTACCGATATTCATCGCGCTGAGCCTTATCAATCCTGCCCGCCCGATACTCACCGTGCAGAGTCTGCTGTTTAATGTGGCGGTGATACCGGTCATCGTGATGGGGGTGTATCTGGGCAGGTGGCTACTGCCGCGCATCCCGCAGAGGCTGTTCGATAGCGTGGTGCTGATTCTGGCGGCAGTAGCAGCCGTCAAATTGATTATTCGCTGAGGAGGAGAACAATGGTCGTTCCAACCGATGGGATGGTGATTACCGAAGATACCGTTTTGCAGCCGGGCGTGTATTACCTGCCGAACGGCATCACCATTGCCGCCGATGGCGTCACTCTGGACGGCAACGGGGCGCTGCTTATCGGCAAGGACCGTACGGGCGCAGGCGTGCGGGTGGAAGGACGGGAAGGCGTGACTATCAAGGGATTGCGCCTGCGCGAGTACTATCACGGCATCCATGCTACCGACTGCAAACGCCTGAGCATTACCGGCTGCCAGATTACCTCCACCGCCGAAGTGGAGCCGAACACTATCTTTCTGGACATCTGGCTTCCCGCTGAGAAGGCGTACGGCGGGGGTATCCTGTTGTACCGCGTGGAGGAGAGCCTGATCGCCGATAACGACCTGCAGCACCAGATGAACGGCTTGCTGGCTTACGGGTGTCGTTATCTGACCGTACGGGGCAACGTCGCGAACTATTGCAGCGGCTTCGGCTTCCATCTGTACGACACCAGTGACAGCCTGTATGAGGATAACTACGCGGACTTCTGTTGCCGCTACGAGCCGCGCGGCGAGCGTTATGGACACATGGGCGCGGATGCCACCGGATTCCTCATCGTGTACAAATCCTGCCGGAACACCTTCCGCAGGAACTATGCCCGCTTGGGCGGCGACGGCTTCTTCCTGGCGGGCATGACGCCACAGATGGAGCCCGCTGGTTGCGACGATAACCTGTTCGAAGAGAACGACGGTTCCTATAGCCCCAATATCGCCTTTGAAGCCACCTTCAGTCGGGGCAACGTGTACCGCAACAACTTCGCTAACTACTGCAACTACGGCTTCTGGCTGGGCTTCTCGCGCGATTTCGTCATAGAGGATAACCGTATGTTGCACAACCGGCAGGCGGGCATCGCGGTGGAGAACGGAACGGGCTTCACCGTGCGGCGCAACACCTTCCAGGCATGTGGACATGGCATCCTGCTGTGGAGCAAGTATGTGCCGGAGTTCGCTCGTTCCGCTCCTGAGAACGATACCAGCCGCGATTGGCTGATCGAAGAGAACATCTTTACCCGTTGCGGGAAAGGGGTGCGCATTGCAGCGAACCAGGACCATGGAATCCGCCCGCTGGAGATAAAGGAAGGCGAGCCGACCGCTCCACGCCCGCACAGCCACACCATCCGCAAGAACGAGTTTCAGGAGAACCGCGTGGGGGTGGAGCTGGTCAACGCCGACCGTACGGTCATCGTCGAGAACCTGATGCACCGTAACGTGGAGGCGAATATCCGTCTGGACGACGCGCAGGAAACCACCGTTAAGTTCAACGTGGGCTACGCGGGCGGGTATCTGTAGTCACGCTTGACAAATCCCTGCAATTTTGCAATGATAGTGCAAGATTGCAGGGAGAACCAGACCATGTCTTATATCTCGCGAACTCTTGAAGCGGTTCTGAAGCAGGCGGCGTGTGAGTTCCCGGCGGTGGTGCTCACCGGGGCGCGTCAGACGGGCAAAACCACCTTACTTCGGCATCTGTTTGGCGACCGATATCGCTATGTCTCGCTGGAAACGCCTGACATTATCGCTTCTGCGAGAGCAGACCCCCGGGGCTTTCTGCAACTATATGCGTCGCCGGTTATTCTGGATGAGGTGCAAAACGCCCCCGACCTTCTGCCCTACATTAAGCAAGATGTCGACTCCCAGCGAGAACGGAAAGGGCTGTTTATCCTCAGCGGTTCACAGAATCTGCTGATGATGCAACAGGTTACCGAGACACTGGCAGGAAGATGTGCGGTGTTGCGTCTCATGCCCCTGTCGTTCTGCGAGATGGCTGGTGTACCGGAGTTACCCTTTGTATGGGAACGAGAACTGTCGCACAATGAGGCAACTGTTCCATTGAGCGAGTGGTGGCAAAGGTTCCTGCGAGGAACGTATCCCGAAATCGCTCTGGCGAAGGAGCGCGACTTCGCACTCTGGTATGCCAGCTACGTGCAGACCTATCTGGAGCGAGATGTGCGTGCCCTGCGTCAGGTGGGCGACCTGCTGTCTTATCAGACCTTCCTGCGCGTACTGGCAGCGCGTAGCGGACAGCTGCTGAACCTGTCGGACATTGCGCGAGACATAGGAATATCGGTGAACACCGCGAAGGCATGGCTGTCGGTGCTGGAGGCAACGCATCAGGTGATTGTGCTTCGCCCGCATCACGAGAATGTCGGCAAGCGACTGGTCAAAACGCCCAAAGTGTATTTCGCGGATACAGGGTTGTTGTGTTACCTTGTGGGCTTGCGCACGGTAGAACATGCTATCGCCAGCCCTCTGGCGGGAGCGATTGTGGAGACGGCAGTCATCTCGGATGTGGTGAAACGCCTTTGGCATCGCGGTATGGAGCCTCGCGTTTCGTTTTGGCGCACTGCTTCCGGCGACGAGGTAGACCTGCTGGTAGAAGAGGATGGGAGAATCATCCCGATAGAGGTGAAAGCAACCGCTACCCCTCGCCCGGCGATGGCAGCGGGACTGCAGGCTTTCCTGCGCAACTACCCGAACCGTGCGGACAGGGGCTATCTGGTGCATCTGGGCAGGCACTTGCTTCCGCTCGCGCCGGGGATAACGGCAGTGCCGTTGGAGATGGTGTAACGGGGTGCAACGTCACCGCCGTTTACAGTTACGGCAACGCTCTGGTGGCGCGAAACGGCGAAGTAGTGCTTTCGGACGGCTTGGGCACCACCCGCGCGACGGTGGACGGCACTCAAGCGGTGACGAGCAGATTCATCTCGCGGGATGCGGTGCTGAGCGAGCATCTGCACGCGCGGTAACAAGCATATTGCCAGGTAACCGTGCTCTGGTATAATATAGCCGTCCGGAAGACTTGCTGAGGGTGAAAGATGCAAGCGATTTCTGAGCGCGAGCGGCAAAAGCTGCTTCAGCAAATCGATGCGCTTATCCACGACCTGCAAAACCTGCGTACGCAGCTGAGCGCACAGTCAGTCTCCTCTTCAGGCAAGGTTGCAAACCTTTTTGGCAAACTGGGCAGAGGCTCCTGGCAGGAGTATGACCTTGAGCTCGATTGGGAGAGGTTCACCCGGTGACTGTGCCGCTACGGGAGTTTCGTGGGAACGTCATCTATCTGGACACAATGCTCCCTTACGCCCTGCTACGCGGGATCGACGAGGAGGTGAAGCGCTTCTTCGAGCGCATCGAGGGTGGGGAGATACAGGCATACACTGCAGACGCTTCCAGCATGCACAGGCGGGGCGGTTCCTCTCGTGGGATGTGGTGCTGAGTGAGCACCCGTATCTGTATGGCGAGCACAAGCCGGTGAATGGTGAGAAAACCTATGAGTTCGCCACCATCTGGGGGTGGTTGGGATACCGCCCCCC
>VSSL01000656.1_pt1 | contig 10506 bp, 9 predicted proteins | sample 4557531 | NCBI WGS metagenome assembly VSSL01 (sample SAMN10986726, study PRJNA523729) | hot springs metagenome | isolation source: hot springs | place: India:Timba, Gujarat | collected 2018-05-31 | reverse complement strand
TTTAACCGCCAAACCAGCAAACTATGTTGCGTGAAACTCCTCGGCTTTTAATAGTAGACGATGAAAGGCTGAGCCGGCAAACCCTGATCCAGGCTTTTCGGGCGGAGAATTACCAGATCTGGGAGGCAGAAAACGGCGAGCAGGCCCTCGCCCTCGTGCGCGCCCATCGCCCGCATATCGTGCTCTTGGATGTAAACATGCCGGGGATGAACGGCTTTGAGGTCTGCCGGCGGATAAAGGAAGACCCCGAATTCACCTCGACAGTAGTGGTTATCCTCTCGTCCTCGCAACTGGAAACCGACCATTTTGTAGAAGGGTATCGCAGCGGAGCAGACGATTACCTCGCTTTCCCCATCCCACCAGCCCAGCTGCGAGCACGCCTCCAGGCCCTGCTCCGCCTGAAGTTCGCCGAAGAAGAAGCCCATTACCAAGCCGAGCGTTATAAAGCTCTGCAGATTCAGAACGAAGCACTAACCCGTTTGGCACCCCTCATTATTGTGGGATTGGATGAGGAGTGCCGTATTCGCATCTTCAACCCCTTTGCAGAAGAGATCAGCGGTTATCGCGCCGATGAAGTTTTGGGGAAGAACTGGATTGAAACCTTCATCCCCTCGCGACTAAAAGAAGAGCTCTGGCGGGTGTGGCACAGCGTCGTGCAAAACCAAGCCATCGGTAGGGAACACGAGAACCCCATCCTCACCCGCCAAGGGAAGGAGCGCTGGATTCGTTGGAAAAACACCCTTCTGCGCTCGAACGGTGATTTCCTCATGGTGCTTTCGTTGGGAGAGGATATTACCGAACAGCGCGCCGCTAAAATGGCGGCCAGGGAAAACCAGCGCCGCCTTGAGACGCTGATGAGCAACCTGCCCGGCATGGCCTATCGCTGCCAGAACGACCCAGAGTGGACGATGGAGTTCGTGAGTGAAGGTTGTTTAACGCTCACCGGTTATCCACCCCAGGCGCTGGTCGGCAATGCACAGGTTTCATATGGCTCGCTGATACACCCCGAAGATCGCCCCAAGGTGTGGGAAGAGGTGCAAGCCGCTCTGGAGAAGAAGCAGCCCTTCCAATTGCTCTACCGAATCACCACCGCCCGGGGCGAGGACAAATGGGTGTGGGAACAAGGGCAGGGGGTTTTTGACAAGCGAGGGAACCTGCTCGCCATAGAAGGGTTCATCACCGATGTTAGCCGCCAGAAGCTGGCCGAGGAGAGCGTTCGCCTGCGCCTGGCCGAGTTGGAAGCGGTGCGGCACATTTCCAACGCCTTGCGCGCCGCAGTGACCTCGCAAGACCTGTTACCGCTTATGCTGGATGAAACGCTCAAGGCGCTGGGCACCTCAGCCGGAGCCGTGTGGCTCTATTCCCCTCAGGAAGAAGCCTTCCGCCTTGAAGCTGCTCGCGGCTGGCTGGCCGAACTGCCGGAGGCGAAGTTTTTAGCCAAAGGCGAGGTGGCTACCAAAGCCTTGTCCACCCGTGAGGTCTGCCTCGTTGACGAGCTGAGCAAAGAGAAGTGCCTGGGAGACGAATTGCGATCCAAGGTGCCGGACGGCTGGCGAGGGGTTTTCATCCCCATCGGCACCGAAAAAGAGATTTTGGGGACGATGTGCGTGGCTCTTCCCCAGCAATACCACCTTTTTCCGGAACAGGTGAACCTGCTTACCTCCATCGGTGAGATCGCAGCCATTGCGCTGCAACGCATGCGTCTGCACGAGCAGACGGTACGCCGCTTGCAAGCCTTGCAAGCCTTTCATGGGGTAGGGCAAATTATTCTTTCCACCCCAGACATGCGCCTGGTATTGGAGGGGTTGCTTGACCACGTCATTCACCTGCTTGAAGTGGATGCCGCCGGGGTCTTTCTCTTCAACCCGATAACCCTGCGCCTGGATCACATCGTGGGTAAGGGGTTCCTCACTCCCCTGGCCGCTCAGCGGCGGCCTCGTCTTGGCGAAGGGGTGAGCGGGCGCGCGGCCTTGGGGCGTAACCTAATCATCGCCAACGACCCTAGAAATCTGGAGGATGAAGCTGAAAAAAGCCTATGGCAAAACGAGGGCTTTCGCACCCAGGTTTCCCTTCCACTGATGGCCAAAGGGCAATTGAAGGGGGTGTTGGAAGTTTTTACGCGCTGCCCTCTCCAGACGACCCAAGAATGGTTATCTCTGTTGGATACCTTCGCCGACCAGGCTGCAATCGCCCTGGAAAACGTGCACATGTTCGAGCAGCTGCAGCGGGCGAACATCCAAATGACCTTCTCCTTCGATTCTCTCCTGGAAGCCTGGGCCTATTCCCTGGAAGAGCGTGGGCATGAACCAAAAGGCCACCTCCAGCGGGTGGCAGAGCTCACCGAACAATTGTGCCGTGCCGCGGGGCTGGAAGGGGAAGCGATCATTCACGCTCGCCGTGGAGCACTGCTTCACGACATAGGAAAGTTCGCTACCCCCGAGACCATTCTCTTCAAGGCCGGGCCACTCAGCCCTGAGGAGTGGGACATTGTACGGCGCCACCCACAAATAGCCTACGATTGGCTCTCAACCGTAGAACCCTTACGCCCCGCTGTGGACATCCCTTACTGTCACCACGAGCGCTGGGACGGCAGTGGTTACCCGCGCGGCCTGCGGGGGGCAGAGATTCCTCTTGCAGCGCGCCTCTTTGCCGTGGCCGATGTGTGGGATATCCTGCGTTGCGAGCGTCCCTATCGCCCGGCCTGGCCACCGGAGAAGGCCCTGGACTACATCTACTCACAGGCTGGCCAGCATTTCGATCCCCAAGCGGTGGATCAGTTCCGACGCCTGATCGAGAGGCGGCGCACCTTCTAGCCACTTTCGGTGAGAGTCACCTTCTCTGGGAGAAATCCCAACACTCTGCAAAAGAGCGCTTTCAAGCCCTAAAGCGCTGAGCGTAGGCTAAGTCGAGCAGCTCTAGAGGGTGGAACAAGGGGAGCAACTTCCCCTTTTGCTCGAGATGAGCGCGAATTTGCACCAAGCAACCGATGTTGGCAGCGACCACCGCCTCGGCTCCGCTTTCCAGGATGTGGTGCACCTTGCGCTCCCCCAGCACCGCCGCGATCTCTGGCTGCTCTACGTTGTAACTGCCGGCCGATCCGCAACACAGCGTGCTATCGGCAATCTCCAGCAGAGTCAGATTAGGGATGGCTTGCAGCAGCTGACGAGGTTGAGCGGTGACGCCCTGCGCATGGGCCAAGTGACAGGCATCGTGGTAAGCAACCCTCAAAGGCAGCGGCAAGGGGGGTACTTCCTGCAACCCTAGGTCGGCCAGAAAGACGTGTACATCCTGGACTAAAGCGGCAAAAGCGCGGGCTTGCTCTTCGTCCTCTTCTCCCTCGAAAAGGAAGGGATACTCTTTCATGCCCGAACCGCAGCCGGCGGCATTGGCCAAGATGGCATCCACATCCTGGGGAAAGACGGCCATGTTGCGGCGCGCCAGGGTGCGCGCCTGGGCATGGTCGCCGGTGTGGATGAGCAACGCACCACAGCATCCCTGCCCGGTGGGGATGAGCACCTCCACCCCGTTTTGCGCCAGCACCCGCAACGTCGCCCAGTTGATTTGGGGAGCCATCCCCTGCTGCACACAGCCAACCAAGAGAGCCACGCGGGCGCGCCGCTTCCCTTGGGCGGGGTATACGGCCGGCAACGGCGCCGAAGGCGGTAACCGCTCAGGCAATAGGTCAATCATGGTGCGCAGGGAAGCCGGCAACAGCCGGCGCAACGGCTTCGCCAGGCGGCCGGCGAAGGCTGCTGCGCGAAAACGCCCCACGTAGGGTAAAGTCTGGGTTAAAAGGGTGTGTTGTACTTTGGCGCCCATGGTATCGCCATCCTGGCTGCGGGCGAACGCGCGGAACGGGGTAATCAAGTCGCCGTAGCGCACCCCAGAAGGGCAAGCGGTGACGCAAGCCAAACACCCCAAACAGCGGTCTAAATAAGGCAGAGCCTCCCCCAAGCGGAGCTCACCTTCCAGGACGGATTTCATCAACACGATGCGCCCACGGGGCGAGTCCATCTCCTCGCCCAGCACCTGGTAGGTAGGGCATACCGGTAAACAGAAACCGCAATGCACACAGGCTTCCACAGCCTGCGCCATATGGCGCACTTGAGGGCCAAGGGTTTTCTCGTAGCGCGAGAGAGGGATGGTGTGTTGCATTTAGACCTCCACAAAGCGCCCTTGAGGGTCGAGAGCCTGTTTAACTCGCCGGTAAAAGGGGTTCACCTCACGAATCCCAAAGCGCGTCCTCCCAGCGCGCCCACGCAGCAGGCGTCCGCTTAGACCTAAGGCCGTTAAGCGGGCTTCCAGGGTTTCCAACGGCTCTGCGCAGGCTAGCCAGGCCACCTGGCCGCCAGCCGAGTAGCGCCGCACCACCGTTACTCCCTCAAGCGCCTGCTCCAGAGCCGGGATGCGCCGCGGTGTGAGCGCCACTCGAACGATGTTCCACTCCCTCGGTCGCCCATGCCAGTTCACGCGCCTGGCGCCACAAGTCGGCCTCATCCTCACCCTGCCAAGTGACGCTCTCTGGCAAACGCTCGGCCAGGCGCTTCAGGCGCGGCGCCAGGGCGACTTCCAAGCCACCCAGACGCGCCCACAGGCGGTATCCCCCCTGCTGGGGGGCGAAATCAAGGGCTTCTACATCCAGGCGCGCCTCGATGACGTTCCGAATCTTCTCAAGCGTCTCCTCTAAGGTGGGGAGGGTTACTTCCAGCGTGGCAAAGGCCTGCGGGCGGGGGAAGACCTTGAAACTTACTTCCAACAACACCCCTAAGGCGCCAAAACTGCCCACCATTAATTTGGGCAAGTCGAAGCCGGCCGAGTTCTTCACCACCTTACCGCCACCGCGCACCACTTCCCCTAGCCCATCAAGGAAGCGCACCCCTAACAGGAAGTCGCGCACCCCCCCCAAAGCGATGGCGACCAGGACCAGCAGCATTGACCGCCACTGTTCCACCCAGGGTGGCGCCGCTTTCTACAAAGAGGGGATCGAAGGGCAGGTATTGCCCGTTTTCGGCGAGCATCGCTTCGATCTCCGCCATGGGCGTGCCGGCGTAAGCGCTGAAGGTCAACTCCTCGGGCTCGTATTCGATCACGCCGCGCAGCCCTCTTACATCGAGAAAGTCCATTCCTTCGCCAAGCGCCTCGTAGGCCAACTTGCTGCCGGCGCTGCGCGGAAGCAGGCGCGACGCGCTGCGCAGCCTCCCCTGTAACTCTCCGATGAGTAACGCGGTTTTTTCCATGACCTTCCCTCCCCCTCCCTTACATGAGCGCAGCGGAGCCCGCAGGCACCGCCGGTTCACCCACCGAAATCGAGGATTGCTCTGGCGGGAACATCTTCCCGCGGTTTGCCAATTGCATCGGATCCAAGTTCCGACGCAAGCGTTCCATAAGCGCCAGGTCCGCCGGGCTGAACATCTCCGTCAGGAAGGCGCGTTTTTCCACCCCAATGCCATGTTCCCCGGTGATGGAACCGCCATGGCGAATACATAGGCGTAGAATATCGGCTGCTAAGGCCTCGGCACGCTCATATTCACCCTCCTTCGAGCCCTGGTAGAGGATAAGGGGATGCAAGTTGCCGTCGCCGGCGTGGAAGACATTGGCCACCCGCAGCCCGTATTGCTCGCTCAAACGGTTGATCTCCGCCAACACTGCACCCAAGCGGCTGCGCGGCACAACGCCATCCTGCACCAGGTAATCGGGGCTGAGGCGCCCTACAGCGGAGAAGGCGCTCTTTCGCCCCTTCCAGATGCGCAGGCGCTCGGCCTCATCTTGCGCCACCTGGAGCGCTTGGGGTTGGGTATTCGCCAACACTTCCTGCAACACCTGGAATTCGGCCTCCACCTGATGGCGTTCGCCCTCCAGTTCGACAATCAAGATAGCCTGGGCGTTTGCCGGGTAATTGGCCTGCACGGCGGCCTCGGCCGCCTGAATGGCCAAACGATCCATAATCTCAATGGCGCCGGGCAGCAATCCGCTGGCCACTACCCGTGAGACCGCCTCGCCAGCCGCCTCCAGGGTGTCGTAAGCCGCCATCACCGTGCGGTAGCTCTCCGGCTTGGGGATGAGGCGCAATGTGACCTCCAGGGCAATACCAAAGAGACCCTCCGAGCCGACGAACAAACCCACCAGGTTCAGTTCGTCATCCTCCAGGCTTTCGCCACCCAGGGTAACCACCTCTCCATCGGCAAGCACCGCCTTGATGGCGAGCACATGATTGCTGGTCATGCCGTACTTCAGGCAGTGCGCTCCACCGGCATTGAAGGCGAGGTTGCCGCCGATCGTACAAATCGGCTGGCTGGAGGGATCGGGGGCGTAGTAGAGTCCATAGGGGGCCGCGGCCTTACTCACCTCCAAATTCACCGCGCCGGCCTCGACCACCGCTAAGCGCTCGATGGGATCCAACCGTAGAATACGATTGAGGCGATTCATGGCGATCACTATGCCACCCTCAACCGGTAACGAACCGCCGGAGAGACTGGTGCCGCTGCCGCGGGCGACGAAGGGCACCCCTTCCCGATAGCACAAGCGCACCGCTTGGATGACCTCCTCCTGCGTTTCGGGGATCACCACCGCCAGAGGAGAGACCCGATAGGCAGTTAATGCATCCGATTCGTAAGGGATCAATTGCGCCCTTTTGGTCAAAAGGCGCTCCGCCGGGAAGAGTTGGCCCAGCTCAGCGAGCAAACGGGATGCAGACATACAACTTCCTCCTCAAACAAAAACCATCCGATATCCAAAGACTACCCTTATCATCGCCGCTTTTTGGTATGGGCGGAAATACGACGTCTCAAGCCTGGGCAAAGGTATCAATGAGCAATTTTACGTCGCCACCCACAGAATAAAGGATTGGGCAGGTGCAGCCGTGTTTAATGTACTCTTGCACTTTGGCGCGCGCCTCCTGTGGGGTACCGGAGGCGGTAATACGATGAATGAGCTCCTCGGGTACGAGATGCTTGGCGCGCTGGATCTGCTCCTTGGTAGCCGGCCATCCCAGGATGGATTGGATTTCGGCCACGACGCTTGGCGAGACGCCCGACGCCTTGGCGATGTGGGGTTGTTGCGCCAGGTATTGGGTGAGCAGTTCACGGGTGGTGTCAATGGCGCGCTCGCGGTCTTCGTCTACAGAGCAAACCACCAATTGGGGACGGTCGAGGTCATCTAGGCTGCGACCCGCGCGCCGCGCCCCTTTCTCCAAGAGCTCCAGGGCGCGGTCGTTGTATTCGGGGGGGACGCAATAGTTCAGCACCACCCCATCAGCGATCTCGCCGGTAAGTTCCATCATCTGGTCGCCGGTAGCGCCGATCATGATGGGCACGTTGCGAGGTTCACGACGGCCATGGACAACATCCAACTCAATCCCCTCCACATGGACAAACTCGCCATGGAAGGTTACCCGTTCCATATTGAGCAGGCGACGCAACACGGTCACCGTCTCGCGCATGGCGACCAACGGCTTACGTCGCTCGATGCCCACATTGCGCGCCAAGGGGTCCCACCAGGCGCCAATCCCACAGATGATGCGGTTGGGAGCCAGATCATCGAGGGTGAGGAAGGTGGCCGCTAACAAACCGATGTTGCGCGTCCAATTGTTAATGACCCCGGAGGCCACCTTGATGCGTTCGGTGACCGCGGCATAGGCCGCCATAGGCACAATAGCATCGCGCACCAGGCGCGATTCGGCCTGCCACACGGCCTCAAAGCCGCGCTGTTCGGCGTAGCGCACAAAATCCAAACCTTCGCGCAGATCGTGCGCGTCCTGCAAGTAGAGAGCTACCCGCTCAGGCATAGATCCTCCACAGTTCTCCCTCTAAGGGTTCTCCAAGGTGAGACTCAGCTGTTCCAGGTCTTCCGGCCAATCAATATCCAACGCCAGAGAAGGCAAAGCACAAATTTCCAAGCGCGCTCCGGCCTCCAAGGCCTGAGCGCAATGCTTACGAAAGGACTGCGGGCCGTATTCGTACTCGATGAGGCCCGGTGGGGAAACCAGTAGGGCGTTCGTGCCCTGGTGATGGTGGTCGGGGACAATGACCACCACTGGTGGGTGATGACCGCGCTCCAAGATGAGACGCACGTCCTGAGGGGTGAGCAACGGCAAATCGGCCGGTAAGATGAGGATACCATGGGTGGTGTATTCTTGGGCAATCACCGTAGCGCGCGCCAAAGAGACGTTCAGATGCGGGGGGCTGTTTTCTTGAAACGTGCGCGCGCCCCAGGCTCGCGCCAGCGCCAGCGCCGCCGGGTCGGGACTAACCACCAGCACCTGTTCGATCTCCGGCAGGGAAATCAGGGTCTCTAAAGTGTGTGCCAGCAGGCGACGGTTGAGGTCGGCGCGCTCCTGGGGGGTGAGCACCTCTCCCAAGCGAGATTTCCCCTTCAACAAAGGTTTCACCGGCACAATCGCCCAAAAAGCCATCCTTTTTCTTCCTTATCCCGCTCCACGACGCCTGCTCACCAGGCCACTTACCGCCACAAGAACCTATCGGGGGGTACCGTTACACTCCTGGGCGGTCAGCCAACGGCGAGCGCAATTGAGCACCTCTTGAGCCAAACGCTCCCGGTCGTGAGGGGTGAGCATGAGGGTATTCGTCACCCAGGTGTGCAGGCCAAGAGAGCGGATAGACTCCTCTAACGAGGCATCCAAGCGGTCAAAGATGAAGCCACTCAGCAGGGTTCGATAATGTTGGGCCACCGCCAAGGCGCTGGGCACCAGCCCCATTTCGGCATACATCTTGGCCGCCGGCCCTTTGACCGTCTTGCCGCCGATGATGGGTGAAACCGCCACCACCACCTTGCCATTCAGCGCAGAACGAATGCCCGGCACGGCCAGGATGGGGTCAATGCTCACCCATGGGTTGGAGGGGCAAATCACCACAACATGGGCGGCAGCCAGCGCTTCCAGAACGCCCGGCGCTGGGCGAGCGCTCTCGACACCCTCGAAGAGAAAGCCACTCACCTTAGGCTGGCACTGGCGACGCACAAAGTACTCTTGAAAGGGCAACTTTCCTTCGCTAGTATACACCCAAGTAGGGACAGGGTCATCGCTCATGGGAAGAATACGCACCGCAATGCCCAAGGCGCGGGCAAAGTGAGCGGTGATCTGGCTCAGGGGTTGCCCCTGGCGCAGGCGGCGGGTGCGCTCCAAGTGTAGTCCTAGGTCGCGGTCCCCTAGACGAAACCAAGTGGGGCCACCAAGCGCGCCCAGGCTCTCTAGAGCATGCCAGGTCTCATCGGCGCGCCCCCAACCGGTGGCCGGGTTGGCCAAGCCGGCCAAGGTATAACAGACGGTGTCCAGATCGGGGCAGATATAAAGCCCCAAATGCTCGAAATCATCCCCCGTATTTACCACGATGGTTAAATCTTGGGGAGGCAGCACCCGCGCCAAACCATCGGCCAGGCGGGCGCCGCCCACCCCCCCCAGCGAGAGCCACCACCCGTAGGAGGGAAGTCTCCGTCTCGGAGGAGAGAGATGAAGGCTGGGGCGTAACTACCATGGTTGCCTATATCGCTCCTCAAGATTGGGCTTCAATAGAAGCGGGTTACTTCGGACCACGGGCGACGGGGGCGAAACGGTGGCGTGCGCGCGGGATAGCCAAAGAGTAGCAGCGCTTGTGGTTGCCAATGAGAAGGCACATCCAAAACTTGCCGCACGGCGTGGGGGGCGAAGAGCGGGGCACACATCCATACCCCTCCTAATCCCAGGGCGTGGGCTGCAAGGAGCATATGCCCTCCGGCCAGGGCAACGCTCTGCGCACCCATTAGGTATTCGGCTTGTTGGCGCTCGGCATCGGGATAGGCATCACTGCTGGCGGTATCCAAGCAGAGCACGATGGCCAGCGGGGCTTGTTGAATGCGTTCCCGGGAGCGCCCCACGCGGACGGCAATCTCACCTTCGCTCAGCCCATCTCGCATCAGATCGCGGCGGAAAACCTCACCCATGGCCTGAGCGAGTTGCGCTTTGACCTCAGGGCTGGTCACAACGGCAAAGCGCCAGGGTTGGCGATGGTGTGCCGAGGGTGCCCAAGTGGCCGCCTCCAGCAGTTGTGCCACCAACTCCGAGGGCACAGCGCGGGGCGAGAAATGGCGCACCGAGCGCCGCGTCTGCAGCCAGCGCAGTTCTCCCTGGCGTCGCAGGAGCAGCGCTCTCATCGTAGCCCCGTTCAGGAAGTCCATAATAGCCTCTTTTTCGGCCTCGGTGCAACCCAAGAGCAGTTTCACCTCGGCATCGCGCCGATCTAGGTCAACGGTGAGGGCAAGCGCATCCAGGGTGCGTTCAGGCAGAGAGCCCAGCCAAACATCCACGCCGCTTCCATCCGCGGCGCGGGTCTCTTCCAAGTAACCGTAATCCAAGGGGTAAATGAGTGTAGGGTAATCGGGGTGCGCTGTGCCGCGCGGGCGGTCAATCACGATGCGACTTGTCGTCACCAAGTGTTCGAGGTAGTCCCAGTACCCTTCGCGGACCATAGCTGGGTTCAGCGGAAAAGGTCCTCCTGCGGCGGGCGCAGCAGCTCG
>VSSL01000655.1_pt1 | contig 10520 bp, 14 predicted proteins | sample 4557531 | NCBI WGS metagenome assembly VSSL01 (sample SAMN10986726, study PRJNA523729) | hot springs metagenome | isolation source: hot springs | place: India:Timba, Gujarat | collected 2018-05-31 | reverse complement strand
TGCGTCGTGTGTCGAGAACCCGTGGTGCCGTCATTATCAGCCTCTTCCAAAAACCCCTAAGGCAGCGACAGTAGAAGCGACCGCACGGTCTGCGGCGCTTGATGTGGTCTCTTTCATACGCTTTTTGTGTTTCTTTTCCTAAGGTTTGCTGCGCATTCTAAATTCCATTGCTACGCAAGCGGGGGGAAATTTTCATGGGTGACAGTGAAATCAAGAACCTGGTGGAATACATCGCTCGCGCTTTGGCGGAATACCCCGACAAGGTTCAAGTGCGGGAAATCAACGGCCACCAACTCTCGGTGATCGAACTGCGGGCCGCCAAGGAAGATCTTGGAAAGATCATCGGCAAGGAAGGCCGAAATGCCCATGCGATTCGAACGATCATGAACGCTGCGGCGACAAAGCTCCGCAAGAGGGCTGTGTTGGAAATTTTGGAATAGATTGCCATGGGAGGCTCTTCTGTCAAGTCCGAGAAGGAGAGGCCGACGTGCTTCGGGGACGCGTCGCGGGTATGTCCACGAAATGAAGACGGGTTTATTGAGCCTCAACGGGATTGCCTGCAGTGCCCCGAAGTGCGCGCATGCCTCCAAGCGGCTTTGCATTCGGAAGGGATCCTGAAAGCCGCACCACAGGCCTCTCCCGTGGCGGAAAGCCCTATCGGTCGATTCTTGAAGCGTTGGTCGGAAAGAAAACGTTCCGCCTCACACGCGGCGGAACGGACCGAACCCTCCTGATCCGCAGAGTGGATGCGGCGATCGCGAGGCGCATTCGCAACGGATCATCCTCGAGGACGCCGGAATGCACGCCGATCCCGTGGAGGCGGCTTCCCGTTTCGTGTTTCGGGACCTTCACCCTCAGCTGCTTCTCGGCACGGCCAGTGACCGCTACAGTGGCTGGATCGGGCAGATCTATACGGCGTCGCGCTACGAAGGCCGGATCAGCCAAAGAACCCAAAGAGTGGGCTCCGAGAGCTTCACCTCTTTGGTTCTGCCCGTCGACAGTGTCCGCGAATACTTTGAACACTTTTCTGCTTTAGAATTGGATTTCACCTTCTACAGTCTTCTTCTGACTCCTGAAGGCCTTCCCACCGAGACGCACCGAACCTTAGCCCGGTACGCGGAATACCTGCCAGCGGATGCTCGGCTGCTTCTCAAGGTTCCCCAAAGAATCTGCGCTTTTCGGCTCTGGTCGGGCAGAAACGTTTCAGACAACCCGACCTTTCTAGATGCGGACCTGTTTCGGAAGGCTTTTTACGAACCCGCCGTGGATCTCTTGGGTGATCGGATTGCGGCGTTCCTTTTTGAGCAAGAATATCACAGGCAAGCCGACCGGATGGATCCCGGTTTCCTCGCCGATCGCTTGGACGCGTTTTTTCCGCACTGCGCCCAAAGATGCGCGATATCATGTGGAATTGAGAACGGAACGTTACCTCTGCGAACCTGTCTTCCGGGTATTGGCCGAGCACGGCGTAGGCCATGTCCTGTCGCACTGGACATGGCTGCCCCCGCCGATGAGCCAATGGCGGCGGAGCGGTCGACGGTTTTTCAACAAATCTCGGCTGGTCGTCTTGCGCTTGCTGACCCCGCGAGGCATGCGCTACGAGGAAGCCTACGCTCGAGCCCACCCCTTTGATCGCCTCATTGAGGACATGGTTCAGCCGAGCCTGTTTCACGATACGGCGGAAATAGTGGCAAGGGGGATTGAACGCAATCAAACCGTGTGCGTGATCGTCAACAACCGGGCGGGAGGCAACGCGCCATTGTTGGCGCGTCAGCTGGTCATGGTTCTCTCCGAACGGTCCGTACTCGCCGCGCCCAAGGTGGAGAGCCCGTGAAAGCCCAAGGACTTGAAAGCTCTCTGGACTTCAGCCGGCTGCCGACGGATGTGCAAACCACCCTGAGGCATTACGACGAGCGGGTATGCGACCACCTGCGCCGGGCTCGGGATGCCGTCACCCCTGGAGCCTGGGAAACCCGCAGAGCACTTCCCAAGGACTTCCTGACCCACCTCGAAAAGGCTTTTCTGGTCACCGATCAATCCCTTCGGTTCGTCTTGAGCCACCTCCAGCGGTCGGGCTGGACCGTGACGTGCGCTCCCGGTTGTCATCATTGTTGCACCCAATTGCCGTCAGGACTCACGGGCGTGGAGATTCTTTATCTTTATCACGGGGCCGTTACGGCCGGCATTGTGGACCGGATGTTTCGCCGGGCCATGGAGCGCCTGGAGATGTGGGGAGAAATCTGCCGCTGGGATCTCGAGGAGCCGACGACCAAGGCCTCCTCCGACCAGCGCGTGGCGGGCCGACTCAGCCGATACCACACTTTGAACGTGCCGTGTCCCTTTCTCCAGGCCGGTCTCTGCAGTGTCTATCGGCAGAGGCCATTGGCCTGTCGGATCCATTTCAGCGTGTCCCCGCCCCACTGGTGCCGGCCCGATCATTTCCAATATGCCAATGCCGTGCGCTTCAACATCGAGCCCTCCACCCTCGTGATGGACGCTCTCCAACGCCTGGACGAGGCCTTGGGATTGGAATTGTCGGATCTGCTGGTATGCGGGTTCGTGGAATGCGCCGTCAATGTAATGGCCTTCCGTCCCGTTCAATGGACCGAACATCCGCATTGAACGGCGCACAAGGGTTTGGTAGGAACCAGCCTGACCCTGTGGAAGTGGTAGGATTGTTGAGCCTCGCTGTGCTCACCCCAGCCGACGGGGAGTGGGGTCGGCGAGGGTGTACGGCAAGGGCAAAGGCTGAGGCGGAGAAAGGGCGAGAGAGAAAACCGATGGCTGTGTCGATCCCGGACAGAGAGATTTTCCCCGAATGGCTTTCTTTTGATCCCCTAGTGGCGCGCCGTGTGGTCACGGCCCCCGCTCCTTCCCTGGACGACAACACCGCCGATCTGGACCGTCTGCGACGGGCACTCCGACAGTTGGGCTACGACCCCGTGCGCCTGCCAGCAGGTGAGTTAGGCCCTTATGCCGCCCGGTTTCGGAAGGGGAATTTCACGGCCACCGCCATCCTAGCTTATACGGGTGACGGTTGGGAACTTACAGAGCTTTTTCCCGGGACTGCAGACCAGCCTGTTTTGGGTGTGGCCGCCGATTTGGGCACGACCCAAATCGCCTTCTACCTCGTGGATCTCACCACGGGCACCCTCCTCGACCGCCTGTCCGTGTCCAATCCCCAAATCCCTTACGGAGAGGATATTCTGACCCGGATCGTTTTCGCCTCCAAACCTGACAACCTTATTCTCATGCAGAATCTTCTGCGCTCCGCCTTCAATGAAACACTGACTGCCCTCGTGGAAAAACACGGGTTCCGCCTCTCCCAGATTTACGCTCTCACCGTGGCCGGCAATACGACCATGACGCATTTCTTCCTCGGATTGGACCCGTCCCGGCTGTGCAAGGAACCCTATATTCCCGTGGCCAATACGTTTCCGGTGCTGCACGGCGCGGATCTCCGGCTGGCCATGCACCCGAGGGGCCTTCTTGTTGTTTTTCCCAACGTGGGCTCCTACTTCGGTGGAGACCTAATCGCCGGCATCTTGGCCACGGGCATGCATCGCACGGACGAGGTCTGCCTTCTCGTGGACGTGGGGACCAACGCGGAGGTGGTCCTAGGCAACAAGGATTGGCTGGTGGCATGCGCCGGGGCGGCGGGTCCCGCTTTGGAAGGTGGAGTGGTGGAAAGGGGCATGATGGCCCAACCCGGGGCCATTGACCAGGTCCGCATTAACCCTGACACCTTAGAATTCACTTACCACGTCTTAAACGACGAAAAACCCAGAGGCATTTGCGGCTCCGGCCTGATTGATTTGGTCGCGGAAATGTTCATGGCGGGAATTCTCACCATCCAAGGCAAAATCAACACGAAGCTTCAAACGCCCCGGATCGTCCGCACCGAGCACGGTCCCGCCTATGTGGTGGCTTGGGCCGGGGAAACGGCCGACGGACGGGATCTCATGGTTTCCGAAATCGATATCGGCATTCTGCTCAAATCCAAAGCCGCCATGTACACCATCCTCAGCATCATTACGAAAAAGGTGGGGCTGACCGTCTACGACATCCGTCATTTTTTCGTGGCCGGCACTTTCGGGAGCCATATCGACCCGGTTATGGCCATTCGCATCGGCATGCTCCCGGACCTGCCCTTGGAAACTTACAAAGGTCTCGGCAATACCGCGGGACGCGGGGCGGCCATGACGCTTCTGGATCGTCGCCTTCTGGATGAGATGGACGCCGTGCGGCAGCGGATCACTTATGTGGAGTTGAACGTGAACTTGGAACTCATGAACGAATTCCGAGGGGCGACGTTCCTGCCCCATACGGACCCAAAACTTTTTCCATCCGTCGTCATCCATCCTCGAGCCATGGGGTAGCCTATGCTGCGCTTCGATTGGCATCATGTTGTCGGACGTTGGGGAACCCTCATCTTGGTTCTCTTTCTGGCCGGCGTAGACCTCCTTTTGTTTCGCGCGGTGTTCATCTCATCCAAAGGCCTTGCGGGATACCGAAACAAACAAGAGCAGGTCGCCTCCTTGCAGCGGCGGGTGATGGATCTACGCAAAGAAACCCAACACCTTTACCTCCAGACGCAACGCTTCAAAGAGGACCCCGTCTATGCCGAACGGTTCCTGCGCATGAATCTGGACCTCATCCGAGACAACGAGATCCTCATCCAATTCACCCCGCCCAAGCCCACAGCGCCCGGCCCCGCCGCCCCAACCCGGTAAACATTTGCCAAGGGTTTTCCCTCGACCCGCCGCCCTTTGCAGCCGTGAAGGTCAGCAAAGGGCTTGACGCGTTTTTGGGCGCTATGGTAGTCGAAGCAGTTCCAATGCGTCTCGCTCCTTGCTCCGCCGTGGAGGGCGGGGCTTTGAACCCGAAAGGAGGATCCAGTCCATGCAGTTGCGCAAGTACGAATCGTTTTTCATTGTGGACCCCGATCTGCCCGAAGACGCCTACCAAGGGGTGGGCCAAAAGTTCCGTGGTGTGGTGGAATCGGGCGGGGGCACGGTCCTGACGTACGCCCCCTGGGGAAAAAAGAAACTGGCGTATCCGGTCAAGAAGAAATCCTACGGCTATTACGTCCTCATGGAATTCGCCTCGGGGCCGGACCTCATCGCCGAGCTTGAGCGAACCATGCGCATTGACGAACGGGTGCTCAAGTTCATCACGGTGAAACTGGACGACGAATTCGATCCGGAAAAGGAAAAGGAACGGTCGCGCCCAGCGCCGCCGCCTCCGGCCGATGACGATGAAGAAACCCCGCCTCGGTTTGCCGCGGCCCGTGAGGATGAAGAGGCGGATGAAGAGGAAGAAGAAGGCGAGGACGAGGAATAAGAACCTCCCTTGGGACGGTTTGCGGTTTTTCAGGATTTCTTGAGAGAAGGAGTCTTCCGTGGTTGTCAAAAGGAAAAGAAGGAGAAGGGTTTTTCGCCGCCGCCGCGTGTGCCGTTTCTGCGCGGACAGCAGTCTTCGCATCGATTACAAAGACGCCAAGATGCTGCGTTACTTCCTCACGGAGCGGGGAAAGATCATTCCTCGGCGCATCTCGGACAATTGCGCCAAACATCAGAGGGAATTGACGCTGGCCATCAAGCGGGCCCGCCAGATGGCTCTGCTGCCGTATACGGTGGACCATTCCATTTAAGAGGATGCCGCCCCCCCTTGGATGTCGGAAGAAAGGGGCACGGCACGCCGTGCTTCAGGGTGCCGAACGGCGCCACGGTGAAAGCCCGAGGATTCGCGGACGGCTCTTGGAGCAGGGCGAGGGCGGGCATGGCATGGAAGGCCGCCTGAGATGAGGACGGATAGTCGGCACGGAAACCTGAAGGGGCAGGGTCCGAGCGGGGCGGCAATGAGGGAGCTCGTTGCAGGGATCGGACTCAGTGTCGCCATGTTTCTGGCCCTTCTCTTCATCCCTATAACCGGTGTGGCAGCCGGCATGATTGTTCCTGTGCCGTCTCTCGTCAGCGTCTATCGGTTCGGGAACCCTCTGGGGTATGTCGTCCCCGGAGGCTCGGCCCTGGTGGGCGGAACCCTTTCCATGCTTTTGAAAACGCCCCAGACCCTGAGCTACTTTTTCGAGCTGCTGCTCCTCGGAACCCTGCTCGGCACCGGCATGCGCAAGGGGTGGTCCGTCACGCGGGTTGTGGCGGAAGCCGCGATCAAGGTTTTTGCTTTCGGGGCTCTCGTCTTCTGGCTGGCCCATCGTCATGCCGACGGGGGCCTCTGGGGGCACCTGGAAAGCCAGATCCGCGCCCTGATTGCTTCTTTTCTGGAGCAGACGCATCCGGAAGGGGTGGGTAACGCGGCGCTCCCTGCCGAGGTGGATGGTTGGATTACTCTCGTGGCCCGGCTCTTTCCCGGTGTCGCCATGGGCACGACCATCGTCTGCGCCTGGCTGACTCTTTACCTCGCGCGCAAGATCCTCTTCCGTCGGGGCGTGGCGCTCCCGCCTTGGCCCCCATGGGTGCTGTGGAGCGCCCCTGAATATTTGGTTTGGGCCGTGATCGCCGCAGGCTTCCTTATGCTGGCCCCTTCCTTCGGCGCTCAAGTTGTCGGGGCCAACGTGGTCATCGCCCTCGGCGCCGTCTACCTGCTCCAAGGATTGGCCATTACGGCCTACTATTTCAGCCGATGGCGCGTCCCCAACCTGGTGCGGGCCTTCAGCTACACGCTGATCTTCTTGCAACAGTTCGTGAGCCTCGCTGTGGCGCTCATGGGTTTTTTCGATACGTGGATTGACTTCCGACGCATGAAGAAAAAAGCCGATCTTCCGTCTCCATCATGACCGGTCCGTACGTTTTTGCTCAGCACGAGACCGACGGCGCATGCCTTCAAGGAGTGAACAATGAAAGTGATTTTGACGGAAAATATCCCGAATCTCGGACAAATCGGAGACATCGTCAAGGTGGCTCCCGGCTACGCCCGCAACTACCTGTTGCCCAAGGGGTTAGCCCTGGAAGCCTCCAGCGCCAAGATCCGCGAACTGGAACACCATAAACGGCTGCTGGCCCAGAAGAAAGAACGGGTCCGGCGGCAGATGCTCTCGGTTGCGGAGAAGCTCAACGAGACCACCTTGACCTTCGCGCGCAAGGTGATCGAAGAAGAAAAGCTGTATGGTTCCGTGAGTACCGCAGACATTCAGAAAGCTTTGCAGGATAAAGGCTTCGACCTTGACAAGCGGTTCATCCTGTTGGATCAGCCCATCAAGCAGTTGGGCGAATTCACGGTCCCCATCAAGGTCGATGCGGACATCACCGCCAACATCACCGTGGTCGTTTCCAAGGAAGAGTGATGCATGGAGGTGCTCGCCGACGAGCTCAGGAGAATCCCTCCGCACCAGATCGAGGCCGAGCAGTCTCTGATCGGAGGGCTTCTCGTGGACAACAGCGGCCTGCCTGCGGCCCTGGAAATCCTCCGAGGCGACGAGTTCTACCGGGACGCGCATCGCGTCATTTTTCGAGCTATTCAGGAGCTCTTTGAACGCAACGAGCCCGTCGACCTGGTCACCGTCGCCGACCTGTTGCAGCAGAAAGACGAACTGGAGTCCGTCGGCGGGGCCGCCTACCTGGCCTCGCTGACGGAGCTGGTTCCTTCGGCGGCCAATGTAGGCGTCTACGCTAAGATTGTCAGTGAAAAGGCCGTCCTGCGCCGTCTCATCCAGGTTTCCGGCGAAATCATGTCCTGGTGTTACGGGCCCGGCAAAAACGCCGATGAAGTGCTGGATCGCGCCGAAGCCGCCATCTTCGCCATCACCGAAAGGCGCATCCGGAGCTCTTACTCCCTCATTAAGGACGTGGTCAAACAAAGCATCGGAACCATCGAGGCGCTCCAAGAGCGCCGGGACATGGTCACGGGGGTACCCACGCATTTCGCGGACCTGGATAAGATCACTTCCGGGCTGCAGCCTTCGGACCTCATCATCATCGCCGCTCGACCCAGCATGGGCAAGACCGCCTTCGCCCTCAACATCGTGCGCAACGCGGCCATGAAAAGCGGTGTGCCCTGCGCTTTCTTTTCCTTGGAAATGAGTAAGGAACAGCTGGCCATGCGCCTTTTGTGCGCAGAAGCCCGCGTGGACTCCCAGAAAGTGCGCACAGGCTTTCTCAGCCAAAACGACTGCGCCAAGCTCCTCACCGCCGCCGGGACTTTCATGGATGCACCCATTTTCGTCGACGATACGCCCGCCATCTCCACACTGGAGTTGCGCGCCAAGGCGCGGCGCCTCAAGACGGAACACAACATCGGCCTTGTGGTGGTGGACTATCTGCAGCTGATGCGCAGCCGGGAACAGACCGAACGACGAGAGCTGGAAATCTCGGACATTTCCCGGTCCCTCAAGGCCTTGGCCAAGGAATTGAATGTCCCGGTGGTGGCCCTGTCCCAGCTGAACCGTAAAGTGGAAGAACGGCACGACAAGAGGCCCCAATTGGCGGATTTACGGGAATCTGGCGCCATCGAGCAGGACGCCGACGTGATCGTTTTTATCTACCGAGACGAAGTCTACAACCCGGACAGCAAAGACAAGGGAACGGCCGAAATCCACGTGGGCAAACAGCGGAACGGCCCAACGGGCCGGGTGAAACTGGCCTTCATCAGCAGCTACACACGGTTTGAAGATCTGGCCGTGCAGGATCCATCTTTATAGGGCGCTGCCCAGGCTGGGCAACGCCGCGTGACCTCACCGCATAATCGGATGGAGGGTTTTTCAGCGGCTCCGCCGGTCGAGACCGAACCTGGAAAGAACCTGACACACCGAGAAAACATCATGGACATGGGACGTACCAACTCTTCCTACTGGCATCCGGAAGCGGAAACCCTTTCCCGAAAGGCTTTGGAACAGCTCCAATTGGAACGGCTGCATGAAACCCTGCGCCAGGCGGTCAAAGCGCCTTTTTACCGCGACGTTCTCGGCCCTGAACCGTGGCGCCGCATTCGCTCTTTGGACGATGTTCGACACCTGCCGGTGACGACCAAAGACGATCTTCGCACAGCCTATCCTTATGGGTTCTTGTGCGTTCCCAAGGATCAGCTCATTCGTCTACACGTCTCCTCGGGCACCACGGGCCAGGCGACGGCCGTCTTTTACACCGCAAAAGATGTGGACAGCTGGGCGGATCTTATGGCGCGATGCCTCTACATGAGTGGGGCTCGCCCCGGAGATGTCTTCCAAAACCTCTCCGGCTATGGTCTCTTCACCGGAGGACTGGGTTTTCATTACGGCGCGGAACGCCTGGGAATGCTCACAATTCCCGCCGGCGCAGGAAACAGCAAACGCCAGATCCAGCTCATGCGGGATTTTTCCACCACCGTCATGCACATCATCCCCAGCTACGCCTTGCGCCTGATGGACGTCATGACGGAAATGGGCGTAGACCCGAAAAAAAGACTTACGCCTCCGCATCGCCTATCTGGGCGCCGAACCTTATTCGGAAGAGGTGCGCCGGCGCGTGGAAGCTTTCTACAACGTCTCCGTGTTTAACAGTTACGGTCTTTCGGAGATGAACGGCCCCGGTGTGGCCTTTGAATGCGTCCATCAAAACGGCTTGCACATCTGGGAAGACGCCTATCTGGTGGAAGTGCTGGATCCGAAGACCCTGGAGCCCGTCCCCGAAGGTGCCTTGGGTGAATTGGTCCTCACCACGCTCAGCCGGGAAGGCATGCCCCTTATCCGCTACCGCACAAAGGACCTGACCCGCCTTCTGCCGGGGGACTGCCCCTGCGGTCGGGTTCACCGTCGATTGGATAGGATCCAGGGCCGCTCCGACGACATGTTCATCCTCAAAGGCGTCAATATCTTTCCGATCCAGGTGGAACAGGTGCTGATGGGCATCCCCGAAGTGGGGAACAACTACCGCATCGTTTTGGATCGGCACGACAACGTGGATGTCATGACCGTGGAAGTGGAAGTCACCGACAAGATCTTCGTGGAAGACATGCGCCAACTGCAGAGGATCCAAAAGAAGATCACGAAGGAACTGAAGAGTGAGCTCCTGGTCACCCCCGAAGTCCGACTCGTGGAACCGCACGGGCTGCCCCGAAACGAAGGCAAAGCCGTGCGCTTGCTGGACCGCCGAAACCCTTACGGAGCCTAGAAAGCTCCCCGAAATGGGCGTTTTCCGAACACCGTCCCCGAAGGCCGGTGGACATGAGGGACGGTGCTCGAAAAGCCGTCTCTTGTTTCCTTCCTGCGCCGGTCTATTATAATAGGTTGCAAGACGTCCGACGTGTTGGTGAGCTTTCACGAACCTTCATCACCCGAAGGAAGCGCTCTCGGGACGATGCATCATGGAGGGACGACCATCTCGAGGATCTATGGAGATATCACAGGCCTGAAGAAGCAGGTGCGCAAGCGCCTGGAAAACCTCACCCGGCGCCGTTCTCTGCCGCAGGATATCATATCGCCCGACCTGGCCCGGGATCTTGCTCGGCTCTCCTTTGAAAGCGGTCGCCAAATCGGCCTGATGATCGGACGCGACGGTAGCGTGGAAATGGTCCTGGTGGGAGATTCC
>VSSL01000654.1_pt1 | contig 10531 bp, 10 predicted proteins | sample 4557531 | NCBI WGS metagenome assembly VSSL01 (sample SAMN10986726, study PRJNA523729) | hot springs metagenome | isolation source: hot springs | place: India:Timba, Gujarat | collected 2018-05-31 | reverse complement strand
GACCCGCGCGACCACTACTGGCTGGCCCGTCCGGTGGATTCTAACGCCACCAACTATGGCCTGTTCTACTATCCCTTCGGCTCCGATGGGCCGAACAATGATTACCGCATTCATCATGGCATCGACATGCCTAATCCTATCGGAGAAAGTGTGCGCGCTGCCGGGCCGGGCATCGTCCTGTGGGCGGCGAGCGGTTTCCGCGTGGAACAGGGCGATGGCAGCATTTCCGAGTACACCTCGTCATATGGCAACACGGTGCTGATCCAGCACGACTTTGGCTATCGGGGACAGCCGATCTATACCTTGTACGCGCACCTGTCAGCCATTCTGGTGGCGCGTGGTCAGCGTGTTCAGACGGGCGACATTATCGGCCTGGTGGGTGATACCGGTGTTGTGACCGGCTCGCACGTACACTTCGAGGTTCGTGTCGGGCGCAACAGCATTTACGCGGTGCATAACCCCGTCTTATGGGTGGTTCCCTACGTCGATTACGGCACGATTGCCGGACGTGTGATCGGACCGAACGGCCAGTTGCTTACCGACCAGGATATTTCAGTTATCGACCGGGCAACAGGGCGCGTTGTCCAGACCACCACCAGCTACATCTGGCGGGATAACAACGAGGACGGCTTTTCGGATGTGAACTCGGACCCGTCTTGGGGAGAGAATTTCGCCCTGGGCGATATTCCTCGTGGGCGTTACCAGGTGGTAACGCGCATCGACGGACAACGTGTGGCCCGTCTGGTGGACGTGATTCCGGGCACGACGGCGTTTGTCGAATTGGCCTTGCAGCCTGAAGTAACTCCGCAGGCCCCCGATACACAGAGCGGACTTTAACGATTTGCTTTTGTTGGGCGCGCCGGCGGGCCGGTTGTCAGCCGACCGTCAGTCTGGCGTTGCCTGCGGCTGTGGCGTATCCCCGGTGGGCGGGCTACACTTGGCTGAGAAAGCCGGAAGAGCCAACAGGTAGGGAATAGCCCCTGCTTGTACCACTTCTTGATCAGGGAGGCTTTAACGATGAGGCGGATGAAAAATCGGCGGCGTATATTGGCAGTGATGCTTTTCATGGCGGCGGCTTTTCTATTGGGCGCAGGACTGGCTTTGGCGCAGGGCGGCCAGGAACGGCAGTTGACGGCTGAAACGCCTGCCACCGGCATGTTGGACTCCCAGACGTTTGTGCAGACCTATTGGTTTGAGGGAACTATCGGTCAGGTTGTTACCCTGTTTGCATCCACGCCGGACGACGGCCTGGAGCTGGCGTTGTTTCTGACTGACGCCAGCGGCAATTTGCTTGGCGCGGATGTGGACGCGGCCACGCCGGGCGTTGCCTCGGTCGCCGACTTCGCATTGCCGCAAAGTGGACGTTATTATGTCACGGTGATGCGCCTTTCCGGCGCGCAGGGCGATGGCGCGGGGACGTTCTCGTTGACCTTTGCCGTCACCGGTGGTGAGCCGCCCGCTGCAACGCCATTGGTGAGTGAGACGCCTGTGCCGACTGAGACGGCAACGGCGCCGCAATTTGCCGCGCCAACTCTGGTGCAGTTGGACGCCGGGATCGAGGTCGCGCTAACTTGGAACAGCACCGCCGACCTGGACCTTGAGGTCCGCGACCCGTTCGGCAACAGCATCTACTGGGAAAATCCGGCGGTGGAAAATGCGATTTTCGACCGCAATGTCAACGCTAACTGCGAAAATACGACTGCCGACAACCCTACCGAGCGTGTCCGGTGGTCGCCGGGTGGGTCGGCGACCGGTAGTTATGAGGCCATTGTCTACTATATCCAGGGGTGTGATAACAACGCCCCGGCTAACCTGACTCTGAATGTCACCGTTAACGGCGTTGCCCTGGAGCCGGTGGCGGGCACGCTGTTGCCGGGACAGGAGTTTCTATCCAGTTTTGTTGTTGCTGCGAACGGCGGAGCTACACCGGGGCTGAGCGGCGTCAACCCCGACTCGGCGTTGGCGAGCACGGAGGACCTGCTCTCTGGACAGATTCCGATTGTGTCGGATGCCAGTGTTGAGGGGGTGATTGACGCGCAGAACTGGTTGCAGACCTACAGCTTTACCGGCGCTGCCGGTCAAAATCGTCACCATCCGCATGGATGCTGTTGCGGGCAACCTGGATTCCAAGTTGTTCCTGTTAGATCCAAACGGCAATGTTGTGGCTTTCAACGACGACGCCGTATCTGGCGGGACAACCAACGCTGAAATCGCCAATCAAACGCTTGTCTCGGATGGCCTGTACACCATCGTCGCCACGCGCTATGGGCAGCAGTATGGCGGCACGCAGGGCGTATACAGCCTGACGTTGAGCGGCGCGAGTGCGGCTGCGTTGCCTGCTGCGTTGGCGGCGCTGGATTTGCCCGCCGGAAGTATCGAGGTGGCCTTGCTGTGGAACACCAATGCCGACCTGCAATTGCTGGTACGCGATCCCTCTGGCGCGGCGGTGTATGACGACCGTCAGACCGTCAATAGCGGCGGGCAGTTCTATCTAGATGGCAATGTCGGTTGCGTGGATACAACCACCAGTCCTGTTTCCTATACCTACTGGCCGCCTGACCGCTTGCCGCCCGGCACTTACGAGGTGGAAGTCTGGTATCAGGCTTCGTGCAACGACACCACGCCGGTGACTTTTAACCTGACGGTGCGTGTGCGCGACCAGGTGATTCTCAGCACCACCGGCCAGCCGAGTCTCGGACAGGTCTACCTGACCAGCTTCACCGTCGATGTGAACGGCATCGCCTCGGTCGGGCAGGGCGGCATGATCGGCACATCGTTGCCGGGGCAGGGCATTGTCCCCGACAGTTCGATGATCAACATCGGTGATGCGCTGCCGACGGCCATCCCTATTGCTTACGGCGATACGGTGAGTGGGACAATCAATCAGGTCAACCGCTATGTGATGTATACCTTTGAAGGAGAGGCGGGCGACCAGATACGCATCGGAATGCAGGCCACCGCCGGAAATCTGGACACGACGTTGTTCCTGCTCTCTCCGCAAGGGGCGCAGCTTGCCGTCAACGACGATGCGGTTGTTAACGAGACGACCGACTCGCTGATCAACAACGTCACCCTGCCGGAAAACGGCACCTATATCATTATTGCCACGCACTATGGAGTCCTTTACGGCGGGACGACGGGGACATATAATCTCTCCCTAACTCGTCTCAACTGAGACACCAGGGGGCGGGGCGAGGTTTGTCGTGACGCTTCGCCCCACCTTTTGTAATCGCTCTCTCAAGGAAAAGGCTCACCACACATGCGTTTTAAAAAACACCTGCTCTTGTTGCTGCCGCTGGTGATTCTGGCAGCAGGCTGCCTGCCGCAGCCGACTTTACGCTCCGATCTGTTTCTAGATGATCAGAGCCTCATCAGCGGCGAGCCTTGTGCTCCGCCCTGCTGGAACGGCATTACGCCGGGCGAAACGTCTTTCGCCGACGCCATCAGCGTCCTCACCGCCGACGACGCGCGTTTTACGGACCCAGAGCAGAGCACAGACGGAGGTATCTTGCAGGCGGCCTGGCAGAAGGCCGATAGCGGGCAATACTGCTGCCGGGTGGTAGCAGGCGAGAACGACCAGAACAGCCCGGTCTCCTATATCTTCTTGGCGCTGTCTCCGCACATTATCGTCGATCAGGTTATCGACCGTTACGGTGAGCCGGAATATGTGACGGCATTTCAGTTTACCGATTCCGAAGCGGTCATTCAGCTCGTTTATCCCGACGTGCCCATGGCCGTTACGGTGCTGGTGGGCGACCCGACGGCTTCGCTGGTCACGAACTCTGAGGTCGTGGCGGTGCTCTACATGGCTCCGCAGGAGATGGAACTGATTCTCGACACGTCAGAATTGCAGGCATGGAACGGCTATCAGCCTTACGCCGTCTATGCCGAGGCGACACCGGTCCTGACGCCGCGCGTGACTCTGACTCCACTTCCTGAAGGGCAGTAGCGGCGCTGTTTGTTAGAGTAGCGTGAATATTCGATGAAAGCAGCCGTGTTGCTGGTACAATCACGGTACACAGCTTATCCCTATTGAGGAGTACGTTCATGATGGAACCCACAGCGCCAGCAAAGACGAAAAAAGATGAAGAGGTTGTGACCGTCTCTCGTTCGACGGTCTACTTCATCCTCACTGCCGTTGTTTTCTTCATCATCGGTTATGGCGTGGCGTGGTTTTCCTTCAACACGGCCAGCAATGCAATGCAGGAGGTGGTGCGCGATGTGGTGTCGGAAGCTCTGGCAGAGGCGAACTTGAACGGCGGCGGTGCCGCTGCTGCGGCTCAACCGACGGCGCTTCCGGCAGTGGTCGAGAATGTCAGCGTGGATGATGACCCCTCTATTGGGGCAGAAGATGCGCCGGTCGTGATCGTGGAATTTTCCGACTACCGCTGTCCTTACTGCCAGCGTTTCCAGGAACAAACCCTGAATCCGCTGCTGGAGCAGTATGCGGGTCAGATACGCCTGGTTTACCGCGACTTTCCGGTGGTCGGGGGCGGGGCGGTCGGGCGTCTGGCTGCCGAGGCGGCAGAGTGCGCCGACGATCAGGGGAAGTACTGGGAATACCACGATGCCCTGTTTGCCAACCAACAAGACCTCAGTGAAGAGGCGCTGATCCGCTATGCCGGGGAATTGGACCTGGACGTGGAGGTCTTCACCGCCTGTCTGCAAAATGATACCCACGCGGAAGAGGTCCAGAATGACTACCTGGACGGCTTCAACTACGGCGTCAGCGGCACGCCGACGTTCTTCATAAATGGACGTCGGCTTGTCGGCGCCCAGCCGTTGGCTGCCTTCCAGCAGGTGATCGAGGAGGCTCTCCAGGAAGTGGGTGGATAGGAGCTTGCAGTCGTAAGAAACGATTGCGCGTACCATCTAGAAATGGTATAATGTGGATTTGCCCATGGAGGCGGCGGAGCAAGTTGAACGTCTTTCTAAGGAGCTGATGCAAATGACTGTGCAAGCGGCGGAGCAGCCGACTTCGATCAAAGACCTGAAGCCCAAGATGGCGCTAACTGGGGTGGTAAAAAAGGTTGAGCTTTTTGGCGCCTTTGTGGATGTGGGAGTCGGGCGTGACGGTCTGCTCCATATCTCACAGTTAAGCTCCGAACCGGTGCGGAACGTCACTGACGTGGTGAAAGAGGGCGACCAGGTGAACGTCTGGGTTCTCGACGTTGACCAGGAGCGAAACCGTATCAATCTGACGTTGATACGTCCGCCGGACGTCAGTTGGGATGAGATCAAAGAAGGCGCCGTTTTTACCGGCAGGGTGACGCGCGTGGAACGTTTTGGCGCTTTTGTGGACATCGGCGCAGAACGTCCGGGCCGGATTCATGTCTCGGAGATGGCCGCTGACTACGTTAAAAACCCTGAGGATATCGTCAAGGTCGGTGATGAAGTTCAGGTCAAGGTGATCAGCCTCAACCGGCGTAAGCGCCAGATCGACCTGAGTATCAAGGCGCTTGAGAGTGGGACGGCTGCCGCGCCTCAGGAAGCCGTAGAACAGGACACAGAGCATATTCCCACCGCTATGGAACTCGCGCTCCGCCGTGCCATGCAGGGCACCGAACTAGAGGGCGAGCTTGCTGCCAATTACAGCGCGAAGGACCGTAAAAAGAAGCGTGATTCCCGCCATCAGCGTGAGCAGGCCGACATCATTGCTCGCACGCTCCAGCATCGCAAGAAATAAGGTGGGGCGCTGATCGGTCTGAAGCAGGTAAAAATACAGGCGAAGTCGGGTTGTTGGCTTCGCCTGTTTTGTTTGGCCTGTTGACGGCGAATCGGATGCTTGCCGCCGATGGGTATGCTGGTCTATTCTGTGGCTGGCGCGCGTAAGGACTGCACCAGCCGCACCATCGAAAGAATGAAGAGCAGCGTCATCACAACGGCCTGTGTGAGACACCATGTACAGACCATGTAGATGACAAAGAACTCGATATAGGTCAGGTAAGCCGAGAACAGGAATCCGAACAGCGCCATGCCGAATACCAGCAGCCGACCGTAGTCTTGAAGGAGGGCGATATGCCTTTCCAGCAACAGTACTGCGCCGATTGCCAGGTAGCCTGCGAAGCCAATGACTGCCACAGGGATACCCAGCAGTTTGGCGTAGATGCTGTTGTTGACCGATGCACAATCTACACTGATGCTGCCCGGTCCTGGAATGACCGATTCGGTCCCTCCCGGACAGACGATGGCGCTACCGGTCAGTTCCGTCAGGCTCATGTAGCCGGCGATCAGCAGACCCAGCACGACCAGGAGCAACATGGCCGGGCGCAACCAGTCTCCCTTGAAAATGGCGGTAGTTACTGGGCGGGTTGCGGACGTGCGAGTAGTCATAAGCGTACTCCTGTTTCTGGCATGTCGAATTGTTAACTCTATACGCGCGAAATTGTATAGAGTATAACAGGTTTCTCCGGTGCACTTGTTAGAATCTTGTCGGTCATTGTCGCGTTGACTATACTTGATAAAAGCTCCTGTCAGGGACAGTTGAGCGAGTTTGCTATGGGATTGGAACAACTTCTTGCCAGCCTTCCCTCCCTTTCTCCCGCTGAAGCGACTCTGATTGAACACGCCTACTACCGAGCCGAGCAGGCTCACCAGGGGCAGATTCGCAAATCTGGCGAGCCGTATTTCACCCATTGCGTCGCCGTTGCGCAAATTCTGGCCGATCTCAAGTTGGATGCCCCTGCCATTGCGGCGGCGTTGTTGCACGATACGGTCGAAGATACGTCCGTGACATTGGAGAGCATCGAGCAGGAATTTGGGGTCGAAGTGGCGCGGTTGGTGGACGGCGTCACGAAAATGGATCAGCTCCCCACCCAGGTTGATTCCAAAGCGCGCGACCGCGAGGCCGAATACCTGCGCAAGACCTTCCTGGCGATGAACGACGACGTGCGCATCGTGCTGATCAAGCTGGCCGACCGCTTGCACAACATGCGTACCCTGGGCTACCTTTCGCCGGAGCGCCAGCTCGAGATGGCGAACGAGACGATGGACATCTTCGCCCCGCTGGCGAACCGCCTGGGCATTTGGCAAATGAAGTGGGAGCTTGAGGACCTTGCCTTTCGTTACATCAACCCGGCCAAATACCGTGAGATCGCGGCGAAAATCGACGAGCGTCGGGCCGACCGCGATAAGGACCTCCAGCGGTTGACCAATGCGCTGCGGGAAGAACTACAAAAGAACGGTATCAAGGCAGAGGTAACGGGCCGTCCCAAACATATTTACAGCATTTACCGCAAGATGCAGCAAAAGGGTGTTCCCTTTGAGCAGGTGTACGATGTGCGCGCTCTGCGCGTGCTGGTCGATGATATTCCGACCTGCTATCAGGCCCTGGGAGTTGTGCATAATTTCTGGCGGCCCATCCCCGGTGAGTTCGACGATTATATTGCCGGACCAAAGGACAATTTCTACCAGAGCCTGCATACCACCGTCTATGACGAGCATGGCAAGGCGCTGGAAGTCCAGATTCGTACCTGGGAGATGCATCGTCATGCCGAGTACGGCATTGCCGCGCACTGGCGTTACAAGGAAGGCAACAAGCGCGAGACAGAGGCGTTCGAGCGGCGGATCAACTACCTGCGCCAGTTGATGGCCTTCAAAGACGAGGTGCAGGATCAGGACGCGGTGGACTTCATGAATGCCCTGAAGTCTGAGGTCTTTCAGGATCGCGTTTACGTGTTTACGCCAAAAGGAGACATCATCGATCTGCCCGCCGGGGCGACGCCGGTCGATTTCGCTTACTACATCCATACCGAAATCGGCAATCGTTGCCGGGGCGCGCGCGTGAACGGTAAGCTGGTCGGCCTGGATTATAAACTCATGACGGGCGACCGGGTAGAAATCCTGACCTCGAATCGCGGGGGACCCAGCCTGGACTGGCTGAACGTCCATCTGGGCTATACCGGCACGGCGCGCGCTCGCTCCAAGATACGAGCCTGGTTCCGTAAACAAAACCGCGAGAACAACATCGCCAACGGGCGGGAGGTGTTGGAACGTGAACTCAAACGCCTCGGCCTGGAAAAGACGCCCTATGAGCAGGTTGCCTCGCTGTTTAACGTTTGCCCGTGTGGATGACTTTTTAGCGGCGGTCGGGCACGGCGATATTAACAGTATGCAGATCGCCACGCGCATCCTTGAAGCTGAGCGCCAGGCCGCGCGCGAAGCTGAAGCGCAGCAGGCGCTGGAACCTAAAGCGGTCGAACGCACGTTTGCCGGTCGATGCTTCGGATGGCGTCGAAATCCTGGGGACGGGAGGGCTGCTGATCAATCTGGCGCGCTGTTGCAATCCTACTCCCGGTGAGGAGATTGTCGGCTATATCACGCGCGGGCGCGGGGTGACGGTTCATCGCAGCGATTGTAAGAACGTGATCAACACCGATGAACCGGAGCGTCTGATTGCAGTCAACTGGGGACGTCCATCGGAAAAGACGTATCCTGTGCCGGTTGTGATCATTGCCTATGACCGTGAAGGGCTGATGCGCGACATTGGGGCAGTGATCGCCGACGAAAAGATCAACATGTCCAACGTCAGCATCACGACCAGGCAGAATATCGCTACTTTTTTGGTGATGATGGAAATCACCGACATCAACCAGCTTACCCGCGTGCTCAGTAAAATCGAGCGCCTGCCTAACGTCGTGGAAGCGCATCGCCGGACAACGGGTTGAGCTTCTACCGCTTGAACAGTCGCACATGGGGGATATTCGATCAGGAGGCATCCTGTGAAGGGTTCGTTGCTGCGTGTTGGCCTGTTGAGCATGTTGGTTGTCGGGATGATGATCGCGCTGGTATCAGGGAGCGCAGAGGTCAGGGCGGCTTCCTTGCTACGTCAGACGGCAACGCCCACGCTGCTTCTCCCGCCGGACGCGCCTGCTGCTACGTCGGAACTGGAGGTGTTGGCTGCTGCCGTTGAGGAAGAAAATCTGTCTTGGGAGAATATGACCTTCTGGTCGCAAGGAACATTAGGCGATCCAGCGCTTGCCCGTCTGGCGCTTGCAGTTGAGATCGGGGAGCAGGTGCCCGTTTTCACCATGCCGTTGTTGAACGGTGGCGTGTTTGATCTGGCTCGCACAACCAGGCCGTTGCTGCTGAACTTTTGGGCTTCGTGGTGTGGCCCCTGCCAGATGGAATTGCCTTATCTGCTGGAGCTTCACGCCGATCCGAATGCTCCTTTTGATGTGGCAATGATCAACGTGTGGGACGCCGAGCAGGCGTACCTGGCATTTTCTCAGGCTGAATTGCCCAGTACGATAATTTCGGGTCGTGGGGCTGAAGGGCTGCCGGAGCAATACGGTATTCAGGCGATCCCGGTCAGCATCCTGGTCGATTCGCAGCGGCGCGTGCTGGCTGTGCACGTTGGCAATTTGACCCCGGCGGTTGTCGGTTTCTGCGTGTGTTGGCCGGAGAACCGGTCCCCGCCATTGTTGCCCAGGCGTTGCCTACCCCGATGCCGTTGCCGACGACGGTTCTGTCGGGGGATGCGCCGGGCGACGGACTGCCTATAGATCAGCTTATTAGGGCGGTCGCTGCGGCCAACGCGGAAGAGAATGCGACAACCTTGTGGCGTGAAGGCGTGCTCGGTCCTGACGATGGCTTTCGACTGGCGGTGCAAGTGGGCGATAAACTCCCTGCCTTCGGCATGACAACGCTTCAGGGCGAAGCGTACCGCCTTGATCTGGCAGGCGGGCCAGTGTTGGTAAATTTTTGGGCATCCTGGTGTGGTCCATGTATTGTGGAATTTCCCTTGCTGGTTGAGCGCCATCAGTCCCCAACTACCCCTTATCGGATTGCCTTTGTGAATGTCTGGGATGATCCATATACCTTGCGCCGTTTTTTGCAGGACTACCCGTCTGATCTCCTGGCTGTGGCCGATTCGACAGGCGCGTTGCCGGATGTCTACGGCATTTCGTTCATTCCCGTCTCGATTCTGATAGACGCCGCAGGTGTGGTGCAGTTGATCCAATTGGGACCGGTTAACGAGGCTGTGCTCAACCTGGCGGCGGCCCTGGTGGGGGAATATCCTGAGTAGGTTGCCTGCCGTCGATTGCAGGTAAAAGAGTACTGAGGTGTATTTGTGCAAAAAATACACCTCAGTTATACTGACTGGTGTGCTACGAAGCCGGTATCATGCTGCATAACGGTCCAGGGGATACGGGGGCGCGCCATGTCATATCGTCGTTTGATCCGGGTGGCCCAGGAGCAATTCCAGGGGCTATCGCTTGATCAGAATGTGCTGATTCTTCATCCGCAGTTTTTACATCACACCCTCCTCGTTGACGCCCTTCTGGAGACTGCTGCCTGTGAGGCGCTGGTGGTCACGCTGCCGGGATCTGCCGCAACCTTGAAAGATCTCTGGGGTGCTTTGGCGCACGAATTAGAGAGTATCCTTGGTGTTCAGTTGCCGCCGTTTGGTGGACCGCCTGAGGCGGCAGCAGAGCAATTCTGCCGGGCGGTTTTGCCGCTCCGCCCGTTCCTGGTCGTCGTCAATGCCTACGATGCCGGTGATGATGGCGTTCATGAGTTCATATCCCTG
>VSSL01000653.1_pt1 | contig 10546 bp, 5 predicted proteins | sample 4557531 | NCBI WGS metagenome assembly VSSL01 (sample SAMN10986726, study PRJNA523729) | hot springs metagenome | isolation source: hot springs | place: India:Timba, Gujarat | collected 2018-05-31 | reverse complement strand
CCAAGAGATCACTGGTGTAGCCCACGAACCAAGAGTCGCGATAATCGCTGGTGGTGCCGGTCTTCCCGGCGCAGGGGAAGGTGATGCCCAGGGAGGACAGCCCCCGGGCCGTGCCCTCTTCGACCACGTCTTGAAGCATCTGCGTGATGAGAAAAGCCTTGGCCGGGCTGGTGACGGTGGTCATTTCCATATGCCGCCGTTCCAAGACCGTGCCCTTGGGAGTGACCACTTTGCGGATGGTCAGCAATTCCGGCCTTTGCCCTTCGTTGGCCAAGGCGGCATAAGCCCCCGCCATTTCCAAAGGGGTCACTTCAAAGGCTCCCAGGGCCAGAGACGGAAAAGGGTCGAGCCGTGATCGGAAGCCCAGCCGCCGGGCCGTCTCCACCACCTTTTCGAAGCCGATCTGGGCGGCCATGTTGACGGTGGCCGCGTTTAGGGAATACGTGAGGGCTTCCCGCACGGTGACGGTTCCCCGGTAGCGGCCGTCGTAGTTCCGCGGGGTCCACACCGACCCGTCCCCCTTGTAGACCTTGGGCACGTCGTCGATGCGGCTGATGGGGGTAAACTGGTCCAGGGCGGTGAGGTAAACGAAGGGCTTGAAGGCGGAACCGGGCTGTCGATGGGCCTGAAGGGCTCGGTTGAACGTGCTGAGGGCATAATCCCTCCCCCCGACCAAGGCGGTCAGCGCTCCTGTTTTAGGGTGGACCACCACGAGCGCCGCCTGCAACACTTCGGTGGGTTCTTCCGCTCGCAGTCGAGGGTTTCGCGCTTCCAATTCGGCCAGCCCTTCCTTGACCGACTTTTCCGCCTCCCAGGCGATTTCCGGATGGTAGGCCGTGTAGATGACCAACCCCTCCGAAGCCAAGGTTTCCTTGGAATAGAGGGCCTCCAGCTGGGCCCTGACCAAGTCCACGTAATAAGGGGCCACCGTTCCGGGCGTCGGCCGCGGCGCCGTGCGGATGGGTTCCGCAAGGGCTTTCCCATAGGCATCCGCCGTAATGAACTGGAGGTCCCGCATGCGCTGGAGAACCACGTTGCGCCTTTCCCGGCACAAATCGGGATTCCTGTAAGGAGAATACCGGTTGGGGGCTTGGATCATCCCGGCCAAGACGGCCGATTCACTGAGGCTTAAGTCTTCCACGTTGCGGCCGAAATAGAATCGGGCGGCTTCCCCTACCCCGTGGATGGCCATACTGCGCCACTGCCCCAGGTAGATCTCGTTGAGGTACATCTCCAAGATGTCCTCCTTGGAATACCGGGCTTCCAAGACCAGGGCCATGGCCGCTTCCAGCAGTTTTCGCTTGAGGGTTTTTTCCGGTTCCAGGAAATAATTCTTAACCAGCTGCTGGGTGATGGTGGATCCGCCTTGAACGATGCGCCCGGCCATCAGATCCGCCCACAAGGCCCGGGCGATCCCCCACCAATCGATTCCCCGGTGTTCGAAAAACCGGCGGTCTTCGATGGCGACGACGGCTTTGGTCAAATGGTCCGGGGCGTCTTGCAGGTTGACGAGCAAGCGGGTTTCCCGGTTTTCCCCGAAGAGGCGGGCCAAGACCACCGGTTCCACTTCCACGTAGGGGCGACCCGCCCCCGCTTCTTCGATCGCCGCCACCCGCTCCCCTTGGAACCGAACGGTCACCTCCCTCGGCTTCAGCGTCGTTCCGGGATAGGAAAAGCCGCGAAAGAACACCCGGACGGCATCCTTGTGACGCACATATTCCCCCGGCCCGGGCGCCGAACCCGTCGTCAGCCGATACCCCCGCGCGGCCAGAACCTCTTCAAACCGCGCAGAGCCCAAGAGCATCCCCGGGTAAATCATCAGGGAATGGCTCAGAACCACGGCCGGGACGCTCCACAGCCGCCCGGCAAAACGTTTTTCGATGGCCTTCGCCAAATACGTGTATCCTGCAAAGCCCGCCGCCGTGAGAACGATCCCCAGGGCCGTACATAGCCCCAGGATGCGTCGCATCCAAGACCTCCGTTTCTTGAAGCCTTGAATTTTCGTCATTTTCGATCCAATCGGACGACGCATTCGATATGCGGCGTGTGGGGAAAGAGATCGAAGGGGCGGACGGAGGACACGGTATAGGCCTGGGCCAAAGCGGTGAGATCCCGAGCCAAGGTGGATGGGTTGCAGGAGACCGCCACGACCCGACGCGGCGCCAGTTCCAGAATCGCCTGGATGACCTTGGGATGCATGCCCGAACGAGGGGGGTCGGTAATGATGACGTCCGGCGGTCCGCCGAGGAGGTCTCGGGGGGTGTGGCGGATCACATCCTTGAGATCCCCGGCAAAGAAGCGGCAGTTTTCCACCCCGTTGAGGGCGGCGTTTCGGTAGGCGTCGGCCACGGCTTCTTCCACCAGCTCAAATCCCGTGACTTTTCGGGCCTGCCCAGCCAGGCTCAAGGCGATGCTCCCCGTGCCGCAATAGAGATCCCAAACGGTTTCCGTCCCGGTGAGTCCTGCGCTTTCCCGAACCGCTTCATAGAGTTTCTCCGCCCCCAGCGTGTTCGTTTGAAAAAACGAGTGAGCCGAAATCCGAAAGCGAAGGGCTCCCACATGTTCTTCGATGGCTCCCGACCCCCAGAGGACTCGGGGGTTTTCGCCTTGGGCCACCTGGGCGCGGGTCCGATTGACGGAATGGACGAAAGTGGTCAGCGATGGCCCGTGCGTTTCCAGCATTCGGGCGAGGTGTTCTACGGCACGGTCCGTTCCGGGCCCGTCGGCCGTAATCAGGTGCACAAGGCGCTGGCCTGTTTTCTTGGCTTCCCGAACCACCACAAACCGCCACACCCCCTGATGAGTGCGGATGTCATAGGGGGGCAGGCCGCTTTCCCGGGCGCCCCGGCGCACCATGTCCACCACGGCCATGGCCTCCGCCGATTCCAGACGACAATCGTGCACGTCGAACACCCGGTCGAATCGGCCCCGGACGTGAAGTCCCAGGGCAAAGGATCGGTCGTAGGCCACGTCGGTGCGGGCTACCTCGTCCGAAGACAGCCACCGATGCGCCGAAAAGGTGAATTCCATCTTGTTTCGGTAGCCGTAAAGCATGGGAGACGGAGTCACCTCCCCGACGGGCATCGGCAGGGCTTCGACAAGATCCCCTAGGCATTCCGTCACGTGGTGATGTTTCCACACCAGCTGCTGGGCGTAATCCAAATCCTGCCAGAGGCAGCCGCCGCAGATGCCGAAGTGAGCGCAAACCGGCGGGATCTGATGCGGGGAGGCTTCCACGACGCGGATGACTTGTGCTTCCGCATAGTTGGCCTTTTTCTTGACGATCCGAACGTGGACTTTTTGGCCGGGAAGGGCTCGATCCATGAGGACCACAAAACCGTCGAGGCGGCTCAGGGCTCTGCCGCCGAAAACCAGTTTGTCCACCTGAAGTTCCAGTTCGCTGCCCTTCCGAAGCAATTCCATTGGGTTGCGTGCCTCTCGTCCCGCGAAATGTCTGTTGCCAAACAAGGCGTCTATGCTAATAGATACGCTTTCGGAAAGCCAGAACCTTCCTAAGACTCGCGCGCGCCATCGAGATGCGGTGGGGGAGGACTTGTCCATGCGGTCCATTGAAACTTATGGAAAACTCATCAAATTCAGCCATACCGTCTTTGCGCTGCCCTTCGCCCTGGCCGCCGTCACGCTGGCCCATCGGCTGAAACCCCTCACGGTATCCTCCTTTTTCTGGATCGTGCTGGCCATGGTGGGAGCCCGGTCCGCCGCCATGGGGTTCAACCGCTTGGTGGACGCCAGGTTCGACCGTCTGAACCCGCGGACGGCCGACCGGCCGTCGGTCACCGGAGAGATTTCGCCTCGGGCCATGATCGCCTTCATTGCGGGATCTTCGGGTCTTTTCGTTCTCAGCGCCGCCATGCTGGGACCCCTGTGCTTCAAGCTGTCCGTCCCCTGTCTGGCCGTGCTTTTCGGCTATTCGTACACCAAGCGTTTTACCGCCGCCTCCCATCTCTATCTCGGCGCCGCCATCGGGTTGGCTCCCATCGGCGCCTGGATCGCCGTGACCGGTTCCCTGGACGCCCGGATCCTCCTCCTTTCGGCAGCCCTTATGACCTACATCGCCGGCTTCGATATCCTCTACGCATGCCAGGATGTGGATTTCGACCGCAGCATGGGTCTCTACAGCCTGCCCGCCCGATGGGGTGTCGAACGGGCATTGCGGGTTTCCGCCATCCTCCACGGGACGACCTTCCTGGCTCTCGGCGCCTTGGGGCTCGCCTTTCAGTTGGGCCGCATCTTCTATGTGTTTCTCCTCGCCATCGCCGGCCTTTTTGTGCTCGAACACCGCCTGGTTCGGCCCAACCGTTTGGACCGCATTCCCATCGCCTTCTTCCATGTGAACAGTGTAGTTTCCGTGCTTTTGCTCGCCGCCATCTGGCTCGACGTGACCTTAGCCTAGGAGCCCCCTCCGTGCCGAATGTTTCCTTGGAAAAAAGCCCGCGCCGCATCGGGTGCATGTTCGACCGGATTGCGGCCACTTATGATTTCCTGAATCACTTCTTGTCCCTGGGCGTGGACCTGTGGTGGCGCCGTCAGGCGGTTCAGGCCCTGTGGCGCTGCGACCCCTGGGCGAAAACGGTCTTGGATGTGGCTACAGGAACGGGGGATCTCGCCTTTGCCGCCTTGCACCACAGCCCTGAGGCGACCGTCGTGGGGTTGGACCTTTCCCGAAATATGCTCCGGATCGCCCAAGAAAAGCGCCGAGCTCGATCCATCTCGAACCGCCGTTACGGCCTGATTGCCGGAAATGCGCTGGCCATGCCCTTTCGGGACGATTCCTTCGATGCCGTGACGATCGCCTACGGGATCCGAAACATGCCGGACATGGCGCAGGCCTTTCGGGAAATCCGCCGTGTTCTCCGCCCGCGCGGCCATGTGCTCATCTTGGAATTCAGTCTGCCCCAAAACCCGCTCTTCAGGGCACCGTACCTGTTCTACTTTCGAGAAATATTGCCGCGCCTCGGCGGCTGGGTCTCCCGAGACGAGGAGGCCTACCGGTATCTGCCGGCTTCCGTCGGCGCCTTCATCAGCCCGGAGGCCATGAGCGCCTTCGGCGCCGCCGAAGGCTTCGTCACACGGCACATCCGGTTGCTCACGGGAGGCATCACCTATTATTGGATCGGCCGCTGCACGAAGGATGGACGATGAAGACGGCTTATCAAAATCTCCAAGATTTCGTCCGGGCTTTAGAACAACACGGGGAACTGCTCCGCATCAAGGCGCCGGTGTCCCGGGATCTGGAAATTACGGCAATTACGGACATCATGTGCAAGAGCCCCGGAGGCGGCAAGGCGCTCTTGTTTGAAAAGGTGGTGGAATCGCCCTTTCCCGTCCTGACCAATGCCTTCGGCAGCGACAAGCGCATGTGCATGGCCTTGGGCGTTCGCCACCTGGACGAGTTGGCGGTTCGCGTGCGCCGGTTCATCGAGGTGGAGCCGCCGAAGTCGCTGGCCCAGGCCGTTCGGCTCGTGCCCCTCGGTCTGGATCTCCTCCGGTTCATCCCCCGAAAGACCCGCAAGGCACCGTGCCAGGAGGTGGTCCTGCGAGGAGCCGACGTGGATCTCGGCCGACTTCCCATCCTCAAATGCTGGCCGAAAGACGGCGGCCCCTTCGTCACCTTGCCCGTCGTGATCACGCAAAGCCTCAAGACGGGGAAACGAAACGCCGGGATGTATCGGCTCCAGGTCTTCGATTCCAAAACCACCGGAATGCACTGGCATATCCACAAAGACGGGTCCCATTATTTCCAGGAATATCGGGCCGCGGGAAAACCCATGCCCGTGGCCGTGGCCGTCGGGACCGATCCGGCCACCACCTATGCCGCCACGGCACCCCTTCCCCGCGGGGTTGATGAGATGATCCTTTCCGGATTCATCCGGCGGGCTCCCGTGCCTTTGACCCGCGCCGTGACCGTGCCGTTGGATGTGCCCGCCGAAGCCGAGTTCATCCTGGAGGGCTATGTGGATCCTCAGGAACTGCGCGTGGAAGGCCCTTTCGGAGACCATACGGGGTATTATTCCCTGACCGACCTTTACCCCGTCTTTCATCTGACGGCCGTCACCCATCGCAGGAATCCCGTCTACCCGGCCACCATCGTGGGGCGTCCTCCCATGGAAGACTGTTACTTGGCCAAAGCCACGGAACGGCTCTTTCTACCGCTGCTGCAGGCGGTCCTTCCGGAAATCAAGGACTATTGGCTCCCATGGGAAGGGGTGTTCCACAACATCACCGTCGTCGCCTTGGACAAAGAATACCCGGGACACGCCCGCAAAGTCATGAGCGCTCTGTGGGGCCAGGGGCAGATGAGCTTTTGCAAGGCGCTCGTCATGGTGGACGCCGCCGTGGATTTGAGCCGGCCGAGAGTCGTTTTGGAAACGGTGCTGAACACCGTGGATCTGGAACGCGACCTTTACATCACGGAAGGGGTTCTGGACGTCCTGGACCACAGCGCGCCGCAGCCGCTTTTCGGCGGCAAAGTAGGGCTGGACGCCACGGCGCGGCTCGCCTCGGAAAAGCCCAGGCCGCAGCTGCCGCGCCCCGCCTCATGGCCCAAGGATGCGGAGATATTGCACGATGTGCGACGCGTCAGCGAACGATTCACCGGATGCCGCCGCCTCGACCTGGATGTGGCGAACCCTGTCCTCCTCCTCAATTTTTTCAAGGACGGCTCCACCTCCGCCCGCTCCCTGGCCTCAGAATTGTTCGCCGTGGAAGGGCTTCGGCCTTTTCGCATCGTCGTCGTCTATGATCAGGAGATCGCCCTTGAGGACGGCTCCTTGGTCCTGTGGAAACTTTTCAACAACGTGGACCCTCTTCGCGACATCGTCCGCACGGAAGGACGCGTCCTTGTGGACGCCACAAAAAAAGGACCGGAAGACGGTCATCTCCGGCCCTGGCCCGACGACATCGTCATGGATCCCGAAGTGGCGGCACGCGTCCGACGCCGGGCTCGAGAGCTCGGCATCGAAGCGTATCTGGGTGATTGAGGCGGTCTTACTTTTCCAGGAGCTGGCTGGCCCAAACGGGATTTTCGATCTTTTTGTTTTCCAGGTGCATGACGGCGTAGATCATGCTGTTATAGGGAACGGGCACGCCCCGTTCCTTGCCCAGGCGCACCACCATGCCGTTCAAGGCTTCGATTTCCGTCTTTCGGTGCCATTCCAGGTCGCGCAGCATGGAACACTTGAAGCGACGGTTGTAGGAATAGGCCAACGCCATGGCCTCTTCCACGGCATTGTCCGAAAGCCCGATGCCGCATTTCTTGGAAAGCTCCAGCACCTCTTTCATGGTGCTTTCGAGAACCTCCCGGGTTTCCGGACAGTCCAGAATCAGCCCCAGGGGCGCCCGCCCGAGGGTGCTCACCCCATGCACCCCGCAGATGAAGAGAAACTTCGCCCACAAAACCCGCTGGATGTTGTCGGATACTTCCACGTCGATGCCGGCATTCCGGAAGGCCTGCTCGATCCTTAGGACGCGCTCGGAACGTTCCCCCTTGAGTTCCCCGAAGATGATTTTTCCGGGTTTGCCCGTATGGGCGATGACACCCGGCGAGGCGATCGTGGATTCAATAAAGACGGTGCCGGCCAGAATCTTTTCTTCTCCGAAGTGGCGGGCGAGTTTGTCGGCGTTGTCGATTCCGTTCTGAACGGTGAGGATCACCGTGTCGGCTTCCACCATAGGCTCGGCGAACCGAGCGGCTTTTTCGGTATCATGGGATTTGACGCAAAAGAGGAGCAGATCCACCGGGCCGATTTCTTCCGGCTCGGAGGTGGCATGGATGCGCACCCGGAAGTTTTCATTGTTGGTGACCACCTCCAACCCTTCTTCCTGCAAGGCCTCCAAGTGCTTTCCACGGGCCACAAAATGGATGTCCATTCCGGCACGTGCGAGAAAACCTCCGAAATACCCTCCGACTCCTCCCGTTCCCATGACCCCGATCTTCATTGATCGCTCCTTCTCGCTCCCGACCTTACCTCTCCGGACACCCCGTGCTTTTCCCCTCCCCGGACAACGTGAAGCGCTCCTTCCGCGCCCAATCCGGGTCTTTATAGCGCCTCCCCCGAAAGTCGTCAAACCTTTGAAAACACGCATCTTGCCTCTCAATCCATTGCCTTTGACAAAGACCCGCAAACCATTCACTATACCCGCCGGCTCCGCCTGCCATATTGTTGACGGAAGCCTTTCCACAACACACGGACCTCCGGTGCGGTCACCGGCAAACCCTCGAGGGAGATTGCGGCGCGATGAAAAACGTGTTCGACAACGTCCTGCAAGCCATCGGCAACACTCCCCTTGTGCGCATCAACCGCCTTAATCCCAACCCTCGAACGACCATTTACGCCAAGCTCGAATGCAAGAACCCCGGCGGGTCCATCAAGGACCGGACGGCGCTGTTTATGATCGAGGCGGCCGAACGCAGCGGGGAACTCACCCCGGACAAGACCATCATCGAAGCCACCAGCGGCAACACGGGGATCGGGTTGGCCGTGGTGGCCGCCGTCAAAGGCTACCGGCTCATCCTGGCCATGCCCGAAACCGCCAGCATGGAACGCCAAAAAATTCTCAAAGCCCTCGGGGCCGAACTGCTCCTCACCCCCGGGGCTTTGGGCACGGACGGCGCGATCGAAGAAGTCTATCGGATGGTGCGCGAACACCCGGAAAAGTATTTCATGCCGGATCAGTTCAACAATCCCGCAAACCCTGAAGCCCACCATCGAGGAACCGGCCCGGAAATCTACGAACAGACGGATGGACGCGTCAACGTGGTCGTCACGACCCTGGGGACCAGCGGCACCGCCATGGGCATCCTCCAGGCCATGAAGGAACGCAACCCCGCCATTGAAGTGGTGGCCGTGGAACCCTACCCTGGCCATAAGATCCAAGGTCTGAAGAACATGAAGGAGTCCTATGTCCCGGGGATTTTCGACCGGCACAAACTGGATCGCATCGTCCATGTCAAGGATGAGGACGCCTTCGAGATGGCCCGCCGGCTGGCCCGGGAGGAAGGAATCTTCGTCGGCATGAGCTCCGGAGCGTGCATGGCGGCCGCCGTGGAAATCGCCAAAGAACGCCGAGACGGCATTATCGTCGCCGTGTTTCCCGACGGCGGCGACCGGTACCTCAGCACCAATCTCTTCACCACGATGCTCGAGCCGGATTTTCGTTTCTTCGATTTTCTGCGGCGCGAAAAACCGGACTTCAAGCCCGTTCGCGAAGGAAAGGTCCGAATTGCCGTCACGGGCCCTCCCCTGGATTCGTGCCTTGCTCTGGACACCGTGCGGCGCCTTCTGGTCGCCGATGTCCTCGCCCGGTTCGTGCAATCCAAAGGTTTCCGGTCGGAGACCGTCGTCCTTCTTCCCGACCTCGACAGCCGGTCCATCCAATGCGCCGCCGAAAGAGGCTCGTCTCTGGAGCACTACGTCCACGAACGAACGGCCCTCTTCGCCTCGGAACTTGAAAAACTGGGCCTGGCCTCGCAGCTCATTTTGACGAAGACGTCGGAACATACCGAGGCCGTCGTCACCCTGGTGCGTTCCCTGCTTAAGAAGGGGGCCGCCTACGAAAAGCTCCGTTCCGTCTATTTCAGCGTCGCCCAGGCGGACGACTACGGCCGCCTCTCGCGTATTGACCCCAAGAAGGTCCGGCCCGGTTCTTCCGTCGACCTGAGCGCCTACGAAAAATTGAACCCGCGCGATTTTGCCCTGCTTAAACGTGCCACCCTGGCCGAACTCAAGCGCGGCGATTACGTCAAAACGGAATGGGGCAACGTGGTGCCCACCTGGCATATCGCCGCGGCGGCCATGGTCATGGACCGGTTCGGTTTTCCACTGGATCTGTGCGTGAGCGGCATGGACTTCCTCTTTCCCCATTTGGAAAACGTCCAGACCATCGCGCGGGCGCTGACGGGGAAGCCGTATGCCAACACGTGGCTTCTCACCGAAAGAATCCAACACGCGGAAGATGGGGAAAATGCCGGCATCCTCCCCGCGGAGACACTCAAGGGGCTGACCGTGGAAGACCTCTACGCTCAGGGCATGACTCCCGCCGATATTCGATTCTGGCTCATCGCCTCCCACTACCGCAAACCCATGAGGGTCTCGCCCCAAAGCCTTCGCGGCGCCGCTCGAGGACTCAAGAGGATCCGCGAGTTCATCAACCGGGTCCATCATGCCCCCGTGGAGGACCATGCCGCCGACGGGGTGGAAGAGGAAGTCTTCTCTCTGGAACGGGGCTTCTTCGACGCCTTGGCCGACGATCTCAATACCCCGAAAGCCCTCGCGGCGCTTTTCGACTTCGTTCGCAAGATGAATCTTCGGATGGAACGGGGGCCGCTGCCGCCCAGGGCCAAGGAGGCAACGCTGAAGGCCTTGCAGAGTGTGGATCGCATTCTGGGGCTGTTCGAAAGGGATCTTCGGGCCTTGTCCCCTGAAGAAAAAGCGCTCATCGAGCAGCGTGAAGCGGCGCGCGCCGCCAAGGATTGGGCCCGGGCCGACGCTCTGCGCGATGAATTGCGTCGCATGGGGATCGTGGT
>VSSL01000651.1_pt1 | contig 10559 bp, 13 predicted proteins | sample 4557531 | NCBI WGS metagenome assembly VSSL01 (sample SAMN10986726, study PRJNA523729) | hot springs metagenome | isolation source: hot springs | place: India:Timba, Gujarat | collected 2018-05-31 | reverse complement strand
CCCCCCTCAATTGCAAGGCGCACTCGGCCACCCTGATGAGTCCTGTGGCTCCTATGGGGTTTGTACAGACCACTCCGCCCGAGGGGTTCACTGGAAACTCCCGGTCAAAATAAAAGGAGCCCTTTTCTTCCAGGCGCCAGGCCTGGCCCTTGGGGCAAAAGCCGTAGGCCTCCAGCCATTCCAATTCGGCCCAGGTGGAGGGAGCATATATCTCAGCCACTGAAATCTCCTCCATGGGCCTGGAAATGCTGTTTCTGCTGAAAATCTTAGACGCAGCCATTTCCAGATCAGCCACGCTGTGTCTTCCTCCCCTGATGTACATGGCCTCCTTGTGAACAGTGACCCAATCTTTTACCCAGACGGGTTTTCGGGGACCCCTTTGTGCTGCCTGCTCAGATGTTACAACAATGGCGCAGGAGCCTTCAGAAGTTGGACACATGTCGGTCTGCCGCAAGGGAGGGATCAGATATGGAGCCTCCATGGCATCTTCCACCCGTCTTAGATCCATTCTCAGGTGCGCATGGGGATTTCTCCTTGCATGTTCGGCCAGCCTTATTCTTACCACAGAGCCCATGGCTTCCGGAGCTCCGGTTTCGCGCATGTAGTACCTGGCCTGTCTTGAGAAATAACCTATGGCCCCGGTTGTAAGCCACCTGATCCATAGGGGATCGGACACGGTCTTAAGGCCTGCCCTCGTATCCCCTTCGGATTGCTTTTCGAAACCCACGGCCACCACCGTGTCAAAGACTCCAGAGCTCACGTATTCAAATGCCACGCAAGCCAAGGTGCCCCCTGTTGTGCCTCCTGTGGTGACTCTAATACCAGGCTTGCCCACGGCACCTATGAAGTCAGCCTGCCACATGTCCTGGACGTACCTTCCCTCAAAGAGTTCCATGTTACCCACTATGAAAGCCTGCACATCCTCAATGGATATACGGGCGTCTTCTAGGGCAGCCTTGACACTTTCGGTACAGAGTTCTGCTATGTTCACATCCGGGCGTCTGGCGCAATGAAATGACTGACCAACGCCCACTATGGCCGCTCTTCTAGACATGCTAGAACCCCCTCTCCAAGATAATAACGCAATGGTGCTGCCCGGCCGGGCCGTAAGTGCCGTGGGCCAGGGCCAATTTGGGCTCCCCTGGCACCTGCACGGCCCCTGCCTCTTTTCTTAGCTGAAGGAAGGCCTCCAAGACCCGGTTGGCTCCTGCAACATATCTGGGGACGCCTGAGAGGAGCCCTCCTGAGGGATCAATGGGTTTAGGCCATGGGCTCTGATGCTTGGGGAGTGAAAATGCTTGAGGACCCTTGCCTTTTTCGCAAAATCCAAGTGCTTCAAGCCACAAGGGCGTCTGGTACGAGAAGTGGGACGAGAGTTCCAGCAAGTCCACTTCCTCTGCCGGGTTTTTTATACCTGCCATCTCAAAGGCCTGTTGGGCAGCCTTTGGCAAGGCAAATGGATTCCCAAGATCCCTGTCACCCAGATTGTGATTCTCGTAGCAAGAGCCGAATCCGGTTATCCACACCGGACGGTCCGTCAATTCCATTGCTGTTTTCTCATCTGCCAGAATCATGGCACAGGCCCCATCGCAAGGAGGCCTCATCTCCTGCTCAGTTATGGGAAAGGCCAGCATGCTGGCTTCCATCACCTGATCAAGTGTCAGAGCTTCCTTTACAGCCATCCTCTGGTTTTTAGGCCTGCACTCCTTTCGGCCACAGCCACCCTGGCCAGGTCTTCACGAGGCAGGCCGTACCTATGCATGTATGTGCTGGCCTGAAGAGCTGCGGCCTGTATGAAATCCAATCCTAGGGGCTGCTGGTACGGGGCGTCGAATCCGAAGTTCTCTATTACCCTTGGATCCAGGACCTGTGTTTCCTTGCAGCAGGCAGTCACAAGCACCTTGCGGGCTCGGCCTGAGAGGATCTTGATGGCCCCCAGGACAACTGCATTGGCTCCATCCATGGAGACCTTCACCTCTCCAGGACCCAGATGAGCTCCTGCCACCTCCCCATGTTCCACGTCTGAAAGGGTCTTTCCATCCCAGTGATCTGCACTGCAGGTGACTATGAATTCGTAACCTTTTCTGAATTCAAGACCCGCTTGGGCAAGCACCTCTTTCACGGCAAGGTAGGTTAGCTCCTGGGGCCTCCATGAGTTCTGCTCCCCAAAAGGTGTCTGTGACACAGCCACTATGCCAACCTTCATCTTGAAGACCTCCCCCCGACCAGGGTGGAATCAGCTCATCTTTTCATGCTGGCCGGGATCCAAAGAATTATTTCAGGAAAAATCATGCACAGTACCAGTCCCAGGGCCTGCAGGGCCACAAAGGGCCAGATGGAACGATATATGTCATCCATTGTGATTCCTCTGGGCACCACCCCTTTCATGATAAAAAGATTGAAGCCAAAGGGCGGCGTAAGATAAGCCATTTCCATGTTGATGGTGAAAAGAACGCCGAACCAAACAGGATCAAATCCCAGGGCTCCGACTACTGGAACGAATATTGGTGTGGTGAGCATTATGATCCCGGCAGGATCCAGGAACATGCCGAGGATGAAGAAGGTCAATTGCATTCCTGCCAGGACCACCCACCTGGAGACAGGCAGGGCTTCTATGGCCTCTTTTATCAGATCCGAGAAGCCCATATAGGCCAAGAGGCGGGTGAAGCAAACAGCTCCTATCATTATCCAAAGCACCATGCAGTCAGGCTGGTGGTGGAACAAAGGGCCTGCTGAAAGCCTTTCCAAGTCAGCCTCCTGTGTACAAGAGCGCAAACAAGAGCCCCGAAAGCCCCTATGCCGGCTGCCTCGGTGGGAGTGGCAACCCCGGTGTAGATGACCCCCAAGACGCTCAATATAAGAAGAAAAGGCAAAAGGATGCCCTTGAGTACCACGAGCTTTTTCATCAAGGTGTAACGTTCCTGCACAGGGGGACCCAGATTGGGATTCAGCCAGCAACGCACTCCAACATAAACACAAAAAAGACAAGCCAGCAAAAGCCCTGGAAGTATGCCACCCATGAAGAGCTGACCTATGGAGACCTCTGCCATGGCCCCATAAATGATCATTATCACACTGGGTGGGATGAGTATTCCCAGGGCACCCCCTGCGGAGATGGTTCCAATGGCCATCTCCTTCTGGTATCCCCTCTTGAGCATGGAGGGAAGGGCTATGAGTCCCATGCTCACGGTTGCCACAGAGCTTATGCCTGCCATGGCTGCAAACACAGCACATATCAGCACAGTGCCTATGGCAAGTCCTCCCCGCAGCCTTCCCATCCACCTGTACACTGCTTCGTAAAGCTGCTCGGCCAGGCCCGAGTGCTGGAGCAGGTTGGACATCAAAACAAACAGGGGAACCGCTATGATCAGGTAATTGGTCACCTCTGCGTAAGCTGTCTTGGGAATCATGTAAAGTCCCTGGGGCCCCACGTCAGAAGCGTTCCGGCTATGGCCACCCCGGCTAGGGCAAAGGCTATGGGAACTCCCATGGAGAGCATTACTCCCATGACACCAAAGGCGAGGAGGCTCAAGAGCCAGGTGTCCATGATCTTCCCCTGAAATTTTTCAGTGGCCCGGGAGATCCTCCTGGGGAGAATCTTCTTTGGCCATTATTGCCAGTATGGATTGACACAGTTTGGCTGCGGCCTGAAGGCCCAACAGCGCGCCTCCCACTGGCACCAACGCCATGGATGGAAACAGTGGAAGCTCCAAAAGGCTCATGGATCGCTTCCCCTTTTTCAAGGCATCCAGAGCGAATTCAGAGCCGTGCCACAAAAGTACTGCACAGAAAACAATGACTAATATGGAGGTAAACAAATCCACGGCGGCCCTGGTGCCCGGAGAAAACCTTCTGTAAAGAATGTCAACCCGAACATGTCGTTCCTCCAACAGTGCATATCCTCCAGCCAGAAGGGCCAGGGCCGCCAGCAAATATTGATTGATTTCTGTGGCCCAGGAAGTGGGAGATCGCAGCAGATAACGGCAGAAGACTTCCCAGACCACTGCTGCCATGATGAGCAGGTTAAGCAATCCCACCCACTGGCCTACCTGCCTGTTCAGCCTGGATATGCCGTTTATGGATTTGCGGGTCAGCTCAAGGATCATCTGAATGCATCACCTGCCCTTGTAGTAATCCTCCAGGATCTTTATGAGCTCTTTGGCTCCTGGAGAGGCTTCGGCCACCTTCTCATAGATGGGTTTACACATTTCCTTGATCTTCTTTACTTCCTCTTCGGCAAGGGTCATGACCTTCACATTACGTTGCTTGGAGTACTCCAGGGCTTCCTGATCCCAAAGCTGACTTTTCTGGGCACTGAGCTCAAAGATTTCCTTTCCGGCTCTTTCCAATGCTTCTTTGGCCTTGGGGGAGAGCTTTTCCCAGACCTTGAGATTCAGCCACACCACGGTCAGGGAAGGAGTGTGAAATCCAGGCAGGATTATATGATCCACCACTTCATCATACTTGTAGGTCTTGATGGTATAGTAGGGGTATATGGTGCCTTCCACCGTGCCCATTTTCAGGGCGGTGTACGCCTCTGGCCCTACCAAGGCCACAGGGGCAGCTCCTATGGCCTGGGCCAGTTGGCCATCCACGCCAGTGGCTCTGAGCTTCTTACCTTTGAAGTCATCCACCTTGGAGACTGGAAACTTGGTCATGGCCCCCATGGAGCCTGTCATTATGGGGTACAGATAGTAGGCCTGGTGTTTGGCCGAGAACTCTCGCATCTTCTTGAGGTACCCATGCTTGGTATATATCTCCAGCACATCTTGGGGGGTTCGCCAGTTCAGGGGCAGCCACTCCACCTTGGACTCGGGTATTGTGCCGCCGTAGTATATGGCTGCAGCATAGAGCCCCTCTATCATTCCCTTGCCCAAGGCATCTAGGCCCTCTTCGGCGCTCACTAACTGGCCCGGCCAGAAGAGCTTGAATTCCACTTCCCCGGCGCTGTACTCCTTGACTTTTTCTGCCAGGAGCTTGAGGAGTTCTGGGCCATAGGTCTTCTCAGGATAAACCGATTGGACCCTGATCACCGTGGAGGCCCAAACAGGCCAATTCAATACCAGGATCCCAAGGATTGAGACCAGTCCAAGCACCACTCTTGCCTTTTTCATAGCTCCCTCCTTTCTCTGGTATGGCTCGTATCCCTCACGCACAAGACCCAATTTCAGGAGTCTGTTCATTGGCAGACCCCCATGCTCAGGAAAACCAAGGCGGCGAATTGACCATGATAAGTACAGACTCTTTGGGACTGAGGTTTCTCCACTGGTGAGGCAAGGCAGCCTTGAAGTGAATCGTATCCCTGCGGTTGAGCACATAGAGGCTGCCTCCTATGACAAACTCCACCTTGCCCTTGTAACAGTAGACCAACTCCTCGCCCGAATGGGAAAGAGGCCCGCCCCTCACTTTCCCACCGGGCTCTATGCGAAGCACATAGGCATCCAAAAGAGGATCCTTGAGGGGCCTGGCGATACTCTCTATGATGGCACCTATCTCTGGGTTGGCAGATTTTTTCCTCTGCTGCCATCTCACCAGGCGCACCTCTGGTGGTTGCTCTTCATCTTCCAAAAAGTAGTGGAGGGACCGGTTAAGGCCCCTGGTGATCTTCATGAGCACCAATATGGAGGGCACCATCTTTCCGCTTTCTATCTTTTGGACCGTACTGGGAGCCACCCCTGCAAGCTGTCCGAATTCCTTGAGAGAAAGGCCTGATTCCTGGCGGACTCTCTTTATCTTCTCTGCCAGTCTCTCCATTATCTTTTCGGGTTTGTCCTTGGCCATATTTCTTCCTGTTTTTAGGTCTCAGCCCTGATATTCAACTCAGATCCCAAGTTCCTGGGCTATTATCATGTGGTGTATCTCGCTTGTGCCTTCGGTTATGGTGAAGAGCCTTCCGTCCCTCCAGAAGCGCTGGATGGGGTACTCCATCATGTATCCGTACCCTCCATGGATCTGCATGGCCTGGGACAACACCTCCTGCAGTGTCTCAGAGCAAAAAAGCTTGACCATGGAGGCCTCCTTCATGACCCTGGCTCCCATGTCGCTCAATCTTGCCACCCTGTAGGTGTAAGAGCGCATGATGTCTATCTTCATTGCCATACTGGCCAGCTTGAAGCGGTTCACCTGGAACTTTCCTATGGGCTTTCCAAACTGAACCCTTTGCTGAGCGTATTGGAAAGCCGCTTCGTAGGCTGCCTGCGCAACACCGGTACAACGGGCCCCATAGGTTATCCTTCCAGACATGAGGGTTTCCCTTATCTGGGCAAAGCCTCCTCCTTCCCTCGGCCCTATGCGGTGTGAGACAGGCACCTTGCAGTCCTCAAAAACCAGCTCCCCTGTCTCTGCAGAGCAATTGCCCACCTTCCTGAGTTTGCGGGCCACGGTAAATCCCGGAGTGCCCTTCTCAACCACAAAAAGGTTTATGCCATGGGCTTTGCGCGACGGATCCACAGAGGCTGCTACAACTGCAAAGTCGCATATGGGTCCGTTGGTTATGAACATCTTGCTCCCGTTTATGATGTAATACTGTCCTTCTCTTACGGCTCTGGTCCGGATAGAGGCTGCATCAGAACCCACATCCGGCTCGGTCAGGGCAAAGGCCCCTATCTTCTCCCCTCTTATGGCCGGGTAAAGGAATCTTTCCTTTAGTTCCTCAGAGCCAAAACGGTATATGGGTTCTGTGGCCAGGCCTGACTGGACGAGCACCCCTCCTGCGATTCCCGCACACACACGGCAAAGCTCCTCCACCAAAATGCACTCCGTGACCTTGTCGGCTCCCGCTCCTCCCATTTCCACCGGATACCTGACGCAGAGATATCCCAACTCCCCCATTTTTCTAAACAGGGAGATGGGGAAGGTCTCCTTTTCCTCTGCCTCCTCTACCAGAGGGGCTACCTCCTTTTCTACGAAACTGCGCACGGCTTTCTTGAATATTCTTTGTTCCTCTGTGAGCTCAAGATCCATCAGCCTTGCCTGCCTCCTCATCCAGGACGAATTTGTAACCGTAGCGAACTATTCCTTCCTGATCGTAGAGTTTCCTGAACACAGCCCTCACAGCAGCGCCCACCTTCAGTTGCTGTGGCTCACAATCTGTCAACTGGGCCACCACCCTGGCCCCCTCTTGGAGTTCAACCACTGCCACCAAGATGGCACCGGTCATGGTCTGTTGTTCATCGAATTCGCTGGGGGCTCCCCCTTTGGCTATGACCGTGTAAGTGAAAACACGGCCTCGACCGCAGAGCCTTTCCCATTGAAACTCTCCCCGGCCGCACTCCAGGCAGACCATTCTGGCAGGTACATTTATGCTCCCGCAGCTCAAACAACGGGGCTCTTCCAGCCTGTAGCGTTCTCTCAAGCTGGCCGCAAATATGGGAAGAGAAACATAGGAACTCATGGTGCTCCTCCAAAAAAGAGCTCAAGCATAAGGCCTGAAACTCAAAAAGCCTCTCATCTTGAGATAATCCGCGTAGCTTCTCTGTCTACCTCCCCTCAACATCTCCTCCAAGACAGGTCCCTTGCCCTTGGTACCTTCAATCGCCTGCCCAAGAACCCAACTCATCACATCCACTCCAGAACCGTACGAGGCCACAAGGATCCTTTGTCCTGAATCCAGGCTCTCTAGCGCCTGAACCATCCCCAGAAGTACAGCCGCTGTGCCTGTGTCTCCCAATCTTTGGGTCACGGAAAGGATCTTTCCCTTATCCACACCTAGCCTGCCTGCCAATCTTTGGGCCGTGATTCCATCTGAGTCAGGCAAGACCATTGAATGGAATTCATGGGCTGAAAAACCCAGCCTTTCCAAAAGCCCCCTGACCCCTTCCAAGACAGATTCGGTAAGCTCATCCTGGCGAAGCTCCAGGTCCTGAACAAATCTCTCTCCCCTTCTTCGGAATCTTTCTCCGAAGGTCTCTATTGATAAACTCTCCACCCCTTCCATGAAGGTGGCTCTTTCATCCGGTGCTATTACAAAGGCAACTGCCGCAGCCCCGAAGCCGTGTTCCAGGCTGCTGGAGGGATGAGCCAGGGGGGCATCAGAGGCCACCACCAGGCAAGGCTTTACCCAGCAACTTGAAAACTCAATGCCAGCCAAGAGGGCCAGTGTGCCTGCCCTGGGAGATCCCCCCAGCTCCACTGCCCTGAGCCTGGGATTCCCGCTAAGGGCAGAGACCAGGCTGGAAACATTGGGTTTTTCTTCATAAGGACCTGAGGTGGTCGCCAAGAAAACTGCCCCCATCTGTTCTGCCTGCATGCCTGCCCTTTCCAAGGCTTGGCGCGCTGCTTCCACTGCCATGGTTACGATGTCCTCGTCATATCCAGGAAAGGACTTCATGTTTATGGCCGGGGTACTGAGACTTCCCCAGAATTTCTTGATTTCCACCAACTCCAATCTGTTTGGCGGCACATAGGCGCCGTGGGACACTATACCGACGCGCATGCAAAATCCTCCCCTGCCCCAAGAGCTGATCTCATTTAGGAGCCCTGAAAACATGTACCACAGCAGTTCCCCCAGAGCCTCCTACGTTATGGGTAAGCCCGAATCTGGCCCCACGCACCTGACGCAAAGGCTCCATCACATCCCCTCTTAGTTGATGGACCATCTCGCAGATCTGCCCTATTCCGGTGGCACCTATGGGATGGCCTTTGGCCTTCAATCCTCCAGAGGGATTCACTGGTCTTGGGCCATTGATGGATGTGATGTTGTCTCTTATGAGAAAACCACCCTCTCCGTCCTTGCAGAATCCCAGATCTTCATACGCCATGATCTCCGCAATGGTGAAGCAATCGTGAACCTCCGCCACCTGGATCTCATCAGGACCCACTGATGCCTCATGGTAAGCTTCAAGGGCAGCCTTGCGTGCAGCAGCAAGTCCTGTTAAGTCCTTGCGATCATGTATGGCCAGGTAATCTGTGCCGGCCCCTGAGCCCATCACCCACACAGGGCGATCCGTATATCTGAATGCATCTTCCCGGCAACACAAAATGGCCACCGCGGCCCCGTCGGTTATGGGGCATGCATCAAAAACCGTCAAAGGGTCTGCCAGCATGGGGGAGTTCAGAGCTCTATCCAGATCCAGGGCAAAGCGTAACTGGGCTTTGGGATTGTGCAGGGCATTGGCGTGGTTCTTGACAGCCACGCCCGTTATCCACTGTTTGAGGGTTCCATGTTCATGCATGTGTCTTCTGGCCAACATGGCATAGATCCCAGGAAAATTTGTGCCTGCCAACCTCTCCCATTCCACGTCGCCTGAGACCCCAAGCCACAGACGGTTTCTTTCCCTTGGCAAGTCACTCATTTTCTCTATGCCTCCAGCCAGGGCCAAACGGCAGGCGCCAGAGCGTATGGCCAGCACTGCGTTGCGGAAGGCAAATCCCCCGGAGGCGCAAGCATTCTCCACATGATGAGCGCTTATGCCCACGAGCCCCACGGTCTCACACAAGAGAGCGGCCTGGTTGCCCAGTTGCCCCCCGCCTGTGGAAAGGGTCCCTATCCAGGCTTCCTGGATTTCTTTGGGATCCAGCCCTTTTTCCACATCCTGGAGCGCTTCCTGGAAGGCCTCGAAGAACAGGGACTTGAGGTTTCGCTTGGGAAACAGGCCAAAAGGGGTCTGCCCCACTCCTATGACCGCCACTTGCATCTTGATTTACCCCCGAAAAATTGGGCTCTTTCCTACTCACCCTTAAAGTTTGGTTTGCGCTTTTGGAAAAAGGCTTCCCTTGCCTCAAGAAAGTCCCTTGTCAAGAATGCAACGGCTTGCAGGTTGGCTTCCCATCTGAGAGCTTCCTCCAACCCCCAGGGAAACCTCTCCATGCACTCCTTCACCATGGAAAGCGCCACTGAGGGGCCTCGGGCCAGTTTCCAGGCCCAGGACATGGTTTCCTCCATCAGCTTGTCATGGGGGACCACCCTGTTGACCAACCCCCACTCAAGAGCCTGGGAAGCCTCTATGAGCTCTCCGTTGAGCATCATCTCCATGGCTCTGCTCCAGCCTATTCTCAAAGGCAGGTGACGTGTCAGACCAAGGTCAGGCGCAAGGCCCACCCTCACCTGGCCCACGCCCAAGCGAGCCCTGTTGGAGGCAACTATCAAGTCGCAGGCCAGGGCCAAACCAAGACCTGCACCCGTGGCCACCCCGTCCACAGCGGCCAAGATGGGCTGAGGCATCTGCCTCATGATCCTTACCAGCCGCCCAACCCTCTGTACGCGCCTTCTTCCTCCTGCTGGAGTAAGCCCTTCCATGGTCCTGAGATCCCCGCCCACACAAAAATCAGGCCCATCTCCGGTCAAGACCAGCACCTTCACCGCTTCGGCCTCGGAACTGGCCTCCAGTACATCCCGCAGTTCTTCACGCATAACAAGATCCAAGGCGTTTCTTCTCTGGGGAAGGGCCAGGCGAATCACCCTGACCCCATCTTCGTCCTGCAGCCGGACGGTGGTGTAAGCCATTGGGGAGCCTCGCATGCCAGTGGGTGTTTATAGCCGAGCGGAAATATATATAGCCTATAAGAAATTGTCAAGAGAATTTTTTATACCCATAAGTCTTTAATATTCTAAGCTTTTT
>VSSL01000650.1_pt1 | contig 10578 bp, 11 predicted proteins | sample 4557531 | NCBI WGS metagenome assembly VSSL01 (sample SAMN10986726, study PRJNA523729) | hot springs metagenome | isolation source: hot springs | place: India:Timba, Gujarat | collected 2018-05-31 | reverse complement strand
CGAGAAACTCGCCCAGGCAATGGAAGCACTGGCTGATTACCCGGTGAAATGGGTCACGGGTGGACATCCGGTGGAACTGCTGGAACAGCATGACCTGGTTTGTCTTTCTGGCGGTGTACCCGAAACTCTGCCGATTGTGCAGGAAGCCCTGCGCAGAGGGATACCCATCACCAACGACTCGCAAATTTTCATGGAAGAAGTACCCTGCCGGGTGATCGGCATCACCGGCTCGGCAGGCAAGACCACAACGACAACCTAGTGGGGCGTATGGCATCCCGCGCAGTGGTTGCACCCCAAAAAGCCTGGGTGGGCGGGAATATCGGAGTTCCGCTTATCGACCGATTGGACGAGATACAACCTGCGGATGTGGTAGTGCTGGAACTTTCCAGTTTCCAACTGCAGTGGATGACCCGCTCTCCACAGGTGGCGGCAGTGCTGAACATCACCCCCCAATCATCTGGATCGTCATGGAACCATGGAAGCCTATACCGCCGCCAAGGCTCGTATTCTCGAGTTTCAAAGCGCCACCGATATTGCCGTGTTGGGACGCGAGGACGCTGGCGCATGGGGATTGCGCGAGAAAGTCCGTGGAGATTTGATTTCCTTCGGGCTGAACCACCCTGCCGAAGGGAAAGGCACGTTTTACGACAATGGCTGGTTGTGGTATCAGGGCGAATGGTAGAAGAGGCCCTGTTTGAACGCGGTAAGATTGCTCTGCGGGGAACCCACAACCTGCTCAATGTGCTGGCAGCATGTGCCATTGGCATTGCCGCCGGGTTCCCGCCGGAAGCCCTGCTGGATGGCGTCCAGGGGTTTGGCGGCGTTCCTCACCGCCTTGAACTGGTGAGAGAATGGCGCGGGGTGCGCTGGTACAACGACTCGATTGCCACCGCTCCAGAGCGCACCATCGCCGCCATCCGTTCCTTCGAGGAACCGCTGGTGCTGATGCTCGGCGGGCGTGACAAAAAACTGCCATGGGATTCGCTGGCAGACCTCATCCATGAGCGGGTGGATCATGTGGTGGTGTTTGGAGAAGCCGCCGAAAAGATCGCCCATGCTATTGGAGAGGTGCGTCCGGGTAAACGCCCGTTCACACTGACCCTGTGCAAAACTGTGCAGGAAGCCGTACAAGCCGCGGCAAAAGTTGCCGAAGAAGGGGATGTGGTCTTATTCTCTCCGGGCGGCACCAGTTACGACGAGTTTCGAGATTTTGAAGAAAGGGGCGAGCGGTTTCGAAAATGGGTACAGGAACTTTTGTAAATCAACCTCTGCAACGCTCGATTTCAAGACGGTTTCGTGCCGTTCGAACCGGCATTGATTTCATCCTGGTTGGGGTAGTCATTGCCCTGGTGCTGTTCGGCTTGCTCATGGTGTACTCTGCCGGACCACTCTTTGCCGCCCTGTTGAAACAGAACGCCGATTTCTTCCTGATTCGTCAATCCATGTGGGCACTGCTGGGATTTGTCGGCGCCGGCGTGTTGATGTTTCTGGATTACCATTTTTACAAGCGCTTCACCCTGCTCATCATGGGCGGAACCATTGCCCTGCTACTGGCAGTGATTGTAATTGGAGACATGACCTTTGGCGCTACCCGCTCTCTGAATGAAGGCTCAATTCGCCCTTCAGAGTTCGCGAAACTGGCAACCATTTTGTACGTAGCCGTGTGGCTGAATGCCAAGAAAGACGTGCTCAACGACATTACCTTTGGACTCATTCCGCTGATATTGATCCTGGGGGTGGTGGGTGCATTGATCATGCTTCAGCCGGATTTTTCGGCAGCCTTCACCATTGTGGTGCTGGGCGCCATGCTGTTCTTCCTGGCTGGAGGAGAATGGCGGCAAATTGCTCTGGTCCTGGTGATTACCCTGTTTTTGGGATGGGTTATCGTCAACCTTTATCCTACCGGTAAAAATCGCGTTTTAGGCTTTTGGAGCGGATTGCAGGAACCCATCAAAGCGGAATATCAGGTACGGCGTTCTCTGGAAGCCATCATCCGCGGTGGGGTATTTGGCGTAGGCATTGGAAATTCCACCACCAAATTAACCGGTTTACCCGTTGCGCACAACGACTCCATCTTCGCAGTTATTGCCGAGGAAACCGGATTGGTGGGTGCCTTCCTGCTGATTGGAGCATATGTGGTATTCCTCTGGCGCGGGTTAGCGATTGCCAAAAACGCTCCGGATGAATTGGGAAGCCTGCTCGCCGGTGGAATCACCATCTGGATTGTGCTTGAAGCCATGTTAAACATCGGCGTTTCGGTCAATTTATTGCCTCAGGCAGGGAATGCTCTGCCCTTTATCAGTTATGGAGGTTCCAGTTTATTATCTACCCTGGCAGGGGTGGGAATCCTGCTGAACATTGGGCGGTTGGGAAATCAACAAAAGCAAAAAGGAGAACAAACTCTTGGTGCGGTTGTTAATCTGCGCTGGAGGGACGGGCGGCGGCGTGTATCCCGCCCTGTCCATCCTGCAAGCCCTGAAGAATGAAGCCAACCCGGTGCTTTGGGTCGGAGGGGAAGGCGGTATGGAGGCAGAACTGGTGAAGAAAGCCGGACTGCCTTATACGGCTATTCCCGCCGCAGGAGTGCACGGGGTAGGACTGCGTGCCTTACCGGGGAACATACTCCGTCTGGCGCGCGGCGTTCTGGCTTCGCGCCGCATCCTCAAAGAGTTTCAGCCGGAAGTCCTGCTCTTCACCGGAGGGTACTTGGCGGTGCCGATGGCACTGGCAGGACGGCACATCCCCAGCCTGCTCTATGTGCCGGATATTGAACCGGGGCTGGCGCTGAAAACCCTTTCCCGCTTCGCGTCCACCATCGCCCTGACCGCCGAGCCTTCACGCACTTTCTTCAAGCACAGTAAAGCCCGCGTGAGGTAACCGGTTATCCGGTACGCCAGGACCTGCTGGAATGGAACCGCGAGCGGGGAGCGGAAAAACTGGGACTAGACGCTCAACAGCCCATCCTGCTGGTCACCGGCGGGAGCAAAGGCGCCCGTTCCATCAACCGCGCTATTGTGAAGGGATTGCCTGAATTGCTCCAGGTGACGCAAATTTGCACCTGACCGGAGCACTGGATTGGGAAGAAGTTCAAATGGCTCGAGAGGCGCTCTCTTCCGATCTGCAAAAGCGCTACTTTGCCGCACCGTACTTGCACGAGATGGGCGCCGCCCTGGCTTGTGCGGACCTGGTCATCTCGCGCGCGGGGGCGTCCACCCTGGGAGAATATCCGCTGTTTGGATTACCCGCCATTCTGGTGCCCTACCCCTACGCTTGGCGTTATCAGAAGGTCAATGCCATGTACCTGGTCGAACAAGGCGCGGCGGTGATGATCGAGAATCAAAATCTTGCAGAGCAACTTGTGCCCACCGTTCTCAGGCTCATCGGCTCACCGGAAAAACTGGCAGTCATGCGCAAAGCCATGCGCACACTTCACCGCCCACAGGCGGCGGAACGCATCGCCAGCCTGGTGCTGGCACTGGCACAGCCACAGGCATGGAGGCAATTCATGGTCAGTTTGAATGCCCTCTTCTGGCTCTTTGTGATTCTGTTTGCCATCATTGGCGCCATGCGCGGATGGGCAAAGGAACTGCTGGTAACCTTCAGCGCCATTCTGGCATTCTTTATCGTCACTGTGCTGGAAACGTATGTTCCTTTTGTCAAAGACACGCTGAGAAACAATCCCGACACCCTGTTCTGGTTGCGGATTATTGTACTGATTCTTGCCGTGTTCTTCGGATATCAGTCCCCGAATATTCAGAAGTTTGCCGCCGGGGGAAGGTTTGCCCGTGAAAAACTGCAGGATTACCTGCTGGGTTTTCTCTTGGGAGCAATCAACGCTTATTTGTTTGTGGGCACCATCTGGTGGTACATGGACCAGGCCGGGTATAAACCTCTTCTGCCTTATATCACTCCCCCCGACCCCAACACCGAGGTCGGAAGAGCGGCTCTGGATTTACTGGAACAGATGCCACCCGTATGGTTAAAACCGCCAGGGCTCTTCTTTGCCGTGGCGCTGGCGTTTGCCTTTGTGCTGATTGTGTTCTTGTAAAGGAATGAGTTGATGGAGCGTATTCATCTCATTGGCATCGGAGGAAGCGGTTTGTCCGCCATTGCCCGCCTGCTGGTAGAACAAGGAGTACAGGTGAGCGGTTCTGACCGCGCCGAGACTCCATTCACCCGGGAACTGCGGGATATGGGCATTCCAGTCTTCATTGGACATGCTGCTGGGAACATTTCCGGTGCCACAATGGTAGTGCGCTCTTCTGCTATCCCCGAAGACAACCCTGAAGTGCAGGCAGCCAGGCAGGCGGGCATTCCGGTGCTCAAACGAGCCGAGTTTCTGGAAACTTTCCTGAAGAAATATCGGGTCATCGCTGTGGCAGGGACACATGGAAAAACCACCACGACTGGAATGATTGCCTGGATGTTGTCCAGCCTGGCACAGAATCCCTCATACATTATTGGCGGAGTCGTCCGGGATCTGCACACCAACGCCCATGCTGGAAAAAGCGACCTGTTTGTCATTGAAGCCGATGAATATGACCGCATGTTCCTTGGATTACACCCTCACATTGCCGTAGTCACCTATCTGGAACACGATCATCCAGACTGCTTCCCCACCATGGCGGATTACAGCGGGGCGTTCGAGGACTTCATACGGCAGATTCAAGCCGGAGGCATCTTGCTGGTGAACGGAGATCATCCCCCCACCCGGGCACTGGGACAGGCTGCCCCAAAGGGCGTCAAAGTGATGACCTACGGTGAAAGTGAGCACAACACCTACTTCCTGAAACACGCCAGTGTCAACCGCTGGGGCGGATTCAGTGCCGATGTCTGGAAACAAATGCCCGATGGGGAAAATCGTCGCCTGCTTCACCTGGCATTGCAGGTTCCCGGAAAACACAACTTGCTCAATGCCCTGGCAGCGCTGGCAGTGGCAGATCAACTGGGGTTGATGCTCGACCCTGCCGCAAAGGCTTTACACCTCTTCCACGGCACAGGGAGACGTTTTGAGGTGCGCGGAGAGGCAAATGGAGTAACTCTGATTGATGACTATGCGCATCATCCAACCGAGATTCGCACTACCCTGGCAGCAGCACGCGCCAGATATCCTGAACGGCATATCTGGGCAGTTTGGCAACCGCACACTTACTCGCGCACACAAGCGTTGATGGAAGAATTTTGCCAGTCCTTTGAGGATGCCGATGCAGTGGTTGTACTGGAAATCTACGCCGCCAGAGAGAAAAACCCGGGCTTTTCTGCCCGCGAAGTGGTCAACCGAATGAAGCATCCGGCGGCGGTCTTTCAACCCACGCTGGAAACAGCGCAGGAATACCTCTTGAATTGTCTTCAACCCGGTGATGTGGTGCTAGTGCTCTCTGCCGGAGACGCCGATGCACTGAACGCCAGGTTACTTGATGTTCTGAGCCAAGGGAGGAAAGGATGAATCCAAAAGACAACCTGAAACGTGTGTATGCCATGGAACTGCAAGCCCTGCCCGTGCAGTTGGTACCGCCCGACCCCATTGGGATGGAACCACCCCGCCGGAGCAAGAAAGCCCTCACCGAAGAGCCACAACCCCCCGCTCCGGAGAATGACCCCAAGGTGGTCAACCGCCTGATTGACCGCATCAAGAGGATTTAAGCGCATGACCTTTGCCCTGCCGATGAACCGTTTGAGAGAAGCCTTTGGCGATGCCCTGCAGGAAAATGTCCCGCTGGCGGCATATACCACCGCACGGGTGGGTGGTCCCGCCGATGCCTTCCTGCCGGTGCACGATCTGGCACAACTCGAACGGGCAGTGCGCCTGCTGTGGGATTTGAATGTGCCTTACCTGATTCTGGGAAGTGGCTCGAACCTGCTGGTCAGCGATGCCGGATACCGCGGAGTAGTGATCTTCAACCGCGCCAGAAACGTCAAAATTGATGTGCATCACCAGCCTCCCTCTGTATGGGCAGAATCGGGCGCCAACCTCTCGCATGTGGCTCGCCAGACCGCCCTGCGTGGGTTAAGCGGGCTGGAGTGGGCAGCCACCGTTCCCGGCACAGTGGGCGGGGCAGTATATGGCAACGCAGGCGCCTTTGGCGGGGATATGGCAGGAAATCTGGCGCTGGCAGAAATCTTGCACCCTGAACTGGGTAAGGTACATTGGAGCGCCGAAGAGATGGGCTACGGATACCGAACCAGCATTCTGAAACGCGAGAAGAGCAAGGCTGTCATCCTGGCAGCGCGGATGAACCTGACCCAAAGCACCGTGGAAGAAGTACAGGCACGCATTGAAACCTTCAGCGCCAAACGCCGAGCCACTCAACCCCCTGGTGCTACCATGGGAAGCATGTTCAAAAATCCGCCGGGAGATTACGCAGGGCGTCTGATTGAAGCCGCAGGGTTGAAAGGGAAACGCATCGGCAAGGCTGAAATCAGTCCGGTACACGCAAACTTCTTCGTTAACCTGGGAGGAGCAACCGCCGCCGATATTCTGCAACTCATCCAGATAGCACAAAAAACGGTGCAGGACAAATTTGGGGTTACGCTGGAACTGGAGATTGAGTGTATCGGTGAATGGGAGAATTTCTAGAGAGGAGCAGAACACAACACATGGAGCGTAAGTTGCGCGTGGGTGTCATTTTTGGGGGCAGGTCAGGAGAACATGAGGTCTCGCTGATGTCTTCACGTTCGGTTTTGAACGTGTTGAGCCCCGAAAAATACGAGGTCACCCAGATAGGGATTACTTTAGAGGGAATGTGGGTTACCGGGGAAAATGTCTGGGAAGCCCTGAAAAGCGGAGCGGTGAAAGGTTTGTCGCAAGCCGTCCTGCTCCCCTACCCTGGCGAAACCATCCTCTACGCCCTGCGCAATGGTACGCTGGAACCTGTAACTACTCTGGATGTGATTTTCCCTGTTCTACACGGCACGTTTGGTGAAGACGGCACGCTCCAGGGATTGCTGGAAATGGCAGATTGCGCTTATGTAGGGGCAGGAGTGCTCGGCTCAGCGGTAGGCATGGATAAAGGACTGTTCAAGGATGTGATGCGCGCTCATGGTTTGCCGGTAGCCGATTCGGTGCTGGTAACCCGGAAGCAACTGGAACAGAACCTCTCAGAGGTCATCGAACAGGTGGAACGCCTGGGGGAATATCCCTTCTTCACCAAACCCGCCAACCTGGGCTCATCGGTGGGCATTACCAAATGCCATTCACGTTCGGAATTGTACGAGGGTTTGCTGGAAGCGGCACGCTACGACCGTCGTATTCTCATCGAACGCGGCGTACCCGATGCCCGTGAGATTGAGGTGAGCGTGCTGGGGAACGACGAGCCGATTGCCTCGGTGCCCGGTGAGATTGTGCCGGGAGATGAATTCTACAGTTACGAAGCCAAATACCTGATGGAGACTTCTAAACTGCTCATCCCGGCACCCTTGAGCGAGGCTCTAAGTGAGAGAATCCGCCAACTGGCAATCCAGGCTTATCGCGCCATTGATTGTGCAGGAATGGCACGGGTGGACTTTCTGGTCAACCGCAATACCGGTGAGTGCTTCATCAACGAAATCAACACCATCCCGGGCTTCACTGCCATCAGCATGTACCCGAAACTGTGGGAAGCCAGTGGGATTTCTTACACTGCACTGATTGACCGACTGATTGAACTGGCACTGGAGCGCAAAGCCGAACGGGATCGCACACAACGACATTACCGGAGGGGAGAATGAATCAGTCCAGGTCATCTAACCGTTCCAGGATTGAAGAACTGCGCCAGCGCAGGGCACAACGCACTACCCAGCGGGCAGATACGGCATCCCGTCGGGTAACTACCCCACCCCCGACAAGACCGGTGGTTGTTCGCAACACCACCTTTGGTACACCCATTCACCGGCAGGTGGCTACCCAACGACCACGGCGTACTTACTATGTGGCTACCGGCATGCCGGGCGTGGAGATGCGCCTCCCTTCGATCCCTGTCATTCGTCCAGGCTGGCGCGCTCTCTCGGCAATGATTGTGCTGGTTGCCCTGATTGGCATCTTCAGCCTGTGGGCTTCCCCCTTCTTCCAGGTGGATAGCGTTGCCCTTGAGGGCATGGAACGGCTCACAACCAGCGACCTTGAACCGGTGTTGAACCTGCGCAATCTTGCCATTGTGGAAGTGGATGCCGGGGCAGTGAAAGAAGAACTCATGCGGTTCTTCCCCGATCTGGAAAACGTTCAGGTGGTCGTGGGGCTTCCCAACACCGTGAAGGTCATTGTCCAAGAACGGCGTCCCATCCTGGCGTGGCAGAAAGAGGACCAGGTAATGTGGATTGACGCCAGCGGGATAATTTTCCCCGCCAGAGGGACGGTAGAAGGGCTACTGACCGTTTTCTCCAACGATAATCCCCCCCTGGCAATTGCTCCGGTTGAGAGCAATCCCGAGGGCGAAACTCAGGGAAATGCCTCTGCAGGCAACAGCAAACCGAGTCTCAAAACTGCCCCGGAACGCATGGAGCCAAAAACTTTGCAAACCATCCACAAACTGGCATCTCTGCTTCCGGAAAACTCGGTGATTGCCTACGATGATATGAATGGAGTCGGCTGGAAAACACCCGATGGATTACAGGTGTACATTGGGAAGGATCTGACAAATTTTGAGGTGAAATACAACATGGCAGAGCAAATTATCGCTCAGTTATACCAGCGAGGAATTTACCCGGCTCTGCTGAACGTTGCCGACCCCAATGCACCTTTCTATCGCATGGAGCAATGAAAATGGCGGATGAACCGATTGTAGTGGGAATTGATATTGGAACGACAAAAGTCTGTACGCTGGTTGCCCGCGTAGAGGGAGGAAGCAGTTTTCGTATTCTGGGTGTGGGCATTGAGCCTTCACAGGGCATTCGCAAAGGCACGATTGTGGACCTTCAAGCCGCCTCGCAGGCAATTGCCCGTTCCATCGAAAAAGCGGAACGCACCTCAGGGATGGAAATCACCTCGGCACTGGTCAGCCTGGCAGGCTCGCACGTGTCTTCGGTGAACAGCCGTGGTGTGGTTGGGATTGCCGGACGCGTCATTGACCAGGAAGATGTGTTCCGGGCACTGGATGCGGCACAAGCCGTTGCCATCCCTCACAACCGCGAGATCATTCATGTTATCCAGCGCGGATTTGTGGTGGACGGTCAGGACGGCATCCGCATGCCCGTCGGGATGCACGGTTACCGCCTGGAGGTAGAAGCCCACATCATCACCGCTGCCGCATCTACAGTGGAGAATTTGCGCCAGTGTGTGCAGGCTTCGGGCGTGGAAGTGGTGCAATTTGTTCTCAATCCGCTGGCTTCGGCAGAAGTAGTGCTTTCGGACACCGAACGTCAAATGGGCGTAGTGGTTTGTGACATTGGCGGCGGCACTACCGACATGGCAATTTACATTGACGGCGACATCTGGCATACCATGGTGCTGGGCATTGGTGGAAACCACATCACCTCGGATATTGCGCATGGCTTACGCCTGCCACTCTCGCAAGCCGAAGAAATTAAGAAACTATACGGGCACGCTGTGCAGAGCGAAATTCCCGAAAACGAAACCTTCTCGACACGCATTTTCGGGGAAGAGCGTCCGGTTGAAATCAGCCGCCGCGATCTGGCAATGATCATCGAAGCCCGCGTGGAAGAAATCTTTGATTTGATTTTGCAGGAAATCAAACGCTCCGGGTATGACGGGCTGTTGCCCGCAGGAGTGGTTTTGACCGGCGGAAGCAGTCTTCTGCCCGGCATACGCACGCTGGCAAGCCAGGTGATGGGACTTCCCGTGCGCATTGCCAAACCGGAAAACCTGCTGGGGCTGACCGATCAACTGAACTCCCCAGCCTACTCTACCAGTGTGGGACTGCTCAACTGGGCCATGATGATGAGCGAGACTCCGGCGGCAACCGGGAAACGCTCCCGAAAGAAAGGAGGGTCCTCTGAATTTGGAGACCGGCTTAAATCCTTCCTTAAGCGTCTATTACCTTAGCAGATTACCCCAATGGGGGATCGAGATGTTCATCAAGATTCGAGTCCAATCATGAGGAGGCACACCATGGACATGAACCAACCTTTGTCTGAATCCTTTGCCCGCATTAAAGTGGTGGGCGTGGGTGGCGGTGGATGTAACGCCGTCAACCGCATGATCGAAGAAGGCTTGCAGGGCATTGAATTCGTCGCCGTCAACACCGATGGACAGGCGCTGATGCTCTCCAAAGCCGATACCCGCATCCGCATCGGCGACAAAGTGACCCGCGGATTGGGCGCGGGCGGCAACCCGGAGATGGGGCGTAAAGCCGCGGAAGAGTCCGCCGAAGAACTGTATTCCGCGTTGAAGGGTGCTGATATGGTCTTCGTCACCGCAGGCATGGGCGGCGGCACCGGCACGGGTGCAGCGCCTATCATCGCGCAAATTGCCAAGGAAGTAGGCGCTCTGACGATTGGGGTGGTCACCCGCCCGTTCACCTTTGAGGGAGCCCGGCGCGCCAAATCAGCCGAAGAAGGCATTGGCAACCTGAAGGAACACGCCGATACGCTGATTGTCATCCCCAACGACCGCCTGCTTCAGATGGTGGACAAACGCGCCAGTTT
>VSSL01000649.1_pt1 | contig 10580 bp, 7 predicted proteins | sample 4557531 | NCBI WGS metagenome assembly VSSL01 (sample SAMN10986726, study PRJNA523729) | hot springs metagenome | isolation source: hot springs | place: India:Timba, Gujarat | collected 2018-05-31 | reverse complement strand
CAAAAACCATAGCGATTGATTATTTAAAGAAAATCCAAAATAAACAAATTTTGTCTGAACAATTATCAATCCTAAATTTTGTATTAAATGAAATATGTTTGGAGTTCGTCAAAAACTTTTTTGCATTTAGGATATGATTATTTCAGGTAAGAAGATAAGCGAATTATTCCAATTCGAGGTGGAATTAATTTTTGACAGCCACCATACGGGAAAGTACAATATGGATTTTGATTTCCGTCGCACTATTGAACACGAAGAAGGCAAGGTCCTACCAATGTTACGCTTTTATGGTTGGAAACCTTGGGCAGTGTCTTTGGGTGCAAATCAAAAAGAAAGTGACTTCAATCCAGAAAAACTCCAAGAATATGGTTTCGATTTAGTGCGACGCCCCACGGGCGGTCGGGCTGTGCTTCACGGAAATGAAATCACTTATTCCTTTGTTTGCCCGCTCAACAATGGATTGAAACCGCAAGACATTTACCGTGAGATTCACATTTTTCTTGTCAAAGGATTGCAAATGTTAGGAGCCGAGGGTCTTGGTTTCGAAAAAGCCCAAACCAATTTCAGCGAATTTTACAAGCGTGAAGCAGTGTCAATCTCGTGCTTTGCAAGTTCCGCCCGATATGAAATCGAATGGCAAGGCAAGAAAATTGTTGGTAGTGCCCAAAGAGTTTTTGGGAACACGCTCCTACAGCACGGTTCGATACTTCTTGGACCAGGATATGAATTGATTGCAGAAGTTGCAAATCTTAAAGACGAGACCGCAAGAGAAATTTTACGTAAGCACATCAAAAACCATAGCATATCCGTTGAAGAAATTGTCGATAGACAAATTCCCTTCGAACAAGCATTGGAAACATTCAAAAAACTATTATGTTAAGATATATTGTTCTTATACTTTTAATCTTAATTGTCATTTTAACTCTTGTGAACTTGATTTTGAACAAGTTTTTGAAAGCATTTTCATTGTTTCAACCACAAAACAAGAAAAAAGATAACGAAATTTTATACAAAGACGAGGACATTATTGTTTTAAAAGGGGAATCCAAAAAGGAAGAAGGGAAAGAAGATGAATGAGACTGAAAAAGCACCATTAATTGCAGCAATAGATGTTGGTACAAATTCTTTCCATTTGATAATTGCCAGCGTAGATTCCAGAGGAATGCTTCAAACAATTCTCCGAGAGAAAGAAGTTGTACGCCTTGGGGCAAGCGGTGGGGACATAAAATATTTAAGCGAAGATGCTATACAACGTGGGGTTCAAACATTGAAACGCTTTGCCGAAATTGCTCGAAGCAAAGGTGCAGAAATTCGTGCCGTCGCTACAAGTGCAGTTCGAGAAGCGTTAAATTCAAATCAATTTATCGAACTTGTAAAGAAAGAAACTGACATCGACATCGAAGTAGTTTCTGGATTCGAAGAAGGCAGATTGATATACCTTGGAACTTTGCATTCTTTGCCTATTGTAAATCAAAAAGCAATAGTTATTGATATTGGAGGCGGAAGCACCGAAACCATCATTGGCAAAGATGGTGAAATTTTATACGTTCACAGCGAAAAGATTGGTGCAATACGACTTACTGTACGATTTGGACTTGAAGATGAAATCGACGAAGAAAAAGTCAAAGAATGTAGAAAATACATTCGTGGGGTTTGGACGCCTATTTTTAACAAAATAAATCAAATTGGGTATTCCACGCTGGTAGGAACTGCTGGAACAATACTTAACATTGCGGTAATGACTTTGATGCAAAACGGAAAACCAGTTCCCGACGTTTTGAACGGATACACACTTGAAACAAAAGATGTGCTTAAAACAATCAAAAAAATCATATCTGCAAAAAATCTTAAAGAACGCAAGCAAATTCCAGGAATGGACCCACAAAGAGCAGACATAATTGTCGGTGGTGCCTTAATACTCGAATACGCTCTGGAAAATTTAGAAATTGATAAGATACATATTTCAACATTTGGATTGAGAGAAGGAATAGTTTACGATACTCTTGAAAAAAGGAAAGAAATCGAATCGCTGAAACATCTTGGAAGATTGCGTGAGTCGACGATTTATTCAATTGCCCAAAACTATGGAGTGAATCTTAAGCATAGCAATCACATAAAATACATCGCACTAAAAATTTTTGATGCAACTCGACATATTCACAATCTTGGAGTAAGGGAACGAGAATGGCTCGAAGCCTCTGCTATATTACACGACGTGGGATATTTGATTTCCGTCGAACAACATCATAAGCATAGTTACTATATCATCAGCCATTGCATTATGCCAGGTTTCACCAAAGATGAACAAGAAATTATTGCAAACATAGCCAGATACCATAGAAAAAGCCACCCCAAGAAGAAGCACGAAAATTTCCAGAAACTTCCAGAAGATAAACAAGAAATCGTAAAGAAACTTGCTGGTATATTGCGAATTGCCGAAGGTATCGACCGCAGGCAAGTCCAAGCAGTAAAGGACATAGAAGTTGTTTCAAATGGGAAATCTGTAACAATAAAACTTATTCCAGCAAATAAAGATGAAATGCCCGAAGTTGAACTTTGGGGTGCCGAGCGAAGAAAATTGCTTTTCGAAGAATCAATGGGTGTGCAAGTCAAATTTGTCATTTAAAAGTAACTTTTGAACATTGTGCTGTGTCTTTAAATTTCAATTTTACAAGAATTATGAAAAAAACATACTTTATATTTTTGCTCTTGGTTTTGTTCTTTTATAAAACTTTTGCACGAGTTGATATAGAATTTGGCGAAAGTCTAAACTATGGAAACTACCCTAACCTTTCTCTAAAAGTCAAAATTTCAAAAAACTTTATCCCGATTGAAGTTTCTGCAAGGCAAGTTGTTATTTTGGAGGGTAATTACCCAACTTTTCCAACTTCTGTTTCAAAACCCGATATTTCTGGCTTTCAAACGATAACCTGGACATCAACTTCACCAGACTCCAAAATTCCAGTATTTTACATTACAGTAGACGACGAAGTTGGAATTTCCTCACCAAATGATATAACTCCACACCCAATATATGATGGCGTAGCCTCGCTTGTTACTTTTGTTGATAACGACAGGAATATCATTAAAGAAATTCGCTTTGGTTCAGTTCCAATCGGGGAATATACCAATCAAAGAGTCAATATTGTTTCTGCAATTCAAAGAAAGAGAGGAAATATTGGATATCCGACCATAGTAGATTGGGTTGGCACAACATCGAACGAATTCAAGTATCTATGGTTAGGTTCGTCGATAAATACGAACCCGCCACCTGTGGCAATCATTTCACCTTTTCCCTACGCTATTGAAGTGCTCTATATTCCGCAAGACAACAAATACAAGCGAGAATATTTAACAGTTTCTTTCGACAACGGAAGACAAAGTCATATTGCCCTCGTGGCTAACAATTTTCCAATTCATAAGCGGACACTCTTGCAACTGCTACAGCCCAAACCGAACGAAATTCTCTACCCTTGTCAAAAATATCAAATTCAATGGAAAGGCAATAAAAGCAACATTCCTGTTACTATTGAATATACAACCAACAAGGGCATTGTTTGGGAGCCGATTGCAGAAGTCATTGGGAATTCCACCAACTGGTTTATACCTAACATCGAAACCGACTCTTTGTTCATAAGAATCAATCAAGATTTCAATGCTACATCGGAATTTTCTTTTTCACCTACTTCCAACAAGCCACAAAAAATTGCATTCAACACCGACGAAAGCAAAATTCTAATCGCTTCGAAAGATGGCAATTTGATTGAATACAATGTCAATTCTAAAAGCGAAATTTCAAAAATTCCTTTTGCTTTTCTCGATTACCCATTTGAAAATGCAAACATTACTGGTCTGGACTACTTTGCACAAGATAGTTTTGCGATTGTTTCCTATCGTTGGTCGGATTTCTACGGAAACGAAAGGAACGATACGATTGTTGTGGTCAATCTATTTGAAAAGAGAATTGTTCAAACTTTTGCCCTTCGGCAAGGAGAACGTTCGAAAAAGTTCCTTGTAGACAAGCAAAACGGAGTGTTGCTTTTGGTCAAGGAGAAACAAAACAATATCGAACTTTACAATGTGCCCAACCTTACTTATTTAAAAAAAGTTACGTTTGAAGCACCAATTCAAGAAATAGCCAAAAAGAACGATTTGCTCGCTGTTGCTTTGATTTCAAACAAAATAGAACTACTTAACCTTAATAACTTGACTAATATTAATGAATTTGAATTAAAGTATTTGCCTTTTATTACAAATCTTGCAATTTCAATGATGGAAGATTAATTGCTTTTACTACCAAGAAAGAGAATATTAAAGACGTAATTGAAAATTTATCAGATGCCTATGTGTTGGACGTAAGTAGTGGTCAGATTGTCCGCTCTCTTTACAATAACTGGTCCGACGCAATTGCATTAGATTTCTCACCCACCGACAATTACTTAAACATTGGTTTTGAATACAATCCAACAATTGTAGTCTGGGACTTGGTCAACGATGTTGTTACTTCTAAAATCTATGGTTCTGGTTACAGTTTATCCGACCTCAAAGTTTCAAATTTAAATTTTACAATTGCTACATCTGAACCAGACCGAAATGTAATTGTGCTTCGTGGTTTTTCTTATCCAGAAATGGTTGTCGCTGGTCCTTTTAAAATCCATAAACCAAAAGTCGTAGCCAAAGGAATTACATTCCCTCCTCAAAAAATTTATTATCAAACGGCACAAGAAATAATTGATAACTTTTGTAACATCGGTGATGTCCCATTCATTATCGAAAATGCATATTTCATAAAAGGCAAAAACTTTTCGTTGCAAAAACCAATTAGTGGAGACACTATTCAAGTTGGAAGTTGTCTCGATTTACCAATAATTTACAATCCAAAGGACACTGGAAATTTCGTCGATACCCTTGTTGTAGTCTCTTGCGGGGAAAAATACTATCTTCCCCTCGTTGGACGAGGAATTAATCGGGACTTCAAGTTCTTGTTGAATTCCATCGATTTTGGTGCAGTTTGCATAAATGAATCGAACGAAATTGAATTAGAACTCGGCTTTAACAACGATAGTCTCGACCTTCCTATCGATTTAGTAAGAATAAGCCCCGATGGACAAAAACATTTCTCCGTTGTCGAGGGCAATCAATATCAAGTGCTAACTCCAAGCCAAAAGTTAAAAGTAAAAATAAAATTCCAACCCAAAGAAATTGGCAATTTTTCTTCATTCGTCGAAATATTTTATCTTGGGCAGTGGGAGTATGTTTTCCGAGTACCAATCAAAGGGGAAGGTTTTGGAATAGACATTTCCCTTTCGACATACGACCTTCGCTTCATTCCAGAAATTCAAACAAGGGAAGTTACAATTTCGAATTTATCCAACACTGACGTTATTGTCGACAGCCTTGTGTTCAATCCCGCAAACTATTTTCAAGCAAATATAACGACACCATTTAATTTGCCAGCAAACTCTGGGAAAATCCTTTCAATTACAATGCTTCAACCTCCGCCGACAGATGTTTCGCTTACAATTTACAGTTCGCCTTGTAGTGCAGTTAAAACATTAACTCTTGGTCAATTTTTTGGAACATCCAGCCTTTATCTGCCCAGAATCGAAACCGAACCGAAAGGCATTATCTCTATTCCAATCGAGTATCAAAACTCTGAAAACCATCCCTACAATGGACGTAGATTTTTCGAGGCTGAAATTACTTTGAACTCGAAAATGTTTCTTCCGTTGTCAATCGAATCCGAATTTGGTAGTGCCAGCATAACGAAAAACATTATTTTAGATAACATTCGTGTTATTGGCTTTCGTGTGGAAGGGAATTTCCCAAATAGCGGAACGCTTGCAAAAATCATTGGCAATGTCGCTCTTGGAGAGACAGACTCAACAAGCATTGATTGGAATTTGTCGAGCAACTTCTGGGGTAAAAAACGTAAGAGTTACAACCCAAAATGGCTTGATCAAACTAATCGGTCTGTGTGGCAGTAGAAGAGTAATTGTCGAGGAGAACTTTATTCGAGACATTCAGATAAATCCAAATCCAGCAAAAGACAATATCGATTTGTCTTTTGTAGCGGTTGAGGGCGGAAATTTCACTTTACGAATTTTCGATGTGCTGGGAAATCTTTTATACGATGGACAAATCGTTGCAAACGCTGGAAATGTCAATCATAAAATTGAAATTTCCAACTTTTCCAATGGCATATACAAGTTGGTTATTTCCAAAGGCAACAAAGCAGTGAGCAAAGAATTTATCAAAATATAATTAGCCTATGAATCGAGCAAAAATTCTTGGTTACTTTGTGCTTGTCTTTTTGTTTATTCTCCAAATCAAATCGGAAAGTAAGCCCTCTTTCACACTTGAAATTGGCGGAAGTTTGCTTTATAATTCTTATAAAGGCAATTTCAATGGCTTTCCCAACTACGACTGTTGTGGACATTTCACTAAGGGAAAAGGCTTGGGCTTTGAATTTTCTGCCACTGGAATTTACAAAAGTATTTTTTCATCGAATTTTCTAAATATTAACTACTTTTCCTCTATGTCATTACGAAACTTGTCGGGAAAATTTGAATACGATGAATATTTTGCCGACATTATTATAGACGAGACGATTGCCAAAGGAATAAGTCGCCATAGACTTGAAACTGATATTCTTTCTCTTGCTCTTCTTCCTGGTTTCGAATTTGATAATCTTTTTGGTATTAAACCATTGTCGTTTCGACTTGCTGGTATAATTAGCATACCTTTAAAGAACAACTTCTATCAAGAGGAGAAACTTATCTCGCCCGAAAAAGCATTGTTCGAAAATCACCAAAAACAGCGAAATGTTTTCAATGCCAAAATCAACAACTTTCGAATTCCACAACTTGGTTTGAACTTCAATATTGGCTAGGAAAATTCCCTTGAAAAACAATTTTTTATTTATTTCCAAACTTGTTTTTCGAAAAACCTTTCGGTACTCTTGTAAAAAACCTGGATTTAAATACCCACCACATTGCACTGGGCGTAAAAATTGGATACAACATTCCAAAGCCAAAACCACAACCGCCATCCATTCCCCCACAGCCCGAATTTCCTAATCCTATTGAGCCAAAAGAAGTTAAGCCAGTCGTAAGCGAAATTCTTGTATTGAACAGAACTGATATGAAGTACATAAAAAACAAAGATACAATTTATATCACCCGTAAAATTAACCAGACAGTGGAATTAAGCCCAACTCCGACAACTCTGTTCTACCAAAGAAATGATTTTCTTTTTGGCGAAGATTCAATTGAAACAAGACTTGAATACCAGAAATTTTACGAAGAAAACAGAAAGATACTCCAAGCAGTTGTGGACTACTTAAGAAAAAATCCAGACGAGAAAATCTCTCTTGTTTGCTCGCAAACAAACGACGAACAATCGAACATTTGTGATTTGCGTTTAGCAAGACTAACTGAATACTTCCGTGTCCAAGGATTAGAAAACCGAATAGAAAATATCAAAAAAATTATTTCTACACCGAAGAAAGCAATTCCCGAACTGCTTGAAGAAGAGAGAAATGTTCAAATTATTTTCTCAAATGGTGTAAACTTGGTGTACCGTGAAAGCGTTGTCTCGTCAGACACCAATGAAATTAAACCGTCGTTAAAACTACTTGTTAAAGTTCAACCAGAAACAAACTTCAAAGTAAACGGAAATGTTATATATCAAAATAATTTGTACAATTTCACCAGCGATTCGGTTGAACTCCCGTTCCTAAATCCCCAAACACTAACGGCAACAACACTGGATTCAATGAGTGTTACTGCTCTAATTGAAACCGATGAAGAATTACCACAAAAAATAGAAGATTCATCAAGATTTTACTTTAAACTTCAAGAATTTGTCCAGAAAGACAAAAGATTTTTCACGCCCAAAAGCGAAGGTAATTTCATCCTTGCTTCATTATTTAAATTTGACGAAACAATACCATATTGGACAAACCCAAAATTAAAAGAAATTGTAACAGATTTAATTACAAAAGGTAAAAGCGTTCAAATTATTGGCTCCGTTGATAATATTGGCACAGAAACACACAACAAAAAATTGGCGACTGAAAGGGCAAAAGGAATCCTTAAAATATTAGGCAAGAATTTACCAATCAAAACAATTGATTTAGAAAATCAAAGTCCCAATCAAACTCCATATACTCGCATATTAAATCGTTCTGCTTGGATTTACTTTGATAAAAAAAAACGGCAGGTTTCCCTCGCCGTTGATTTACCAAACAAAAGACTATTTTTACTTTATTTCCCAGTAAGAATCGCCTTTCAAAAGTGTTTCGATAGATGTATCTGGGGTTTTGGCTTTTGCTTCCTCGATTTGTTTTGCAATCAATTCCTCGTAGGTTGGTTTTTGAATCGCTTGGAAAATTCCGAAAGGTCGAGGAAGTTCTGGATTATAAGTCATATTAGCAAGAATGAAGGCTAAAGTTGAATCTTGCTCGTTATGGACGATTAAATCATTAACTGACCATTTTCCGTCGGCTAATGAGACGACAGTGGGAGTGAAACCATCGAGCCTAATTCCTTTGTCGTTGTTTGTACCAAAAATCAAAGGCTTTCCGTGTTCAAGCATAATTGAGTGCTCCTTGCGTGTTTCAGCAGATGTGAACAAATCGTAAGCACCATCGTTGTAAATCACGCAATTTGAATAAATTTCGACAAAAGCAAAGCCATTGTGCCGTCCCGCTCGCTCCAAAATATATTGCATATGTTTGGGGTCTCGGTCGAAAGTTCGAGCCACAAAAGAAGAACCAGAACCAAGAGCAAGAGCAACTGGATTGAATGGATAATCTATATTCCCATAAGGAGTGGATTTGGTTGGTGAACCAAATTGAGTTGTTGGAGCAACCTGACCTTTCGTTAAACTATAGATTCCGTTGTTAAACAACAAGACTTTTAACCCTATGTTTCGACGGGCAGCGTGAATAAAATGGTTTCCACCAATACTTAAACAATCGCCGTCGCCAGTTACAACCCAAACAGAAAGGTCGGGACGAGCAATCTTCAATCCAGTTGCAATAATCACAGCCCGCCCGTGAATACCGTGAATACCATAAGTTTGCATATAATATGGGAATCGGCTGCTACATCCAATTCCAGAAATAAAAGCAAACTGCTCCCGTGGAATTTTTAACCCAGCAAGTACTTTTTGTACTTGCGAAAGAATTGAATAATCGCCACAACCCGAACACCATCGAACCTCCAAGGGGGACTTAAAGTCTTTTGGAGCATACTCTATTGCGGAAATTGGTTTAGTTTGAATAATTTTATCAACCAAGGTAGTCATTGTTACCTCCCCTTCTGATTTAAAACTTCAAGTATTTTATTTTCAATTTCGCTGGATAAGAAAATTCTTCCTTGTATCTTATGGTAACTAATCACAGGTTTTAAGAATTTCCCTTGTAATATAAATGCCAATTGACCCAGATTGTTTTCGGGAACTAGTATTTTGTCGAATTTTTCAATAATTGAACCCAAATTCTTTGGAAATGGGTTTAGATATTTCAAATGGACATATGCAAGTTTATAACCCTTTTCGGTTAATCTATCGAAAGCGGCTTTAATCGAACCATAAGTACTTCCCCAACCAATAATCAATAGGTCTGCATCTTCGGAACCAAATAATTCTGCATCTGGAATATCTTGTTGAATTCGATTAATTTTCTCGGCACGCAATTCAACCATTCGTTGGTGATTCAGCGGGTCTTGACTTATGACGCCAGTTACATCCTCTTTTTCCAAGCCACCAATTCTATGCTCAAGACCAGGATAACCAGGAATTGCCCAACTGCGAGCCAATGTAATTGGGTCTCGTTTGTATGGGAGATAGTCTGGTTTCGTGTAAAATTCAACTGGAATTTCGGGAATGGAATCCAAATCGGGAATTTTCCATTCCTCTGAACTTTGCCCAAGATATCCATCGGTTAACAAAATTACGGGGGTCATATACTTAATTGCAATTCTTGCTGCTTCGATTGTCATATCAAAGCAATCTGTTGGTGTTGACGCCGCAAGAACTGGAAGAGGTGCTTCCCCGTGCCGACCAAACATTGAAATGAACAAATCAGATTGTTCCATTTTCGTGGGCATACCAGTGCTTGGCCCAGCTCTTTGAACATCAACAACAATAAGTGGCAATTCCAGTATTACAGCCAAACCAAGTCCCTCGACTTTCAAAGACAAACCAGGACCCGAAGTGGTTGTTGCTGCAAGAGCCCCACCGTAGGCAGCGCCAATAGCGCTTGTAACCCCGCCGATTTCGTCCTCCGCCTGTAAATGCAATACACCATAAGGTTTGTAACTTGCGATGTAATGCAAGATTTCGGACGCAGGTGTTATTGGGTATGAGCCGAGGAATAAAGGAAGGTTTGCCTTCTTTGCTGCTACAACCAAGGCTAAGGCAACAGCCTCGTTTCCAGTGATATTACGATAAACTCCGGGCTCCAATTTCTTTGTAGATATTCGATAACGAATAGCAAATAATTCATTGGTCTCCCCAAATTCATAGCCAGCACGCAATACTTTCAAATTGGCTTCGGCTATCTCTGGTTTTTT
>VSSL01000648.1_pt1 | contig 10588 bp, 10 predicted proteins | sample 4557531 | NCBI WGS metagenome assembly VSSL01 (sample SAMN10986726, study PRJNA523729) | hot springs metagenome | isolation source: hot springs | place: India:Timba, Gujarat | collected 2018-05-31 | reverse complement strand
TGAAACGGCGCGGGCGCTCGGTGAGTGGAGTGGGTTGGGGAGGGTGTTGCTCGGCTTGTGTTGGTTTAGGGGGCGGCGCGCTTGCAGCGGCCGGTTGAGGTACGCTACCTGTGGCCTCTTCGGGCGCCCCGATCAGCGCCAGGGGTGTGCCCACTCGTGCTGTGGTTCCGGCCGGACCAGAATTTCCAGCAAGGTGCCCGCCGCCGGGCTGGGCACTTCGGTGTCCACCTTATCGGTGTTCACCTCCAACAATGGCTCGTAAGCCTCCACTCGGTCACCCACCGCTTTGAGCCAGCGGGTGATCGTGCCCTCAAAGACCGACTCGCCAAACTGGGGCATCAGAACCTGAATGGGCATGTCTCCTCCTCAGTATAGCGCAGGAAAGGTGCGAGGGTCGGCTTCGTGCATCAAGTCGTAGACCACGTCGAAGACCTGTTCGGCGTTGGGCTTCGACCAGTAGTCGCCATCCGAGCCATAGGCCGGGCGGTGAGGCTTGCCGGTGATGGTGCGCGGTGGGGAATCTAACCAGAAGTAGCCACCTTGCTTCTCGATGACCTCCTGAAGCATGTAAGCGCTCGCCCCGCCGGGGACGTCCTCATCAATGAAGACGATGCGGCCGGTCTTTTTCAGTGATTCTATGATGAGACCGGGTAAGTCGAGGGGAAGCAAGGTTTGCACATCAATCACCTCGGCTTCTATCCCCACCTGGCTGAGGCGTTCGGCGGCCTCCAATACAATGCGGCAGCAAGCCCCGTAGGTGACCAGGGTGACATCCCGGCCGGGGCGCAGCACCTCCGGCACCCCAATAGGAACGGTGAATTCCGCCAGGTTATCGGGGAGACGCTCGCGCAGTCGGTAGCCGTTGAGCACTTCGATCACCAGGGCCGGTTCCTCGGCTTTCAGCAGAGTGTTGTAGAAACCCGCGGCGCGGGTCATATCGCGTGGGGTGAGCACATACATGCCCCGCAGCAGGTGCAGGATGCCCCCCCATGGGTGAACCGGAATGCCAAATGCCTTCCAGGCGATGGCCGCGCGTGCGCACGATTACCGGGGCACACTGCCGCCGTGGGTGCGCCAGAAGAGGGTGGCCAGGTCGTCGGACATGATTTGCAGGGCGTAGAGCAGATAATCGAGATACTGGATTTCGGCCAGCGGGCGCAGGCCGCGCAGCGCCATGCCAATCGCCTGGCCGACGATGGTCGCTTCGCGAATGCCGGTATCGGAGACGCGCAGAGGGCCGTATTTCTCTTGCAGGCCGCGAAAGGCCTGATTCACATCCCCCAGTCGTCCTACGTCTTCGCCGAAGGCGATGAAGCGCGGTTCACGCTTAAGGATGGCGTCGAAGGCTGCGTTGAGCACCTCGAAGCCGTAGAGGGTGGGCGAAGAGTCCGAATACTGGGGCTTCACCTCCGGGACGTTAAGCGCCGAGCGCGAATCGCTGCGGTAGAGATGGGAGCCGTACCGCTGCTGATTCTCGGCTTCGTGTTCTTCCAACCAGCGCGCCAAGGTGACCCGTTGGGGGGTGCGCTCGTGGCGGGTGAGCACCAAGGCCCGATGGACGGCAGCATGAACATCGCGCCGCAGTGGTTGAGGGTTGCTCTGTAAAGTGACGGTCACCTGTTTGAGCTCAGCGGCGGCTTGGGAAACCTGCGCAACCTCCTCGATGAGCGCGATAGCCTGTTGTCGCTCCAGGAGAATGGGCGCTTGATAGGCTTCCCAGGCGCGTTGGCGTGCCTCTTCCACCAGTTGGCGGTCCTCCGCCTCCATGCGCTCCAGCTCCTGGTCGGTGCACAGGCCCTGGTCTAAAATCCACTCGCGGAACTTCTTCAAACAGTCGTACTCGGCCTCCCAAGCCAGCCGTTCGGGGGATTTGTAGCGCTCGTGGCTGCCGGAAGTGGAATGGCCCTGAGGCTGGGTCAGTTCGGTGACGTGGACGATCGAAGGCATGTGCTCGGTGCGCGCCACCTGAGCGGCTTGGCGGTAGACTCGCACTAAGGCGGGGTAATCCCACCCTTTGACGACATAAATATCGAAGCCATCGCAGCACTCGCCCGGCGGGCGGCGGAAGCCTTCCAAGAGTTCGGAGATGTTCTCCTTGGCGATTTGATGTTCGTTCTCTACCGAGATGCCATAGCCATCGTCGTAAACGCTGATGATGGCCGGGCAGCGTAGCACGCCAATGGCGTTTACCGCCTCCCAGAAGAGCCCTTCGGCTGCCGAAGCGTTGCCTATGGTGACAAACACGATCTCATCGCCGTTGTGGGAAAACTGGGTTAAGGAGTGCAATTCGTCCAATTGGCGAAAGAGCTTTGAGGCGTAGGCCAACCCCACTGCGCGGGGCATCTGTGAAGCGGTGGGGGAGACATCGGCCACAGAGTTGACTTGGCGGGTCAGGTCCTTCCAGGAGCCATCCGGGTTCAGGCTGCGGGTGGCATAATGGCCATTCATGGCGCGGCCAGCGGTGGCTGGGTCGGCCTCAACATCGGCGTGGGCATAGAGTTGGGCGAAATAAGCCTGGTAAGTGCAGGTTTGGGTGGCAAACATGAAGGTTTGGTCGCGGTAGTAACCGGAGCGCCAATCGCCGGGGCGGGCGGCACGCGCCATGGCCACTTGGGGCAGTTCCTTGCCGGCGCCGAAGATGCCGAACTTGGCCTTACCGCTCATCACCTCGCGGCGGCCGATGTAACTTGCCTGGCGGCTGCGATAGGCGATGCGGTAATCCTCGAGAATTTCTGCAACGCTAAGCGCCAAATCGAGAGCCTCATCTTTAACCACAATACGGTTGTTCATCTTTGGTCCTCACCTCACATCCCTCAACCCGACTGAAATGGTCTGATATGGATTATATCCCCCTTTGTGGGGTTGGGCGAGAAAGAAGGAGATGAGAATTCGGGAAGAGGGTAATACCTGGTTCTATTCCTTCCCCTTCCCACTGGCGCAAAACAAGTTATAATTGGCACAAATTGAGCCTGCCGTGCGACCGAATAAGTGCACGGCGGCACACCTTCGGGGCAGGGTGAAAGCGCTCCTCGTAGCGCTCATTCCCGATCGGCGGTAAAGCCCGCGAGCAAAGGAGGCCTGGCCTCCGGCGCAGGATCCGGTGAAACTCCGGGGCCGACGGTATAGTCCGGATGGGAGAAGGTGCAGCGGTTCGAGCACGCGCGGCGTGAACAGCGCGGCGCGTTGGCATAAGAAGCGTTGAGACCCATACCTGTGCCCCGAACGAAGGTTCGGGGCATTTTTACTGACAAGGATATGGTGCCTTTCAAGGGTAGAAACGCCCTCTCTGCCAAGTGGCTGCAACGACAGCGGCTCGTCTTGGCGTTGGTCTCTCTGACGGTGGGGCTGATCCTATGGGAGATGGCCGTGCGACTGGGGGATTTCCCCGCATTCATTCTCCCGCCGGCCGGCTTGGTGGTGCGTCGCCTAGTCGAAGCCCTCGCCGATGGCAGTCTGTGGCGGCATAGCGCAGTCACCTTGGGGGAGGTGCTGGCCGGGCTCAGCCTGGGCGTGTTGGCGGCTACTACGCTCGGTTACCTGTTGGCGCGCTGGCCGGCCTTGGAGCGCTTGCTTGCCCCTTACATCGTCGCTAGCCAAGCGGTTCCGGTGGTGGCCATCGCCCCGCTGTTGATCATCTGGTTTGGGCCGGGGGTGCTTTCCAAAATCCTGATCTGTGCCTTGATCGTCTTCTTCCCGGTATTGGTTAACACCGTGGTCGGTCTGCGCTCGGTGCCCGAAGACCTGCGTGACCTGATGCGCTCCTTGCTCGCCGATACCTGGCAAACGCTGCGCCACTTGGAACTGCCGGCGGCTTTGCCGGTTTTCCTCGGAGGATTGCGCATCGGAGCTACCTTGGCGGTAATTGGGGCAGTGGTGGGTGAGTTCGTCGGGGCTGACCGCGGCTTGGGCTTTATGATCAACCGGGCGCGCGCCCAATATGATACGGCGCTGGTCTTTGTGGCTATCCTGGCCTTGGTGACTATGGCGCTCACCTTGTATGGCTTGGTTACGCTTTTAGAAAGGCGTTTGCTCGCTTGGCAGGAGCGCTCGCCTTAGTTATCTCTCGATATCGGAACTCATGCGGAGGTCGAAGATGACACAACGCTTTCTGTGGCTCTCACTGGCTCTCATCTTAGCCGCCTGTTCGGGGTTAGGAAGGAGCGGTCTGAGCAGTCCTACGGCGCCTTCATTGACCGAAGTGCGCTTGCCGATGGGGTATATCCCCAACGTGCAATTCGCCTCGTTCTACGTGGCCGATGCCAAAGGTTTCTATCAACAAGTCGGTTTGAAGGTAACCTTTGAGTTCAACCCGGAAACCGATGCTGTCGCTCTGGTGGGGGCGAATCAGTTGCCCTTCGCTGTGGTTTCGGGCGAACAGGTGCTGCTGGCCCGGGCCCAAGGTTTGCCGGTGGTCTATATCATGGCTTGGTGGCACGACTATCCGGTGGCCGTGGTTGCTTTGAAAGAAGCGGGTATTCGCCAACCCAGCGACTTGAAAGGCAAGCGCATCGGACTACCTGGCCTTTATGGGGCGAGTTACGTGGGACTGCGAGCCCTGTTGAGCGCTGCTGGCTTGCAAGAAAGTGAAGTGCGTTTGGACTCCATCGGCTTCAACCAAGTGGAAGCCCTGGTCAGCCGCCAAGTGGAGGCGGCCGTAGTATATGCCAACAACGAGCCACTCCAACTCGCCCATCGCGGCTATGAGGTGGATGTCATTCGCGTGGCAGACTATGTGCCATTGGCCTCTAACGGCCTGATCACCAACGAGACGCTCATCGCCCAGAACCCCGACCTGGTGCAGCGCATGGTGCAGGCCACTCTACGCGGCATCGCCTACACCCTAGAGAACCCAGACGAAGCTTTCTTGATCTGCACACAATACGTGGAAGGCTTGGCGCAAGGCGATCAGACCATCCAGCGCCGAGTGCTACAGGCCACCCTAGAGTTCTGGAGGGCGAAGAAGTTGGGATACTCCGACCCGCGCGCCTGGCAGAACATGCAGGAGGTGTTGTTGGGGATGGGGATGCTCTCCCAGCCTCTTGATCTGAACCAGGTATTCACCAACCAGTTTGTGGAGAGGTAGAAGGGCAGGGCAAGGCATGAACCTTCTGCCGGAGAACACCCCCTCGCGCTACCCAGCACAGGTTACCCCCGCAAGTAGCCCGGCCATCGAAGACATCCGTCCCATCATAGAGGTGCGCCAGGTGAGTGCGGTGTTTGCGAATGCCAACGGGGGTTTGCGTGCCTTGGAAGACATCTCTTTCAGTGTTGCGCCGCAGGAATTCCTCTGCATTTTGGGGCCTTCAGGCGCCGGCAAGAGCACGTTGCTGCGCATCTTGGCCGGTTTGTTGCAACCGACCAGCGGCGAGGTGCTTTTCCAAGGGCAACCGCTGCGCGGCCCGCGCCGCCAGGTGGGCATCGTCTTCCAAAAGGCCAACCTTATGCCTTGGCGCAGCGTTCTGGCGAACATCACCCTGCCGCTGGAACTCGCCGGGGTGAACGGTGCCGAGAGGCAGGCCAAGGCGCAGGAGATGATTGACCTGGTGGGCCTACAAGGCTTTGAGCGCAGCCTACCGCGTGATCTTTCCGGGGGAATGGCCCAACGGGTGGCCATCGCCAGAGCGTTGGTAAGCGATCCCCAGGTGCTGCTCCTCGATGAACCCTTTGGCTCACTCGATGCCCTGACGCGCGAACGCATGGGAAGCGAACTGTTGCGCATTTGGCAGAAGCGTCTTAAAACAGTGGTTATGGTCACGCACTCGATCAGCGAAGCGCTGTTCCTCGCCGATCGGGTCTTGGTGCTCAGCGAACGACCCGGTCGCTTGCGCCTCGATGTGAGCGTGCCCTTGCCGCGGCCTCGCCAAGAGGCAATGCGCTACTCGGACCTTTTTGGGCGACTTGCCCGCCAGGTGCGCCAGGCGATTGGTGAGGTATAATTAAAAAAACCTTACCCTTGCCCTTATGGGAGACTCCCCTGCAATGATGCTTCGGCGTCTCGTTTCCCTGTTGCTTCTCTCTCTGGCCTTGTTCGCCTCCACCCCAGGCGCGTTAGCCCAAACGCCCCTGCCGGTGGCTAGCCTTCAGGTGGACTTGTGGCCGGAATTTGACCGCCCTACCATGCTGGTGATGTATCAAATCACCCTCTCGCCGTTGGTGCGCTTACCCAGCGAGGTGCGTTTGCGCATCCCCGCCGCTGCTGGCGCCCCCCATGCGGTGGCGGTGTGCCAACCAGGGGGAGATTGCTTCAACACCCCTTTCGAACAGCAGGCGCCGCTGGGGGAATGGTCCACGTTGCTCATCCAGGCCACCCTACCCGACCTACGGGTGGAATATTACGATCCCCGCTTATTCAAGGATGGGGCACAACGCACCTTTACCTATCGCTGGCCGGGTGACCTTGCCGTGGATAATTTTCGTCTAAAGGTGCAGCGCCCTCCCAGCGCTAGTGCCATGACCCTAAAGCCGGGAATGGCCAGTGTCTCGCTGGGGGCCGATGATTTGACTTACTACACTGTGGATGTGGGGGCAGTGCCAGAGGGGCGAGAAGTCATCTTAGAGATTGCCTACCAGAAAGCGAACGACGACCTCACGAGCAGCGCCATGCCGCTTGTACCCAGCGAACCCTTAGGTGAGCAAAACACTGCCCCGCGCGGGTTGCCGGCGGCTTTGCCGCTTATCTTAGGGGTGTTAGGGGTGGGGTTGATCGCTGGAGGAGGGTTGTGGTATTACCTCTCTGGCCGCCAGAAAGAACGCCCGACGGCGCGCGCCCATCACGCCCGCCGACCCTCCCGTCAGTCAGCAGCTGTTGCAGAAGAAGGATACATTTACTGCCCCCAGTGTGGTTATCGCGCCGAGGTCGGCGATCGCTTCTGCCGCCGTTGTGGGAGCGCTTTGAGGGAACGCTGAGACCTGAAACGATTGTAGCTTTGCTCCGGCGGTGACAAAAATAGGGGTGTTATAATACCAGCCATGTTGCAAGACCCTGATGGAAAATGGAGTGCGGGGCGCGGATGAACCCCCTCACGAACGCCTTAAACCGCTTGGAGGCGCGTCTCCAAGACTTGGTTGAGGGGGCGGCGGCGCACCTCTTCCCCAACGGCTTGGCGCCGTTTCGTCTGGTGCCGGCCCTGCTGGCCGCCTTGGAGAATAGCCTACAGGAATCCCCTACGGGAGGTCTCCAGGCGCCAAACGAGTATGTTCTCTTCCTGCACCCTGAAGAAGTAAGCCGCCTGAATCAACAGCCGGCCTTTCTGGAGGAATTGGCCACCCTGGTTCTCCAAGCATGTCGGGAGACGGGGATAGCGTTGGCGGGACCGCTGGCAGTGCGCCTGGAGCGTGATCCCACAGCTCCGCCGGGGGGGGTGCAGGTACTTGCGCGCCACAGTTTACAGGATATGACCCCTACCGCCGGCATCCCTGTTGAGGTGGGTGAACCCGATCCGCCTCGCCCAGCGGCGTACCTCATTGTGGATGGGGTACGCCTGTTCCCCATTGAGCAGGCGGTGGTCAACATTGGCCGCCGGCCAGATAACCATTTGGTAATTGACGACCCGCGCGTCTCGCGCCTCCATGCCCAGCTGCGCTTTGTGCGTGGCCAGTTCATCATCTTCGATCTCGATTCCACCGGCGGCACATGGGTCAACGGGCAACGGGTTCGCCAGCAAGCCCTGCGCTCGGGCGATGTCATCTCCCTAGCCGGCCTGCCGTTGGTCTTCAACCTCGATCATCCTCCCACTGAAGACACCCAACAGATGAGCATAAATGAGACGTGAGCGGCCCGATTTTCCTTCTCGTGCGCCTGCTGATTGCCATCGCCCTTTATGCCTTCTTGCTTTGGGCATTGTGGTTGCTCTGGCTGGAGCTACGCCGCCTCACCCGTGAGCAAGCTACCCCTGTGCTTCCGCCTTTGGTGCTCACGTTGCAACAGGCTGGCGAATCACAAGCCTATCGCTTCACCGCTGGAGAGGTGATCATTGGACGTGACCCCGCTTGCCACCTTCATTTGAATGAGAGAACCCTCTCGGCACATCATGCCCGTCTCTCCTACCACCACAACCAATGGTGGGTGGAAGACCTGCGGTCCACCAATGGGACGCGGTTGAACAGCGAGGTGGTGGATGAACCGCTCGTGCTCACAACTGGGGACCTTTTGCACTGCGGGGCAGTCACCTTCGAGGTCACCATCGAATCCGTGGAAGGTTCCTCGCCGCAGTCCAGGTCTTAACTGGAATTCCTGCTCTTCTCATGGGCTCATTTTTCTAGCAAGGAGAGAATCGTATGCCTCCCGACCCGGAAATAGCCCCCAATCTCGGCGTGATCGGCGGCTCTGGCCTGTATCAAATGGCCGGGTTACAAGAGGTGCGCCACTATGATCTGGATACACCCTACGGCAAACCGAGCGCCCCAGTGGCGGTGGGTCTGCTAGAAGGGCAACCGGTAGCCTTTCTGGCGCGCCATGGCCTCGGCCATATCTATATGCCGAGCCAGGTCAACTATCGCGCCAACCTCTACGCGCTGAAAATGCTCGGCGTGCAGCGTGTGGTGAGCATCAATGCCTGCGGTTCGCTGCGTGAGGATTATGCCCCAGGCGAAATCGTCATCCCCGATCAGCTCTTCGATTTCACCCATCGCCGCGAGCGTACCTTCTTTGGGGATGGGCTGGTGGCTCATGTAGGCGTTGCCGACCCTTTCTGTCCCGATCTCTCCGCCCAACTCCTGGAAGCCACCCGCCAGGCCGGGGCTACGGTACACGCTGGGGGAACATTCATTATCATCGAGGGGCCGCGTTTTTCGACGCGCGCTGAATCGAACGTCTACCGCTCCTGGGGGATGTCCATCATCGGGATGACCGCCGCTCCGGAGGCCTTCCTGGCGCGAGAAGCTGAGTTGTGTTATGCTGTGATGGCCCACGTGACTGACTATGATGTTTGGCACACCAGCGAGCAACCGGTGAGCGTGGAGCAGGTGATCGAAATTCTCAACCAGAACACACGTCTCGCCCAGGAAGCGGTGCGCTTGTTGGCGCGCTCTGTAGGGAGGCAACGATCCTGCGCCTGCGGTTCGGCGTTGGCGAACGCCATCATCACCCAGAAGCAGGCCATTCCCCCTGAGGCGCGCCAGCGAGCGGCGTTGCTCATTGAGAAGTACCTTTGAATCGAGAGTCTTCTCTGGATAGCGCTCAGGCGGTAGAGCGCCGCCTGCTGTGCTACGCGGCGCTTTTTCTCGTAGGGGTGGCTCTGGCACTCACCCTCTCGCCCGCGGCGCGCCTGCGCTCCTGGCAGGTGGATTACCGTTGGCAGCACTGGCTGGGGGTGTTGGTTTGGGGAGTGGCATTGGCCTTGGCCCACCGCACACTCAACCGTCATCTGCCCTGGCGCGACCCCTACCTGTTGCCCCTGGCCGGTTTGCTCAGCGGCTGGGGATTGATGATCATCTGGCGGCTGCGCCCTTCCCTGGGGGCGCGCCAGACGATTTGGCTGGCCTTAGGGGCACTGGTCATCGCCATTGGCGCCCGTTTCCCCCAAAGCCTGGGCTATCTGCGGCGTTACAAATACCTTTGGCTGAGCAGCGCTCTGGTTCTCACCGCGCTCACCTTACTCTTTGGAGTCAACCCCCAGGGGGATGGGCCTCCCATGTGGTTAGGACTGGGGGGCTTCTATTTACAGCCCTCGGAACCGCTGAAGTTGCTCTTGGTAGTCTACCTGGCCGCCTATATGGCCGACCGTCAGCCGCTCCTGGTGTTGAACGGCGAGGGAAGGCAGGCAAGGTGGCGCCTGCTTTGGAGTCACTGGCTGCCGCTGATTGGCCCCACGGTGCTGATGGTCGCCTTGGCACTTATCCTACTTCTTTTGCAACGCGATCTGGGGGCTGCCGCCATCTTTTTCTTGCTCTATGCAGCCATCGTATACCTGGCTTCGGGTGAGCGTAGCGTCTTGGCGTTCAGTGCCTTGGGTCTCGGCTTTGCGGCGTTGCTTGGTTATGGGCGCTTCGAGGTGGTGCGGGTGCGCATCGACTCGTGGTGGAACCCCTGGTTGGACCCCAGTGGCCGTTCCTACCAGGTGGTGCAAGCGCTAATGGCCATCGCCAACGGTGGGCTGCTCGGTCGCGGACCGGGGATGGGAAGCCCTGCGTTGGTTCCGCTGGCGCATTCCGACTTGGTGTTTGCGGCGCTGGCGGAGGAGTTTGGCTTGGTGGGGGTGGTAGCCTTGTTGGGCGCTTATGCCTTGTTGGCCGAACGCGGCTTGCGTTTGGCCCTGCAAGCCACCAGCCTGTACCGCCGCCTTTTGGCTGCCGGGCTAACAACCCTGCTGGTAGGCCAGGCGTTGTTGATCATTGCTGGCAGTCTGCGCCTGCTGCCGCTCACAGGGGTTACTCTCCCTTTCCTTGCCTACGGCGGGTCTTCATTGCTCACCTCCTTTGGGGCGTTGTTATTGTTGCTCCTTTGCAGTCCCCAGCCGGCGCAACCCCCAGCGCGCCTTTACCGCCCTCGACCGTACCTGGAGATGGCGGGTTTCCTCTTCTCCGCCTTGCTCGCTTGTGCTCTGGCCAGTGGCTGGTGGGCGCTGCCGCGGGCCGAGGCGTGCTGGGG
>VSSL01000647.1_pt1 | contig 10591 bp, 9 predicted proteins | sample 4557531 | NCBI WGS metagenome assembly VSSL01 (sample SAMN10986726, study PRJNA523729) | hot springs metagenome | isolation source: hot springs | place: India:Timba, Gujarat | collected 2018-05-31 | reverse complement strand
TTTTTTGTGCAGAACAAGGTGGACCGTCTGGACAGCCACGAGCGCTTGGAGTCCATGGAATTCAGCCGCAATGTGATTGAAAAGGTTCTGGGTGTGGATTCCGTGGAAGTGCACCCTCTTTCGGCCAGGATGGCCCTCAATGCCAAACAACAGGGGGATCCAGCAGCGCTGGAGGAGAGCTGTCTGCCTAGACTGGAACTTATCCTGGGGGATTTCTTGATGCGAGAAAAGGGAAGAGAGGTGCTACGCTCTGGCGCAGATCAGGCCCTCAGGGTTTTGGGTGAAGAGAAGTTCGCCCTGGAACTGGAGCTCAAGGCTCTTGAGACCCCCGTTCAGGTCCTGGAAGAGAAGCTTAGGAGATTCCAGGAGGAGATGAAAAGAATAGATCAGGACGCCTTCGACGCAAGAGTGCTCTTCGAGGGCGAGATCAAACGTCTCATACAAGAGTTGGACCTGGACCTGGAAAGGTTTCACCGCACGGAAGTCGCCAAGATGATTGAAGGGCTGGACAAGGCACACCAGGAGAAAAAGGGATTGACCTCCTCCCAATATGCAGAGGCCATAGAGAAATATGTGCACGAGAGAATCGTCCAGGAGTTCGACAAGTGGCTGGAGAAGGAAAACGCCAAGCTGGACGACCAGTACGCCCAGGTGGCTTCCCGCTTCTCAGGCAAGATCAACCAGATAATACAGGAGATACTTGATATCTCCTCCGGGCTGTTCGATCTTTCCTTGGAAAGGTTCAAGACCATGGAATCCTTGGATTCCCAAACTGGCCTGTACTACATGGTCGGAGATCCCCCCAAGTTCTTCGACCTGGAGGGCACCCTTCGTTTTCTTTCCCGCTCCCTGCTTCCCAAAAACATCTCCCAGAAGATGATCCTTCGGGATCTCAAGCGAAAGCTCCCCGAGATAATAGACCGCAATTGCGGAAGAGTCAGGGCTGACTTCACACAGAGGCTTCAAAACAGCCACCTGCAGTTCAGATGGGAACTGGGCCTTAACATAGATACCACCAGGGAAGGCATAGAGAAGGCCATAAGCCACACCCTGGAGCTGAAGCAAAAAAGCCAAGAGGCAGTAAAAGAGAGAAGAGTTCTGTTGGAAGCCAGGAGGTCCAGCCTGGAAGCCATAGGCATTAGTCTTAAACAGTGCCTGAAATCCCTGGAAACGACCCATTGAACGAAGCACAGCCCATAGCAGGGCCCGCACAGGAACCCATGGAGATCATGAAAGAGGAAGAGTTTGGGAATTCCAGAACCCATTTCCCTGGGGTTCTGAATCTTTCCAACGGCGAGATACATTACCTTTGGTGGTATATTCAGGGCAGCATCATGAGCCCCTTTGTGCGTGAAAAGCTTAGAAAGGCATGGGGCATGTGCCAGAGGCACGCCTGGGGTGCCATCTTCGTGGAGAGCTCTTTCCGGCAAGGCTACTTGCATGGTCCGGCTGTTCTCTATGAGGATCTCATGAGCAGGGCATCTGCCTTTCTGAAGGTTCGCGGCCCTAGCAGGTTTTCCAGGGCCACCCTGAGGTTGAGGGACAGAGGCCCATGCCCCATGTGTGAGATGGGCTTGGGACCACGCTCCCCCGGCATGGCTAGTTCCCAATTGTTTGAAAAGGGCCGGGATCATACCACCATAAGAGATATTTCCCGCCGCACATGGCCCTTCTGGAAAGACATGATCTGCGGTAAATGTCTGGGAAATGCCTCTGTGCTGAGGTGTCGGCCTCACCTGCTTTCTGAAACAGGCCATGCCAGAGGAGATTACCAGGCTAATCTGGAGCTGGTATCAGAGATTCTGGAGCGGGTCACCCGTTACTGCCGCTCTTTCAGGTGGGAATTCAGAGGCACCGAAACAGAAATGGACCTGGCGGGACTGCTGGCGGCTGTGGGCTGGTGCAGCGGATGGAGGCCTTTGCTGGAGTTAGCGGGAACCTCCAATTTCGTCCATCCCCCTGAGGACTGAGACCCAGGCAAAGGAGAACCTTCCCCTCTCAGGGTTGAATCCTGAGGGCCTTCCCCCTTCCGGTTAACAGGAAGCTAAGCCAGCCCTTGCAGATCTGAAAGGATCTTCTCTCTTTGTCTTTGGTACGCGGCCTGGTTGGCCATGACCATGTCCAGTTGTCTGGTGTGGATTATCAGATAGCCCAGAACTTTTAGCCTATGGCACATGAAGGACTCCTCCCCGCCGTCCAGGCGGGCGAACACAGCGTCCTCCTTCACCTCGGCCCTGAAACCGTATCCTCTTAGGATGTCTGCCACAAAGACCGCTCTGGCCACCCTTCTGGGAAAATCCGCCGCCCCTCCCTTGAACTGGAAGCTTATGTAGTTCTCGGGAGGGCGCTCTCCCACCAGGGTCTCCACTGCCGAGAAGTGAAATCCGAAGCGCGAATTCAGGCTGCAGTAATTGCGGGAGATCATAAAGTAGTTCCTGTTGGCGTAGGGGGACTGCATGGATGGGTCCAAGGCAGGGTTGGAAGTGGCCTGGACCATCACTGACATGAACCCCCTGGCATCCACTGGTGGGGGCCCTTCCCAGGCCACCGCCGTTATGCCCTCCCAAAGAGCCAGCATGGGAATGGAGCGGATCTGCTCCAGTTTCACGTACCTGCCCTGTGCCTCGTGGGATATGCCATCCTCCAGGTCCAGGATCCACCACTGCATGGGCACCTGACACAAAAGCTGTTTGCTGGTGCGCTCTGTGAAGCGATGGGCCTTGCCAAAATTGAACATCTCCTCCACCGACTTCTCGTGGGCAAAACGGGTTATATCATGGAGAGTCTGGCAGCGCTCGGCTTTGAACAAGGGGCTGTCCGGATCTATGAGGTTAAGGGGAACTATGTGCTCCATGACCCTCCTCAATACCATGTGCACAGGGCTCCCTTCCATGAGGCTTGGGCCCTTGGGTTGCCTTTCCAAGAGCCCCTCCACCTGGCCCTGGTAGACCCTGAGACCCTCGGCATCCACGGTCACCAGCATCCCATCCTCCAGGACCGTCATGGCATTGGAAAGACCCAACAAGGCCGGCACCCCGAACTCCCTGGCCACATTGGCCAGGTGCCCTGTAACGCTACCCTGCTCCGTTACCACGGCCGCAGCCCGGCTCAATACCGCGGCCCATCTGGGCAGGGCCTGTGAGGCCACCAGAACCGCCCCCTCCGGGAATCTCAAGAGGTCTGCATCCTTTTTCACCTTGAAGACTGGACCGGCCCCCACTCCCGGGCTGGCCGTGGCTCCGCCGGCCAAAAGAGGGCTCACCCCGAGCAGCCTTGTGCCCTCCCACGGCTCTTCCAGTGCTTTGCCTTGCATCTGTTTCAGGGGTCTACACTGCAAGACATAAAGGGAACCGTCCTCTCCCAGGGCCCATTCTATGTCCTGGGGAACTCCATAGTGTTCCTCCAGTCTGATGGCCACCAGGGCCAGCTCCAGGGCTTGGTCCCGGGTAAGAGACGGAGCCATGGCCTCTTCTCCTGTGAGATCCAGCCTGCAGACCCCCTCCTGGGGATAACACACGAAGGCCCTCTCCTTGCGCCTTATCTCCTCTCGCACCAGGGCCAGCTCAGGCTCCCTGGCCACAACAAACAGATCAGGAGTCACACTCCCATCCACAACGGACTTGGGAAGCCCCCAGGCAGAGTTTATGTGCACCGAGAGATCCCTTATGTTCAGCGGGGCGCGAGAGTACATGACCCCGCTGGCCCTTGCCTTCACCATGGCCATGCAGCCAACGCACATGGCCACGTCCTCGTCCCGAATCCCCCTGCCTTGCCTGTAAGCCATGGCTTGAACGCTGTACTTGCTGGCCAGGATCTCCTTGTAGGCCTCCAGGAGGCTATCCCTGCTGACATTCAAGATGGATCGGTACTGGCCCGCAAAGGAAGTGCCAGCCGAGTCCTCGGCCAGGGCGCTGCTTCTCATGGACACCGTGATGCCCTCTCCAGCCTCGGCCTCCAGCTTCCCATAAGCATCCTGTATGGCATCTGCCACATCCCCTGGAACCGGACACCTCAGGATAAGTTGCTGGATGGATGCGCTGAGCCCATAAAGGTCGGCCATGTCCTGAAGCTCTGTGGCCTGAAGCCTCCTGTCTATCTCTGCCTGAAGATCGTTCTCATCCATGAAGCGCCTGTAAGCAAGGGTGGAGATCACAAAGCCAGGGGGCACCTTCAGCCCCATGCGGTTTCTTACCTCTCCCAGGTTGGCCATCTTGCTCCCCACGAGATCCGCCATGTGCCTGTCCACTTCCTGGAGCGAGTAGACCAATCTATGGGCCAGAGGAATTTCATGAGGAGCCATCTCCCGGTCAATTCTTTCCTGTATCTCACGGAATCTGGCAAAAAGCGCCCTGTACTTGCCGGGGGCCAGCTCGTCCAGATGCTTTATGATGCGAAACACATTCACCGTGACTGCCGTTACATTGGCCCTGATGAAGGACATGCCAAAGGGACGGTCCCCCCTGGCAGCCATCTCCATATCGCTCATTGTCTCCAGGGCCCTGGTATTGGCCGTGAGAAGCAATCTGAAGCTGTGGTACCTGGAGCGAAATGCTGCTCTTAGGCTCTCGGGATCAGAGGGCAGACTTTCTTCTCTCCTGCTGCGAGGCAGGATCTTGTTGAACAACTTCACCAGGGCTGACATGCTAAACCCCTGAGAGGAGACTCTTTTCAGGCAAGGCACCAAGGGAGGAGGGCCAGGGCCACATTAAGGGGCCCAAGAGCCTACCCCCCCCAAAATCACCCTCAGACCTCTTTTTTGCCCCCAGGCTTCATCTCGAGGCCCAGCCCCTCACACAAAAACAGGATGGCATAACCCCACCACAAGGTGTAGAGCACGTAAAAAACCAGTGAAAAAGCCAGGCCTCCTGCTGTGGCAGAAGCACTCTTGGCCTGGATGCCGTAGAAATTGTAGCCCACCTCCAGTGCCTTCTTGGAGACAGTAGAAAGCCAGGACGCCTCCTCGAACTTCTTCTGGCGCTTGAGGTCCTTTTCTATTTCCCTAAATGCCGTCCACCAAAGGTAAAGGGCCTCCTTCTCAGGCAAACCGTACCGGCTGGAGACCTCCTGTCCCTTGTTGTGGAACATGTTCTCTGAGTCCTGGATGGCCGCCTGGGTTACCTTGAAGAGCTCACCTGCGGCTCTCAATTGCTGTGCGGACTCCTCCACCAAGAGCCCTGCCTTCTTTAGCATAACAGCTGTTGAGGAAGCGGCCTTGGCATCCCCCAGCTTGATATGGACCTCTATCAGCCTTCCTTTGAACTTCTCTGCAGTCTTTCTTAGATCCTCCATGTAATAAGTGGATCCTTTGGCTATGGAGTTGAAGAAGTCATCTGCTGCCTCAAAGGCGTTCTTACCGCCGAAAAGTGGAGAGAACATGATAAAGAGCACCACGAAAAAGCTAATGGTCATAAAAATCCCTATCCTGAATTGTTTCTTGTTTACCACCACCATTTTTCAGCCCTCCCCTTTGAGCACACGGATATTGCTTACGAACTTGCTGATGACCCAGAAGGCAAAGATCCCCACCACTATGAAGAAGACCCAGTTGCCCACGCTGGAAATGAGATCCACGCTTCCCTTGGAAATGTCCAGGATCTCCATTTCCCTAAGCTGTTTGGGAAGGGCGAAGAGCCTGTTTATGAAACCGGCCAAGACCGCGGTGGCATAGAATCCCCTGATGTATATTCCCTTTACCACCTTGGTGGTCATGGCCCCCAGTTGTATCCCTATGAGTGAACCCAGCAGCATGCCCATGGCCAGGGTGTAGAAGATAAAACCGTAGATCACATACTGGCTTATGGCAGCGTAGCCAGCCGTGAATATGATCTGCAGGACGTCAGTGCCCACGGTGGTGAAGGAGGAAACCCCGAGTATGTACACGAACATGGGGAAGGTCAGAAAACCTCCTCCCACCCCCATGATGGAGGCCACGAACCCAACCACTGCCCCACATATGGCCACGAAGAGGGCTGGGATTCTCTTGCCTCCAGGCACCAGGTCCTCGTCAAAGGTAAGCATGGGTGGAATGCGGGCTGCCTGGAGCTTGGCCGGAAGTCCCTTGTCCGCCTTTGCCGCCTCAGCTCCATGGGGACTCTCCCCGTGATGTGGACCCACCTGATCTCCCATCCTTCTTAGCTTCAGGAAGTCCATCAGGGAGTAAATCCCCAAAAACCCCAGCAGAAGCACGTAAACCACGCTGATGAAGGTATCGCTCAAGACCGGGTTTGTCTCATAAAGGGCCCTGTTTATGAGTCCGCCCCCGGTGGCCCCCAGGACAGATCCCACCAGAAAGGCTATGGCCAGGCTCACCGAGACGTTTCCCAGCTTCTTGTGCACCACCGTGCCCATGATGGCCTTGGCGAAGATATGAAAAAGGTCTGTGCCCACAGCCAGGATTCCCTTCACCCCGGCGCTCATCAAAGCAGGGGTTATGATGAAGCCTCCGCCGGCTCCTATGGCTCCTGTTATGAGCCCTGCACAAAGACCTATGACAGTGGACACCAGAAAGGTGGTGGGAGTGTAGAAAGAGGGCGTGTAGGCCTCCTTGCCGCCCAGCACCTTGGGTAAATCAGAGGCCAGGGCCACCGAGACAAGGGCTGCCCCACCTCCTAGGGCCGCAAGCAGCAAGAGCCTTCTTTTGCTGCGAAAAAGGTTGTCTGACATCTCCTTTTCCCACCGGGCGTGGGCGATCGCTGCCGCAACCAACATCCTGTAAACCGCCTTCCATTTCCGCATCTGCATCACACCTCCTTTTGCTCCGCCAGATCTCAGCTTCAGCGCAGGCCAACACCCGATGGATACGGTCTCTAGCCGCCTGGGCCTGGCCCGGAAAGCCTGCCTTTGTCCTCCAGCTCCCGGATCCTCTCCTCCTGAAGACTCTTTCTCCGGTGGGCATCCTGGAGCTTGTACACCAGCTCGTCTATGTCCACTGGTTTCATGAGATAGTCGAAGGCGCCCATCTCCATGCCCTGGATGGCCACCTCCACATTGGCATGCCCGGTCAACATTACCACTTCCACCAGAGGGGCCCTCCGCTTTATCTCCCGCAGGGTCTCTATGCCATCCATTCCAGGCATCTTCACGTCCAGCACCACCACATCAGGGGTCCTCTGCCCCAGCACCTCCAGGGCCTGTTCCCCGCTTGTGGCAATGCTGACCTGCATGTTTCGCCTGCGGAGCCTCTTCTCCAGGGTCTCCAGGAATTCCAGTTCGTCATCCACCAACAAGACTCCCAAATCACCCACTACCCTCACCTCCCCTCCGGCAGGCCTCGCGAATCTTGGTCAATAGTTCCTCCAGATCGCACGGCTTGGTGAGGTAGTCAAAGGCACCAAGCTCCAGGCCCTCACGGGCTGCCTTCTCTGAACCGTGGCCCGTGAGCATGATTACCGGCATCTCAGGGTCCATTCGCTTGAATATGCGAAGCACTTCTATGCCGTCCATGTCCTCCATCTTGAGGTCCAGCACGGCCACATCAAAATCCTGGCGGCGAAGCTGTTGAATCCCCTCCTGGCCGCTCAGAGCCGGGGTCACCTGGATCTTGCGCCTGCCCAGTCGCTTGGCCAGGACATGCACGTAGCCCTCCTCGTCGTCCACCAGAAGCAGGCGAATAGGAGCTTCATGAGCTGGGCCCGAATCGCCCATGGCTCTGCCCTCAATCGTATCCCCGCCTGGAGGTGATCTCCTTCATGCGGGCTTCCATTATTTTTCTTTCGTGCTGGCTCTTTTTGGCCTTGGCCTCCTCCACCTTGGCCAAAAGCTGCTCCACCTCGCAGGGCTTCATGAGATAGTCGAAGGCCCCCAGCTTCATCCCCTCTATGGCAGTCTCCACCGTGGCATGCCCGGTGAGCATGATCACCTCTACCAGAGGATGCTGGCGCTTGATCTCCCGCAGCGTCTCTATGCCGTCCATTCCAGGCATCTTCACGTCCAGGATGACCACGTCCACGTTATGGGTCTCATCCAGCTTCTTGAGCGCCTCGGGCCCGCTGAATGCAGCCAACACCGTGAGATTCCTCCTGGTGAGGCGCTTGGTCATGGTCTCCACAAAGGGAACCTCGTCATCCACAAGCATCACAACCGCACCTGCCATGACTCTCCTCCTTCATCTCCCGGATCCAGCCTCGCAGCCTCATGCGCACGGCGAGCCCGCCTGCCCTCTGGGAAGAGGAAGTCGGACATGGAACACCGTGCCTACCCCCACAGCGCTTTGCACGCTGATCTCGCCTCCCATTTTGTGGATGATACCATAGCAGATGGAAAGCCCCAAACCAGTTCCCTTGCCCACAGGCTTGGTGGTAAAAAATGGATCAAAGATTCTCTGAAGATTGGCCTGGGGGATGCCCGCCCCTGTATCAGCCACATCCACCACCACACTGTCTCCGTCCAGGCGCGTGGTTATGTCTATCTTGCCTCCTGTTTTCTCCATGGCATCCAGGGCGTTGTTGATGAGGTTCAGGAACACCTGCTGCATCTCTGAAGGAGATGCGCATATGAGGGGAAGCTCCGGATCCAGATGCAACTCTATGCGCACGTTGCTGAAGCGAGCCCTTTGCTCGCAGAGAGCCGCCATCTCCTGGACCAGCTCGTTCATGTTCACTTCTTTGAGCTTGGGGTCTGTCTTGCGGGCAAAGCTCAAGAGCTTGTGTGTTATCTCTTTGCAACGCCTACCCTGGGTCTGGATCTGGCGAACCGCCCTTCGGAATTCCTCCAGATTGGCGCTGGAGCGAAACTCCTCATCCTCCAGAAGATCTTCTATCCAGCCGGCCTCCTCCACCATTATGGCCACGGGGTTGTTGATCTCGTGTGCTATTCCCGCTGCCAGCTCTCCCACTGAAGCCAGCTTCCCGGCCTCTATCACCTGCTCGTTCATCATCTCCTTTTCCCTGTCTGCCCGCTCTATGCGGTGCACCATGCGCCGGGAAAGAGCAATGGATGTGGCCACTATTCCTATGCCCCCCAGAAGCACTATGGCAAAGGCCCATCTTCTGGCCCTGTACAGGTCGGCAAAGGCGTCGTCTTCGTCCTGCTGGTATACCAATATCCACTCACCATTCTTGAGGGGTGTCATCACATAAAGAAACTTTCGGCCCGAGGGATCACCCTGCTCCAGGACAGCCACACGCTCCTTGAGGGATGGGCTGGACAGAAACTGGATTATCATCTCCTTGTGCACGAACTTCTCTAAACGAGGCCTTGTCTGGAACTCTCCGGCTCTATTGACTATGAATGCCGATCCGGTTGTGCCCATTCTGGTTGACTCCACGAGGGAGTTGAAGGCCACAAAATCTATGGTGGCCCTCAGGATCCACTCCCTGGAGCCGTAAGTCCTCTTTACGGCCACTATGAAATGGGGCATACCCCTGAGGCCAGTGAAAACATCACTAATGAAGACCTGGCTCTGCATGGCCTTCTTGAACCAGTCCGCCTCTGAGTAAAGGGCCCGGCGAAGCTCGAAGGGGCCTGCATAGGCTATCTGGATGCCCTGGTCGCTCACAAGCCCCAGGTCCACGAATATGCCCCCGTACTCCTCCCTAAGGGCTGAGAGTTTCTCCCTGAGGAACATCTCATTGCTGAGTTGCTCAAAATCGAAGGTGCGCGCAATGAGGGCTATGCCAGAGAGCCGCTCATAGAGAAAGCTGTCTATGGTCTGCTTGTGCTTTTCCACAAGCTCCACCAAATGGGCCACCACCTTGCTCTGATAAGAGGTGTGGAAAAAATAGCCTATGAGTCCGGTTATCAGGACCAAGGGGGCAAAGGAAACCAGCACTATGACCAGCAGAATGTTGCGCCTGAGGGATCTGTAGAAGCCAGGCCCGACCATGTCGCGGCTGGAGATGGAGAAAGGCTGCATCCCGGCTCCACGGCCCTTCCTGGTAAGGAAAGTCCTCTGGGTAGGTTCTTTCCCATTACAGGAAGTCTCTTTGCTAAGCACAAAGCCTGCTGCAAACATACCAGGAAAAACATTGCAAAGGAAGATTCTGCTGCATGGATCAAGGAGCTCCGGGCGGGGCATCATCCCAAGGCTCCTGGGGCCCCCGTGGGGCAGGAAAGCGGCCGGGATAAGCCTCTCTGAGGGATTTCCAGATGATGCAGGTGAGCCCCTGGATGTTTTCTCCGCTTTTCTCCACAAAAGGGCCTATTTCCTCCACACTACACGGCAGAGGGGATCGCGGAGGTAAGCTGTGCACCACGATGGGGATCCTTACTCCCATTTGTTTTAATCTAGCTGCCACCTCGCAGCCCTCAACAAAAGGCAGTTCCAAATCCAGCACCAAGAGCTCTGGAAGAGGCTGCAGCTCCATCCTGGCCAGCACTTCCCGGCCGTCTGCCGCTGTCTCCACGCAAAAGCCCTCGGCCGCCAGCTCCCTCTGCAGGAACTCTCGCACGTGACGGTTTCTGTCTGCAACCAGGATTCTGACCTGCCTGCTCAATGCTCTCCTCCGACCCCAAGCTGAGCCTTCGCAAGGGCCGTGCCAGGGCCCCAAGACCCAAACAGCCCATCTGGCAAGTCTTGAGCCTCCTTGCCTGTGCCAAAGCTCTTTACAGGGTGTCAAAGGTGGTTCATGAATCTTCCCGTGCAGCAAGGGGG